>Ga0316193_10000046_pt1 | contig 54657 bp, 47 predicted proteins | sample MerIslsedime2_MG_FD_207735 | JGI IMG/M metagenome (GOLD analysis project Ga0316193, IMG submission 207735) | Coastal sediment microbial communities from Maine, United States - Merrow Island sediment 2 | ecosystem: Environmental > Aquatic > Marine > Coastal > Sediment | place: USA: Maine... | reverse complement strand
CAGCAATCAAGGTGATGGCTGGGTCAAAAGCGGGATGCACTTCGCTCGCAACCTGCTCCATCGCATCCATTGCCAGCAGTAATCTGCTGAAGTTATGTGATGCCTGCTTGCACTCGAGCAGTACAAGTCCAACGCGCTCCAGCATGCAGGGATCTCTCGTAAACCATCCGACAGTGTCAAACCCCGGCGCAAGCGGAACGACATGATCATTCGGAACGCGTCCGTGAGTGGGACGAAAGCCATAAATACCGCAATTACTGGCGGGTAGCCGAACCGAGCCACCGGTATCCGTGCCCAGCGCGAAATCAACCAGTTTGCCGGCGACGGCTGCAGCAGAGCCACTGGATGAACCCCCCGGGATTCTGCCGGGAGCATTCGGGTTCACTGGTGTGCCGTAGTGAAAATTCTCGCCGTTAAGACTGAAGGTCAGTTCATCCGTGTGGGTTTTAGCCACCAGTGTCGCGCCAGCTTCCAGCAGATGTTGCACGGCACTGGCCGTGCTTTTGGCGGCGGGGTGGGTGCGTAACCAGTCCGGATTGCCAGCGCCTGTGCGATACCCGGCAATGTCGAAAACATCCTTGGCGGCAAAAGTCAGGCCGCGCAATGGCCCCTCGGACGCGCCTTCGATATAAACGTTTTGATCAGTACAAAATGCGCCCAGCGGGTCGTGCATTCGCGTACCGGCCACAGCTGCGTATCAGCCGCCGCCACCGGCAAGCGCCAGCAGCAGGCCGGCCGCTACAGCCGATCCGATCACGCCGGCCACGTTGGGGCCCATGGCATGCATCAGCAGGAAGTTGTTCGGGTTGTTTTCCAGGCCCACCTTGTTGACCACCCGGGCGGCCATTGGAACGGCAGAAACACCCGCTGCGCCAATCAGTGGGTTAACTTTTCCACCGGTCATGCGATACATTACCTTGCCCATCAAAATGCCCGACGCAGTGCCAATTGAGAACGCAAAGGCGCCTAAAACCAGGATGCCGATAGTCTGCACATTGAGGAAGGTTTCCGCCTGCAGTTTCGATCCTACAGCCAGTCCCAGGAAGATGGTGACCAGGTTGATCAGCTCGTTCTGGGCGGTTTTGCTGAGCCGTTCAACGACGCCGCACTCGCGCATCAGGTTACCGAAGGTCAGCATACCGATCAGGGGCATGGCCGCAGGCAGGAACAACGCGGTGACGAGCAGTATGACCAATGGAAACAGAATTTTTTCCAACTGCGTGACATGGCGCAGTTGCTCCATTTCCACCCGCCGCTCCACCCTGGTGGTGAGCGCGTTCATGATCGGTGGCTGAATAATCGGCACGAGCGCCATGTAGGAATAGGCGGCTACCGCGATGGCGCCCAGCAGGTCGGGCGACAGCCGGGAGGCCAGGAAAATGGCGGTGGGGCCGTCAGCCCCGCCAATGATGCCGATGGCGGCTGCGTCCTGCAGGCTGAAATCAAACCCCGGCAGGAAATTGAGCGCCAGTGCTCCGAGCAGTGTCAGGAAAATCCCAAACTGCGCGGCAGCTCCGAGAATCAGTGTTTTGGGGTTTGCAATCAGGGCGCCAAAATCCGTCAATGCACCCAGGCCCAGGAAAATCAGCATGGGAAACACGCCGGTTTCTATGCCGACCGAGTAGATGTAACCGAGCAAGCCCTCGGGGCCGGCCATGTCAGCAATCGGAATATTGCTGAGAATCGCACCAAATCCGATCGGCACCAGTAACAGCGGTTCAAACTTCTTTGAAATCGCCAGGTAGAGCAACAGGGCGCCGACAGCGATCATCAGCAACTCGCCGAAGCCGATATTGGCCAGCCCGGTGGTCAGCCAGAGTGTTTTCAGGGTGGATTCCATGGCCGCTTATCCTGTGCGATCAAGAGATGTAAAGCAACGGATCTTTGAGCGCCACGGAATCTCCTTCCCGAACAGTCACTTTAAAAATCGTCCCGTCGCAGGGCGCCCTGACTTCGGTTTCCATCTTCATGGCCTCGAGGATCACGATGACCTCTCCCTGTTTTACTTTCTGGCCGGGTCTGACCATGACCTTGAAAATATTCCCCGCCAGCGGCGCAGGAACGACCTGGCCATCATCCTTGCCGGCAGCAGCGGGTGCGATAGAGGTAACTTTGCCTGATGGAGCCACATCCACTTCAAAGGCCTGGCCGTTGACGTGCACTGTGTATGATTCCGGGCCACCGCTGCTGGCAGCTGCGCCGGCAGGTGACGCTGTTTTTGGAGACTCAGCTCCCGTAGGCGCAGGTTCGAATGCAGCGGAATTGCCACGGTTTTGGAGGAACTTCAAACCGATTTGCGGGAACAGGGCGTAGATCAGAACGTCATCAATGACATCCTTGGCCAGGTCAATGCCATCGTGAATGGCCTTTTCCTGCAGTTCTGCGGTCAGGCGGTCCACTTCTGGCTCCAGCAGGTCGGCCGGGCGGCAGGTGATGGGTTCGCCGCCATCGAGCACTCTCGCCTGTAATTCGGTATTCATGGGTGCCAGGGTTGCGCCATATTCGCCTTTCAATACACCGGCGGTTTCCTTGGTGATGGATTTATAGCGTTCACCCATCATCACATTGATGACCGCCTGGGTGCCGACGATCTGGGAGGTCGGAGTCACCAGCGGGATATACCCGAGGTCTTTGCGAACGCGCGGAATTTCTTCCAGCACTTCATCGAGCCGGTCCGCAGAACCCTGTTCCTTCAGCTGGCCTTCCATGTTGGTCAGCATGCCACCCGGTACCTGGGCGACCAGGATGCGCGAGTCGATGCCCTGCAGGGCGCCTTCGAATTTTGCATATTTTTTCCGCACGCCCCGGAAATAAGCAGATATTTCATCCATGTCGGTCAGGCCCAGTCCGGTATCACGCTCGGTGTCTTCGAACACGGCGATCATGGTTTCGGTGGCCGTGTGTCCATAAGTCTGGCTCATGGATGAAACCGCTGTGTCCACCATGTCAACGCCGGCTTCAGCCGCCTTGACCAGGGTGGGTGTGCTCAGTCCCGTGGTCGCATGGCAATGCAGGGCGATGGGAATATCGCAGGACTCTTTAAGACGCGAGACGATTTCTTCGGCAACGAAGGGCTTCAGCAGTCCGGCCATATCCTTGATGCACAGCGAATGGCAGCCCATGTCTTCCAGGCTTTTACCCATGTCCACCCACATATCCGTGGTGTGCACCGGGCTGACCGTGTAGGACATGGCGCCCTGTGCATGCCGGTCGACCGCCCGAACCGCGTTAACAGCGGTTTTGAAATTACGCAGGTCGTTCATGGCATCGAAGATTCGGAAAACGTCCATGCCATTGACCGCGCAACGTTCGACGAATTTTTCGACGACATCGTCTGCATAATGACGATAACCCAGGATATTCTGTGCCCGGAACAGCATCTGGTGACGGGTGTTGGGGATGGCGCGCTTGAGCGTTCTGAGGCGTTGCCAGGGATCCTCTCCGAGATAACGGATACAGGCGTCAAACGTGGCGCCGCCCCAGGTTTCCAGGGACCAGAAGCCCATCTTGTCCAGCTTTTCCGCGATGGGCAGCATGTCGTCAATGCGCATGCGCGTGGCCAGCAGGGACTGGTGCGCGTCGCGCAATGCCAGTTCGGTAATGCCTAGTTTCTTAGCCATGAGAGCTTAAACTCCTGTAATACCTGGTTTTTCTTGAATAGATGCAGCTGGGCTTCAGTCTAGCTGTGGTCTTTTCTGTAACGGTGGATGGCGGCGCCTATGGCCGAGATCAGCGTCGGATCCAGCGAGCCGGACGACACCTGGGATGAATGCATTGATTGCGGCTGCTTTGGCGGTTGCAAGTAGTGCGCCAATTTAGACATCCAATGGATGACCAGCACCATGCTGGTGAGTAACACAAACACGGTCACCATGCCCACCAGTGTCAGTTCCAATCCTCTGATCAGTTGTTCGGTTACTGACATGTAGGGTGAATCTCCTGCGCAAGCCTGGTGTCCAACGAATGCAGATTTTACCGTGGACGGGTATGGGGGTCGGTCTTCAATACCCCCTTGGTTTGATCTGTATCACGCTCCTAATCCACCACTTTACTGGCTCATGCAAATGGCGGTCAAATGTAGCGGCCTGATTTCGCGAAACCTGGTGTATGCTGCCGTATTCCCAGGCCCGGAGTCGCCAGACTTTCAACATGATCGAAGTCCTTTCATTGCACCTGCTACTCAGCCTCGCCGCCGGGTCTGCCGCCGCGGTTGAGGAAGCTGCGGTTGAAGATGCCGAGGAACTGGCACCCATTACCGTTAAGGGGCGCAGGGTCGCCAACCTGCAACCGGCGAGCAGTTATGCCAGCCTGGCAACCGCTCTGCGTTACGATCCCCAGGTCAATCTACAGGCGCGCGGTCTGCCTGAAGGACAGGCGGACGTGACGGTTCGCGGTGGCCTGTTCGAAAACACAGGATTCCGGATCGGTGCAGTCACGGTATTCGATCCACAAACCGGTCACTATGCTGTGGAAATTCCGTTCGATCCCGGTATGCTGTCGGCGCCAGAGGTCTTGACCGATTTTGACAACGGTCTGAATGCCTTCAATGCCTCCGTCGCCACGATCAGCTACGGCTTCAGCCCCATCACCAAGCGTGGCAGTTTCTCAGGTGGTTACGGTACGGACGATCTGCGTTATTCGACTGTGCGATTGAGTAACCAGCGGGAATTGGAAAACGGTCGAACCCTGGCGGCGACGATTTCAGCATCCGGTTCGAAGGGCGATGGCACAGTGCCTTACGGCGATCACGATTTCAAACGCTTCAGCGGACATGTCCAGATTGCCGGTGACCGGCAGGAAACCAATGTTGTCCTGGGTTATCACGACAAATTCGCGGGCTGGCCTGGCATGTACACGGGTTTCGCTTCCCTGCCCGAAACGGACCACACCAGGCTGGGGCTGATCGTGGTCGACCACCGGTGGTCGAACGAACACGGATGGCTGGAAGCGGGTGCTGTCTACCGCTGGCTGGACGATGACTATGACTTTGATCGAAGGACCCAGGAGTCCGGTTCGCCTGGCTCGTTCGAACATGAAACCCGGAGTTTTTCTGCGGGCCTGGCCGGCAAACAGGTGGCTGGTGGCGTGGACTGGTATTTTTCCGGGCAGTTTTCAGCCGATCGTCTGGTCAGATCAACGGACCTGACCAACGGTGATTTCAATTCCCGGTCTTACCTGGCCATGAGCCTGGCGCCCGGCAGGGAATGGTTAATGGATAGTGGCCATGTTTTCGCGGCCCGCGCAGGCTTCCGGCTGGACATATCGAACCGCGATGAGGACGCGCTCATGCCACTGGTTTCGATTTCACTCGAGCAGGCAGCCGGTTCCGGCGTTAACCGGTATGCGCTGAATTACTCGCGCACTTCTCAACTGCCGGGTTATACGGCGCTGAATTCTCCGCCGCAGGGACTGTTTGGCGGTAACCCCGACCTGGGTCGCGAGTTTGCCAACACGGTGACCCTCAGTTTCACTCATGAGAGCGCGTCCTGGTGGTTGAGAGCTTCTGCTTTTCATCGAAAAGACGACGATCTCGTGGATTGGACTTATCTTCAGGATGCGCCGTTTGTTCGCCAGGCAAACCCGGTCGATATTGACGTCAATGGCCTGGAAGCCCTCGTGACCTGGCAGTCTTCAGCGCTGGATGTGACGGCTGGGTATACCTGGATCGACAAGGATGCCAGTTACGGTTCTGCGCTGGTTGACGCCAGTTACTACGCGCTGAACTATGCCCGGCACCGGGTAACGCTTGCGCTGGTCTACACGCTGACGCAGTCCCTGGGCATCCGCTGGGACAACCAGTATCGCAAACAACAGGAAAACAACTTGCGCACCAGCGGTGATACCGCATACATCACGTCTCTGTCGTTTTCATGGCGAGTAAAAAGCAGCCCCGGGGTCAGGATCAGCCTGATCGGGGACAACCTCACGAATAACGACTTCCAGGAATTCCCCGGAACGCCGCCAATGGGCAGGCAGGTCAGCCTGGCGCTGGGTTTGGACTGGTAAACATGCGTCTGCGGATTCGTTACTAACGGTAGAGGCATACTTGTCGGAATTGGGGCTAAAATGATATGACTTGATTCAGTCTGCCGCCGGTATCGCCATGTATCCAGTTGTAAGCGCTCTATCTACCGCCATTATTTGTCTTGTCACGTCAATGAATGTGTTTGCCCAGCCACAAGTGGAAGATCCGCTCTGGGACAGGTCCACGGCCTTGCAGTCCGTGGACCGGACGCAGGCCATGAACTCCCTCAGGCCGTTGTATGAAATGGCACGATCCGGTAATGAAACAGGGTTGCTGAAAGCTTTGTCCGGGATTGAGTCCGATAAGGATTTACCGGCTCCCTCGCGTGATTACAGGGTCTACAGTTTCACGCTCGGCCTGGGTGACATGGAAGCTGATACCGTGGGCCCGGCGGTGATCGGCTGGCTTTCCAATTACCAGCCTGCCACGCGGGTTGCCCACCAAGACCATCCACGAATGGCCGTGCCCCTGTTCAATGTTCGTGCGGCTGCGCAGGGCGTCACCAATGGCTGGGAGCGGCAGAAGGCTTCGATCGAGGCGGAGCGGATGTTGGGCGGAGCGCCTGATCAGTTCATCTCCTCATACCTGGCCGCCGGTTCTGCCGGCCGGAGAGGGTTCATCGAGGCCCTTGAGTTCGCCACACCTCAGCAATCGGCTGAACTGAGCCGGATCGCATCAGACAACCTGGCCGAGTCGCCCGAGTTGACCCTTGTTGCCGCAAGGGCAGCGATGAAATCCGGCAACATGGAATTGCTGCGCCAGTCGATCATTTTCGGGGACGGTCCGGGGTTGTCTGTGGCCCTGAAGGAAGCTTCTGGCGAACTCAGCGCTGAAGAATCCGCAGAATTGTTGAGACATACCATCGAAACGGGCTCCGCCAGCAATGCAGCGCTGGCTATTGCCCTTCTGGCTCCGGCTACACTGGACGATCCGGCGGTGCGTGACCTGATGTTCATCAACCTTGCAAATCGGGACCTGGGTGCAGCTGCTGCACTGGTTTTGGGCGGCAGCACGGACCCGGAAATTCATTCCCGGTTGGATGAGATAGCTTCGGGAGACGCAGGTCTTGAGAAGCAGCGGGCGCAACTGGCGATCAGTTTTCGGCCAGCCGGCGGGGAGGGTTGAGTGATGAGGTGTGCTTTCCGATTTTCAGTATTGGCCGTATTTTTGCTCGCACTTCCCTGCTTCAATAGCCTCGAAGCCCAGAATGCGCGGATTTCAGAGTGGGTCGAGTTCGCGCCTGCAACCGACAATGACAGGATAGCGCTTGGATACCCGGTTCCGATTCCGGTGGATACGCCATTGCCGTTTGCCGGTTTTCGCAGTTACAACGGCCTGCATGCGCGACACCAGGACCTGGCCAACACGTCTGACTGGGTACATGCCATCGAGCTTGGCCAGACGACAAAGAACCGCACCATCTGGCTGTACCAACTGGGTGATGCAGACCGTACAACCGTGACGGGCCTGCCTGAGCATGCCATGCTGACCAATGGCGGAATCCATGCTCGTGAATGGCAGTCGCCTGAAGTGGCCACGGGAATTATTGAACTGCTGGCGGAGGGAGACGATGACGATTTCCTTCTCGGCTACCTGCGCGACAATGCCAATATCCTGGTCATCCCGGTTCTGAATGTAGATGGCTTTCTGCAGACCCAGAGGTATCCAAGCACCAACTGGATGGGAACAGACCTGAACGATCCGGAAGGTTCGCCCCGTGACGGCCGCATGAGGCGTAAAAACATGCTGGGCGCGGATGAGGATCTGATGACCATTGGCGACCACCTGCAGGGCGTAGATCTGAACCGCAATAACGCACCTTACTGGGCCAACAATCCCGATCGTTCTTCGGATGATTCAAGATCGATCGTTCATCATGGCGCAGCGCCAGCCTCCGAGCCGGAAATCCGGGCTCTTGATACAGCAGCCCAGCATGGCCCGGCCGGAAAACTCAGCATGTACACCGATGTACATTCCTATTCACAGGTGAATTTCTGGACCCGCAACCTCAATATCGGCCTGGCCAACGAAACTTCGCGGTTGCTGGGCACATTCGCCAATCATCACGTGGCATTTGACGCGGGTAAATACTACTGGTTCGACAACAAGTCGAATATCCCGATCAACCAGGGTATCGGGTCAACTGATGAGTACTTCACGCAGACCTACCAGGTGCCGGCCTGGACACTCGAAGTGGAACCTTCCGGTGGCCAACACCAGGGGTTGCCAGGTCAGGGGGCTGATTACGGAGGGTTAGGGCGTAACGGCCACGACGGCTTCATCCTGCCGGACTCCGAAGTTCCACGGGTCAGGACCGAATTGGCACAAACCTTCATGATGGCTTACTACCAGCAGGCAGGCCCGCCGTCGATTGCCGCCGCACGGTTTATCGATGTGGCCACCGGCGCGGTGGTGGCAGAGTCGGAATGGGATGTGAGCAGCGCTACAGCGCGTGCGCTGTATTCATTCCAGGCGCAGCCCCTGCAATTTGACCGGGATTACCTGTTCTGGCTGGCTTTTGATAAGCCGATGCGCTGGCGGGAAGACGGTGAGGTCGTTCCATTGCCGGGTCAGCCGAACGCAAAGCAGGATCTGGATGCCGACCTGAAAATAGAGGGGGGTGAGCTCAATATCACTCCTTCTGTAGGTTTCTGGGTTGATCAGCCGGGTGATGCTCCCGACGGCTATCTGCGCTACCGTGATGATGCCTTGGTCATCGGTTTCAGTGTGCCCGCCAATGAGAATAATACGGGTCTGGTCAACGGTGTTGCACCGGTCACCCTGGCGCTCAATGCATGGGACATGACCGGTAGCCGAACCGATACCAACCCTGCAACGGTCGCCCGTTGGAATGAAGGCAGCTGGTCGGGTTATGAAGACGGCTCGGGGCAGGATCGGACCAACAATGGGGGCTATGATGAAACCCTGCAGTTCGAGGTCACGTCCGAAGTGTTGGGAGATCCGTTTGTCGTCGAGCCAGGGACATCATCGGCATGGTTTGATCCTTCCCGTAACGGCGAGGGCTTCATGCTGGAAATCCTGGCGGACAACCAAGCCGTCATGTACTGGTTTACCTACGATACCGAGGGTAAACAGGACTGGTATGTAGCCTCCGGCGAGATCCGCGGCAACCGCATCCTTTTTCCCCAAATGATCCAGGTGTCGGGCGGAGCGTTCGGGCCGGGATTTGATCCGGGTAATGTCAACAACAAGGTCGTTGGATCGGCCAGCTTCATCTGGTCGGATTGCCACAGCGGGGCGATGGACTGGAGGATCGACCAGGATGGCAGCGGCCTTCGTAGCGGCCGCATGAACCTGCAACGCCTTTCCTACGTGATGGGCCTGGGTTGCGGGATATCACCGATCCCCCCCGAAATCCCCGCCGGGCAGCTCAGCGGTTCCTGGTATGACCCGAGCCATGCCGGCGAGGGGTACGTGCTCGAGGTTCTTATTGACAAAAGTGCACTCGTTTACTGGTTCAGTTTCGACCCGGAAGGAAAACGCCGCTGGTTCTTCGGCACCGGAGAAATCCAGCAGGACAAGCTGGTATTCGGCGAGATGTTGACGACAAGCGGTGGAATCTTCGGTGAGGGTTTTGATTCGGATTCCATTGAAGTCGATCCCTGGGGTACGCTTGAACTGGAATTGGTCTGTGATTCCGGCATCGCGACATTTGAGCCGACCGAGGAAGGGTTCCCCGCTGGTACCCTTGACCTGACACGCCTGACCTACCTGAGCGGCCTTTCCTGCGATGGCTGAGGGCTGGAGAAAAAACGGAGTTTGAAGAATGAAGGATCTGCGTAAGTTCTACATCAACGGCGAATGGGTCGATCCGGTTTCCGCTGAGGAGATGGATGTCATCAATCCGGCCAATGAGCGCAAAATTGCGACGATTACCCTGGGTTCGCCCGAGGACGTCAATCGTGCCGTCGCTGCGGCCAATGCCGCATTTGTCACTTACAGCCAGTTGGATAAAGGTGAACGCCTGGCCTTGCTGGAGAAGTTCCTCGCCATCTACAACGAAAGATACGAGGAAATGGCCCAGGCCATAACGGCTGAAATGGGTGCGCCGATATCGATGTCGCGAGAAGCGCAGGCGGACTGCGGCGCAGGGCATTTGCAGGGGTTTATCGATGCAGCGCGCACCCAGGAAGATCGTGTCATGCTCTACAACGGAGACATCCTGGTTCGTGAACCGATTGGAGTCTGCGGTCTGATTACACCCTGGAACTGGCCCATGAACCAGGTCGCACTGAAAGTGGTCCCTGCATTGGCGTCCGGTTGTACCTGCGTGCTAAAGCCATCGGAGTTCACTCCTTTGTCGGCGGCTCTGTACGCTGAAATGCTGGATGAAGCGGGTTTCCCTGCCGGGGTATTCAATCTGGTCAATGGCGATGGCCCGACTGCGGGTGCGACGCTCTCACGGCACGCGGATATCCAGATGATTTCCTTCACCGGTTCCACCCGTGCCGGTATCGCTATCAGCAAGGATGCAGCCGATTCCGTCAAACGTGTCACGCTGGAGTTGGGGGGTAAGTCTCCGAACCTGGTGTTTGCTGATTGCGGTGACGACCTGGAGTCCCGCGTCAGGGCTTCTGTTGCCGAGTGTTTTTTCAATACCGGCCAGTCCTGTGATGCGCCTACGCGCATGCTGGTAGAACGCTCCTGCTACGACCAGGTGCTGGAGATAGCCGAACAGGCCGGGCGGGAACAGGCAGTAGGCGACCCGACACAGGAAGGGGATCATATCGGGCCACTGGTCAGTCATATCCAGTTCGAACGGGTGCAGGGCCATATTGAACGGGCCATTGATGGCGGTGTGAGGGTTTTATGTGGCGGCGCCGGTAAGCCCGAGGGATGGGAAACGGGTTACTTCGTCAAACCCACGATTTTTGCTGACGTCAGAAACGACCAGCCAATTGCCCGGGAAGAAGTGTTTGGCCCGGTGCTCGCAATCATTCCATTTGACAGCGAAGACGAAGCCATACAAATAGCCAACGACACGCCCTACGGCCTGGCCGCTTACATCCAGACAGGCGATGTGGACCGGGCGGAGCGTGTCGCGGCAAAATTGCGGGCCGGCGCGGTTCATGTCAACGGCGGTGGAATGGAGTATGGAACTCCGTTTGGAGGCTACAAACAGTCAGGAAATGGCCGCGAAGGTGGCATGCTGGGACTGGATGATTACCAGGAGGTAAAGACCTTGCATTTCGGATGAAATCTGGCGCCGATTATTGCGTTTTTTATGTCGAAATGGCAAAGTAGAAGTGGCGTTTTGCCAAACAAGGGTGGAGCAGGAAGCTCATGTGTTTGAAAAAAAAGGGAATTTTTAGTGTTTTCATCTCTTTGGGATTGCTTGCCGGTTGCGCAACTACGGCACCGGTTCCGGACGGTCCCGCACCTCCGCAGAATTTGCTGGGGTCTACTGACGAACTCCAATTAATCACCGAGCTATCGATTGACCTGGCCAGAACGTATGGCGGTGATCAGGTGCTCGTCGTTTTGGGCCTGGAGAATACTTTGCTGGCCACTTCGGGGAATACGAATGCTTCGTGTTATGCCGGTGGACAGGAGGCCATGACCCGGCCCTCGCAGGAGGACGCGGCTTCGCAGGTACAGCGCATGCAGGAAGCCGGTCTGAAAGTTATTGCCGTGACCTCACGCGGTTCGGATTGTCTCGATCAGACACTGACCGAACTCAACAGCAATGGTTTCGATTTTCAGGCCAGTGCCTGGCCGCCTGGCGGCGGTTACCCCGAGGCTTTCAGCTACCAGGGCGGAAATGACTCCAGTACCTACGAGAAGGGAGTTTTCTTTACTTCTTCGCAGGGACAGGGGCCGGCGTTGAAATCCCTGGTGGAACAGTCGGGCCAGCCCTATCCGGCCTTGATTGTATTTGCTGACCAGCGACAGCAGGACCTGAATTCGGTGATGAAGTCCTTTTCAACGTCATCGATCAAGGTACATACGTGGCGTTATACCCGCGAAGCGACCCAGGTAGCCTCTTCAGGTCAGTAGGCAGTCCGCGGTCACATGATCTCGGTTAATGCGGGACTCTTCCGCATGATTTAAGTTGTGCTCAATTCAATTGGGTTGAGCACCATGCAAAATACAATCTCAGAACTTGAACCCCGCGCAATGTGGCAGCACTTTGCCGAACTCAATGCTGTTCCAAGGCCCTCCAAAAAAGAAGAGCGTGTCATCGCTTTCATGCAGAATTTTGGTGAAAGCCTGGGGCTGGAAACCCAGGTCGACGAAACCGGAAATGTCATCATCAGGAAACCAGCTTCTCCTGGCATGGAGGATCGGGTTACGGTGGTTTTGCAAGGGCACCTCGACATGGTGCACCAGAAAAACGCCGATACCGATTTCGATTTCGATTCTCAGGGCATCGATATGTACATCGACGGTGACTGGGTCAAAGCGCGGGGTACGACCCTGGGAGCAGACAATGGCATCGGTGTCGCTTCGGCCATGGCCATTCTGGCTTCTGATGACATTCAGCACCCCGCCATAGAAGCACTTTTCACCATTGATGAGGAAACCGGCATGACCGGTGCAATGGGGCTGAAGGGTGGATTGCTCGATGGCGGCATTCTGCTCAATCTCGATACCGAGGACGACAATGAAATCACCATTGGTTGCGCCGGTGGAGTGGATGTCACGGTATCAGGGACCTACATGGAACAGGCGGTCGAATCTGGATGTTCATCATTTGCGCTCACTGTGAAAGGACTGACTGGCGGTCATTCCGGCATGGATATTCACCGCGGACGGGGTAACGCCAATAAACTGATCAATCGCCTGCTGTTCCTCGCGAGCGAGCAGTTCGGCATACGGATTGCTTCTGTGGATGCGGGTGGATTGCGCAATGCGATTCCGCGTGAGGCTTTTGCCAAGGTGGTCGTTCAGGATTCGAAATTGGGCGGATTCAGGTCTTTTATTGCTGCAGAGGCAGCCATACTGCAGGCTGAATACGCGACAACGGACCCGGGGCTGCAGATCGTGCTGGAACCTGTTGACGCAGCCGCGCTGGTCCTGGAAAGTGGTTTTCAGGAAAAAATACTGCGTGCTGTTTGGGCTTGCCCCAATGGCATTTTCCGCATGAGCCCGGACATCGATGACCTGGTTCAGACTTCCAACAACCTGGCCCGTGTGCGTGTCGCTGACGGCGAGTACAAGGTGCTTTGCCTCACCCGTGGATCGGTGGATACCGAAAAAATGGACCTGGCCCAGGCCATACGCTGCACCTTTGAATTGATCGGTGCGAATGTATCATTCGACGGGGCCTATCCCGGCTGGGCGCCGCGTCCAGATGCGCCGATTGTGAAAATGATGAGTGCGCTGTACCAGGAAATGTTTGGCGAAAAAGCCCCGGTTCTGGCCTGTCACGCGGGGCTCGAATGCGGCATCCTGGGCACCAATTACCCGGACATGCAGATGATTTCCTTTGGTCCGAATATCCGTGGTGCACATTCACCGGATGAAAAAGTTCAGATCAGCTCAGTGCAGAAATACTGGGGCTACCTGATGGAAGCCCTGAAAAGGATTCCGCAAAAGTAGATCTCAGGGCGATTTCGCTTTTGCTTCGTAGTAATCCCTGAGCAGATACCAGGAGGACTTCTTTTCTCCGGTCTCTGACAGCAGGCCCTTGCGTGGGGGTTTTGCACCAGCGGTGCAGAGAGACACATGGGGCTGATAAGCAGCATAGTGACGAAGGCATGAATGGTTTTTATCACCGGAGATTTCCAATTCCCTGAAATGCTTACACGATATCCTATTTTGCGTGACCGGGCACATTGACGGCGATCGTAAACGGGTGCCCAATCACTATGAACATGAAAGGGTAGCTTTCCATGAACCTGAATGAGATTAACCAACTGGTTGAACAGCACGGAATCCAGAGCATTGACCTGAAATATGCAGACCTGGTCGGCAACTGGTATCACATTAATTTTCCGCCCCGGCGGTTGGGACATGTCCTGAACAACGGCATTCCATTTGATGGCTCGAGCATTCCCGGTATGAAGTCGGTGGAGGCTGGCGACATGGTGCTGATGCCCGATTTGAACACAGCGGTCATCGATCCGTTCACCCAAACACCGACACTCAGAATGCTGAGCTATATCTGCGATGCCGATACCCGGATGGGCGTAAACAAGGACCCGCGTACCGTGGCCATGCGGGCCAACACGTTCATGCAGGAAAGCGGGATAGCCGACGAGTCCCTGTGGGTGCCTGAATTCGAGTTCTACCTGTTCAACGAGGCAGTGATCAATAACGGAAAATACAGTGCCGGTTATCGTTTTACGTCGAATGAAAATAAGGAGGATTTACCCGGCGGTTACCTGGATGCCGATGGCACGGCCGTTGCCCACCGAAAGGGTTATCACATTGACACACCCTTTGATAAGCATGCACAAGTGCGCGAAGAGATGGTGCGACTGATTGAAGGTGTAGGTTGTCCAATCCGCTACCACCATCACGAAGTCGGCCTGTCCGGGCAACAGGAAATTGAAACCGAGTTGCTGCCTTTCGAGCTGATCACCGACAAGATGATGTACGTTAAGGACATCGTCCACAATTGCGCCCTGAACCACGGCTTGACCGCGACCTTCATGCCCAAGCCTCTGTATGACGAGCCCGGTAATGGCATGCACTTCCATATCCAGCTGCGCAAGGGTGGCCGCAATGTGTTCTACGAAGAAGGCGGCTATGCTGACCTTTCCGAAACGGCGCTGTGCTTCATCGGCGGAATCCTGACCCACGGCCGGTCGCTGACGGCGTTTACGAACCCCAGCACCAATTCTTACAAAAGGCTGTTGCCCGGTTTCGAAGCCCCGGTCAAACTGTTTTTTGGCGTGGCCAATCGCAGTGCGGCGATACGCATTCCCAAGTACGCAACCAGCGAGCAAGCCAAGCGGATAGAGTTCCGAACGGGAGACGGTACCTGCAACTACTACCTGGCCATGAGCGCTTTGCTGATGGCGGGTCTGGACGGCGTCCGCAACCGCCTGTTCCCGGATGAGGACAATGCGTTCGGGCCATTTGATGACAACGTATTTGACTGGCCAGAGCAGCGCCAGTCACAGCTCACGTCGATTCCGACCACGCTGGAAGAAGCGCTGCAAGCGCTCAGCGATGACCATGACTACTTGCTGCAGGGAGGTGTATTCGGCCGGGAACTGATCGACAGCTGGATCGAAGAGAAAACGAAGGAGGTGATTGCAGTGCGCAATCGCCCCCATCCCTTCGAGATGAATCTCTATTACAGCCTGTGACTACGCTTCGTCCATAAACGGGTAAGCAAAGTCCGTTGGCGGAACGAACGTCTCCTTGATCGTGCGGGTCGAGACCCAGCGCATCAGGTTGGCCTGCGAGCCTGCCTTGTCGTTGGTTCCGGATGCGCGGCCACCGCCAAAAGGCTGCTGCCCGACCACGGCGCCGGTCGGCTTGTCATTGATGTAGAAATTACCCGCGGCGTGCTCCAGTTTGCTGATGGCAATGCTGGCGGCTTTCCGGTCCCGGCTGAAAATGGCGCCGGTCAAAGCGTACATCGATGAACGGTCACACAGGTCCAGTGTGTCTTCAAACGTTTCGTCTTCATAGACATGGATGGTCAGTACCGGTCCAAATATCTCTTCGACCATCGTCCTGAACTGAGGGTCGGAGGCCAGGATGACCGTGGGTTCGATAAAATAACCCGCGCGGTCATCGTAGTTTCCACCGATAAGCACTTCAGCGCCTTCGTTTTGGTTCGTGTAATCAATGTACGAGGTGATCGACTTGAAGGCTCCCTGGTCGATCACCGCTCCCACAAAGTTGCGAAAATCTGTGGGAGCGCCCATTTTGATCCGGCTCATCTCGGTTTTCAGGCCCGTTTCCACATCCGCCCAGAGTGACCGGGGGATATAGGCGCGGCTGGCTGCGGAGCATTTCTGGCCCTGGTACTCGAATGCACCGCGAACCAATGCCGTCACCAGCGTGGGTACGTCCGCACTGGGGTGCGCAAATACAAAGTCCTTGCCGCCGGTCTCACCCACGATGCGCGGGTAAGACTTGTAGCTGGAAATGTTTTCACCGATGGTTTTCCACATCTGCTGGAATACGCGGGTCGAGCCGGTAAAGTGAATGCCTGCCAGGTTCGGATCCGCCAGGCAGGTGTCGCCCACGGTGGCGCCGGACCCGGGGACGAAGTTGATCACGCCTGGTGGCAGCCCGGCTTCCTCGAGCATCTGCAGGAACAGCCAGGGGGTATACACCAGGGACGAAGCAGGCTTCCAGACCACGGTGTTGCCCATCAGGGCGGGGGCCGTGGGGAGGTTTCCGGCAATGGCTGTGAAGTTGAAAGGTGTGACGGCAAACACAAAGCCTTCCAGGGGGCGATGCTGCACAAAATTCCATACTCCGGGAGAAGATTCAGGTTGTTTTTCATAGATTTCCTGAGCATACCTAACGTTAAATCTCAGAAAGTCTATGAGTTCGCAGGTCGCGTCAATTTCTGCCTGGTAAGCCGTCTTTCCCCCGTTCAGCATGGAGCAGGCGGTCATTTGTGCCCGGTATTTCACGGCCAGCAAATCTGCTGCTTTCAGAAAAATGGCGGCCCGCTCTTCCCAGCGGAAGGTTTCCCACTCTGCCTGCGCCGCGACAGCGGTATCAATTGCCAGCTGAACTTCTTCAGGACCGGCTTTGTGATAGGTGCCCAGCACGTGTTGGTGGTTGTGTGGCATGACGATTTTGCCAAGGTTTCCGGTACGGATCTCCTTGCCGCCAATGACAATCGGTATATCGACCTGAGTGGCGGACATCTCCTCAAGAGCTGCTTTCAAAGCTGCTTTTTCCGGACTTCCGGGTGCGTAGTTCAGAACCGGTTCATTGACCGGGGTCGGGGTCTGGATGACCGCGTTGTTCATCAGGTTCATGCTGGAAAACCTCTTCAGCTAAAAGACGTTAATAAGAAGTAACGGAAGCATAGTAGTCCGCCCCGATAAAATCCATGACTTCAGACGTCCAATTCGTGTGCTTTTTGTTTTAACAACCGCAACAGGTAGTCAATGGTTGCCCGGTGCGTCCGAAAATTGAGTACGGCCAGGCGCAGGGTGAAATCGCCGTCTATTCGCGTTGAGGTAATGAATACCTTGCCATCCTGGTGAACGGACTCCATCAGGCGTTTGTTGAAGCTGTCAATGTCACCGTGGGCCGGGCGGTAACGAAACGTGACGATGGACAGGTCAGGGTAGGGGCCGGTCTCGAACCGCTCCTCTTCACCCAGTGCCTGGTGGAAGTAACGGGCCAGCCAGATTTTCTCCGCCAGGGATGCCCTGAATGGTCCGAGCCCAAACAACTTCAGTGGAAACCACATCCGCGGTCCGCGAAACGGCCGCGTCAGTTCAAGCGACAGGTCGGCCGGAGAATCCCAGTGTTCCTCCTGGGAAGAAACCGGTTTGGCATCCTGCATATAGTCTGCGTAATACGCATTTGAACGGGCCAGCAGTTCACCCTTTTTGACCAGAACAGCGCCTGTTCCGTACGGGAGACCGAGGCCCTTGTGCGGGTCCATGACGATGGAATCGGCATTTTCGATGCCTTGTAACACCTCCCGGCCTTCTTCACACAACAGGAAAAATCCACCGTAGGCGGCGTCGAGATGGAACCAGAGGCCGTGTCTGCGAGCGATTGTTGCCACCGCAGACAGGGGATCGACCGCGCCCGTGTCCGTGGTGCCGGCGGAAGCCACAACCAGCCAGGGCCTGAGTCCCTGCTCCAGGTCCGACCTGATCATGCCCTCCAGTGCTTCCGCGTCCATTCGGAACCGGTCATCCATAGGCACGGTCCTTCGCTGCACGTCCTTGAGTCCGGCGACGTGCAAGGCCTTACCGATGCAATGGTGAACCTGCCCGGTCATATACACGCAGGCACTCGGTATGGCACGGAAATCAATTCCCCGGGCGTCCCGGGCTGCGACCAGCGCTGACAGCGATGCGGTACTCCCTCCGGAAGTGAGGTCACCTGCCGCTGTTTCGGGGTACCCGACCAGTTGGCGCATCCAGTCGACCAGGCTGAGTTCCATGCGTGCCGCACCGGGGCCGGCAAACGATACGCCCGAATAGCGGTTGCTAATGCCCGCGAGAAAGTCACCGACCGCGGAAGGGAAAAGACCGCCGCCGGGGATGTAACCCAGCTGCCCGCCAGAGGCAGGAAGAATCCCGGTGGTATCAACCTCATGCCTGAAGAACGCCAGCAGCTCTGCCATGTCGGCAGGCTCTTCCGAAAGGGGCGAGCGGCGAAAACCGTCGCGGCCGTCATCGGGCTGGTAGGTGGGGGTGTCCGGCAGTTGTTCCAGCGTTGTCTCGGCATACTGACCAGCCTGTCCGAACAGGTCTTTACGCTCGGCAGGGCCCGGGTCGAGCAGACGCGATTGCCGTTCGAGTTGATCGAGTTTCTTCAACATGAATTCTTCTTGTCCCGATTATCCGGTACAATATAACGCATTCCTCAGGGGTGGCCCTATGGCCTGAGATTTGCTTAGCAGGAACCCTTTGAACCTGATCCGGTTAATGCCGGCGTAGGAATAGGACATTCCTGAATGTTCCCGCTGAAGGCTCAACTGGATCTCGACCAAGATTGAGATCCTGAATATGAAAATCAGAACGAAAAGCGCTCTTCTCGCGGCTGCCTGGCTGCCGTTTTGCGTGGTGGCCGATGAAGCTTTCGAGTATCCGCCGGGCCCGCTGGAGGAGGTGGTTGTCTCAGAATTCCGCCAGTCGTCAGTGCAGGAACTCGACTCAAGTATTACCGTGCTCAACCAGGAAGTGATCGAATCGGCCACCCTGCAGCATTTCGAGGAACTGATTTCGCTGATTCCGAACATGAACTATTCGGGAGATGGTGGCCGTGCCCGCTATTTTCAGATGCGCGGCATCGGTGAACTGGAGCAATACGAAGGAGCGCCCAATCCTTCGGTGGGTTTTATCGTCGATGACATAGACCTGTCAGGCGTGGGCGGCATCAGCAACGTATTCGACCTGCAACGCGTTGAGGTGCTTCGTGGCCCGCAGGCAACCCGCTTCGGAGCCAGTGCACTGGCCGGCCTGGTCTATGTGCAGTCTGCCGACCCAACGGCGGAATTCGACATCAACGCAGAGCTGCTGGCCGGCAACGATGAGACGTTTGGCGCCGGGGCTGCGGTGGGCGGCCGCATAACCGACAGCCTCAACGGGCGCTTCTCGCTGCACCATTACCAGGGCAATGGTTTTTACGACAATGTTGCGCTGGGTATCGATGACAGCAACGAACGCGATGAGTGGACCAGTCGTGGAAAGTTACTGTGGGACATCGGGAAGGGCTGGGAAGCGAAGCTCAGCCTGCTGTATGCAAACTTCAACAACGGCTACGATGCCTGGTCACCGGAAAACGGGCGGGTAACGTTCAGTAACAACCCCGGTCGCGACGAGCAGGAGACTTGGGGTGGATCCCTTAAGTTTTCCGGACCTGTCAATCCATCGGTTGATTTTGTCAGCATCACTTCTTACGCGGAATCGGACGTGCTGTTCTCTTTTGACGGCGAATGGGGTGACGAGGCCTACTGGGCGCCATACGGCTATGACTATGTTTATTCCGATACCCGCAACAGGGACTCCCTGGTGCAGGAATTTCGTTTGCTTTCTTCGCCACAGGGTCGCTTGTTCAATGATCACACGGACTGGGTGGTGGGCGTCTACTTTCAGCGGCTGGAAGAGTCGGACGACATACTCTCTTCAGGCCTGTATGACGACAGCGCAGACGCGCCCTGGAGTTATTGCACACCCTGCCTGGACTACACCACGCTGGAAAGTGACTACCAATCAAAAAACTATTCGGTTTTCGGCCGGCTCGACAGTGATCTGACCGATCGGATGAGACTGAATTTTGGCCTGCGCTACGAGCACTGGAAAGCGGATTATGCGGATGCGTTCCGCGACTTCATCTACAGTGACCCTGAACAGCCGGTGCGCCATGATTTTCATCCCAGCGAGAACCTCTGGGGGGGTGACATCAGCCTCGATTACCAGCTGAGTGATCAGTCCCGCCTCTACGGACTGGTCTCCCGGGGATACAAGGCCGGCGGGTTCAACCCCAGCCTGGCTCGTGCGCTGGGCCCCGGCGCGGAACTGGGTCCGGAGGCGATATCCTATGATCCGGAACACCTGATGAATTACGAAGCGGGCATCAAAGGGCTTTGGCTGGAAAGAAAGCTCACAGCGGAACTGGCGTTGTTTTACATGGACCGCAAAGACATGCAGCTACGCAGTTCAGCGCAGTTTACCGATAACCCGAATGACTTCGTTTTTATCACCAGTAATGCTGAGGGCCATTCATATGGGCTGGAAGCGAGCATGGCCTGGCAGGTGAGCGATCAATGGCGCCTGCATGGCAGCCTGGGTTTGCTGGAGTCGAAGATCGATGAATACCGCCTGGAGCGCGAAGCAGATATCGAAGGCGAGTTGATCGGCCGGGAGTTTGCCCATGCACCGCCTTATACACTCAACCTGGGGGCAAGCTACGCCAATGCGCAGGGCTGGGTTGCGAGGGTGGATTTCAACGCCATGGGTTCTTACTATTTTGATTACAGCCATGATGAAAAATCGGGCTCGAGGCAGACGGTCAACCTGAAGCTGGGCAAACAGTGGAGCCAGTGGTCGGTTTACGCCTGGGTCAGAAATCTGTTTGATGAAGATTTTTACACACGGGGCTTCTCGTTTGGCCTGGAACCCCCGTGGTTTGAACGAACCCGCTATACCAAGCTGGGGGATCCGCGGCATTATGGAATCACCGTCAGTTATCGTTACTGAATCAATGGCAGGGAGAACGACCCGATGAAAATTGTTGCAGACATGAGCCTTTATCCGCTGAAAGACGGCCCGGTGCCTGAAATCATCCGCTTCATTCGGGAATTGCGGGAACGCGAAGGCCTGGAAATCGTGACCAACCAGCTCAGCACCCAGCTTCGTGGCAATTTCGAGGCTGTGACCGGCGCCATCAACGACTGTATGCGGATGGCGATGGGGGCGCCCAACACGGTAGTGCTGGTCGTCAAGTACCTGAACGTAGACCTGGAAATAGGTCGCACGCCGACGTTGACGCCTCCCGAATAAGCCGGCGTGACCATTCTGCAGTCATGGGAAGTGCTGGCCGTTTTGCTGGCCATTGCTTACCTGGTGCTGGCCATCCGCCAGAATATCTGGTGTTGGGCGGCAGCTGCAGTGAGCACCTTGTTGTATCTCTACATCATGTACGAAGCCCGGCTGTACATGGAATCGGTGCTGCAGCTGTTTTATCTCGCCATGGCAGCATATGGCTGGCAACAGTGGCGACACGGCGGCGAAGGCGGAGCAGGGCTGACGGTTGGCACCTGGCCCCTGAGGCTGCATGGGATTGCCGTGAGCCTGGTGTTGGTGCTGGTTTATGTCAGCGGAGCATTGTTGACGCGCTATAGTGATGCAGCGCTGCCATTTCTCGATTCCCTGACCACCTGGGGGGCCGTCGTGGCCACGTTCATGGTGACCCGGAAAATCCTCGAAAACTGGATTTACTGGTTTGTCATCGATGCAGTTTCCATCGGGCTTTATCTGAATCGCGAGCTGTATTTTACGGCCGCCCTTTTTGCTGTCTATCTCGTCATGATCGTCATTGGCTATCGCAGCTGGCGGGCGAGCATGCTGGACAACGAACATGACTGACCCGGAGAAGGCGCTGGCTGGCGTTCCCTGTTTTTCCGGGGCCATCGTTGAGCAGCAATTGTCGGACGGGCCGACCAACGCAAGTTACCTGCTGAGCAGGGCAGGAGCGCACTATGTTTTGCGGCTCGACAAACCCGCGGCGAAAGAGCTCGGGTTGGACCGTCTCAATGAGCAGCGGATATACGAGGCGCTCTCGGCAGCCGATATGGCGCCTGCCGTGGTTTACTCGAATGTGTCCGAAGGAATCCTGTTACGGCCGTTTGTGCCGGGCCGAAGCTGGACGCCGGATGACCTGGCCAATACGGACCAGTTGCAGAGACTGGGCCGCCTGTTGCGCCGGTTGCATGGCCTCCCTGCGGTGGGCGCCGCATTCGACCCGGTCGGCGCTGCTCGACGGTATGCTGGCCGGGCGCGTGATGATCAAACCCGGGCCATGTTAAAGCGGATCGAACAGCTGGCGATCGAGATCAGGAAGCGTTCCGAATTGCCTGCGCTTTGTCACAACGACCTGGTCTGTCAGAACATCCTGGAGGGTGGATCACTGATGCTCATAGACTGGGAATATGCTGCTGTTGGAGATCGTTTCTTCGACCTCGCGGTGGTGCTTCAGCATCATGGCCTGGATGGTTACCTGGCCGGTATTTTCATCAGCGGTTACCTGGGGCGTGAAGCGACTGCAGGCGAGCTCAGTCAACTGTCCCTGCAACGTGATTTTTACCGGTGTCTGCTCGAACTATGGAACTGGCGAGTGAGCAGCGAGGCCTGACCCGTTAAACCGCCAGGCGGCTTGAGAAGGCGTGGGCTATGGTCGACTGATCGGTGAATTCGAGTTCGCCGCCCAACGGCACACCGTGCGCGATACGACTGACCTGGACCTCGTGTTTTTGCGCCATACGTTGCAGATAGTAAGCGGTCGCTTCACCTTCCACGGTAGGGTTGGTCGCGATGATCATTTCGCCCGGAGGGCGGCTGGCGAGTTGCTCGGCCAACAGGTCCAGGCCAAGGTCAGCCGGACCGATGCCATCGAGCGGTGACAGGTGCCCCATCAGTACAAAGTATCTTCCGCGGTAGCCGGTGGCTTGTTCGATCGCGATCACGTCACTAGGGGATTCTACGATGCACAGTTGCTGACGGTCCCGCTGGTCATTGGAGCAGATACTGCATATTTCCTGTTCTGTCAGGTTACGGCATTCGCTGCAGCGTCCAATCCGCTCCATGGCGATGTCAAGCAGTGTGGACAGGTGTTTGCCTCCGTCCCGATTCCGCTCCAGCAGGTGCAGGGCCATGCGCTGGGCCGATTTCGGGCCGACTCCAGGCAGGCAGCGAAGCGCGTCGATCAACTGATCCAGCAGGGGTTCTGAACTCATGGAAGGCAGGTTCAGAACGGCAGTTTCATTCCGGGCGGTAGTGGAATACCGGCCGTCATGTCTGACATGCGGTCCTGGGTGCTGGACGCAATCTTGTTGACCGCATCATTGATAGCCGCCGTGACGATGTCTTCCAGCATTTCCTGGTCGTCGAGCAGGGAAGGTTCGATCTGCACGCGCTTCACAGCGTGTTTGCCGGTCATCGTGACTTTCACCAGGCCGCCACCTGCTTCGCCAGTGACTTCCAGGCTGGCCAGTTCTTCCTGCGCTTTTTGCATTTCCTGCTGCATTTTCTGGGCCTGTTGCATCAGGCCTGCGAGATTACCTTTCATATCAGATTCTATTCCTGAGTGATTGAGTGGGATTACTGGAGCGGCTGTATGGAATCTTCGACAAGTTTTGCGCCCATTTGTTCTTTGAGAGACCGCACTGTCGGATCGTCGTTGATCGCCTTTTCCGCCTCGCTCATGTTGTCCCGGACTTTTTGCGCATCAATGGCGGCTGCGGTCCGCGGTTCGGTCTGTTCTTCGTCAACCAGGCGGATGTTGACCGGGTGACCGAGCCGGTCGCTGATGGCCTCTTTCAGGCGGCTGACGCAACTTGCGGATCCCAGGTACCTCATCGCCGGGGCAATGGCGAAATCCCAATGGTCATCGCTTCGGGATTTGAGCTGAACATTGCGTGCCAGTTCCCTGGCTTGTCCTGAAAGATTAAGCTCACTCAAGAGGGAAACCCAGTCCGAAGGTGGCGCTGCGGTTTTGGGCGTGGGCCGGTCCGCAGCCGCCTGCACTTTCGCCGCCACCGGGGCAGGGGGCGTCTTCGTTACCGGCTGGCTTTTACCTGAACCTGATGACGTGCTTCCGGGTGCATCGGACTCAGCTTCCGCAGGCTTGAAAGCAAGCATACGTAACAGGGTCATTTCCAGGCCGGTGCGAGGATCGGGCGCCAGTCCGAGTTCTGCCCGCCCCTTGATGGCAATCTGGTAGAACAGTTGTGCGTCCTCGACAGGGATGAACTCTGCCAGTTTCTCAATCGCTTCCCAGTCGCTTCGTTCCGGGTCACGGTAACCGGGTACGCACTGTAACAGTGTCACCCGGTGCAGCACTTCGGCCAGGTTGACCAGCACGGTTTCCAGATCCCGCGACTGTGACGCCAGGTCCCCGACGATGCTGAGCAGTGATTCGGCATCCTCGCGGCCCAGTGCCATGATCATCGAGGCGATATGTTCATGATCGACCAGTCCAAGCATCCGTTCCAGGTCGCTCATCGAGAGCTTGCCGCCGCCAAAAGCAATCGCCTGGTCGAGCAGGCTCAGTCCGTCTCGCATGCTGCCATCGGCTGCGCGAGACAGAACCGTGAGGGTTTCCGGTTCCGCCGGTATTCCCTCGCTATCCACCAGTTGCTTGAGATACGCGGCGATCTGATCCGGCAGCAGGCGCCTGAGATTGAAGCGCAGGCAGCGGGACAGAATGGTCACCGGGATCTTCTGCGGGTCGGTGGTGGCCAATACGAATTTCACATGCGGGGGCGGTTCCTCCAGCGTCTTCAACAGCGCGTTGAAGCTGCTGGTTGAAAGCATGTGGACCTCATCGATAATGTAAACCTTGTAGCGTCCACGCGTGGGGGTGTATTGCACCGACTCCAGCAACTCGCGTGTGTCGTCCACGCCCGTTCGGGACGCCGCATCAATCTCTATCATGTCGACAAAGCGGCCGTCATCGAGATCTATGCAACTGCTGCATTCGCCGCAGGGTTTGGAACTCACGCCGGTTTCGCAATTCAGGCACTTCGCCAGGATACGCGCGATCGTGGTTTTGCCGACGCCACGGGTTCCCGTGAACAGGAAGGCATGGTGCAGGCGGTCCTGGTCCAGCCCGTTGATCAGCGCCTGGGAGACATGCTCCTGGCCAACGAGTTGCTCAAATGTTGCAGGGCGCCATTTCCGCGCCAGGACCTGGTAGCTCATAAAAAGAGTCTCGCTTCCCTGCTCCCGGCTGCGCCGGAAGGCGGCTGCGCTCGACGGCGCCTATTTAAAAGACTCAAGAGTCTCGCCTGCGGCGGCATTCCGGCAAGGCATCTTTGCTTACTGCAAAACCGCCTCACCTTCATAGCCTGCACTTCCCTTTGGGAATTGCGAGAAAAGAGCGACGTGGATCGAAGAAAATCATCAAGAGCACACTATAGCAAACTCGGGGGGATTGGTGGCGGCCCCCGCCCGCCACACCCCGGCGCCCGAGTCCATTGTTGCCGCTGCTCCCTTCCGGGCCTGACGGGGTTCACAATTTATCGTCGCGAGGGGACCAGCGAGGGCCACCATTGCATTTCCCAACAGCCATTTCCTGACAACTGATACGACCGGGGAGGGGCATTGTGCCGGATCGCCCATGTCTGTTCAAGGTGCATTTTCCTACAACAATCAGGGTTATTCCAGGCTGTATGACCAGACCTCCCAATCGCTAAGCTGGATCCTGCAATCTAAAGCACACTGGCGTGCAGGAATTCACGCTCCTTATCTCTTATACAGGGGAAGATGATTATGAAATATGTTCTGGTTTTGGTCCTGGCTGGATTGTTCACTTGTGCCGCATGGGCGGTCGAACCGGTCAACGTCAATACTGCGTCAGCGGAGGAGATTTCCGAAAATCTGAAAGGAATCGGTATCAACAAGGCACAGTTGATTGTTGAGTATCGGGAAGCCAACGGCATGTTTCTCCATGTTGATGAATTGGTCAACGTCAAGGGCATTGGCGTCAAGACCATTGATAACAACCGGGGGATGATTCTTCTGGAAGATACATCGGTTCCATTGCAAAACTGAACCCGAGGTGGGCTGCGATTCCGGAACAGGGTGGTCCTGTCCGGGATTCGCAAAGGCATGAGCGGGTCTCTCATGTTTTGAGAAAGGTCTGTCGTTAAATAGGCTCACAGTAATCATTGAGATAGAAAAGGAGAGTTGATATGAATGCGAACCAGGACTTGATCGGCAAGACCATTACCGGAGTAGTGGCTGTAAACCCGCCCGGTGAAAATGTGACGGAAATCTGGATGCTCCAGTTCTCTGATGGTTCACATGTTGAATTTGTTTCTCCGAAGGCCAGGCGCAGCTTGCGCAGGGCATCAGGCCACCGAAAAGTGGCGAAATCAAGGGTGCCGAACGAATATCAGCTGGCGTTGAATGTTGCCTGAAAACTTATCCACAAAAGCTGTGGATAACCCTGTGAAGAAACGTTCTGGGTCAAAGACACGGTGGGAGTGGTTCTGGATTGATCAAAAATTGATCAGTCTGAATTGGTCTATATAAAACAATAGCTTACATTCGTGTTGATTAAAGGATTTTGGCTCCAGCCATGAAATATTCTTGTCACAAAGACAATCAGTCACTTGTGTATAAACACTTCGAATCAAATCGAGGAAACGGCTGTAACTCGTTGAAAAAAATTTTACGAAAGCGACACTTTGCCAAAAAATGACAGAAAATCCTGGCTAAAGCCCCGCAATGCCGCAATCAATCACCCAGGCCTCCAGTTTATCCAGAATTTCAAGGGATTCTGGCTCTTCTTTTTTCATCTCCCGGAGTTCGCGCACGGCATTTCGAAAACCTGGAAGTGTGAAATAATCCGGATCTTCAGTTTCTATCAAACGTATTCGACGATCTTCGTCCCAGGCCCGGTTTTCTTCCATGCTCAGCGTTTCCGGAAAATTTCGTGCACGATATCGAAACAACATCAGCGGCAGGCGGTTGTCCTGGAAAGACCACAAATGCCCGCCTAGCTGGGCAGGGGGAACGACCAGTATTTTTTTCATCAGGTGCCGGTCAGCGCCCGAAAAAAATCCGCCGCTGTAAAGCATCCGGTCCGGGTCAGTGCTTTCTCCAAAGGCTCCTCCTGAAGCCGCGAATACTTTCACAACCTTTTCTCTGATTGTTTCGAGCGAAGTCAGTAATTGCCGCGCATGTTGCTTGCACTGTTCAGGGTCCATCTTGATCCGGTCGGTATCCACACCAGACAGTGTTCCCAGTGGAGCCAGCATCGGAATGTGATTTCCATGAATCGCTTTCAGCGGCAACCGTTCAATTCCCTCCGGGAGGTCGTCTGCGGCGGTGAAGACGAGGTCCTGGATGACATCTGCAGATTCGTGGATAAGAGGTGTGGGGTCCGCCGACAGGTCGAATACGATTGTTGACTTGGGTCGGTTCGGCATGACCGCAAGTGGCAATACCATGGCCGTACATCCGCGCACGGCTGGAATCTTTGCCGAGGTATGCAACAGGGGCGTGGGGTCAACCGGATCCAGTAATTTGGACACCCTTTTATAATCCCGCATTTGCAGAGCCCAGTCGAAAAGTTTGGGTTGGGCCTTCTTCAGCAGGCGAGCCAGTCCTATGGTGGCCTCTACATCAGCAAGCGCATCGTGCGCCCCTATGTGCGATATACCGTTGGCTTCGCAGATGTCTTCCAGCCGGAAGCTGGGCTTACCCGGTTCGTGCATGGGCCATTCAATACCCTCCGGCCTCAGGGCATAGCACATCCTTGCGAGGTCGATCAGGTCCCAGCGCGAATTGTCGTTGCGATACTCGCGCTCATAGGCATCACGCAGGTTGCGATACAAAAGGTGCCGGGTAATGACGTCATCGAACCGAATGCTGTTGTAGCCGGCGCTGCAAGTGCCGGGCCGGGACATTTCATCCAGGATGTTTTGGGCGAAATCCGTTTCCCGCACCCCCTTGGCGCTGGCTTCCTGTGGCGTGATCCCGGTAATCAGGCTGGCCATGGGATGGGGCAAAACATCATTGGAAGGTGCGCAGTACCACACGACTGGATCTTCCACGGGGTTCAACTCGGCGTCGGTTCGCTGGGCCGCAAATTGTGCAGGCCGGTCAGCGATCGGATTGGCGCCAAATGTTTCGTAATCGTGCCACAGGAATGTGTCGACAGGCTTCACCTTGTAATTCTTCCCTTGCTGCAGTTCGCGTGCCAACATGTTAACCAATTACTGCACGATTTATTAGCCAGGAAGTGATAAGTCCATGACTCTTCAAACTGACGCATTCGAAGAAATTCTCCGCTTGATGCAGCTGGAACCGCTGGAGGACAACCTGTTCCGCGGGATCAGTCGTGACATCGGCACCGAACGCGTTTTTGGAGGGCAGGTACTGGCGCAGGCGCTGCTGGCCGCCAGTTACACGGTCGAGGACCGGCATGCACATTCTCTGCATGCCTACTTTTTGCGCGCCGGCGATCACGACGCGCCGATTGTTTACAGCGTGGATCGAAGCCGCGACGGCGGCAGTTTCTCGGCACGGCGCGTCGTCGCCATTCAGCACGGTCGTCCGATTTTTACCCTGGCAGCGTCTTTCCAGGTTGAGGAAGAGGGGCTGGAGCATCAATTTGAGATTCCCGTCGTGCCGCCACCGGAAGAAGTAGATCCGCTCGCCTTGCTGCCGCGGAACGACTTCGACCACATGCCCAAGAGCATGCAGCGCTGGCTGGACCGGTTTGGCCCGTTTGAGTTCCGGGCGGTTCGTGGCTCCAACCCTGATCACCCGGTGCCCCAGCCACCGTTTAAGGAACTCTGGTTCAAGCTTCATGGTCAATTGGATGATGACCCACGGCTGCACCGGGCATTGCTGGCTTACGTATCCGATTTTCACCTCGTGGGCACGGCGACTTTGCCGCACGGTATATCCTGGATACACGGTAAGCTGATTATTGCGAGTCTTGATCACGCCATGTGGTTTCACCGGGATTTTCGTCTGGATGACTGGTTGCTTTACGTATGTGACAGCCCCAGTTCCAGTGGTGGCAGGGGCCTCGCGCGGGGCATGATTTACGACCGGCAGGGCCGGTTGGTGGCCAGTACCGCGCAGGAAGGTGTGATCCGTCTGCGCAAAGAAACCCATAAACAGGAGAGTTGAAGATGAGTCAGCAGATGGCAAGTTTCGCCGCGGGATGTTTCTGGGGTGTTGAAGCCCGTTTTCTTGAAGTGGAAGGCGTTGTGGATGCGGTCTCAGGCTATATGGGCGGGCGCCTGGATAATCCGACCTACAAGCAGGTCTGCGGTGGCGACACGGGGCATGCAGAAGCAGTCCAGGTCACGTACGACGATGAGCAGCTCAGTTACGAGGAGCTGCTGGACGTGTTTTTTGCAATGCATAATCCGACCACGCTGAACCGCCAGGGGCCTGACTTTGGCAGCCAGTACCGTTCAGCGATCTATTGGTACGGAGACGAACAAAAAGCGGCAGCGGAGCAAAAGATTCGCGACCTGGACGCATCCGGGAAGTGGCCCAACCCGGTAGTCACCGAAGTTGAGCAGGCGCCCGAATTCTGGCGCGCCGAAGAGTATCATCAGCGCTATTTTGAGAAGAACGGGGTGGGGCACTGCAAGGTCTAAGGAGGCTTGCTTCCCTGCTCCCGGCTACGCCGGAAGGCGGCTTCGCTCGACGGCGTTTTTGGGTGAACCTCTGGCTGACGCCAGCCGGTTCACACTTGGGGGCCAGGCTTACTTGCTTTTCAGCTTGCCGACGATCCATAGCAGGATGATGGCGCCGATCGTGGCAGTGATGATGGAGCCGATCATGCCTGCACCGAGACTGGTGCCGAACAGGCCGAACAGCCAGCCACCCAGGACGCCGCCGATGATGCCGATAACAATGTTCATGAGTACGCCCTGGCCCTGGCCTTTCATGATCGTTCCGGCCAGCCAGCCGGCGATACCACCAACGATAAGTGATGCGATCAAACTGCCCATATGAATCTCCTGAGTGAAATAAGCGCTTGATTCAGTTTAAAATACATTCGCTGGATTTGGAACAAGCCAGGGAAAGGGAGGTTTGTTGATGCAAAGGATAGCCAGGCAAGTGGTCAGCAGGACGGGATGGTTGTGCATCGCACTGGTCCTGATTTTGCCCCTGTGTGCCCAGGCACAGGTGTACAAGTGGGTCGACGATGATGGCATCGTGACCTATTCGAATATTGCGCCACCGACTGACCAGGATTTCCAGACCCTTCGCTTCCCCTGCTATGCGGCCGATCCCAAGTGCCGGTCCGTGAAGTGGGAAAAAGTGCCGCTCAATACCCGTTCCTTCAGAACCGAGATCCAGTCAGCCTCACGGTACAATTCGGTGGACGAATCCCTGATTCGCGCGATCATTCATGCGGAATCGGCCTACCAGACGGATGCTCAGTCCCCCAAGGGCGCCCAGGGGCTGATGCAATTGATGCCTGCTACCCAGGCACAGCTGAATGTTTCCGATCCGTTCGATCCGCAGGAGAATATCCAGGGCGGCGCGCTTTATCTTTCGCAACTGCTGGATCAGTTCAATGGCGATTACGAGTTGGCTGCCGCGGCGTACAACGCGGGGCCGAATGCCGTGAACAAGTACGGTGGCATTCCACCCTATGACGAAACTCAGGAGTATGTCCGGCGGGTCAAGATCCTTTACCGGCGCTATGGTCAGGCGCTGTAGCCTCAGGCTTGTTCAGTAAACCAGCCGGGCATCGCTGACCACTTCCAGTTCATTCAGTGCAGCAAGCAGTTCTTCACAGGCTTTGACATTCCATTCCTCGCCCAGCTTCAGGCGGGCACGAGCGCGAGCATTGCTGTAATTGAGCCAGACCTGGGCGGAACCGTCCTGATAAGGTACGAAGGTAGATTGCAGGGAAGAGCAGATGTCCTCTCCGGGTCCGCGCAGCGAAATCTGAACGCCTTTTGCAAAACGGGTTTTGGCTTCGGACAGCGTCATGACTTTTTGCGCATTCATGCGGAATCCGCCGGAAAAATCGTCAGTTGATACGCGTCCCTCCACGACCAGTATCTCGTCCTTGTTCAGCAGTTCGGAATAAAGTGTCCAGGTATCGTCAAACAGCGAAGCCTCGATCCGGCCGGTATGATCCTCCAGCGCGACGAAACCCCCGCGGTTACCCCTGCGCCGGACTGCCTGGACCAGGCCCGCCAGCAGCATGGGTGTTCCGGATCGTTTGCCGCGGCTCTCCGGCGGTATCCGCTTTTCGACGGCGCCCAGCGTGCAGGTGGTGAACCGGGCGAGATCGTCTGCCTGCAGTTCAACGGGGTGGCCGGTTAGGTACAGTCCCAGGGTGTCGCGCTCCGCCTGAAGCGTCTGCAGACGTGTCCAGGGCCTGACATTCCGGTGTTCCGTGATATGCGGTGCATCGGACTGGCTGAAACTGCCGAACATGTCTACCTGTCCCGATTCCTGGTCGCGTTGGTATTGTTCCGCCGCATGGACCGCGTCCGGCAGCTCGTTGAGCATCCGGGCCCGGTTTCCATCGGGATCCAGCTTGTCCAGTGCTCCGGAACGGACCAGCACATCCATTGCCCGCTTGTTGACCTTGTGATGATCAATGCGATTACAGAAGTCGGATAGGTCACTGAATGGTCCGTTGGTCTCACGTTCGTTCTCGATGACATCGATGGCAGCATGGCCGACGCCCTTCAGCGCACCCAGGCCATACCGAATGGTGCGGTCATCGATCGAAGTGAACGCATGCCGGGAACTGTTGATGTCGGGTGGCAACACGTTCAGGCCCAGGTCACGGCACTCGTGAATGAATTCATCGACTTTATCCGTGGTGTCCATATCAGAAGACAGCACAGCAGCCATGAAGTCGGCCTGGTAGTGAGCCTTCAGCCACGCAGTCTGGTAGGCAATCAATGCGTAGGCAGCAGAGTGGGACTTGTTGAATCCATACCCGGCGAAGGTCTCCATCTGGTCGAAGATCAGGTTGGCCAGGTCTTCATCCACCCCGCGTTCTATCGAACCCTCTACAAAGATGATCCTCTGCTTGGCCATTTCGGCGTGTTTTTTCTTGCCCATGGCACGGCGAAGGATATCGGCTGCGCCCAGCGTGTAGCCGGCCAGTTCCTGGGCAATCTGCATGACCTGTTCCTGGTACAGGATCACACCGTAGGTCGGCTGCAAGATCTGCGCCAGCGCAGGGTGGGGGTAGCGAACCGGCTCCCGCCCATGCTTACAGTCAATGTAGGTCTGAACCATCCCGGACTCGAGCGGGCCTGGCCGGAACAGGGCCACCAGCGCCACGATCTCGTCGAAACTGTCCGGTACCAGTTTGCGAATCAGGTCTTTCATGCCGCGAGATTCCAGCTGAAATACCGCGGTGGTCTGGCAGGCCTGGAGCAGATTAAATGCCAGCGGGTCATCCATCGGAAGCTTTTCGAGCACGATGGGGTCTTCACCGGCTGCGCTCCGCTTGGCGTTGATGGTTTTCAGCGCCCAGTCAATGATGGTCAGCGTGCGCAGGCCCAGAAAGTCGAACTTGACCAGCCCGATAGTCTCAACATCGTCCTTGTCAAACTGGGTGACGATACTGCCACCGCCCGCTTCGCAGAACAGCGGCGTGAAATCGGTCAGGGGGGAAGGTGCGATGACGACACCACCGGCATGTTTGCCCGCATTTCGCTTGATCCCCTCCAGCGACATGGCAAGATCCAGCAGCGCCCGCGTGTCTTCCTCCTCTTCGTACCGCTGTTTAAGCTGGGGTTCTTCTACCAAAGCGTCCTTCAGCGTGATGCCCAGGGTCATGGGCACCAGCTTGGCGATACTGTCGACAAAACCGTAACCGTGACCCAGAACGCGGCCGCAGTCGCGAACCACCGCCTTGGCCGCCATGGAGCCGTAGGTAATGATCTGGCTGACCTGGTCGCGGCCATAGGTGCGTGCGACGTAATCGATCACCAGGTCGCGTTTTTCCATGCAAAAGTCCACATCGAAATCCGGCATGGAAATACGTTCGGGATTGAGGAAACGCTCAAACAGCAATTCATGCACGAGCGGGTCCAGGTCGGTGATGCCCAGGGCATAAGCCACCAGTGAGCCTGCGCCTGACCCGCGCCCGGGTCCAACCGGGATGTCGTTTTTCTTGGCCCAACGGATAAAGTCGGCAACGATCAGGAAGTATCCGGGGAACCCCATCTTGTTGATCACTTCGAGCTCGTGATCCAGTCTTTTCCGGTAGTCTGATTCCGGGAATGCCTGGCTGGGGGGCAATACCGTGAAGCGCTCTTCGAGACCTTCGTCCGAGACCCGGCGCAGGTAATCTTCGACGCTCATGCCATCCTCGGTCGGAAAATCGGGCAGATAGTAGGTGCCGAACTCCATTTCCAGGTTACACCGCATGGCGAGGTGATAAGCGTTTTCCAGCGCTTCAGGCAGGTCGGCAAACAGCTCCGTCATGTCTTCCGGGCTTTTCAGGTACTGTTCTTCACAGTAACGCTGCTCCCTGCGTTTGTCGGACAAAAGACGGCCATCATGAATGCAAACCCGAGCCTCATGGGCGCGGAAATCGGCCTTCTCGAGGAAGCGGACATCATTGCTCGCCATGACGGGAAGCCCCAGCGAAGCGGCAATATCCAGGGCCACTTTTTCGTAAAGCGGCTCCTGGTCCCTGCCGGTACGCTGTAACTCGATGTAGAATCGGTCCGGAAAAGTGCGCGCCCAGTCAGACGCCAGTTGCCTCGCCCTGTTCGGGTGGCCCGCGAGGATCGCCTGGCCGATATCCCCCTCGCGGCAGGCAGACAGGGCAATCAGGCCATCGGCATGGTCCCGAACCCAGTCCAGCCGAACGAACGGCATGCCATGGTGCTGGCCTTCCTGGTAGGCCCGGCTCAAAAGCAGGCACAGATTCAGGTAGCCCTGCCGGTCCTGGCACAACAGCACCAGGCGCGAGATGTGATCCGGGTCCTCGGGAGAACGGATGAGCACATCGGCACCGATGATCGGTTTGATGCCAGCCGCTTCAGCGGCACGGTAGAATTTGACCATGGCAAACAGGTTGTGCTGGTCGGTAACGGCCACTGCCGGCATGCCCAGTTCGCTGATTTTCTCCATCAGGGACTTGATTCGCACCGTGCCATCGACCATTGAGTATTCGGTGTGCAGATGCAGGTGAACGAAAGGAGCAGTCATCCGGCAAGATTAGGGTGATTGACGGGGCGTGTAAATAGGGGGTTAAAAATTCATCGTGCCGGGTTGAGATACGCCGTCGCCCTGTGGTATCGTGCGCGCCCCTGATCGGGATATAATGCCGGTTCAGGAACGTGGGCGCGTAGCTCAGCGGTAGAGCACTGTGTTGACATCGCAGGGGTCACTGGTTCGATCCCAGTCGTGCCCACCAAATCCAGAAAAAGGCCATCGAATTCGATGGCCTTTTTGTTTTCTGCTTCCCGGCCTGTGCCGGTTGACTGTCAGTCAGGGGGTTTCGGTCGCAACCGCCATATCGCCCATGGCCTCACTCCGTGCACCGACCTGGGGTGCTTTGGTGAAGATCATGATGACCGCGCCTACCAGGCACGCGACCCCGGCGATCAGGAAGGGTGTCATCCAGACTTGAGGAGATGCACCGGCGGCCGCGGCATCCTTGAACACACCGGCCAGTAGTGGCCCGAGTATGCCGGCGACACCGTAGGATGTGAAAACCCACCCGTAGTTGCGGCCAACTTCCTTGTTGCCAAAGTAGTCTGCGGTGATGGCAGGAAACAGCGCAAAAATTCCACCGTAGTTGAACCCGACAAACGACGCGCCGATGACCAGCCCGCTAGCGAGTCCGAAATTGATGAAGCCGTGATACATCGACAGCATGATGATGCCCTGGAAAGCTGACATGGCGATGATGGCTGCTTTTCGGCCGGTCCGGTCGGAAATAATGCCCCACAAAATCCGGCCCAGGCCGTTAAAGATGGCGTACCAGGCCATGGCGGTCCCGGTGACCACGATGGCGTCAGGCACGCCCCGGTATTCCAAAGCATCCAGGCCAAATAGCTGGATGCAGTAAATGACCATCAGGCCGGCGATAGCAGACGAGGCGAAAACCAGCCAGATCGCATAAAACTGGCCGGTGCGCAGCATTTCTGCGGGCGTGTAACCCTTGCCCAGCATATGGACAACGCCAATGTCGTCTCTTCTTCTCCAACCTTCGGGGCGATAGCCCTTGGGAGGGTCCACCATGACAAAGCTGCCCAGAAGGACCAGCACGGCAAAAATGATTCCGTAGATGACAAATACGCTCTGCACTGGCGGCAGTCCAAAAACTTCCACGTAATTCAGCAACCCGCCGAACCATGAACCTGCCAGCTTGACCCAGATGGTCGCGCCGAAGCCAAAACCGGCAACGGCCAGGCCGGTGATCATCCCTTTCTTGTCTGGAAACCACTTAACGCCAACAGCGATGGGCACCACGTAAGCCAGGCCGATGCCCGCACCGGCAAAGATACCGATAAACAGGAACTGCGCCCAAAAGGTTGTGCCGAAGAAACCACCCAGCACGAAACCCAGGCCCAGCAATAAGCCGCCGAGAACTGTCATTAACCGCGGCCCGGTTTTTGCCTGCCAGCGCCCGGCCAGCACCATCACCAGCGCAAAGGTCGCCAGGCCGGCGGAAAAAATCCACGCCGTCTGCGTGGCGGTAAATTGATAGATGCCTTCAGGGTCGGTCAATATCTTGGTAAAAACCGACCAGGCATAAAGGGCACCGAGGGCCAGTTGAATCAGGATCGCTCCAACGACCACAAGCCATCTGTTAGGCGTAGTATTAATATTCATAATAGTTATTTTCGCTAATTTTAATAAGGGTTTAGGGCCAGGAAGCCTCTACTAAAGCTCAAGACAATTATCTTAAAAATAAGCTGGGTTAAAAATGATTGAAGTCATTTCTTACCTCAATATTTCGGGTATCGTTTTTGGCTTTATTCAGACGCGCAATCACCGTACAATAGGCGCATGATGACGCGAATCCGAACTATCGACTGAATAACTCTGACAGTAAGGCGCAGACCGTAAGGGCGCTTTGCGCCTTTTTTTGTATACGGGTGAAATTTTTTTGAAGAAGGAAAGCCAAAATGCCAGCCATCACATTACCTGACGGAAGCCAAAGACAATTCGATCATCCTGTAACGGTGATGGAAGTTGCGACCGATATCGGCCCGGGGTTGGCCAAGGCGACGCTGGCGGGCGAAGTGGACGGTGTCCTGCGGGATGCCAGTCACCTGATCGAGGATGATGCCGGTCTTCGGATCATTACGGGAAGGGATCCTGAAGGCCTCGAGATCATCCGTCACTCCACCGCGCATGTGATGGCGCAGGCCGTTGAGCGCCTGTATCCCGAATCTCAATGCACGATTGGTCCGGTGATCGAGGACGGGTTTTTCTACGACTTTTCCTATCCCCCCGGATTCACGATGGAGGATCTGGATCGGATTGCCGCGGAAATGCGACGCATCGTAAAAGACGCAACTCCGGTGACACGTGAAGTCTGGCATCGGGGTGAAGCGATCCAGTTTTTTGAACAGGAAAAAGAAACCTACAAGGCTGAAATCATCCGCGACTTGCCGGAGGGAGAAGATATCTCCCTTTACCGCCAGGGCGACTGGGTGGATCTGTGCCGCGGGCCACATGTTCCGGATACGGGTCGCCTGGGCGAATTCAAGTTGACCAAGTTGGCCGGCGCTTACTGGCGCGGCAACAGCGACAATGAAATGCTGCAACGCATCTATGGCACGGCCTGGGCCGACAAGAAAGACCTGAAGGCTTACCTGCGCCGCATGGAAGAAGCTGAGAAGCGCGACCATCGCCGGCTGGCCAGGCAGCTGGACTTGTTCCACTTCCAGGAAGAGGCGCCCGGCATGGTGTTCTGGCACGACAACGGCTGGCGCATCTACACGGTGGTGCAGAATTACATCCGCGAGCAGCTGCGCAAGAACGGCTACATGGAAGTGAATACGCCCGAAGTGGTGGACATCAAGCTGTGGGAGAAATCCGGCCACGCGGAAAAGTTCATTGAAGACATGTTCATAACCGAATCGGAGAACCGCACTTACGCGATCAAGCCGATGAATTGTCCCTGCCACGTGCAGATTTACAACCAGGGGCTGCACAGCTACCGCGACCTGCCCATGCGCATGGCAGAGTTCGGCTCCTGCCACCGCAACGAGCCTTCCGGTGCACTGCATGGCCTGATGCGCGTACGCGCATTTGCGCAGGACGATGCACATATTTTCTGCACCCCCGAGCAGATGCAGTCGGAATCGGCGGCCTTCATAGACCTGCTGTATAAAATTTACGCCGACTTCGGTTTCAATGAGGTCCTGGTGAAACTCTCCACGCGCCCTGAAAAACGCATCGGTGACGACGCAGAATGGGACAAGGCAGAAGCGACGCTGGCCGCGGCACTGGACGAAGCCGGTATCGAATGGGAAGAAAGCCCGGGGGAGGGTGCTTTCTACGGACCGAAGATCGAGTTTTCACTAAAAGACACGATTGGCCGCGTTTGGCAGTGCGGAACCTTGCAGGTGGATCCCTTCATGCCCGGACGACTGAGTGCCAGTTACATCGACGAAGACAGCTCCCGCCAGACCCCCATGATGTTGCACCGCGCCATCCTGGGCTCGCTCGAGCGTTTTATCGGCATTCTCATCGAGAATTATGGTGGTGCGTTTCCGGCCTGGCTGGCGCCGGTGCAGGCCGTAGTGCTGAATATCAGTGAAAAACAGGGCGATTACAGCCAGAACGTGGCTCACGCCCTTGGAAATCAAGGCTTCCGGGTAGATTCGGACTTGAGAAACGAGAAGATCGGCTTTAAAATTCGCCAGCACACCCTGGCCAAAGTTCCTTACTTGCTCGTGGTTGGCGACCGTGAGGTCGAAAACGGCACCATTGCAGTAAGAACCCGGTCAGGAGAAGACCTGGGCAGTATGCCGGTCGAAGATTTTGCACAACACCTTGCCGATGATGTGGGGCGGCGGGGACGAATTTTTAATCAACAGGAGGACTGACACATCGCAGCAACAAAACAGAAAACCCGGCGCAACGGAGATATAACTGCGCCGCAGGTTCGCGTCATTGACGCGGACGGTGAGCAAGCCGGCATCATGGCCTTGCAAGAGGCACTGGACATGGCACAAGAAGGTGGACTGGACCTGGTGGAAATCGCACCTAATGGAGAACCGCCGGTTTGCCGAATCATGGATTTTGGCAAGTTCCGGTTCGAACAGGCCAAAAAGGCACAGGTCGCCAAGAAAAAGCAAAAGAATGTCCAGGTGAAGGAAGTCAAGTTCCGGCCGGGCACCGAGCAGGCCGACTACCAGGTCAAGCTGCGCAATGTGCATCGTTTCCTGGATGAAGGTAACAAGGTCAAACTGACGCTCCGTTTTCGAGGCCGCGAGATGGCTCACCGTGAACTGGGCGCTGCGATGTTGAAGCGGGTGGAAACCGAATTAGCTGAAGAGATCATCGTCGAGCAGTATCCGCGGATGGAAGGCCGCCAGATGGTGATGATGATTGCGCCCAAGAAGCACTGAAGGTAAAATATGCTCCCCGCGAAATTTCGCGAGGTAGAAAAAGCGTTTCCGAGCCATAAAGAGTCTGAAAAGACCGCTTGTGTAACGTCAAATGTAGCGTCCCCCAAGGGGACAAAAAAGGAGCAAGACCATGCCCAAGTTGAAAACCAACCGGGGCGCGGCCAAGCGTTTCAAGAAAACCGCCTCTGGCGGCTTCAAGCGTGGCCACGCCTATCACAGTCATATTCTGACCAAGAAATCGCAGAAGCAGAAACGCGGCTTGCGCGGTACTGACATGATCAGTTCCGCCGATAAAAAGTCCGTCAAACGCTTGCTGCCGCATTCATAAAGGAGGGTCAGGAAAATGGCTAGAGTAAAACGTGGTGTAGTGGCAAGAGCCCGTCACAAGAAAGTACTGAAAGAAGCAAAAGGTTATTACGGCGCGCGGCGCAAGGTTTATCGCGTTGCCAAACAGGCGGTCACCAAGGCAGGACAGTATTCCTACCGCGACCGTCGCCAGCGCAAGCGGCAGTTCCGTCGCCTGTGGATCGTTCGCATCAACGCCGCGGCGCGTAGTTTCGACCTGTCCTACAGCCGGTTCATCGATGGTCTGAACAAGGCGGAAATCGAAGTCGATCGCAAGGTGCTGGCAGACCTCGCCGTACACGACATCGAGGCCTTCGGTGTGCTCGCGGAAAAAGCCAAAGCCAGCCTGGGCTGACTTGGGCGGGTTTCGGCACAAGGTAAGCGGAGGCACGGCAGCGGAGCGGTTTTCATTAAAGATGAAAGAAGTGCCGCTGTTGTGCCGTAGCGATGTTTTATAGCGAGGCCATGCCTTGAAAACCATAGATGAACTCAGTGCCCGTGCGCTGGCTGAGATTTCAGCCAGCGACACTCTCCAGCAACTGGATGAGCTGCGGGTACGCTACCTGGGTAAAAAAGGTGAAATCACCGCTCAGTTGAAGTCGCTCGGCTCGATGGAACCTGATCAGCGCCGGACCTTTGGCCAGGCGGTCAATGCTGCGCGCGATGCGCTGAATCATGCCATCAACGAACAGCGCAAGGCGCTGGAATCGGCTGCGCTTGAACAGAAGCTGCTGAGCGAAAAAGTGGATGTCACTTTGCCGGGTCGTGGTGAACAGCGCGGCGGTCTGCATCCGGTCACCATGGCCATGGAACGTGCGATTGGGATTTTCACCAAGCTGGGATTCGACGTGGCCACCGGGCCCGAAGTCGAAGACGATCACTATAACTTCGAGTCGCTGAATTTTCCGCCTCACCATCCTGCGCGCGCCATGCACGACACCTTTTACTTCGGGGATGGACGTCTTTTGCGGACACATACTTCACCCGTACAAATCCGCGTGATGGAAAAAAGCGATCCGCCCTACCGGATCATCGCTCCGGGAAAAGTCTATCGCAGCGATTCAGACCAGACCCACACACCGATGTTTCACCAGGTTGAAGGCCTGCTGGTCGGCAGGAATGTCAGCATGGCTGATCTGAAAGGCGTGCTGCACACTTTTGTGAACGCTTTTTTCGAGCGCTCGCTCGCGGTTCGTTTCCGCCCGTCCTATTTCCCGTTCACCGAGCCGTCCGCAGAAGTGGATATCGGCTGGGAAAAGGGTGATGGCTCGGAGCCGGGCTGGCTGGAAATCCTGGGTTGCGGCATGGTGCACCCCAATGTGCTGCGGGCCTGTGGCGTGGACCCGGAAGAATTCACCGGTTATGCCTTTGGCATGGGCGTGGAACGCATGGCGATGCTTCGCTACGGCGTCACCGATTTGAGGCAGTTCTTCGAGAATGATCTCGAATTCCTGCGCCAGTTCCATTGATCACGGCATACGCAGGGTAAACACATGCAATTCAATGTTGAATGGCTGAAAAAATGGGTCGCGATAGACCTGGAACCCGAAGCGCTGGCCGAACGGCTGACCGCTGCTGGCCTCGAAGTCGATGACATCCGCGGCGTTGCCGGTGAGTTCAGCGACGTTGTTGTCGCTGAAATCGAAGACTGCCAACCGCACCCGAATGCCGATAAGCTCTCCCTGTGCACCGTTAACGACGGCACGGAAGATCGCCTGCAGATCGTCTGTGGCGCCCCGAATGCCCGTCCAGGCATCCGCGTGCCGCTGGCCAGGGTCGGCGCGAAGATCGGTCCGGATTTCAAGATCAAGCGAGCCAAGCTGCGCGGCATGGAATCCTTCGGCATGCTGTGCTCGGCTAAAGAGCTTGGCCTGTCAGACGACCATTCGGGCCTGATGGAACTGCCTGGCGACGCACCGCTGGGATCGGGATTGCAGGATTACCTGTCGTTGAACGACACCGTGATCGAAGTGGACCTGACGCCTAACCGCGCGGATTGCCTGTCGATCAAGGGCCTGGCCCGCGATGTGGCGGCCAGTTGCGAAGCAGAATTCACGCCGGTGGGGATCGATCCGGTCCCCGCTGCCATCGAAGCTGATTTTCCGATCCGGCTGGAAAGTCCCGAAGACTGCCCGCGTTATGCCGGTCGCGTGATTCGGGGTATCGATCCGAATGCGAAAACGCCATTGTGGATGGTTGAAACTTTACGCCGCTGCGGACTGCGCAGTATCAGCCCGACCGTGGACGTAACCAACTTTGTGCTGCTTGAGCTGGGCCAGCCGATGCATGCTTTCGACCTGGACAAGCTGAACGGTGAAATCATCGTTCGCAGGGGCAGGGCGGGTGAAAAGCTGGTCTTGCTCGATGAATCCGAAGTCGAACTGGATGACGAGGTACTGGCGATCTGTGACAGCCAGGGCCCGGTAGCTATTGCAGGGATCATGGGTGGACTGGACACAGGGGTGACCGCAGAAACCAGGGACATTCTGTTTGAAAGCGCCTACTTCAATCCCGCCACTATCATGGGGAAGGCGCGTGCCTACGGTATGCACACTGATGCTTCGCACCGCTTCGAACGTGGTGTTGATCCCCGCGGTCAGGAACTGGCCGTCGAGCGTGCGACACAACTGCTGATTGAAATTGCCGGTGGCGAACCCGGTCCGCTACTGCTGGCCGAGGATGAAACCTGCGTTCCACGCAACCAGCCTGTCCGTTTGCGCCCTGAAAGGCTGAACCTGGTGGTTGGGTGCGAAATTACCCGCGAGACGACAGAGGCCATCCTGGAGCGCCTGGGGATGGATTTGGAGTGGTGCGGCGATTACTGGACCGTGACCGCACCTTCGGCCCGGTTCGATATCGAAATCGAAGAAGACCTGATCGAGGAAGTGGCGCGAATCTATGGCTACGACTCCATACCGGAAGCCCCGGTTTCCGGTGAACTCGCGCCGGGTAAGAGCAGCGGTCACCGGGTATCACTGGCACGAGTGCGCGAATCGCTGTGCTCCGCCGGCTACCAGGAAGCCATCAACTACAGCTTCGTGGACCGGCAGCAATTGGCGGCGGTGCATCACGACGACCAGGTTCTGGCATTGGCCAATCCGTTGTCTTCGGACATGGATGTCATGCGCACGACGCTACTCCCCGGGTTGCTGACCTCGCTCGCACATAACACCCGCCGCCAGCAGGCGCGCGTAAGACTCTTCGAAACCGGTGTTGCCTTCCTGCAGGGCGATGTGATGAACGAAGAAGGCCGTCTGGCCGGTATCGCAACAGGTGATGTCCTGCCAGAGCAGTGGGGAGAGCCATCGCGTGCGATGGACTTTTTTGACCTGAAAGGCGATATCGAGCGTCTTTACGCGATGAAAGGCGACGCGGGCAAGCCCGTATTCGAACCGGCGTCCGATCTGCCCTGGATGCACCCGGGCGCCAGCGCAGGGATTAGCCTGGATGGAGAACCCGCTGGATGGTGTGGAGCGGTGCATCCCGCGGTATTAAAAGCTTTCGAGATCAAAAAGAGTGTTTTTGCATTCGAACTGGACCTTGAAAACCTGCTTAAAAGAGAAATACCATTCACGAAAACTATTTCGCGCTTTCCCTCGGTACGCCGCGACCTGGCTTTACTTCTGTCTAATGATTTGAGTTACGCAGAGGTTAAGAAGTGCATCACTGCCGTGGCAGGACCATTACTGGAAAAGGTTATGGTCTTCGACGTTTACCAGGGAAGTAATTTAAAAAAAGGTTATAAAAGTCTCGCTATAAGCTTGATTTTTAACAACGTTTCCAGCACTCTAAAAGATGAAGATGTAGATCCGGTAATAGAAACCATTGTTTCTCGACTGGAACAACATCTGGGTGCCCAATTGAGAGGATAACAATGTCGCTGACAAAGGCAGATATCGCTGACCGGCTGTTTGACGAAGTTGGTTTGAATAAGCGGGAAGCCAAGGAATTTGTGGATTCATTTTTCGAGGCTGTTAAAACCGCGCTTGAGGGGGGCGAAAACGTCAAACTTTCAGGGTTTGGTAATTTTCAATTACGTGACAAAAACCAAAGGCCAGGCAGAAATCCCAAGACGGGTGAGGAAATTCCGATTTCCGCACGCCGCGTGGTGACATTCCGACCGGGCCAAAAGCTACGCGCAAGGGTGGAAGCATATGTTGGATCCGGGGATTGACCGAGATCTACCGCCGATTCCGGCTAAAAGGTATTTTACAATTGGCGAAGTAAGTGAATTATGTGGTGTCAAACCGCACGTGCTTCGCTATTGGGAACAGGAATTCGAACAGCTTAAGCCGGTCAAACGCCGGGGTAATCGCCGCTATTATCAACGCGGCGACGTCATGATGATTCGCCAGATTCGCAGTCTGCTGTACGAGCAGGGCTACACCATAGGTGGCGCCAGGCAGATGCTCGAAGGTGACGAAGCAAAAGACGATGTGAACCGCAGCCAGCAGATCATCCGCCAGGTAAGGATGGAACTCGAGCAGGTATTACAGGTTCTCAAACGCTAAGCTATTCCGAAACTCGGATTTGAGGTAAAATTCCGCGTCTCGCAGGAGATGCGGAGTTTTTGTATTTAGTTTAAAAACAGTCGGGGCGTGGCGCAGTCTGGTAGCGCACTGCAATGGGGTTGCAGGGGTCGGAGGTTCGAATCCTCTCGCCCCGACCAGTTCAAGAAAAAGGCCACTACGAAGTGGCTTTTTTTCTGCCTGGGATAAAGCTGCCTGATTCGAACCGTTCAGAGGTTCGACAAATTTGTCCGGAACAAATTTGTCCGCGCGAGCGAAGCGAGAGTGACCCCGAAGGGGCGAAGGGCAGGATGCCCGGAGTAATCCTCTCGCCCCGACCAGTTCAAGAAAAAGGCCACTACGAAGTGGCTTTTTTTCTGCCCGTAGTTTTCGGCGGCAACACTCTTGAAAACATTGACATCCCGGCTAATCGAGAACCCGCGATTTCTCATAGTTGATCATTTTTGTTTTGAAGCCCAGGTTCAGTTCTCTTTCGTAGTTCACTTTGATCGTGATGGTTCCCCGGTACTTCGATATTTGAAAGCTGTCCTTCATATCGCGCATCTCGTTGATCGACAGCTGCTTGTCAATCGCGCTCCGGATTTGCTGAACATTCTGGTCTGGGGTGGACTGGTAGTCCTGTTCGATACTGTCAAGGATGGTGTCCACTGCGCTGGACTCGATGAGCTGGGGGACGTACTGCAGCCCGACATAGACTGCGAACCCCAGGATTGCCAGCATGATGATGAGGGATATCCCGGAAGCACCTTTCTGTCTTTTCTGCATACTCATTGTCACCGGATAAAAAAAGAGCCACCTTTCGGTGGCTCTTTTGGGTTAAAAGGCGTCAGTTGGCTTTCTTTTCCGCACCGACGTGGACTTCGACGCGCCGGTTCAGCGCACGGCCTTCATCGGTACCGTTGTCGGCAACCGGATTACTTTCACCTTCGCCGCTGGCATCGATGATGCTGCCTTTAACACCTTCGCTGACCAGATAGTCCTTGACCGCCATGGCGCGGCGTTCGGACAGCTTCTGGTTATACTCGTCAGAACCAACGCTGTCGGTATGACCAATCACATTAATATCGACTACCTTGACGCTTTTACCCTTGATGTACTCGCCCAGTTTTTTCAGTTCGGCCTTGCCTGCCTGTTTGAGAACAGCTTTGTCAAAGTCGAACAGGGCGGTTGCCGAGAATGAGATCTTTTCATACTGGATGGGTTTTTCCTGCGGGGCAGGCTTCAGCAGTGCCTCTTTCACAAAGCCCGCCATGGCGCCGGGCGAGCCGAGATCACCGACACTCATGGCTTTGCTGCAGTCGCTTATGCCGGCCATGTTATTGATCAACCAACCCGCTTTCTCATAGTCGCCCACCTTTACGACGTACAGGCATAAATTGCCTTCGTGTTGAGACGCCAGCTGTTTGACGGCATCCATAGCAGGTCCGGGATGGTTAAGCCTCCAGAAATCGCTGACGAGAATAACGGCCACCGGGCCGGAAACGCCACTCAGGGCTCCGGTCGCAGCGTCAATACCTTCAGCCATTGGCGTGATATTGCTGGCTTGCGAAACCGAGTCCAGCCCAGATGCGAAAGCGCTGCGCTGGTAATTATCGAGTCCGTAGACCACGTCGCTCTCAGGAGCATCACCCGAATTCCCGCCAAATCTGACCAGACCTGCCTGGTAATCCAGTTCTGGAACGGTCTGGTTGAAATTGCCGACAAAGTCCTTGGCGGTATAGAACTTGACGGCCTCTTGAGATTTATCCCGCATGGACGAAGATGCATCCAGAATCACCACGAATGAATCCACTTTGGGCACGTAAGCTGTCGCGTCGATAGATTCCGCCTGAAACGGTGCAGGTGAGTAAGGAGGTGCGCTGGCGCAGCCGGCCAACAGGCCAATTGAAAGCAGGGCTGGAAGCTTAAAAAGAGATTGCCTGGACATGTTTTTCTCCGGTTTGGCATGGATGTGAAATAACTAGAAATAATAAACCACGAACCACCCAATTTCGCAAGGCCTAGGGCAGGAATAGATGGCTTGAAATGCTCATTGCTAGTGCATTTGTTGTGGTCGCGGACAATCGGGTTTGACCCCCTGCAGGAAGCAACCGTATTCCTTGATCTCTTCCAGCCGGCAACTCCAGTACAGTTCACCTTCGTGCACGGTCATGTCGGGGCAGCCATCGCACATGCTGGCGCGGCCATCTTCCAGCACGTCGATTGGCTGGATGATCATGAAAGACTGCATGTGCACCTTCTCAAACAATGTCGACGGGTGTCTGAACAGGTTGGCCAGGTAGCGTTTTGCTATGGCGCGGACCCGTTTGTCAAACAACGACAGGAACATCATGTTGCTGCGGCCCTTCCGGTTCTGCCTGGGGTCGGTGTAACTCAGCCAGGTGCCCTTGAGGAAATGATGGCCGGCCTGGATCGCTTCCATGGAGCGGGGACCCACATAGCCGAGCCCGCGCTTCCTGGTGGCCAGGCGTGCAGCCAGCAACCACTTGGTCGCGTTGGGGTCCTGGTCGCCGCTCAGGTAGGCGCAGGGCTCATAGTCGGTATCCAGTTCGCGGATCTTGGCGACCACATGTTTTGCTTTCAACAGGGAATCACCGCCCCATTCGGGCCGTTCATAGGTTTTGCTGATATCGACCGGTTTGCCATTGGCATACACGTCATAGTCACCGTAAAGTTCAGGTGTCCTGAACAGGATGAATACCATGGTGTGAACCAGGTCGGGATACTGCTGGGCCCATTCCATGGAATCTTTGACCTGGTCGAGCGTGTCGACACAAACGGTCTGGTTGAAGGAGCACGACAGGCCGCCCACGTCGGCCAGCATTTTGGCGTACTTAAGCCGCAGGGCATTGTGGTCTTTCTCTGTTTCGGCTTTTGAGTCGGAACGGATCTGCGTGGTATCGATGTGAAAGGTAAAACCATAGGCGCCGGCGTCTTTCAGTTTTTGCAGCAGTTTTCTGCCGAGCGCCAATCCATTGGTATTGATGATGGGCTTCCAGCCGGCCTCTTTCACCATGCGGACGATTTCGACGATTTGCGGGTGCACCAGGGGGTCGCCGCCGGCCAGGCTCATGCAGTCGCTCTTACGCCGCGCCTTGAAAACGGCCAGTTCTTCTGCGATTTGCTTCAGTGATTTGTGGTTCTTGATGTGGGGCCGGTAACAACCTTCGCAATCAAGGTTACAGTCGTCGGTCACTTCCAGCCACGAAATGGCGTTGTCCGTCAGACTCCAGGGTAAGCGGTAGTAATCCCTTGGAGTCAGCTCAGCTACTTCTGTCATCATTCAAGTCCCTGTATGAATGGGCAAAACTCTATCATCGGCGCAGCGAATGAGGGTTGATATGAGTCAGTGTAAGTGGCAAATTCGCATCCCCGTCTTTTGTATCTGCCCGGTTTTTAAAGGATAATTCACGTCCCTTGCGATAGATGCACTTGATTCCGGGTCTACTGATACCGATATCGTGGGTTCAGGAGTGGAGAAAATCCTTATGACGCCAATTGAGAGCGTATTGCCGGACATGCCGGACATCGCCAACGACGCCCGGGCTGAAGTCGCTGGCAAGCTGGACTGGGTCGGTATGAACGAAATCGAGATGCCGGTGCGCATCGAAGACGGTGCGGGCGGACTGATTCAGTCCAGTGCGCTGGTCACGGCCTATGTCAACCTGATCGACCCGGACGTGCGCGGCATTCACATGTCCCGTCTTTACCTGCACCTGGACCAGGGGTTTGGCGAACGGCCGCTCAATCCCTGCACGCTGCGGCAATTGCTGCGTTCATTTCTCGATTCACACGAGGGGCTCAGTGATCGTGCCCTGATTCGCGTGGATTTCGATTACGTGACCCGCCGCCCGGCGTTGCAGAGCGACAATGAAGGCTGGCGGCGCTACCCCGTTTCTATGATTGGTATTCTCGAAGGCAATGAATTCAGCCTTGAAATGGGCCTGGAGGTTCTTTACTCCAGCACGTGTCCCTGTTCGGCCGCGCTGGCGCGTCAGCTGATCCAGGAAAAATTTACCCAGGATTTTTCCGGCAAGGAGCAGGTGGACTTCAACCAGATCCATGAATGGCTGGGCAGTGAAGAGGGCATTATGGCCACACCGCACAGCCAGCGAAGCGCAGCGGAATTGCGCATCCGGCTGCTGCCTGCCTTCGAAATGTTCCCGATCGTTCACCTGATCGACGAGATCGAAAACGCTTTGAAAACCCCCGTCCAGGCGACGGTTAAGCGAGAGGATGAACAGGCTTTTGCGCGGCTCAACGGTCAGAACCTGATGTTCTGCGAAGACGCCGGCCGGCGCATCCAGACTGCTTTGAACAGCGACGAACGGGTTCTCGATTTCTGGGCACGCTGCACGCACTACGAAAGCCTGCACCCGCATAACGCGGTGTCGGTGGTTACCAAGGGTGTGGAAGGGGGTTACGTCGCGGGAGCCGGCGCTCCGGTGCGCCTGGAGTTATCCAGGACTTAGGGCGTTGCCGCAGCGGGCGGCGGTTCGCTTTTCATCAGCGTTTGCGGATCCACCCGCCGGTCCAGCCAATTCATGCGCCAATCCAGGTGCGGCCCCGAAGCACGTCCGGTCGCTCCGATTTCCGCGATCAAGTCGCCTTTCTTTACCGGTGTTCCACTTTCTACCAGGACCTTGCTGAGGTGCAGAAAGCTCGATGACAGGCCCTGGCCGTGATCAAGAATGATCGTGCCGCCGGAAAAATACAGGTCGGATTCAGCCATGGTTATCACGCCATCGGCCGGCGCATACACCGGGCTGCCGGTTGGCGCTGCGATATCCAGTCCGAAGTGCGGCCTGCGAGGTTCTCCATTCAGTACCCGCTGGCTGCCGTAGACGCCACTGATTCGCCCTCCGGCCGGCCAGATGAAGCCTTCTTCGTAATCGGCTCGCTCATCCCGCCGGGCGCGCGCACTGGCGACCATTGCGCCCTCCCGCCGAATTCTCTCCAGCGCTTCCGGATCCGGCGTGACGGTTTTGGGCGGCAGCCCGTCGACGCGTTCAATGTCGTACTCACGAAGAGCGATGGGCAATGCGATGGTTTCCTTTGCATCTCCGGGTTCGCTCACGGTCAGAATTCTTTCACCGGTCTCATCCCGGCCAAAGCCGATGACGAAGGCGCCGTCGGATGAAACCATCACAAGGGTGTCGTCCAAAAACACTTGCGAATCGGGCTGAACCTTGCCGAAGATCAGTCCGCCCTGAACGGGCTCACCCTCCAGTTCAACTGCGAACGCGGGGTCACAAAGCAGAGCGGCCAGCAAAACACCGCAGCTTTGAAGGAGCCGGGAAGGGCGCACGGATCAGAGTTCGATCTTGATCGACTGGCCAGGCTGAATCATCGAGTTTCCACCCAGACCGTTCCAGTTCTTCAGATCGTTCACCCTGACGTTGTATTTACGCGCGATGCTCCACAGCGAATCGCCACGCTGGACCACGTACTTGACACTGCCGCTGGTGGCTGGCTGTTGCTCGGCGGGCTGATGAAACACCGTGATGGTCGTTCCTGCACGCAGGGTGCGGGGGTCAGAGATGTTGTTCCAGCGCTGCAGGTCCCTGACCGATACGCGGTAACGCCTTGCGATAACCGACAGGCTTTCACCTTTACGGACGCGATGGCTGATCTGGTCCGCGGCGATCAGCCCGGACTGCAGGTTTTGCAGTTCCATGGCCGCTTGCGCATACATGGGGTCAACCATCAACTGGTCGTCCCTGGGCAGGCGGAGCTTTTGCCCGGCACGGATCATGTCGCCGTTCAGGCTGTTGCTGCTGCGTAAGACGGACACCGGCACGTGGTGACGGGCAGAAATTTCAGACAGGGTGTCGCCATTCTGAACGACGACCTGGTCCCAGCGCATCAGGACAGAGGCATCGACTTTTTCCATTTTGGTCTCGAGCCGTTCTGCGCCATCCAGGGGCAGGACGACCCGATAAGGGCCATCCGGTGACGTTGCCCAGCGGTTGTAGCCCGGGTTAAGCGTGAACAGCACATCGATAGGTACTTCCGCCATCTGCGCGACCAGTACCAGGTCCGCCTGCTGGCCGATATCCACGGCAGCGATGACCTGTTGGTCCGGCGTATCGGGAAGCTGGAAATCGTACTGCTCCGGATACTTGAACAGGCAGGTCAGTCCCAGCAACTTGGGGACATAGCCACGGGTTTCGCGGGGCAGTTTGAGATTCCAGAAATCCGCAGGCTTGCCGGCCGCCTTGTTTTTCCTGACTTGCCGTGCAACACGGTTTTCACCGGAGTTGTAGCCTGCCAGTGCCAGCAGCCAGTCACCGTCAAACATGACCGCCATGGTATCCAGGTAGGTCAGTGCCGCGTCAGTAGAGGCCCAGACATCGCGCCGACCGTCGTACCACCAGTTCTGGTTCAGGCCATAGTTCTTGCCGGTGCTGGAAATGAACTGCCAGGCGCCCAGCGCCCGGCCGCGGGAATAGGCAAACGGATCATAAGCCGACTCGACGATTGGCAGAAGCGCCAGTTCCCCCGGCAGCTCGCGCTGCTCGATTTCGTTCGTGATGTAGTAAATCCAGGGCTGTGCGCGCTTGAAGATGCGGCCCATGTATTCCGGGCGCTGCGAGTACCATTGCGCCCACTTGACCGCCTGCTCATGACCGGAGCAGTCAGGCAGGTCAAAACTGTGGACCAGGCGCTCCCAGACACTTTCATGGACATGCATGTCAGAGCCGTCTGCCGGTAAAGGTTCAAGTTCGGGTACGTACAGGTGTTCGTCAATCGTCGCAGTAGAGCTGGGGATGGCTTCGGCGACTTCCTGGGGCTCGGGCGTGACCGGCTCGGTATCGCTTCCGCCTGTGCCCGTGGTGGCACAGCCAGCGAGAAACATCAGCAGCGCTGCTGGTATCAAGCGTAGAAACACAAGAACTCCCGATATTATCGTTTAGCAAGCTATTATCGCTGAAAGAGCAAGCGGGTCAAGTCGTTACCGTTCAGAAAGAATCTTTCCAGTTGCGGATCACGGCCAGTGTTGCGGCGCCTGGCTCTGCCGCCGGGTTGTGTTTTCTTGCCGCAGCAACCACGCCCGGGCACCGGGTTCTGAGAAAAGGATTGACCGCCAGTTCCTCGCCCAGGTCGCTCGGAATGGTGCTGCGCCCCACGGCCCGACAGGCCTCTACTTCGCTGGCACGCCTCTGCAGGTCTTCGTTACCGGGCTCAACTGCCAGGGCAAAATCACAATTGGACAGGGTGTACTCATGGGCACAGAAAACTCGGGTAGAAGAGGGCAGGCTGGCCAGCTTGTCCAGTGAAACCTGCATCTGTTCCGGTGTGCCTTCGAACAGTCGGCCGCAGCCCACGCTGAATAGCGTATCACCACAAAACAGGCAGCCGTGACCGTAAAAAGCAATATGACTGGATGTGTGGCCAGGCACTTCAATCACCTGGAACTCCAGGTCCAGAAGGGGCAGGTTGACGATTTCACCTTCGGCAAAGCTCTGGTGCTGACCGGGAATCCTCGGGTCAGGGGGGCCATAGATAGCGGCATCATAGCTTTCTGCGAGTTTCGCCACACCGCCGGTGTGGTCAGCATGGTGATGCGTCAGCAGAATGTAACGCAGATCCAGCCCTTGCCGTTTGAGTTCCCGAAACACCGGTCCGGCATCACCCGGATCCACAACGGCACATTCGTTTCCCCCTGTAGAGATGAGCCAGATATAATTGTCGGAAAATGCGGGTATCGCTGTGACGGTTAATTCAGGCATGACTGACTCCAAAATCTTTCGGCTTGTTCCTGACCCGAGGATAGGGTTGCGCTATTTTAGCAAATCGCATCCGGGGAGGGTCTGATGATTCAGCCGGATCAATCGTCACTCAAAAGCCTCTCCGAAGGTTTGTTACGAAGTGCCGGCCAGACTGGGGTCAGGGGTCACCTCCTGGAGATTCATAACCCTTCCGCACCGTTGTTCGACCCGGTTTTCCTGCATACCGCTTCCGAGATTTACGGCTTGGCCATCAGCCTTAACCAGGATGCTAAAAGTGGTTTCGACCAAAAGCTGCATTGCGAAACAGGCCAGCTGCCGTTCCAGGACGGCGTCTTCCAGATGGTGGTCCTGCATCACGTGATCAGTGATGGACGGGAGCCGGAACTGGCTGAATGTGTCCGTGTGCTGGCGCGGGACGGTGTACTGATCCTGTTGGGACTCAATCGCCTGGGCTGGCGCTACCGCGTGCAGGACCGGGTTCGCCGCTTACCGGGCCTGGCCCCCCTCAGGGTCCGCAGCAGGCTCGAAGCACTGAACATGACGATGCAGGGCTTTGCGGGCGCCGGATTGTGCGGCATGAGCAAGCCCGCCTGGATGCACAGCGGCCTTCTCAGTATCGGTGCTCCCGTGGCTGACCTGGTGTTGTTGCAGGCCCGGCATGCAGACAGTCCCGAAGTGACACCCCTCCGGTTCAGAAAACCACGCTCAGGCGTTGTACAATCGGCGGCCATGCGCGGCTGATAATCAAAAAAACATGACAAAAGAACAAACAATCGTGATCTACACCGATGGCGCCTGCAGCGGAAATCCGGGCCCCGGTGGGTGGGGCAGTGTTTTGCTGTACAACGGCCACCGCCGCGAATTATCGGGTGGCGAGGCTGAGACCACCAACAACCGGATGGAGATGATGGCGGTCATCCAGGCGCTCGAGACGCTCACGCGCCCCTGTCTTGTTCACATTCACACCGACTCGGTGTATGTCATGAAGGGCATCACGGAATGGATCGAGCAGTGGAAGAAGCGGGGCTGGAAAACGGCAGCCAAAAAACCGGTCAAGAACGTCGAGCTCTGGCAGCGGCTTGAACAGGCTATCGAGCGTCACCAGGCCGAGTGGACCTGGGTCAAGGGCCACAGCGGTATAACGGAAAACGAACGGGCCGACGAACTGGCTACGCAAGCCATCCCCCGGCAGGAAACAGGGAATACTCCGGAATGAGACAAATCGTACTCGATACAGAAACGACTGGCCTGGAAACTTCGGACGGTCACAGAATCATTGAAATAGGCTGCGTAGAGCTGATCGATCGCCGACTCAGCGGTAATCATTTCCACCACTACATCAACCCGGAACGGGAAATCGAGGACGGCGCCCTGGAAGTGCATGGCATCAGCCGGGAATTCCTGCAGGACAAACCGCTATTTGCGGACGTCGTGGACGACCTGCTCGATTACATTGGTGACAGCCAGTTGATCATACACAACGCGCCCTTTGACGTCGGTTTCCTTGATTATGAGTTATCGCTGCTGGGCAGGGCCGATCGCGTGAAGGACCATGCCGGCGTCCTGGACACGCTTGAGCTGGCCCGCGACGAGCACCCGGGGCAACGCAACAGCCTGGATGCATTATGCAAGCGATACGACGTGGACAACAGCAGCCGAACGCTGCATGGCGCCTTGCTGGACGCCGAGATCCTGGCCGATGTTTACCTGGCCATGACCGGCGGCCAAAGCGACCTGGGCCTGCATTTCCAGGCAGCCGAGACCGCTGAAAACAGTATCGGCGATTTTGCTGCCGGCGAGCGCCCGGCGTTATGGGTTTTAGAAGCGAACCCGCAGGAAGCCGCCGCTCACCAGGCCCGCCTGGAGACAATCCAGAAGAAAAGTGGTCACTGTCTCTGGAAGGATTTGTAAAAAAGCCAGCCCGGGTCAGCCGTTGACCCGGCCAGTCAAAGCTGGGCGGTCAGCAAGGGGTGGTCCCGGGTATCCATCCAGATCAGGATATCGTAATAGGCGCGGACATTTTCAACGTATTTCCGGGCTTCAAAACCGCGTGCGTAACCATAGCGGGTTTGCTGGTGCCATTGCTCCTGGGTCAGGAGTTCCAGCCGTTCGCTGACCTCTTCCCAAACGTCCGGATTGCCACCCTGTTTCTGGGTCAGTACGCGGGCGTCCTCGAGATGGCCCATGCCGATGTTGTAGGCTGCCAGGGCCATCCAGCTACGGTCGGGTTCCTGGATGCGTGAGGGAAGGCGGTCCCGCAGCCGGAGAAAATAACGGGCGCCGCCCTCGATGCTCTGTTCGGGGTTGAGGCGGTCCGCCACGCCCAGCTGGTTTGCGGTCCGCCGGGTCAGCATCATCACGCCACGGACACCGGTATAGGAAGCCGCTTCCGGATTCCAGTGGGACTCCTGGTAACCGATGGCCGCGAGCAGGCGCCAGTCCATGCTGTGCATTTCAGCGATGTCCTGAAACAGCGGCAGCAGTCCGGGCAGCCGGTCGCGTACCTGCTGCAGAAACTGGAACATGCCCACGCGATCCAGGCGGTTTTCCGGTAAATAGAACGCATTGTGGATTTCCTGCAAGCGCCCGCTCTCGACGGTCATCCGCATGAACGCATAGGCCTCGTGGAGCAGACTGTCATCGGAGCCGGCTGGAAAGGCCCACGAAAGCGGCAAGGTGCCGGGCAGCGTAAACCCCACGGCAACACGTGGGTAATAGTGCCCGTTCAGCTTGTAAATGTTCGAATCGAGCAGGGTGGCGTCTATGGCGCCATCCGCCACGGCCAGCAATAGCGACTCCATGCCCACATCGCTGCGGCTTTCCCATTCCAGGCCGGGTATGGACTGGGCGGCTTCATGCAGCGCTTCTTCATAGCTGCTGCCGGCAATGACCATGATTCTGCGTCCTGCCAGGTCGGCCAGCGAGCGCGGTCTTGTCATTCCCCGCCGGTAAACAGCCAGCGTGGCCGTTTCCTGGTATACCGGGCCAAAATTGAAATGCTGTTCCCGTGCAGGTGTGCGCGCCAGGTTGGCGGCAATCAGGTCACCCTGGCGGCGCTGGAGCAGACCGGTCAGCTGGTTAAACGCGGTGACCGCCTGAATTTCCAAGTCCACGCCCAGGTAATCGGCGAATGCTTTGACCAGTTCGTATTCAGGCCCGGTGGGCCCGTCGGCGCCCAGGTAGTAGCTGCTGGCGCCGTTGCGCGTGAGCATGGTCAGGCTGCCGCGTTGTTTCACCTGCTCGAGTTGGTTGGGGCGGTCGTTGCCGGAAAATAGCAACAACAGGAGGATGACGCTGAGCAGCGCTCTTGTCAGCCCCCTGAAAACCGAGTTGAATGAAGTTTTAAACAAGAGGCAGATTACTGCCTGCGGGAATTATTCCCAGCAGGCGGGAGGCAACTTTTGGCCGTTCTGATCAAGCGTGATCTCAGAGCAAGAGATCGAGCTGTCCCGTGCAGTATCATTTTCCTGGTCGTTTCCGCTAATGGCCGTTGCCGTCAGCGTAAAGGTATTAGCGCCAAGATTCGAGGGAACGAACTCGTAATCACAGTCTGCACCGTCCGAACTGCAGGGTGCAGGAATATCACCTGTGCCCGCGTAAGCTGAATTA
>Ga0316193_10000043_pt1 | contig 55823 bp, 49 predicted proteins | sample MerIslsedime2_MG_FD_207735 | JGI IMG/M metagenome (GOLD analysis project Ga0316193, IMG submission 207735) | Coastal sediment microbial communities from Maine, United States - Merrow Island sediment 2 | ecosystem: Environmental > Aquatic > Marine > Coastal > Sediment | place: USA: Maine... | reverse complement strand
GTACGCATCGATCAACAGGCCACCCAGACCAAGCGGATCGGCGGTGGCTAATTCACCTTGTTTGAGCATCGTTGCGTACTGGTGGGTTTCATCCTCGAGATTCGGCCCGACGGCCGGTTGGGGCAGCACGGCCGCTGTGGCACGCAGCTGCAGGTTGCTGATGTAGCCGTCCAGCGGGTCGTGCTGTCCCATTGATGGGACCAGCGCACGTGTCAGGTCGATGCTCATCTTCCAGTGCATCCTGCGGGGCCCCCATGCGGGCGAGGGCAGGTAGGTGAAGGCATCGAATGCGCTGCGGGCGAGCTCGCGCGCCCAGGCGTTGAACCGGGGTTGTTGCGTGGACCGCGTGACCTGGTCAAGGGCATGCATCCACTTGGTCAGGTAGTGGAAGTACTGGCCGTCGCGGTCCCACTCCAGGCGCTCGTCAAAGGGCTCGCGGGAACCTCGCTCCAACATGCCTTTACCAATGCGCAACCCGCCCCGGGTTGGATGCCGCTCACCATCGTGCTCACTCAGTCCGCTGATCCACCCCGAGCGCCGGTCATCGTCCCGATGCCGGCCCAGGGTGTGATGAACCTGATCGACCAGCTGCAGCGCGCGTTCCGCGTAGCCTCGCTTGCCGCTGGTGCGCGCCAGGCCGAGATAGTTGCAAACCGCGAAGGCGTCCGTCCACAGGTAACGCCGCCGGGGCTGTTCGGATGCGAGCCCGGTGCGCTCGGCGAAGTTATTCATCAATGCGAGGGCTTCATCGATACGTGGATCGGGCATGGTTTTGGCCTCCGTTTGAACGCCCGCCTGTGTCAATGTGAACGGTAACAGCACGATCAGAAGAATAAAACGAACGTGCATTGAATACATAATCTCCAGGCTGTATTCGGTGTCTTTGGTACATGAAAACCATACAGGCAGGCCGGGTTTTTGTCATTAGTGATCGCTGTCAACGGGCTGTTTATACCCCGCAGGAGTACTTCTGCAAGACCCTGTGGGTTGCTAATCACGGTCTGTTCCCCGCTCCCTTCAGATTCAGCCGGCAGCATGCCTACAGGAATATCAACGGCCAGCGCGTTAACCTGACCTATCCGGGCAGTGGAACAGTGGGCGGTGTGGAGTTCAGGACGATAAGCGTGGTACGCATCAGGGTCGCCTGAGACATGTGCAAGGAATGGTCAGCCGATCCGCGTATCGTAGTCGTTCCAGAAAAAGTATGGTCAAGGTATTCAGGATGAATGGTTCAGATCAGTCGCTCTGCGAGCTATAGCGCCATTCAATTCGGGCAGGAATATTGGCGGTACTCCGGGAAGAAGGCTTCCAGTGCGGAACCGAGTTGCTCATCGGCTGCAATCAATAGCGGCTCGATCATGTCCTCGGACAGGCCGGTGATCTCCCAGGCGATCGGGTCGATCATGGAAAGATCCCTGACCGCCGCATCGGCGGCGCTATCCATGTCTTTAAGTCGCACCGAAAGATGCATGATCGACGCATCAAAGGAAAAGGCCTGCGTGTCAGCGGGTTCATTCTGGTAACGCACGGCATGAACCCAGCTTTCCGGAAAGTTCCAGCTCTGCATGAGCTGTGCGCCCACTTGTCCGGCGTCACAACCCACGATGTCGCGCTCAACCCTATACAGCGGCATGTTATTCTGACGGGCAGTAATGAGTGCTTCCTGGCTTTCCTCCGGCACGGTCTGATACATGATCAGATGCCCCATGTCATGTAACAGACTGGCTACAAAGAACCGCTCCCCATCCTTTGAATTGCACTGCTCTGCCAGTAGCCTCGCCAGCAAAGCGCAGCGGACACTGTTAACCCAGAAACTCTCCATACTGATCAGATTGTCAGGAATATCGGGAAAGCTTTTGCTTATGGTTGCAGCCAATACCAGGTCATGGACCTGCTGTGTACCGAGCAGACGGATGGCTGCCTTGACGGTTTCGACTTTCGAGGGAACACCGAAGAAAGCACTGTTCGCGACTTTCAGCATCCTGGCACAGATCGCCGGGTCATGAGACAAGACATCGGCAACGTCTGTCATTGTCGAGTTGGGATCATAAATCACTGTCTTGATACGGACATAGATATCAGGAAGGGAAACCAGCTGAGTGGTCTGGCTGACCAGTTCCTCTGGTGTGGAGTGGGTTGAACCAATAACGTGTGGTATTTCCATAGGACGCGATCCGGTTTATACGTAGTTCATCATTGAGTTATTCGGTAAATGATCCAGTAAACTTAAGCAGGGTTGGCAAAAGTCCTCCACTCGGTCGGGGGTTCGAATCTCTCCGGGCACGCCATTTTAAGAAAAATCAGTAAGATAGAATGGGCTTCTGGCGACTTTTCTACCAGCTGTTGTCCTGTGCACGGCGAACGGTTCCGATGGGTCGCTCACTGCAGGGATGTGAGCATGGCATATAGGGAATGCTTTTGATCTCATCGACATCCATGATACAAAGATTTGTCTGCCAGCGGTGATACCGGAACAGCGGGTCGTTGTCAGAACTGGGGTAGTGCGGAATACCCCGGGTAGAAAGGGTTGTATTGAACAGGCGATTCAGGGCGACACCGTCTACATCACCAGCGTGATGGCCGAGCAGGGCAGGGAAGGTTGCGAACAACAACAAGGCTGTCTAACTTACCGTTTTCAGGTAATATTTGGCGATCCGCCTGCACAGGATAAGTACGATTGCAGCTATCCGTGCTGGTTTGCATTAAAGTGTGGCCATGACTGTTATATTTATAACCACACGAAAAACCGTATAAAGGAGAAATTATGTCCAATGGTGAGCGCGCGATCCCGTTTTCCACAAGAGAGGACGATCGGGAACAGCAATTCAAGCAGGTTTGGGTAGAAGAACTGGATGATGTCTTTGAGGATGTCGCCCGTTATTACGACCGCGCTAATCATGTGGCCACCCTCGGTCTCTGGAACTGGATACGCAACCGCGCTATCTCCACCATAGAGGTGCAAAGCGGGCAGAGAGTACTGGATGTCTGTGCTGGCACCAACGCCGTTGGCATCGCACTCCTTAAAAAGCAGCCGGACCTGCAGGTTTATGCCATGGACCGCAGCAAGGCCATGCAGAGGGTGGGGCAGGAATCTGCGCACAAGCTCGGCATGCATATCGACAGCACCATCGGTGATGTTCATACCTTGCCCTTTCCCGATAATCATTTCGATGTGGTCACCCTGCAGTATGCCTCGCGGCATTTAGGCATCATGGAAGTCTGCCGTGAAGTCAGGCGGGTGCTGAAACCGGGCGGGCACTTCTATCACTGCGATATGCTTCGCCCGGCCAACAAAATGGTGGAGAGGGGCTATTATTTCTACCTCCGTTTTTGTCTTAACTTTACCGCACTGCTGTTTCGCAGCTCGACCTCGGCCCATGGCTGCAAGGAATATTTTATCAATGCCCTGCGCATGTTTTATTCCGCTGATGAGTTCTCAGACTTGCTTCGTGACGTGGGATTTGAGGAGGTTTTGAGCCAGACCATGCTTGGCGGAACGATTGGCTATCACAGGTCAATGAAGCCTCTCGATAGATAGTAATCTGCCAGGAACGTGAACAGGGTCAACGTACTTTGTGTCATGAACCGCATTATGATGGAGGCCTTCAGCCAGCGCACTGTGGAAGGCCTTAAAGCTTACACCCTGTTCAGGTTGGCGTTACCGCCCTTTCAGTCTTTTCTGGACATCAATGTCGGCAAGGAAGTGGAGAAAGACCGGATGGTCATCATCCAGGCGGCCAGGCTGCAAAAAACCGGAACCGCGCCTGGCCCTGACCATGTGGACACGCTATTGCAGGAAGCCCGGAAAATCGATCAAACCTTTGTGCGCAAAGCGGTACTGTTTCCTGTCGATATCCAGATCCAGTATCAGGATATTGAACACTATCGGCAACAGCGTATCGAGCTGCTGCTGCAGACAAGTTGCCGCATCCTTATCCAGTGGCAAGACGTGAGTTCGTTTCGCGCAGCAGTGAATGCACTTTATAGCGAGGCGCAGTTCCGGGACCTGCTACATGACATGCTCAGCCTCTATGCCATGGAAACCCGTATGTTAAGTCGCTCCGTGCGCATCCCGCACCTGCTCACCCTGGCCCGGGACGCTGTCACCCAGACCATTACCAGCGTTATGGAACCGGAGGCAGAAGCGCTGGCCAAATCACTGGCACACACGGTCTATCGACGAAACAGTTAAATGCGGCAGTTGCAGTGCCCACAAAAAATGTTTTTAATCCTCGATAATCTGTTTCAGCTTATCTGTCATTTCAGAATGTTGTTGCTTCCTTTGGATGCATAACGAAGTTCAGGCTAACCGGCGCGCGCCTTGCTGTGCGCACTTTTTGAGCATGACCCCGGTGTCTGAAAAAGCCCGTTACAATATAATAGCCATGAATAGTGACCGAGTTTTGCGCCTGGAGTTTGAGGAGTACCGTTAACAATTGCGTTCAGGAACAAGACTGTCTAAATAATTTTTTTCAGGTAATAATCAGCAATTCACCACCCACAGGAGTGATTTATGAAGCGTAAAAATATTTGTATAGCAGCATGCCTGGTTTCATTGGTGGCGGTTGCGGGACTTGGCGGGTGTGCCAGCACAACGGACATTGAAACACTGCGTAAAGAGATCCACGAGGCCAACATGACGGCCAGACGGGCGCGCGATGAAGCGCTGGCGGCCTCGCAAATGGCCGGAGAAGCCAGGTCCACGGCAGAGGAGGCCAAGGCCAGGGCGGAAGCAACCGATGCCAGGATCGACCGGATGTCCAGGTAGCCTGGTCCATCTACTTTACTCGACTGTGACTGTACTGTCCTCCAGAAGCACTTCGTAGACATAGCCGTATCCAAAATCCTTGTCCAGAATGAGTTTCCCATCGGCAAGGATAGTATCCCCTATTTTAACCGTGCCATCGGTGGTGATGGTAAGGTCTTCACCTGTGCTGCTATCGCGTATATGTATCCAGTTTCTACCCAGCACCTTGGTGCTGTATTTGACCACTTTGCCACGCACGCGTACGGACTGTCCGGCCAGCGCCTGTTTCTGGCTTAGAATTTCGGCGATGGTCTTCCCACCTTCAGCCTTTTGAATCCCTTTTATGGGGGTGTTGGACGTCTCATCTGCGATATTTTCATGCGGGTCAGGTGTGGCATCTTCGCTATTGTCCAGACTATCCCTGGTAATCCGGTCCGTGAAATAGACCAACTCAAAATCCCGGTTCAACGCCTTGCTGTGAAAATTGGTCATCGGCATCTGGGTGCTGACAGCCACCATGCTGCCACGTTTGACCGTCGTGCGGGGTGATGCGGCCCAGACTTTTTTTGTTCCGGTATCGAGGTGTACATAGGTGTAACCACCGGCATCCATGGTTTCCAGGACCGTGCCGTAGATCCTGCCACTCATATTTTCATTCGCGAAATGTGGATGGCTGAGGCCTGTAGCGGGGGAGGTATCTCCGGTTTGGTCATTTCCCTGGGGAGCGGCCTGCAGGCTCAGGCTGAAAAGGCAGGGCAGTAAGGCGATCAGGTGCTTGTACACGTTGGATGCTCCAGTCGGAAAAGTATAACGAATCGGGATCAGCAAGGTCATTTATAACCTAAAAGTGTCAAGGAAGAAAATCGGCTATGAAAATATTGGTTTCTCCCTTGACCTTGCCGAGGCGATTGGAGGCAAAAACCAGTTGTTTCCCATCGTGTGAGAACATCGGAAATCCATCGAAACCGTCGTAATGGGTGATGCGCTCGATTTCACGGGTATCTGTATTGATCATATACAGGTCGAAGTTACGCCCCCTGGGATCGTCCAGGTTGGAGGAGAAGATGATGTGCCTGCCGTCGGGATGCCAGTAAGGTCCGAAGTTGGCGGCACCATTGTCCGTCAGTTGAATGGGTTTACGTTCCTCAAGATTCATGATGTAGATTTCCAGCTTGCCGGGGCGGATCAAGGCATCTGCCAATAACGCCTGGTAATCCTGCAGGGCCTTTCCGCTTGGGCGTGATGCGCGCCACACGATCCATTGGCCATCCAGTGAAAAGAAGGCGCCGCCATCGTAACCGGGCTGGTCTGTCAGTTGTTCAACACCCGTACCATCCGGATTCATCAGGTAGAGTTCGAGGTCGCCGCTACGCAGCGATGTAAAGACTATCCTGTCACCCTTCGGTGAAAAGACCGCTTCGGCATCGTATCCCTGCGTATCGGTCAGGCGTACCGGGTTTTCACCATCAGGTCCGGCTTTAAAAATGTCATAGGCTTCATACAAGGGCCACACGTAGCCTTTTGAATGGTCCGGTTTGGGTGGGCACTGCCGGTGTTGCAGATGCGTGGAGGCGTAGATGATGGAACGGTTGTCCGGTGCGATAAACGAGCAGGTGGTCACACCTTGTCCCGATGATATCTGCCGAACCTGGCTACCATCGCTGCGCATACGGAATATGGCATCGCACTCGAGGGCATCGCGCGTTGATTGAAAGACAAGTTCGCCGGCGTCGTGGGAGAAGTAGGCTTCGGCGTTCTGACCGCCAAAGCTCAACTGGCGAATATTCGTCAAATGTGTTTCACCGGGCAGCGGCGATACCTTTATACCGGCTCCGCTTTTTTCACCGGCCGATACAGTTTGGAATGCTGCCGATAACATGAGCGCCATTAGAGTTACAAACGTTTTGTTTTTCATTTCACTATTCACACTCGGTCATACAGTTAACGTTCGGTCACACGCGTAGTGACGATACTTTCGGTACCCTCACGCAGGTAGCGCACGCGTATTTCATCACCGGGACTCGGCTGTTTCAGTGCCTCGGAGTACTGGCGCATACTAACCACGGGTGCCTCGTTGACGGTGGTAATGATATCGCCTTTACGCAGGCCGATGTGTGCGGCCGGTGTGCCGGCGCGCACGTCGTCGAGCCGGACGCCGTCACCTTCGTAAGTGAAGTCGGGTACGGTGCCGAAGCTCACCCGCCGGGTAGCCGACCCCGGTGACGCCGAAATATTTTTGTCACTCCCCAGTGTGGAGTTTAGGCGTTCCGGGCGCTCGGCCAGGTATTCGGTTGTCTCATACACGGCCCGGGCCACCTTGAGCAATCCGTCCATATCGAGCTTGTCCGGCGTGTCGCCAGGCCGGTGGATGTCTGCATGGGTTCCGCCAAAGAACTGCACGGCGGGGATGCCCGCCTCGATAAAACTGGTCTGGTCGCTGGAGCCAAAATCCTCATTCACCGTCTTTACAGGCACCCCGCTTACGTACCCCACGCCACGGAAGATATGCACCCATTCATCCGCTGTGCCCGTGCCGAACAGGACCAGCGGGTTGCTGCCGAGTCGCCCCACAGTATCCAGGTTCAGCATGGCAGTAACCTTGTCTATCGGGAAACGGGGATTCTGTACGTAGTGGAGCGAACCTACTCGACCGGTCTCTTCACCGGTGAATGCAATGAATACAATCGTACGTGGCAGGGACTTGTCTTTTAGTGAGCGTACCAGTTCCAGTAGTACGGCGAGCCCGCTGGCATTATCGTCGGCGCCGGGGTGGATCCTGCCCCGATCCTCGGTGCGGCCGCTGTATTCGCCGCGGCCCAAATGATCATAATGGGCACCGATGACAAGACTTTGCCCGGTTTTGCCGGGGTCGCTGCCCGGCAGAATACCGATCACATTCTTCAACCTCACGGTCTGGTCAAGGGGTTCGACCTGTTCCTGCCACTCCTGGAACCAGGAAGCTTCATCGCCACCCGGCTGTAATCCAGCCTCCCGGAACTGCGTCGCGAGATAGGTGGCGGCACGTTCCAGCTCCTCTGTGCCCAGACCGCGTCCGGCCATGTCCTTGGCAGCCAGGAAGGCAATATCTTTTTGCATGCGTGTCACAGAAAATTGTTCGCTTGCGGCTACCAGTGCCCTGCGTGGTGCCAGGCGTGCGGGACTGGATTTTATCGTCACACCATCTTCCTGGACCACGGCAACTGACATCGGCGAATCCACCACCGGCCACTGGCCTTTGAGCACATTGTCCGGTGCCGAGCCGGTAAAGGCGAGATAGCTGTAGCGTCCGTAGTGCGGCAGCTTGCGTCCCAGGCCGGGCAGGGCGGCGGGTGAATCGGCCGCCAGCCAGCCCAGCGCCTGGTCAGGTTCCTGCGGATGCCGGCCCAGTACGACAAGGGAATGTGTTTCGGGATTTACAGTGGTTTGTTCGATACGAACACCGTTTCCCGGGTCTTCGAAGTTATAGGCTTGCAACGCCGCCTTCAATTGCGGGCGGAACCGGTTACCCCAGCCGAACAGCCAAACGGCACGGTCATGGGGTAGCTGTTCCAGTGCATCATCAAATACAATATCAACCTGCTCGGGCTTTTCCTTCCGCCAGGATTCGGCCAGGGCCTGATAGGCCGGTTGCATATCCGCTGCCGCTTGTGCCGGAAGTACGACCAACACCCGCTCCGCGCCCATGGCCTGGCTGATGGCCGGCGGGATTTCGTTACGATGCAAGCGGCGGAAAATATCGAATTCAGGATCAACGTCGAGTTGCGACGGGCGTGCCGGTAGATCGAGTTCCAGTGTCTCGTGACCTTGGGTGACCCGGATGTTGGTCTGGTAAGCTCCGCTTATGCCTTCAAGGTGTACCGCTACCGGTACCTGTAGTACATAGGGTCCGGTTGACTGGGTCTGTTCAATGTCGGCTGACAGGCGATATCCGTCACCCTGCGCTTTTGCTTTTGCCCGGCTTACCCGCAACTGTGGTGCCCCCGGGCGTTCGACCCATTGCGTGAAAAAGTCATCCAATGGCCGTTGGGCCGCATCACTGTAGATCCGCTGCAGAGCCGCAAAATCCGCGACCCTGAACCGGTACTGCTTATAGAAAGACTGCAAACCCTGGATAAAGACATCGTCACCAAGTTGCCTGCGCAACATGTGGAATAACATGAGTGTCTTGCCATAGCCGACGGCTTCGGTACGTGCGCTGTGGCGGCTGCGAAAGGACGTTAAGGGGAAATCCTCCTGCTGGCTGACATAGTCGGTATATTTCTGCAGGGCATTGCGCCGGTAATCGACGCCCTGTCCACGTTGCTCCTTGATCAAATGGTCAGCCAGATAGCTGGTCAGGCCCTCCGCCCAGTTACCGCTTTGGTAGTCGACATAAACGCTGTTGCCCCACCAGTTATGCAGAATCTCGTGCGGGTAGGACGAATGCAGAATGAAGGGAAAACGAATGACCTTCGATCCCAGCAGGGTAAAGGAAGGCATGCCGTAGCCGGTTTCCCAGAAGTTCTCGACCATGGCGAATTTTTTGAAGGGGTAGGGGCCGATCAGGGTATCGTAGAGTTCAATGTACTGGTGGGTGGTATCCAGATATTTCTGTGCCAGTGCCGGGTCGGGCCGGCGCAGCAACACCATGGCCTTCACATTCTTTTCTGTTTTTTTATACTCGATATAGGGTCCGGCGATCAGGTAGACTTCCTCTTGCGGAGTGGTGCAGCGCCAGTGTTCACTGACCGTGGTACCCGCTGCCACCTGGTTCATGCGTTCGCCCTGGCTCATGCTTTTCCAGCCAGCCGGTAACTGCACATCGATATCAAATGTGATCAGATCAGTAGCGACATGCGGGTACCAGAAACTGGCGCCGGCCAGAAATACACCCTGCGGTGAAATGATGCCTTGTGTTTGCTGGAAGCTGCGTGCGTATTCTTCACCCTGTTGCTGCAAGGCGTGCCGGATATTGCCCTTGTAGCGCAAGGTGAAACTGTTTGCGCCTGACGCAAGCTTCACTCGATACCGTTTGGGAACGATGTTCGAGTCATCGGCTGATATATTCAGTGCCGGCATGTGTCTCCCTGTTTCGGCCGGGAGCCCGGTCATGTCTGCACCTGTGCTCAGCAGTTCGGGAAGCAAATCAGGGTGCAAGGCAAATATCAGCTCATCGGTATCGCTATCCGGCAAGGTAATAGTGTCCCGTATCTCGATACTGTGAGTATCAGGATGGAGTACAACATTGAGATCGTGATGTAATGGTGCAGCAGCCGTCCAGGGGGCCCATAGCAGACATATCAACCGCACAGCATAGCTTGGCAGCGCCTGCATGCTACTTAAGTGTCATTTCGTGGGTGATGGTTTTTCCCGCAGAGAACCAGCGCTTGTGGAGTATGTCGACACTGATGGTGTCACCGGGCTGCTTGTCCCATAAGGCAAGGCGTAAATCGGCCAGGCTGTCGATGGTCTCGTCGTCTATTGACAGTATCCGGTCACCGGCTTGCAAGCCGGCCGCGGCGCATGGACTGTCATCGAGGCATGCTTCCACCTTAAGTGCATCATCCTGTTCTTCGAGAATCGCGCCCATTTTTCCCGCTGGCGGTAGCGGTTGTTCTGCCGGAAACAGCAGGTAATCGGCGAGGCCGGGTTTGATCTCACCCTCCCAGCTGTTAAGGATAACGGCCGTGCTCGTCGCAACGCGCCGCGTCAAGCGCCGGGGTATCGCGCTGCCGTAGGCCAAATGCCCACTGCCTGCCACGATTACCATGTGATAATCGGGATTGTCCTGCAGAAACCTGGCGGCACGTTCGGCCATACCTTCGTCCCACAATAGCTGTACCTCGAGAAAGTGCTCAAACTCCTGTCCGTTGTTTGTGGGGTGGTGCTTGAAAACTTCCTTTATGCGCTTTTCATAAGCGGCATCTGAACGATCGATTTCGGCAGGGATGCGTGCGCGCTCTTCTTCGCTCAGGCCCTTTAGTCCGACGCGCCCGACTTTTCTGGTTAACTCGACAGGCAGATTCAACGCGACCAACGGCAACTGATGTTCACGGGCGTAGCGCAGGATAGGGGCGTACAGACGGTAATCCAGCCGCCAGCGCTGATAGTATTCTGTTGCGCGCAGCATCTCCTGTTCGCTGATCACACCCGATACATAGTCGTCCAGGTAACGCTGGAAAGGCTGCTGGAAGCTTTCCATACCGATGGCCAGTTGAGGCTGTATCTGGTGCAGGCGGCGTATGATCTCCAGTTGGATAAGATGGTGGTCATAGCGAGTATGGGTTTCACCGACGAAAACCACGCGTTTTTCGGCAAGCACGGGGATGAGCTGCTCCACCGTCGTGTAGGCACTCAGATCAAGGACATACGTTTCCCCGGCGACTGGCGCAGCCTGCTGCGACTCTTCACCGTGCATGGCGGGGACTGCATCGCGTGGAAAGGATTCGACGGGGGTGCAACCACTCGTCACCACAAGTGTCAGGAACAGGCTGAGGCAGTGTGCCGGAAAAACAGGTTTAGCAGGTCTCAAAACCAGTCGGATTGTTGCCGGGGTCAATGGCACTTGCGAGCTATGAATTGCTTCGGAACAATTGAGCATACCCTGATCATCAGACATCTGATCCTTCTCTTCCGCGCCCGCGTATCGTTGATACCCAGCCTGCTTCCCGCACAAATGCAGGTATGGGAGAGACTATTAGGGTGAGCTAATTATCCTTTGCGCCTTGATCAATCCAGTCCCTGACGATATCAATGTGTTCTTTTGGTAACTTGGATTCGTGGTGCGGCATCGCGATCGACGGGTCGGCCTTGTGTTCGATCAGTCGCATCAACGTACTGGACGTGCTGTCACCCTGGACAATGATGGGGCCAAACTTTGTTCCCCTCATCAGGGCGCTATAGCTGGCCATATCCAGGCCAGTCTCTTTATAACCCTTGCCCCCAACGCTATGACATTCAATGCAGTGATCCTTGATAATCGGCATTACGTCCTGGCTAAAGCTGGCGCCATTATTTTTGGAGCAACCTACTGCTATAAACCCGGTAACCAATACAACTGTTAACATTTCCAGTGGCTGCTTCATGACACACCCCATTATCAGTAGTTCACTATGGACGATACGACAGTCCAACTTATCCGGCCAATAGCCGGCACACCATTTGTTTAGCCCTGTATAAACTTTATAGCGCCGATTGTTTGTTATTGCAAGTGGGTAAAGGTATCCAATGCAGACCTGTAAAGGCCCATTTTACAGACGTTCCGGTGGTGTTAATCAACGTATACTCGATTGATATAATCCTTGACAATATCTCGCTGTGTGCGGTCAGCCGCAGTACAAGACGGTGTAGCGCTGGATCATGGATTGGAAACGGAGTATCTGTTCCCGGAGATGATATTCGATCTGGTTTTTCCGGGTCTATCTTTATCGATAAGCCGGGTTTGTTCGAGGAGGCCTGGCCAGACCGTGAGCCAGGTCTTCCCAGGAGCCGTCTCACATGTTATGGCAGCCCATACATAGCCGGGTCTGACTCGAGCCAGTGGTATAGCCGGTGCCGACGTTGCAACGTTGACTGGCGGTCCGGGTGTGGATCACGTCTGCCTGGGCTACCGGTTCATTTTTTATCTGGTGACAGGAAACACAGGTGACTTTGCCGTTTTCGAACAGAATGCGTTTGTCCATGCGGGCGGGCACGACGTAGGTATCAGGGTTCTTGTATGCGTATCGGTTATAATCCATTCCAACCGGATGATCGATGCTGAGGTGTCCGCGGAACTGCATCGGTGTCCCCGCGTGCTTCATAGTGATCCGGGGTCCGGCGTTGCCACTATGGCATTGCATGCAGTTGCTTGCCTGGCTGGTGGACGGTAGTTGTACGGCAGGCAAGGTCCCGGCGTTGGCTTCCGCTCCGAGTACGAAATTCTTGAATGCGTCTGAAAAACTGCCGGCGTGTGCGGCGTAGGACGTGCCCAGCAACACCACGGTTGAACACACCCCGATCATTACACGTGCCAGATGGCTGAACCTGCTCATACTGTCTCTCCGGGAGTCCCTCTGCCATAGCCGCTGGCCACAGGCAGGTAACTTTGCGTCCCAGCCTTTCGGCTGGTTTGCTTTTGTCACGAAACTAAAGGGGTTATCGTGCTGGTACGGAGAATCTTTAGGACAATACAGTCAGTTGGGTGGAAATTCAGGGGCTTGCCGGCCCATCGCGGTGCTGCGTTTCAGCGCGCCAACTGGTGTTCCCGGTGTGCTTTCTCCGCGTGGAAATACTTGTAGCGGAATATCGAGTCCAGGCCGTGGCAATCAGCGCACAGGAACGAGGCGGTGCTGGACAGGCGCAGGAAACTGTTGCTGACATCGCCTTCGGTGTTTTTGCCTGGCGCGGGTTGGGTTAAGTCTGCCTGCCACTGGTGTGGATCGTGGCAGCTTGCGCAGCTGATGACCCCTGACAGGGCGGCGTGGCCTTCACTGTTAAATACCGGTAGCGGGGTAACTTCCGCAGGGCGCAGGCCTCGACGAAGTTCTTCCGACCAGGCCTTGATCCTGTCGGGGTGCAGTGTATTTGGCGGGACTTTGGCCTGGGCGATCGCGTTCTCGGCATGACAGCTCCGGCAGGTTTGCTCCACCGGGTTGTCGCCATCACCCAGAGCCCTGGCCCACAGGCGTATCGGCGAAGTCGCATTGTGTATGCTGTGGCAGGGACCGCACAAGCCGGAAGCTTCGGCGGTCTGGGCATGGTCGTTGGTGGCCTCGGGTGCGGTAATGGAGAGGTCATGATCGGTGGCGAGCACCTGCCGCTTGTCGCGGTGGCATTCACCGCAAAGCTCGCCCTGGGTGGCGGGCAGACGCAGGAAGCTGCTGGCGGCATCGCCTTCGCTGTCCGGGTGCTGACCGCTACGGCTCAGCCGCTTACCCGGTTGCCATTGGTGGGGGTCGTGGCAGCTGCCGCAGTCCACCTTGCCACCGCGCTTGGCGCGTTTACCTTCCGCTGTGTACAGTGGCAGGTGCTCCGGGGGCTTGGTGGCCGCCACCTTGATTTCAAGGGGATGGCTGTAGCGGCCGGTCTGCTTGTCTTCGGCGTGACCATCGTCGCGGTGGCAGCTGGTGCAGCGTTTTTCGCCGGCGCTGTGTCCAGGACCGTCATTTCTGGCCCATAAAAAAGCTCCCTTGGTATTGTGCGGTTGGTGGCAGTTACTGCACACGCCGGAGACAGCGTGCGTTGCCTTATCCTGCGACTGGCCACCGTCTGGAGGCGTCTCCTTGTTCAGAACGAGGCGCTTGAGTCCGTGCTTGGATAAAGACACCACGGCTTTATCACTATGACAATTGACGCACAGCTCGCTGTTGCCATGTTCGCTGATGCGGAGGAAGCTGTTGCTGGCATCGCCTTCCACACTGAATCCGTCCGCCTCCGTGTCCGGAGACCAGCGATGCGCGTCGTGGCAGCTGGCGCAACCGACCAGTCCATCCTGTTCGGTTCGCTGGCCGTGCAGGTCGAACAAGGGTAAGGGCAGTAACGGTTCAGCGCCCGCCAGTCCCACCAGTTTGCTGGTCCATTTATCCAGCGTGGCGCGAATGCCGAGATCGGCAATTGACACATCCAGCGGGTGGCTGTGCTCACCGACCAGTTTCTTTGCGGCCACCCCGTCCGGGTTGTGGCAACTGAGGCAGGGCGCGGCCGAGGGACTGGCCCGGGCGGGTAAAGCCCGTGCCCACATGCGTGGCCCGGTGCCGTTGTGCACCAGGTGGCAGCTGCTGCATAGGCCGGATTGTGCCGGGGTTTGGTCCAGCGCATTGCGCGCATCGGGGGCCACTTTGGCCAGGTCGTGTTCGCTACCCTGGACCAGCCACTTTTCTTTATGGCAGGTTCGGCACAGCTCCGAATCCGGACCGTTGGCTTTGCGCAGGAAACTGTTGTTGGCGTCGCTATTGGTACCGGGTTTGGCGCTTTTGCCGGGGTGTGCCGGATCCCACTGGTGGGGGTCGTGGCAGCTCGCGCAGGTGACCAGGCCAGTGCCGGCGTTAACCGATTTAAGGCCCGCTCGGCTGTAGGTCGGTAGTTCCACGCGGCGCCCGAGACGCCCGACATCCACGCCCACCGGATGGCTGTAACTGCCTACCTGGTGTTTGCTGGCCAGCCCTCCTTCCTCGTGACAGCTCAGGCACAGTGCGGCCATCGCGTCCCGGCTGGAGCCCGGCTGGCGGGCCCACATCTTCGGGCCTTTGCCCCGGTGGGGCAGGTGACAGGCACTGCAGGCACCGCCCTCAGCCGCCGTTTGTTCGCGTGCATTGACACTGTCCGCCTTGACCAGGCGCATATCGTGCTTGCCACCGGCGACCTGTCGTTGTTTCTGGTGACAGCCTTCGCATAACGACGATTGTTTGTTGTCGGCGACCAGAAGTCCGGCCGTCGGACGCGCCCCGTGAGGTTTGTGGCAGGTTTCGCAGATTACTGCACCATCAGGCCCCAGCCTGGCACCCTGTTGTTTCAGCGAATCCGGAACCCTGGCCTGCGTGGGGATTATATTTACAGGGTGGGTGTGCAGACGCGATGCAGCGGCCAGGGTGCCGGCGGCCTGGTCGTCGTGACAGCCAGCGCATAGTTGAGAACGGTCATTACGCGTGACCAGCAGCTTGTCTTCCCGGGCAGCGTGTGCGCTGTGGCAACTCTGGCAGGTAACTTTGCCATCGTTGCTGAGTTTCGCGCTGCTGGTGTCCAGCAGGGCGGGGCGCTTTTCCGGGGTTTTGTTGAGCGGATGTGTACCGGCTTCGGGACCTTTGGTTTTCTCTTCATGGCAGGCTTGACACAGCTCGCCGTCACGGCTGCGCACGCGCATGAATACCGGTGAACCGGTGGTCCCCCATTCGATGCCATGTGCGGTGTGGCAGGTGCCGCAGTACAGTTTACCGTCATCGTTGAGCGGGAACAGGTTCTTGCCCTCCACGGTCGGGATATGGATATGCTCGGATGGTTTTTGCCCGACCGGGTGGGCGTGTTGTTTGTTTTTCCACAAATCACGTGATTCGAGTACCCAGCCGTCATGACATGAAAGGCACATGCGCTCGGTGCTGGAGACGTCCTGCTTGCCGGATTCGACTACCGGCCTGGGGTCGTAGGGGATCAGCGGTGTGACGTCATCGCGTTTGAAGTCGGTCAGCCACATAATGTGGCACAGCGCACATTCGCGTTTCGCGGACGGCAGACGCGGCGCGGCGCTGGCCTGGTCTGCGAACAGTAAAAAAAGGTTCAGCAGCAACAGTAAATGCACAAGTGCGGGAAGCGCCGGACGCAAGATCATGGTGGTATCCCGAACACCGAAACCTTTTTTTTCAGCATTTCGACGACATAGAGACGATCATCTGTGTCCAGTGCGATACCCGTCGGTGTGTCGAAGCTCCGGGGTTTGCCATCGTCACCGAGCACATAGAGGAACTCGCCTGTATCGCTGAACACCTGGATCACGTTCAGATAACTGTCAGAAACATAGAAACGGCCCGCGCTGTCGACGGCCACTCCCTTGGGGCGGAAAAACTGCCCGGGCAGCACACCCCAGTCGCCGACAACCAAAGACAGGCGCCCGTCCGGATAAAAAATCTGAACACGGGTGTTTAATACATCCACCACGGCGAGGCGATCGTCCACGAGCAGTGTCGCACTGGCCGGATAGCGGAACTGACTGCGATTAGAGCCATTGCCACCCCAATCGCGCAACAGATTGCCCTGGTGCGAAAACACCATCACCTTGTGATTATTACGGCCGGTCACGGACAGTTCCTTGCCATTGCGGGAGACCGCGACATCGATGGGCTGTACCAGGCGGTCACCGTCGCGCACTGTCATGCTGCTGGTAAAGTTTCCCGCCTGGTCAAAGATCTGGATGCGGTGATTACCGGTATCTGCCACGTAGATTTTTCCATTACTGGCAGCAATGCCGACCGGGTTGTTGAACTGTCCCTCGGCCGCACCCTGCTCGCCGATCGAAAACTGGTACTTGCCCTTGAGGTTGAACGCGACGACGCGGTGGTTTCCGCCGTCGACCACGTAGATATAACGCGCATCGACTGCAACGTCGCTGGGCATTACCAGTGGATCACCGGCCCGGCCAACGAGTTCCATCAGGGGCCGGGCGGCCTGGGTCGGAATGGAACCCGCTAGGCCGGGGCAGGAAGTCAAAAGAGAAAGGAGTATGAATAGGGTCTTGAACGTCGGCTTACTGCTGTGACGCATTATTGTCTCCGCTCGGCGGGGGGGATTTGCGCCACCAGGCACGCGGTTTTGCTGCTTCTTCACTGCTTATGGGGGTCTCATCATGATCTTCGCCAACCAGTGATTTGCTGTCGGGCAGTGACAAACCGCTGTCGAAGAGCCTGGGCAGATAAAACTCCCGGTATTTTTCAACGATGCCGACCAGATTCAGATTGGTGACGTTGTCTACGCGCCGATCGGAGAAGCCGAGTTGACGGAACGGCATGTAGCTTTCGTTTTCCGATGTATGGCAACGTGAGCAGAAGCGGCCTTTGGGGCTGACCAGGGTATGAAAGCGTTTTGTCAACGCGTCCTTGTCCTGGTCGGACAGCTGATCGCGGACGGTCAGGAACTCCTGCACCTCGGGTAACTGTTCGGTTATTTCCAGCAGCCGTTTTTCATTGCCCCGGGTGTCGTAAATCACGATCTTCGAATAGTAGTCATCGGTGTCGACCAGAAAGCCGGTGTCCGGGTTGATGCTGGTGCCGTAGTGCGGACCCTGCACTTCGATACCCGAATAGTTCAGCCACTCAAACTGATAGTTTTCTTCCGGCACTTTACGCGGGTCGGTATGGCAGGTCATGCAGCCTATAAACTGGGTGTGCATGTTGAGCAGTGTGCGTACCATGCGCTGCTTGGAATGAGGGAAATCGCCATGGCAGTAGAAACAGACCTGTTTTTCCCCGAGGTTGATCAGGTCCTCTTCAGGCTCATTGTGAAAGTGCCGCATGCGCTCCGTGAAACGCTGCTCGCTCAATTCCCGTAACAGTTTCGGCTCTTCGGTGTCGCGCGGAAACCCCAGGAGTTCTACCATAGCGACAGTCAGCTCGAGCAACAGCGCCAGGATTATGAAGCCGAGGATCAGCGTGGTAAGAAAACTGATGACGGGGTGCCCGCGCCGCAGCCCGCTGATACTGAACGGGTCGTTGTGAAAGGCGCCGGGGATCTTGGCTTTGTGATCGATGATAACCAGCATCGCGATTCCGAGCATCACAAACAGCAGGACTGTCAGGACGATGAAGATAACCAATTCGGGGCTGAGTTGATGCATGGTCCTAGTACTCTGTGAGTATCAGCCAGATCGTGAAAAGGCCAAACAGTGTCCAGAAAAAAACAAAAAGCAGGGCGCTATAGGCTATGATTTTCTGCAACGGTGTCAGCGGCCGCATCATGGTGTAGAGCCCTCGGTGGCTTCAACGGCGCTGCCCCCCGGCATGTTCTCCTCGTCCTTGTCCAGTCCGTCCAGTCCCCTGGCATCCAGCTGGCTCAGAAGATAGGCGCGCTCTTCGGGCAGTTCCACCAGGTTGCGCAGGTACTCCAGAAAATGCTCCTCGATCTGATGCTCGCGGGTTATTTTCCCGGTCAGGAAGGTCCACTGCATCGGGAAACGGCCTGGTGCGAGGTGGACGTTGTACCAGTGCCAGAAGGCTATCACCAGCAGGGCAAGCAGTGCTTCATGCGGGTGCGACAGACGCATCATCTCCTGGAAATTTGCAACCATGCTGACCGGTAGTACCGCCGCCCAGAACTCCGGAAACAGGAATGAAGACCCGGAGATGATCATCACCAGATTTCCGAAAGCAGCGGCGAAGTAGTGGATCTTCTGCTTGTACATGAATTTGTCCATTTCCGGCCGCTGATCGCTGCTGCCGGTGAAATACAGCATGTCCTGCTTGAAGTCACGGATATCCTTGAACGTGGGAATGATGGTCCGACGCAGTTCGAAACGGCCCTGCATCATCTGCTGGATCGGTCCGAGTGTGATGGTGACCATGTGATACAGCATACTGAAGATCATGACGCTGGCGAGTGTGCGGTGAATGATACGGGATACGTCCACCCCGCCGATCATCGCATTCAGGGGCGCTGCCCAGAAATGATCGAAGAAAGCAATCGGCAAACCGGTGAAGGCCAGAGTCAGAAAAGTCACAAAGGTCAGCATGTGCTGGATGCGGATATGGATCGAGTAACGTGGCAGGTCGCCGATCGGGTTGGAAACAACGTTCTTGTACAGCAGCACACGGTCGTCCGGCATTGCGGCGACCACACTTTCGATTTCATCACGCTGTTTGTCATCGACCTTGTGGATGCGCATTGAAGTTTCAAGTATATCCCGCGCTTCGGCTGAAAGTTTCATGGTTTGCGTGCCCTGTTCGATAGCTGTTTATCTGTCATTATTGATACTCCAACCCGATCAGGATATCCGGTCACGTCCACGTCGCGAGCGCCGCCACCAGGTCGAACCTTCGTGGAGACGCCATCCGGCACCGTCGCGGCGGCGGCCAATGGTTTCCAGCAATGCCAGGCCGACCAGCAGGGCGATTACTACGTAAGCCATCCAGTTGTACCCTATTTCGGCGTAGTAGATAAACGGGTTGTCTTCGCGGGTGTCGGCCGGGTGGGGGTCGAGAGCCGCATAGTTTTCGTTGGCATAGGTATGACAGCGCCTGCAGGTCTCGGCTTTGCGCCCGGTGCTGACCGGCGACAGCGGATCGCGTGACGGGCGTATGTTATGTACGCTGAGGTAGTAGTTGTCCTGTTCGACATGACAATCGAGGCAGTTGGGTGCATTCTGGAACCCATAGCGCGTGACCTTGCCATGAAAACTTTTGTTATAAGACTCGACCGCATTGCGGTACTTGCGGCCGAGTTCGCGTCCTTCTTGCTCTGCTATTTGCAAGTGGCGTTCCACCAGGCGTTCGTCGCCATGGCAGGACGAGCACAGTGCCACGATTTCTTCCGAAGAGCGCTTGACTTCACGGATGCGCCGGCTGGTGTGTTTGTACCAGTTCCTGACAAACTTGTTGTCTTCGTGGCAGATAACGCAGCGATCGACGATCTGCTGCGGTGGCCCCGGTTCATTAGGATTGTAGATGGGGTTGCGGTGACAGGTGACACAGTAGGGTTTATCGGCGTCCGGTCCCTCGGCCTGTTTCTCCCGGCCATGGGTGCTACCCAGGTATTTTTCGACGATCGGTTTGTGGCTGAAGTTCTTACCGGTCGCGGGATTTTTTATGGAGTGGCATTCGGAGTCGCAGGTTACACCGGTTTTGACTTCGCGGTGCGGGAGCTGTTCGATGTAACTGTGGCAGTCCGTGCAGGGAACATTGCGGTGCACGGTTGAGCCGAACACGTGCGGCATGACATAGTAAGACCGCCGGGCGCCTTCTTCGGTCACGCGCCCCATTTTGGGGTACTTGTGACACAGCAGACATCCCTCGTCGTCTTCGAAGGCCAGGGAACCGGCGGACCATAACAGCCCGCAGACGGCGGCTAACAGCCATCCTGTTTGTCGAGAGTTTGTTATACCAAAGGCCATGAGTTCGTATTTTTGCGTTTTTAGAACCCGACGGTAGAAAAGGGCGGCGCGCAAGTCAATAATTATTTTTGATCTACATCAAACCTTGCTCAGTTCTAATAGTAGCGCATTTGAAAACTGGTGTATTATCCAGCTTGTAGGGCTGGAGCACGTGAGTGCTCCGCCTGGAGAAACCATGAAAGTCGACAAAGCCGGATTGCGGGTACTCAACCGTGTTGTGTGGATTGTGTTGTTTCTCGCCGTATCCGGTACGCTCGCCTGGCTGGAATGGGGTTCAGAGGCGAGGTCAGCCATGGGTTGGTTTTTAGCAACAAGCCTGTGGTCGGCGCTCTGCGGGATCGGGTTTACGGTTTCCGAATGGTGGGTTGGCAGCCGGGGCGGTAAAGCCGGCAGGCAAGAGTAGCTGTAAGTGGTCGGCTGCCACGCGCCACCGGTTTGCACGGCACGTTGTGCGGACCCGCTAAAACCGTGAGCGCAGTGCATGGTTTGTCAATAATATGCAAATTCTACCGGTATTTCGGTTGCAAGAACTGAAGGAGGTGCGGCATGGGCAATACAGAAAGTCCCTTGCGCAAGACCTGTATGTGGTGTTTCGCGGCAGTAGTGGCACTGATACCCCTGTTGTTATTTGTCGGCTGGTATCTGTTTTCCCCCAGCTAGCCTGCCGCAAGGACAGTCTTGAATGCCTGTCCGTACAGTTACATTGACTCCCGGCCGGAGGTGGTCCGGGATGCCTGCGGGTGTGACTGTTTCCGTTTGAACGCGTTTTGTATTGCCCATTGATATGCATCAATGTTTTGGCGCGCAGCGACGTGATAATAGATGCCTGAATTACAGTCAGTGGAAACGTTATCGAAATTCTATGAAACGCACTGCTTAGCGGTGTAAGAGGTCGGTCGGCAGGCTTTGCCGGCAACAGGAGCGGTACGTTCGATGAATAAATGTTACTCGTACAAGTCTGTTGCATTGCTGGCGGCTGTTATTTCGTTGTTCGCATTTTCAGGCCAGGCATCGGCGGGCGATGAACTCAATTGTGTCATGTGCCATAAACACCGTGGTCTGAGCAGGATTGACGAAAACGGCGAATTCAGACTTTTCTACATCAATCAGGAGTTATTCGACAGCGGGCCACATCGTCGAAACAAGTGCAAGGATTGCCATACTGACATCGATCGCATCCCGCACAAACCTGCCCAGAAGGTGGACTGTGCCCAGGAATGCCATATTGTGGAACCTTCGGGCAAGCGGAACTTCACCCATAAACCGATTGCAGAGACGCTGGCACGCAGCGCGCATGGCAAGCTTGACGCCGAGGGTAATCCCAAACTTTTTCAAGAGGACTATCCTGCCTGCAAGGACTGCCACGATCAACCCTTCTACCGGCCAGTCTCCGTCTACAAGGGAACAGTGCATCCGGGCGTCAGCGAACGGGCGATAAGCCGCTGCAAGAGCTGTCACAAGAGCGGTGATTTTGCCGAGGACTTCTACGAGCATGTCACATCACGGCTGCGCAAAACGCGTTTTCCCACGGAGACCATAGATGTTTGCGCCAAGTGTCACCAGGACCCGCAGTTCAGGAAAAGGCACGAGCTGGATGACGTTGTTACCACCTATAAGCAGACTTTCCATGGCAAGCTGATCGCGTTGGGTTCGGAGAAGACGCCGGACTGCCTCGACTGTCATGTGGTTGCCGGCGAGAACACTCACCTGATTGAATCACAGACAGTGCCGACTTCGGCTGTATATAAAGAAAACGTACCGGCAACCTGCAGAACTGAAGAGTGCCATACCAGGGCAGGCCCCAATCTGGCCGGCTTTCAGACGCACGTGACTTATGAACGAGAGAAGTATCCCATGCAGTTTTACATGCTGATGGGTTTCAAGGGGCTGATGGCCGTGGTGCTGTATTTCTTTCTGACACTGATCTTCCTCGAGCTGCTGCGCCGCTTGTTCCCAAACTTCACGTTCATCAAAGATAAGAACGAGGGCGAGGATCCGCAGCAGCGGGGACGCTGATTCAGGAGCTAATTATGCCTAGATACGATCCCATTGTTTACAAAGACGGAAAACGTTATTTCTACCGCTTTTCCGTGCATCAGCGGGTGCAACACGTGATTCTGTTCAGCTCGGTGCTGCTGCTGGCGTTAACCGGTTTTCCGCTGCGCCATGCGGAGGAACCCTGGGCAAAGCCGCTCTACGATTTCATGGGCGGGCCGGATATTGCTCCCTTGATACACCGTGCTGCAGGAACGGTATTGCTGGGTCTGTTTGTCTATCACACAATCTACTGGATCGTTTTGTTCATCCGTAATGATCTCGGCAAACTGAAGGCGGAGGGTCGGCTGAGCTTTCGCAGCGGAGTAAAGGCGTTTTTTTCCCAGGAGATGATCCCCAACAGAAAGGATGTTCGCGACTTTGTCCAGTTATGGAAATACCTGTTGTATTTCACCAATCGGCCACCAAGGCACGACAAGATGTCATGGCGGGAGAAATTCGATTATTTTGCACCTTACTGGGGTATTCCCATACTCGGGCCTGCCGGTGTCGTGCTATGGTGGCGCGACGAAATTTCACACATCGTTCCGGGTATCGTTCTCAATGCCGCCTACATCATGCACACCGACGAGGCCTTGCTCGCGGTGCTGTTCCTGTTTTTCGTGCACTGGTACAACGTACACTATGCACCGGAAAAGTTCCCCGCCGCCACGGTCTGGCTGACCGGCTATCTAACCGAAAACGAGATGATTCACGAGCATTACGCACTGTATGTAAAAGTGATGATCGAGGAGGGTCTTGAGGACGAGATCAAGCCACAGCATTTCGCCGGCCAGGAGTACGACTGGTGAAATTCATCAAGAGCCTTGTATTCAAAATCTATGTACTGTTCCTTATGAGCTTTACTGTCTGGTACGGGGCTTTTATGTATCCGTTGATCTTCGGTTTCGAGGGCAAGGAGGAAGCGGCTGCATCTTTCCGGGAAACTACTGACACCGCGGTCGAGGATGAGGAAGTGTTCGCCCGCCTGATCGCGGAACAGACCCGCACCAGCAAGACCGATCTTGGTTTCAGGGTGATCGAGCAGCCATACATCGAGGGCCGCTTCCATCATATTGGTTTCAGCATCCAGAAGGATGAGACCAGCATCTGCGTGCGTTGCCACGGGAATGTGCCACACGATGAATCCGTGGAATTGCGCAGCTTTATGAATATGCATGCATTTTATCTTGCCTGCGAGACCTGTCACATGCCGGCCGAGGCGGGCAAGCCGGCCTACCGGTTCCGCTGGTACGACAAGGATAGCGGCAAGATTGTCGCCAACCCGAGCGCTTTGCGCGATATCGAAGAGAGTTACCGGAAAGCGGGGCGTAGCTATCCGACCTATGGTAACTACGGTGCTAAAATTGCACCCGGCACCGACGATAACGGCACCTTCCGTTTGCTTCACGGCATGAAAGATATGGAATTCGTTGAGCGTTATATCAGCGAACAGGAGCGTCTGGATCCCGAACAGAAGTCGCAGATGAAACGCGTTATCCATCGCGGGATTACCAGGAAACCGGCCGAGTGCAAAAGTTGCCATAACGAAACGGACCAGTTCCTGCCATTAGCCGAACTGGGTTACCCGCCACGGCGGATCGATGAACTGACGAACTCGTCGGTGGTCGGCATGATCCATAAGTACAAGGAGTTCTATATTCCAAGTTTCCTGAGCCCGGGTGTCAGTGAAGAAGAGGATTGACCGGCGTGCCCGGTCACCCTTCACGCCGGTGTCACGATGGACGTTGGATGGTCCCGCACAGGGGCCGGTAAACAAACGGGCCACTGCAATGCATAAGATTTGGATAGCGATCACCCTGTTGTTACTGCATGCAGCAGCCCATGCGGAATGGACGCTCAGGCAAACCGATGATGGCCACTGGATTACTACTGCTACCCAGGAGGGTCACCAGCTCATCGTTACCCATAACCGGGCGGAGGAAACCAATTTCATGCTGGTGCTGGAAATTTCCGAGCCGGCACCGCCGTTGCCCTCACAGGTAGCGTTGTCTGTAGACCGCGGCCCGGTTAGCGAAGCGGTGCTGGCCCTGTTGGAGCGGCGGCCTACCAGTCGCCTGTTCAGAATAGAGTTGAGTAACGAAGAAAAGAAAGTCTACCTGACGCGCATGATTGCCGGCATCACCTTGCACTTGTGGTTTGGCGAACAGGCGAGAGGAAAGAGTAACCTGCAGTTTTCCTTGCTGGGTTTTACCGCCATATTTAACGAGCTACTGATCGCCGATCGGATCGGGCGGCTGGACCCGGTCTGGTTGGTCGAGCGAAATCGCCAGCGGGAGCTGGGTTGTTACTACACCGCGAACCTGTTCGTTGCCGCAATGCAGGAACGCATTCGCGGCCGCAGCGCGGCGCAGGCGCGGGTGACATTGCCACGTACCGGGCAGGCGTCCGTGGATGAAATGATCCCTGACATCATTTCTCAGGTTTACGCAGTGCCCGCCTCGGAGTTGCCTATCGAACCCCGGGCGGACAAGTTCGCCATCTTCGAAGAGTGCATGGAACAGTAGGCCGTTGCCAGTTCAGAAACTTGAAAAACAACTACCACCATTAATCTATCGACGCCCTATTTGTCATGACAGTTGGTGCAGAGATCCTTCATGCGCAGGCGTTTGTCGGCATCGGCGCCCTTGGCAGAGGCTCTGTTTTTAAGTAAACCGCGCTCGTGCGGGTTGTGGCAGGTGGCGCAGTAGACCTTGCCGGTCGTGGGATCGAGCGGTATGGTGATGTCGTTTTTAACCGCCATGCGCTGCATTTGTTTACGCATACGTTCTGAAGGCACTGCCAGGTGATCCGGGCGCTTTCCGTCCTTGTGCGTGTCGGCGAATGCGAAAGTGAACTTGCCACCAGGGTGGGGGATCCACGGATGGCAACCGGTGCACATGGTTGCCAGGTCGTGTTCTATGTTGAAACCCACACCTTCGATCCTGGCGGCGGTCTGCAGGTTAGCGACTTCATCATGACACAGGAGACAGGTGGCGTCGCGGACCTGGCCACCGTCGGTTATCTGGTCGTGCGGGTTGATGCGCGCATAGGCCTCGGCATCATGACACAGGTAACAGGGGTCTGAGCGGTGCGCGAACGGCGCCCCGCGCAGGAACATCGGGTTTGCCTGTTGTTCATGGCGCCGTTCATCCAGGCACTGCGCGGGAAGGTCGTGACAGGTGGTGCAGACGATCTTGCCGTTTTTCAAAGCCTGGCGGTAGGGGGATGGCATACGTTGCTTCATGCTGGCCCCCGGCGTTATATCCGAGGGATGAATATAGGCGTGCCGGGTCACGGGATCATGACACGTGCTGCACAGCCGACTCGGGTCCTTGTACCGCAGCGCGGGTTTGCGGCGCGACGGAGCAGTAGCGGTGTGACAGCTCTGGCAGGCGTCTTCGCGCCAGTGCGGGTCGGGGATCTGTTCCGGTTGCAGGCGACCTTCGCTGAACCATCGCGGTATATTATCCGGCTGTGCCAGTATCTCCCGGACATCGACAGCAGGGGCGGCGTTTTTATCCTTGCCTGCAACCACCGTCGTGGTCAGCAACAGGAATAGTATTGCGCAAAACCTGGCCGTGCCAATAGACACCATCAGCCACCGCCCATACCGCCACCGCCACCGCCGCCGCCACCGCCACCGCCACCGCCACCGCCCATACCGCCGCCCCCCGGATAGGAGAAATTCATATGCTGCTGACCGTGACAGCTAAGGGTGCAACTGCCGGCGAAGCGGCCGTTATCGGTGAATACGGGGCCGCCACCGCCACCGCCCATGCCACCCATTCCCATGGCGGAGACCACCGAGATGTCGAAGTTGATCAGGTGGGTATTGTTGATACTGTTGCCCTGGGTATCACTGATGCCGTGCGGGTCGTGGCATACATTGCAGGGGGCTCTTTCTTCGACAATATGTTTGTTGTGCAGGCTGAAACTCTGATCGCCCAGGATACTGTCGCGGTCGTGGCAGCTGTAGCACAGGGCGTAGTTGGAAGAACCCTCCGGTGTGTTGTCGAGGGTCCGGTATTGCCGCGCCAGGATGGGTTCGAAAGCCGAGCCGTGCGGGCCCTCAGGGCCGGTACCGCCGGCTGAGGGTGCGGCATTGCTGTTATGACAATCGGTACAGCCGATGGTGCTGGCCGGGGTCAGCGGCGAGATCAGGCTGGGCACATCGGGATTGCGTCCCGGGCCCGCGACCGGGTGGAAAGACGGGTTGGACTGGCCGAACTCCAGGCGCGTGTTGGTCTGTTCGATCTGGCGTGGCGTGGGCGCCGGAGGTTTACCTGTACTGTCACCGTGACAGCGGAAGCATAGCTGGTAAGTCTCCAAAATGGGGTCGACATCGATGCCGTTAATATCGACACCGCGTACCCCGAGTAGCGGACCCGTGACGGCATCGGAGCCTGCACGTGCGGCATGTGGGTCGTGGCAGTCGGCGCATTCCACATGGCGGTTGGTGACGACATTAGGTTCCGCCGGATCATGTACCTCCAGGGTGTCGCCAAGCGGGTGATTGGAGAACTGGTTGAAGACGGACATGACATCTTCGCTGGCCACGTTTCCATTATGACAGGCGCCGCAATTGTCCTCCTCGACCAGGTGGTTCAACAGGCGCTCGCGGCTTCCCGCAGTATGTGGCCGATGGCAGTTCTGGCAGCCGTTGTCGGCCACGTTGCTCCAGTCGGTGGCCGCCCATGGGTCGGGCGTCTGCCCGTTCCAGGTGGCGCCGGACAGGTTGTGCGGAGATTGTATCCAGCCGTCCTTGAGATGGCAGGTGGTGCACAGGCCCGAGGCACGCGCAGACTTGACCAGGAACTTGCCCCAGGTGTTGTCGTGTGGTTCGTGGCAACTGGTGCACTGCATCTGACCGCTGGCATCCAGACGGACTGTGCCGGTTAGCGAGGTAGGGTCCACGTATTCACCGCCGCTGGTGATGCTGGTCGTATAGTCGAACGAGATCGGGTGGTCGTCGGACAGGTCTGTTCCCAGTTGAGTATCACCCGGAGGCAGAGTGGTGATACCGCCGGCCATGACGATATCCGCCGGACGGCTGAGTACCTCGCCCAGTGCTATGGTGCCGTCGTGGCAGCTCAGACACAGAATCGATGCGCCGGTGGGCTGCCCGGGATTGGCGATCGCCGTGGTGCTGGAGTAGGGGATATAGGTGCTGCCCGGGTCACGCCGGTTCCACAAGGGTGCAGAAGCCGAAGAATTGTGCGGGGTATGGCAAAAGATACAGATCTGGGTTTCGCTGCTGGCCCTGATTGTGCCCGGCCCTGATATCGACAGGTTATGTTTGGTATCGGCAACCGCTGCATAGACGGCATTGCCCGTCATCAACAGCACCGCTGCCAACCCTGCCCATGTCAACAACTTCATGGTTCACCCCCGATGTAGCGGAAAATCTGGACACGCTGGTTGTGCGAGTCGGAAACGTAAATACTGTCGTCCGGTGCGATAAAAATGCCGGTGGGCAGCCAGAATTCGCCGGCGTCATGGCCTTGCGAACCCAATATCAGTAACAGTTCGCCCCTGGCATCGAAAATCTGGAAGGCGTGAAACACCGAGTCAACGACATAGATATGCCCGGAACGGTCCGTGGCAACGCCTTTGGGCCGCGAAAGGTCACCGCTGGCATCACCCAGCTGGCCGAACTGGTCGAGAAACTGTCCGTGGGTATTGAGCCGCTGCACACGGAAGTTAAGCGAGTCACTGACCAGCAGCTGGCCTTGTCGGTCCTGCCACAGCGCGGTCGGAAAATTGAATTCACCCGGGCCGCTGCCGCGCCGTCCAAACTTCCGGATAAAGGCACCCGATCCCGAGTATACTTTGATCGCGTGTGCTGCCGTGTCCACGATATACAGATACCCCGTCGCCTGCTCAAAAAGCACACCGGTGGGTTGTTCCAGTTCAAGCTCCAGTTCGACGGGAGACAGGAAGTTCGCCTCGGGTGTTGCCACGAACAATTGGCCGAGGCCCGAATCCGTGATGAACACCTGGTCGCCCGGTCCGAGTGCCATACTTGTTGGTGAGGGTAGCGGCAGATTGTCTTCGCGGTGCAGGAGTTTGTAGCTGGAGCTGCGCAGATTGAAACGATGGATTCCCCTGGCGCCGGGGTCAGCGACGTAGATTAATTCATTGCGACTATCCACGACAACCGCCATGGGCCGAATCAGACGCGTGCTGGAAGGGCCAGTGATGAATTCGCCCAGCCGCTTCCAGAAGGATTTTTTGATACCCAGGTCTTCCGCGCCGTAAACACTTTTTTCATAGTGGATGCGTGGTTGGGCCGGGGGCTCGGGCCAGACCCGCTCGGTTTGCACTACGGGTGCAGTGCTTCGCGCCGGTGTACAGCCGTTCAGGATGAAGCCTGCGCTGATCAGGTTCAGTAAGGTGAACTGGAGTATGCGTTGTCTAGTCATCAGAACCGCCGTATCAATTGTGCCCTTACTTTATTGTTCTTCTGCGTTACCTGGCCCTGCTTGTCATTGATATGTTCACCGCGCACCGTAAATTGCAGCCTGCGGTAGCGCCAGACCAGGCCCAGGGTCAAAGCCCGGCGCCGCCGGTTCTGGGTGCCGCCGGTATCCTTCTCATAGTCACCCTCGGCGCTGACAACGGTACGCAGCCAGGGGCGTGAAGACAAGCGTGCAATAACCTGGCTTATATCAACATCTTCCGGCGAATTTTCATTATCCACGAATTCGCGTCGTCCCGTTACCCGCAGCCGTGTTGCGAGTGGCAGCGTGGCTTCGACATGGGTCTTGAACAGTTTGCGGGTAAAGGGTGATATATCTTCGTCCTGGTTTTCGTAGTTCGCCTCACCACCGACCAGCCAGCCGTTCAACAGGGGGTATTCGACGCGCGCCCCCAGCAGGATGTTTTCAATGTCATTGAGGGGTGTGGCGGGTTGGCCGCTTTTCACCGACTGGTCCAATCTGCGGTAGCGGGCGAAAAAATCGTGGAACCTGAATAGTTTGAAGTTGCTGAAATAGTTCTGGTTGAAGGAGTTGAACTTCACATCGCCAGCCGATTGGTAGTCGTAGTCGACCAGCACCGTTTGACCGTCAACAATGTTGCCGCCGATCAGCCGCTGAATCTCGGTGACGGAACCTATGACCCGGACATCGTAATCCAGGCCTTCAATAAAGGTCTGGGTGTTGGGCTGGTTGGTCACAACAATAGTACTGACTACGACAAAGTCGTTTTGTAAAGCCACCGGTGTGGTCCCGACCAGGGTCACGTTTTCGTCGAAAACCTGGACGATACCGGCACCACCCGTGGATTGGTCTGTCTGATCGAAGCGCATGGTAGAACCCAACTGCATGGAACCATGCGGAATTTTCTTTTCGTAACCGACTGCTCCCTGCGACCCATAGACCTTTCGGTCAAAATTCGTGGTGTCCTGGTCCTCCTTCTCGCCGTGAATGTCAATGTTACCGTGCCAACCCTGTTGCTGTTCATAGGAAGCGCCGATTCTGGCGTTCCGGTTGGTTGTATTCACCTCGCTGCGGTCGCTTTTCAACAGGCGGTACTGGTAGAAGGATCGCGTTTTAGTGGTATGTGTCCAGCGCATGTCGTAGCTGTAGCGCAGATCGTCAAGTTCGGAGGAAGGGGACTGTTGCGGGTCCAGTGACTGGTTGGTATAGGTGAACAGCTGGGTCAGCCTTACCTGGTTATCTGCACCGAAAACATTCAGCGCGGTGGCGTCGGTGGTTTTAGTGGTGGTCACCGTTTGCTGAATCGGTAATCCCGGGCTGCCGCTCTGTGAGTCGGCTTCGGTCCAGAGATAGGACGCCCTGATATTATGGCCATCACCGTAGGCTCTTGAAGCCCGGATGGCAGCCTGGTCGGTGGTCTGGTCGATGGTGGTCCCGAAGCCGGAACCGTTGCTTTCAAAGCGAAACGCTTCCACATTGAGCGATACCGGGGAAACCGGCTCCAGTAAGGCGGCATTCATGCCATAGCGGGTGTTTTCCACCAGAAAACGCCCGGCCAGACTGGTAGTGACCGACGGATTGGTGCGGTCATAGAACAACCTGAACGGATAGGGTTTCTCTTCCAGAAAATTGAGGTGAGCCGTCAGATTGTACAGCGATTCATCGTTGCTGTTCTTTCCCTGGTCGGAGTCAAAATCCTGTTGTACGAACAGCAGGCCGCCACCCAGATCCATATTGAGAAAACTCGGGTGGTATGCATAGCTGTGGGTCAGGACAAAGATCTCCTCCTCGAAAGCGGGGCGTGTCTGGTAGGTTTTATCTCCGCCCGCCGAAGTCTGTTCGTAGTCATCGAGGTTATAGCGGGCCGACAGGTTGCCTTCGACACCGGTCAGATTGAACGGCGTAATGTCAGCAACTTGCGCAACGCAAAGCGCGGGTAGAGCCGCCAGCAGACCCAGCCCGCAGCTGAGTGCGGTCCGGGCAGGCTGGAGAGCGTTTGTCATACTCTTTACATAAGAACGCACAACCCACATTCTCTGTTGCTCTCTTTGTGGCGGCACGGGCTGCTTTGCAGCCCCTGCTTCGCTGCGAATATGAAAAAGTTCCTGGTGCAGTCATTTCAGCCTCGCGCAGTAGCCCCTGATAGCTTATTTGCGGTCTTGCGTATCACCGGATTGGGGGACTGCATAGTCCATTCCTTCCATCTTCCCAAAACCAAACGCGACGACCTTGTTTATTCCGAACTGGCTCGCGACCAGGACGACGTATTCCAGCTTGAAACCAGGTTCCGCGTAGCGCTGGAAGTACTCGAGGTTGTCGTAATCGATAATAATGTCCGTCGGCAAATTTATGTTGCCACGTTTGTCACCCGGTTGACCGAAAAACATCAAGGGCGTGCCGTCATTTTTCAGGGTCTGTATATTTTCAAAAGCGGCATCCACAATATATATCCGACCTTCGCGATCGACCGCGATACCCTTGGGGCGCGCGAAATGCCCCACGGCATCCCCTATTTTGCCGTAGCTGCGCATGAATTTCCCGTCCAGTGAGTATTTCTGGATGCGAAAGTTGCCGGAATCACTGATATACAGTGCCTGGTCGGGCCCCAGTGCCAGGCTGGTCGGTTGAAACAGTTCCTGCTCGCCGGATCCGGCATTGCCGAAACTGAACAGGGTTTTTCCACTGGCTTTATCCAACACCTGGATCTGATGGTTGTACAGGTCTGACACGTACAGCCTGTCGCCCACCACCAGTACATCAATGGGCTTGAACTGATCCGGAGTTCCATAGGCGCGCACAAATTTATCCTGTGCGTCGAAAACCAGGATCTGGTTACGGTCGGTGTCGGTCACATATTTTGTGCCATCTGTTTCAACGGTGATATTGATGGGCTTTTTCATCGCGCCGCCGGCAGAGCCCTGTACCAGGTCCACGCGTTCCTGTTTCAGGTCGAAGATGGCATAACCGTTGTTACGGGTATCGGCGACGTAGATTTTGCCATCGTGCAGCGCCACGCCATAGGGCTTGCGGACCAGGTGATCGCCCAGCGTATCTTTACCGACAATGAAATCCCTGAAGCCCATGCCCTCGGCTTCTACGTCGCTGGGTGTAGAAAAACGGGCGAGGTACTGGAGGCGCGGCAGATCGGGTGGAGGAGGGTAGAACAAGGCACCTGATTCATCCGGCTTGGGGGTGCCGGCACAGCCGCTCAGCAGCGCCAGGGCAAGAACGGCGTTGGTCCAATGATTACGTGCGGTGCTAGTGCGACGCGAACAGGTGGGCATAAAAAATCCGGAGCTGTATTATTTTTGCTTTACGGGACCTTTTGCCCCACCCCACCGGCCATCCAGTGGGGTGGGGATATTATAGACCTACTTGTTATGGCAAGTGAGGCAGATTTCGCTACCGGCCTTGGTTACCAGCAGGAAGGGGTCGCCATTGGTTCCCGGAACCACAAAGTTGTTGTGTACGTCATGGCAGGACGAACACTGGACTTTGGCCGCCGGCGTCATCAGGTCACTGACCAACCCGGTTCGGGTTTTGTCGCCGCCCGCACCAATGGTTACCGTCTCCTGGGTTGGATCGAGCATGCCGGGATCGGTGGTAGCCAATGCACTGTCGTAGGTGATCGAGATCGGGTGATCATCCGTCAGGTCGTCATTACGACCCACGGCTGCAGGGCCGGTCATGAAGAAACTGCCCACATTGCCGCCAAAGGCATCCAATGCAGTCGCGCCGTCGTGGCAGGACAGGCAGAGCTTCGACGAACCGGTGGGCTGAGCATCCTGGGCCGCGTCCAGCGTCGGGCTGCTGTACATGGCAAAAGTCTGCGTGGTGGTCTCATGGTTCCACAGCGGCGCTTCGCTAACTGTGGTGTCTGCATTGTGCGGGGTATGGCAGACCACACAGATCTCCCCCCCCGAAAAGCCACTGGCGGAAAAATCGTGAGCGGTACCGACAATGGTACCTGCAATGGCCTGGCCACCTAAGAACCCAAATGCAACCAACAGAGCACCGGGCGTGTGGAGCAGTTTTTTACTAATTTGTTTCATTTTTTTGTACCTCCGGGCAATTAACAACTAATTGTGTGAATTGATGATATCTTCGCCGTTATTTTTTAAGTCTAGTTGAAACAACAGGTTGAGCCATAATATCGCCTGGGTACCAACCTCTGTTTTGCCTGTGTTTATGACTTTATACCGATTTGGACAGAGTTGCATCATTGAAACATTGATATATGTCAATTAAATGTCATTTATAACGTACCAAACGCCATACAGGCGCAAATTATTGCGGCACTAAAAATCATAATTATCAAATTAAATCAATAGCTAATAGTGATTTTAGGGTGGCGCTATCAACCAGGCGGTCGGAGATCCTTCGGTAACCCGGAAGATAAGTGGGTTGGAATTTACTAACCGACAGGTGACAACACCATCGGCATGGACGCCAAAGCCGATGATGTGCCGGGTGAACTGATCCATGATTACGGGCACCCGGAGGCTCTTCAACATAATGGATTCACACCGAAACAGATCCATGCTCCAGATACTTCTACTTCGGATTCAGTATGGCGGGCAGATGGAATTGTTCATAGGTCTTGGTCATTGCGCCCATATCAAGGGATTCCAGATGCTTCGCCATGTGCGGCGAGTACAGCAGTTCCTCAAAATTCAAAAGGCCATTCGAGGTATGGCACTCGTCACAATTCGCGGGATTTTCCGAAAGTATTTTGTGGATCCTTTCCTGGGATAACTCCTTTTGATAGTCGGCCAGATGCTCCTCCAGTCGGATAAATTCCTCGATGAATTCTTTGTCGTCGGATTCGTCAAACCGTTTCACGATACCTTCTTCCAGCCTTATGGGAACAATCATCGCTCCATAGCTGCCTGCCTGTCCTTTAAGTTCTGTCAGCTCTTCTCCGGTATCGTAGGTGAGCCAGCGGAAGACAACATCATCCTTATCTTCCGCTTTCAAATGGCACACTTCACAAGCCATGAACCACGAATGCGCGTTGAAAAAAGATCGAACCTTCTTTTCCTTTGAGTGGGCATAGTCGCCATGACACTTCACACACAATGATTCAGACTTTATCCCTTCCAGCACCACCTCATTCAGACTGTGAAAGTGTCTCAAGGTATACCTTTCCACCTGTGAAGGTTGCGCGGGCTCGTCCCGCAGCGTTCTTGATACGAAGCCCCTGGTTTCGATGTCTACGGGCCCCCGGAAGAAATATACCCAGAATACCCAGAGCGCAATACCGAGCAGTGAAACAAATACCAAAGCCATGAGCACATCAACGGCGAGCCGTTTCAGGATCTGTCCGGCGCCTGCGTCATGCATTGCGATCCGCCTCCTTTTCAGGCCCACCGGAATCCTCCACCACCCGCTCATACCACAGTCGGTGTTCTTCCTTCATCAGGTTCTCTGAAATCATACCGTCGATAAAGGCCCGGTTCATCGGATACACATGAGGATTGTAGTGTACGGAAAAAATGTGCCCGACTATGATGGCCAGCGTAGCCAATGTCGCCTCCCCCAGGTGAAACGCATCCGCGACATCCAGGTAGAACTTGGGCCAGAGCTGCTCGGTCCACATCATGAAACCAGTGATTATGATAATGAGCATGCCGAAATAAACTGACCAGTACTCCAGTTTCTCCAGATAGTAAAAGCGGTCCATTTTCGGCCTGTTTTTCCGGAAACCCAGCATATACAGGACGTTCTCCCAGGCGTCGGTGAGATCCCTGATTCGGGGCAGCATATCTACGAACCAGCTGCGGCCTTCCCGGCTCACCGCAACATAGATCAGGTGATAGATGCAGACGGCCGTCACCAGTACCCCCGAGATGCGATGAATCCAGCCACGTAACCAGAATATGGGTTCACTGGCAGCGCCGAAAATATCGATAAACCATTGATCGGCCTGAAGCATGAATCCGGTAATAATCAGCAACCCGGTAGAAATAAACAGAACGGCATGTTGCATTCTCTGGCTCCGGGTGAGCCTGATAAATTGTCTCGTGCTCCTTGCGGGATTGTTCATTACGCTAATGCCCTCCCAATCGTCGTTCACGCATTGATGCATAGAGATCCAGGATCCGGTGCAATGCCAGTCCGCCCACAACAACAACTATCAGCACTTTGTAGAAGAGCTGGATCCAGCCGACTACCTTTGCCTGGAAAACGGTATCACTATCAAGTTCATCTTCAGCGATATTTACAGTGCCGACACCGGCCAGAATGCGAACCATGCCTGGAGATGGATGCACTCTGCCTCCAGCGGCGAACTCTTCACCCGCTTCTGTATGGCACCCGGATTGACGGCAGGTTTTAATTTTATTCTCAGCATTTACCGGCGAGCTTTCGTTCCTGTGAGAGCTTATTCTGTGAGGTGAAAATCCCAGCTGGTATGGCGCGTGACAACTCAAACAGTTCGCCACTTCCTCGTTTCCGTAGGATATGGCCTTGGCATGGAAGGTCGAGCCGAAACCGATAACGGCTTCCAGGTCGTGTTTAGTCATCAGCGCCTGGTCTGCATGACAGGTGCTGCAAAGTTTAATGACTTCTTTCGAAGGCCTTCTTTTCGAGGTTCGGTAAATTATGTGCTCGTAAAAACGATACACAAAATCTTCAGACTGATGACACTGCAGGCACACATTCATAAATTCCTTCGCGCCCACCCGTTCGGCGACACTGGCGTGATACGGCTTGTTGTTATGACAGTCCTTGCACACCGGTAAATCACCTTTATCTTTGGTTCTGGAGCCTTTCTTTCCATGGGCGCTGTTATCGAAATCGTCGACTATTTTTTTATGGGAGAAGGGCCTGTTTGAAGACGGATCAAGGATATGACAGTCGGATGCGCAGTCGACCTCGTCTAAAGTCTGGTGAGGAATACGGTCTACGCCGGTATGACAACTCCCGCACGGGATCTTGCCGTGATAGGAAGCTTCAAACAGCGCGTTATCGATATAAAAAATACGTTTGATTTTGTGTTTTTTTTCATCCGGTAATTGTTCCACTCGGCCCAAGCCCGGATACTTGTGACACATCGTGCAATTCCCTTCGACCTCCGCCAAAGCGCCCGCCGGCAGATGCAGTACGGAAAACACTAACGCGGTACGCAGAAGCATAGTCAAACACGCTTTCACTAGGGCTTCCTCAATCGATCAGGAGACTCCGGGTCGCCGTTAGGCGGGTGCCCGCTACTCCATCGTGGTGCTCGAACGAACGGTATTGCTCGGCTAAATCGAAGTGGACAATCTTCGATCTGTTATCATTCAGAGTGGATAGGAAGTTCATTCACTCCCAGTCCAGGTGGATCGCGCATCGTCTGTATTTTTTACCACCGAAACCGCTATGCGACGTTGATTCAGGTCAAGATAGATGTTATTTAAACAGCTTGGAAACGCTGCATGGATACCGGACAATGAGCACTATGGGTATTGACATTCAGCGCACCCAGATTGCTGGATCCGATTGCCAGCGCCTCGTAGATTCCCCAAGCCTCAGCGAGCCCGCCCCCGGACCCATTTTTTGATCCGCAGGGTCTTGTTCGATGGTATACTACTGCTCATTAAAATTAAGAAAGAGATTTTGGGCGAACCCTGTTAAGTTGGCGCAGCTCACCGCAACAGGATTGGCAAGCTGGAGGAGGCTCTGAAGTAGCCTGCTGCCGAACCATGGCATCAGTACGCCCTGCGACACCTTCAGTTATCGCTAACCGTGCGGCATTTAAGTGCTGATAGATGAAGATTTTTATGCGAGACAAGACGAGATGACCAATTTCCCCCTATGGTACGATACCGCGATACTCCGAAGGCGTCTGCGTAGTGGTCGCACGAACTCATGAAAATCGCACTCATTCAGGACGAGATCTACTTGCCTTCATTTGGTGGCGGTACGAAGGCAAATCGCTGTTTGCTGGAAGAACTTGCGCGGGACGGACACGAATGCCTGGCGCTCACGCGGGCATTGACCAGTTCATCCGACGGTCCAACAAATGTGCAACAGTTTCACGCCGAGATCAAAGCTCGAGGTACGATCGCTGAAGAAGTCGAGCCCAATGTGTTTTCATACAGGTACCAGGGAGTTCAAGTTGATGCGTTGAACTTTTCCGACCTGGAGCAGCAACATGACTACCTGGTTCGCCGGATTCAAGCGATGAACCCGGACTGGATCTTCGTGACGGATGACAAGCGTCGATCCATGTTGCGGACGGCGCTGGAAGCATCCCCATCGGGTGTGATTCTGTTGCTGCAGACCATTGTGCAGCTTCCGTTTGGCCCGCTCTCGGTCGACAAAAGTCCGGAGTATACGGAGCTGGTCAAGGCGGCGCGGGCGATCGTGGTTATCAGCAACTTCATGAAACAGTACATTCACGACTATGGAGATATAGAATCGCACCTGTTGCCGATTCCGGTTTACGGTGCGGGGCCGTTTCCAGACCTGGCAGGGTTTGACAATGGATTCGTGACTATGATCAATCCCTGCGAACTCAAGGGCGTAAGTATTTTTATGGGGCTTGCGCGCGAGTTTCCAGATGTTAATTTCGCAACGGTTCCAACCTGGGGTGCCGATCAGGATCTGATCGACCGCTTGCGAGAGCAACCCAATATACGGATCCTGAAACCTGCGGATGATATCGAGGAAATCCTCGGTCAAACTCGCATCCTCCTGGTACCCTCATTATGGCCTGAAACGTTCGGCTACGTGGTGCCCGAGGCAATGCTGCGTGGTATCCCGGTACTGGCCAGCGATATTGGTGGTTTGCCCGAGGCAAAACTGGGGGTGGATTTCGTTTTGCCGGTCGTCCCCGGCGAGTTCCGTGAGGATGGTTTTTTCAGTCCACCGCAAGATCTGGCCCCGTGGTCACAGGCGCTGGGCGAGCTGCTGTTTGACGAAGATGCTTACCGGCAATGTTCGCAGCAATCCAGACAGGCGGCCCACGACTTTGTTGCGAACGTATCGGCGTCGCGATTTGAGGCACTAATGCACCAGCTTGCGGAGGATCGCTGACGGTTGAGTTTCCATGAGGGGATTCGGTTCGTCCTGGCTGTTCGGCATCGCGAGCTTTCAGCCCGGCAGCCTCAGCCTGTAATCTTTCTTAGCTGCGTGATATCTTCAGAATAGTCAACAGGAAAGCCAATACGATGGAAGCTGATCCAAAGAAACAAATCCATTCGGAGTTCCAACATTACATCGATCAACAACCCTATTCGGTTGATCTGGATGGGTTTAGATTCACAATTGACAAAGACGTATTTCCACCCGACATGGGGAAATGCTCGAAAAACCTCGCCAGGATTGCAAAAAGTTATCAAGCTTTGACAGCACTCGATATGGGGTGTGGATCGGGCTATCTCGCGCTGTCACTGAAACGCAGCGGGGTAGCGGAGGTTTGGGCTTCCGACGTTCACGGTCCGGCCGTCGATTGTGCGCGTAAAAACGCAAAACAGAATGAATCGGTGGGGCCCATTCATGTTGTGCAAAGCGACCTGTTCGAGAACATTCCGGCCACGGTGAAGTTTGACCTGGTTATTTTCAACCAGCCTTTTGGTCCCGGGCAGGGAGATACGGTGTGTGGCTGCGGGCCCGATGGCGGATACGAGATCACCAGGCGATTCCTCCTGCAGGCTGTAGACCGGATGAGTCCTGAGGGGGTTGTCATCATGGCATTTTCTGACCGGGAACCCGCTGAAAACAGCCCTGATCGGGTGGCAGCCGAACTCGGTTATCCTGTCCGGACGCTGTTGCAGGCGTATTACGGTGAGGCGAATAACTACATCTTCGAGATTCGTCCGTTGCAGAAAGCAGCTTCGCGCGACGGTTTGTGATGCAGTGATCGCCTGTCGCGCTATTGCGAGAGTGGCCCGCATTGGAGAGTTCCAGCGCAAATATGCGGTTGGTCGGTAGCGCCAGTAATTCGCTAGGCTGATCAGCAGGTTTCGCACCTGATTCGAGGCCGCTCACCATATGGGTGAGCTGATGTGTTTCAATGGCTGACAGCGTTGCATCGCGGGTTCGCCGGAAACGTATTGCAGACGCAGGGACGGGGTAATGGAAATTCCTCTATTTATGCGTAAGTTATATGCGCTGCTTGCCCCCGTGAATAGTGGTTGAATGGTTGGCATATCTGGTGCCAAGTCCATAGCCAGATCAATTGCCCTATGCTGCAGATATTCTGCTGTGTCAGGCATGGTAGTTGGCACAGGTGATGAAGCCTGATAGCATGTTCGCAACTATAAATGTAAGAATAATCCTAACCCGATCTATTGCATAAATTCTGAAAATAACGAGATCAGGCAGGTTGTTTCAAGATGTCCAGTTATTGCAACAATTCGGTTTCCACGACGCGATTGGCACTGGTAGTCAAGGCCAGCCTCCCCTGTGGTGTAGTCAACGGGCCAGCATGCTGAATGTGTGTTTGCGCAGCAGAGTACCAAGCTGCTCGAATTGCCACAGCGACGCGTGTCTTATGGCGGTGCTTCGTTCTTGAGCATGGCGGGATATCTGCAGTTCCCGGCTAATGTTACGTGCCAGCATATCCGAGAGAGAATAGACATGGTTACCAGCCTGTCTGCAAATTGGCACATAGCCCATTTTTGCCTGCGCCTTCATTTCGACAAAGTCGCTTTCCTGGGCGCCAAGGACAATGTGGAAGGGCAACGCCTTTTTGGCGGAGAGCTGCTTGCTGGTGAGGGTCAACTGGAACGAGGGGGTATGTTCGAAGTGGAAGCAGTGGCAGAGACCGGGCGGGGTAGTCCGAGTGTGGCAGGGGACTTATGAACGGAACAAAGAATGAATATGCTTCTCTGATGAAGCACTACCCTGACATCGACGCAAATCGTCCGGCAATTCACGATTGTTTGCAGCGTGCGGGCACGCCCGCGTTTATTTGCGAGAGTGCAATCCTGCAGGACCGTTACCGCGCTTTGGCAGACAGTCTGGCCAAGCACTGGGGGCCGTCTGTCATTGGCTACTCCTTCAAGACCAACTATCTGGTGGCCCAGTCCAGGATACTTCAGGAGTTGGGTGCCTGGGCCGAAGTGGTGTCGGCACGGGAGTATGCGATGGCGCGTTCCCTGGGGTTTGCCGGAAATTCGATCATTTTCAACGGGCCCCACAAACCCGATGAAAGCCTGAAAGCGGCGATTTCCGACGGCGCAATGATCTTTGTGAACGACCAGGATGAACTGGACCGACTGATCGCGTTGGCGTCAGTCACGGAGGGCCAGGTCGATATCGGAATGCGCACCGGGATGACCTTGCCCAAACTGGGCCATAGCCGTTTCGGTTTCTCCCTGGAGAACGGCGAGGCGCTGGCAGCGATCGAAGCGATCCGACGCACGTCGAATGTGCGACTGGTCGGCTTGCACACTCATTTATACGGCGATACGGATGATCCGCATATCTACGGTGTGGCCGCGACCCGGATCGCCGAGTTTGCGGTGCAACACGTACCCGACCACGAGCGCAACTTACGGTTTCTGGATCTGGGAGGTGGCTACCCGGCACACTGTCCGAAACCCAAGAGTCGCTCGGAGTGGGATCCACAGCCGATAGACATTTACATCCAAAGCATCACCGACGGCCTGAAGGTCGTTTTCGACGATCCGCTGCAACGTCCATCACTGGTGGTTGAACCGGGGCGCTATTTGACGTGTGATGGCATTGTGCTGGTGACCCGGGTGGTCCATGTCAAAGAGCGCGACGACGTACAAATCGTGAACTGTGATGGTAGTATTTCAATGGTGCCGCTAACGCACTACAGCCCGCAAATCATCCGCCCGTTCAGTCCGGAGCTGGTGGCCCGCGAGGGCGCAGGGGTAGATACCATAATTCATGGCTCGACGTGCCGCGAGAACGATCGCCTGTACGAGGGGGTGTTCCCGTCAGTACAGCGTGGCGACTACCTGATCCACTTCGCTGCCGGTGCGTACAATTCAAACCTTAGCCCTGACTTTATTTTTGCCGCCCCGGGCATGGAAGTCATTTAGGCGCAAACTGAATTCGAGCGGTCGCCATCCCCACCGCATTTCGGTACTCAAAACGATGCCAAAACATCTCAAGAAACGCTGGATCAATCGCCAGACCTACGAGTACTTTGCCGTGAATATTGCGCCCTACCTCGGTTGGTGCGACCCGATACTGGTCTACCAGATGGGCAAAGTCGCTTCGTCGTCCATTCGCAATTCGCTCTTTCGCTGTCCCGATCCGCGTACCCGGTTGGTGCTGATGTCGCATGAGTTCTTCCCTTTACGCCATCGGGACCCCGGCCGCATCGATATAGAGCCAGAGTATCGCGAACATGTTCTGCGCGAAAATGAACATGAAAAACGTGTGATTCAAGGGTTCTCCTGGCGCAAACGGCTGGGCTGGCGTTTTCGTGAAAAGTTTTACACCGAGCGAATCTATAAGTCCTATGTCAAACGGGGCGATCGACTCCGAGTGATTACCCTGGTCCGGGAGCCAGTGGCCAACAACATCTCGATGTTCTTTGAAGTGTTCGACCACTACGCCGGAACAACATTTGAGAAATCAACGCTAGACGTGGATGCGAAGATCGAGATCTTCCTGGAACGCTACATGCATTGGCGGCCAATCGTATGGTTGGACGCCGAATTGAAAACCACACTGGGTGTTGATGTCTACCAGAGTCCATTTCCCCACGAGTTGGGCTACAGCACGGTTTCCACCGATCGCGTGGACGTTCTGGTACTTAGAAGTGAACTGGACGACCGGACGAAAGCGCAGGCCATCGCAGATTTCCTTGGCCTCGACGAATTCGAGATCGTTAGCACCAATGTCGGGAGCGAAAGGAGCTATGCCCGGCAGTATGCAGAGTTCAAACAGCGAATCAGAATCCCGTCCAACTTGCTCGACCAGATGTACAACTCTAAATTTGCCAGGCATTTTTATTCCAGAGAAGAACGCGAACAATTACATGCTCGTTGGTCTGGACATAGCGCCTCTGAATATTAAGGAGTAGTGCAAGCGCCAGATCCATAGCCAGACCAATTATCCTGAGATGCAGCTTTTCTGCGGCGGCGGGGGCTAGTGGTTGGCATGTGTATAGATGCCTGATAATATGATAACAACTATAAATTAAATAACGCCTATAAAACGCCTATAATTAGTTAAAAAACAAATATAAATCAAATTGATAGCGCACATCATAGCCATCGGTGATTGGCAGGAATAGTTCCAGAAGGCTGATTTCGCCAGTCTAAATACAGGATGTAAATACCGGGCTTTGATCTGATTCGCGAGGATGTTACCTATGCACCTGCAAGAAACCAACAAACACGAAAACAACCAGTTTATCCGGCATCGCGGACCGGTTACCTGTGTATCGGGAATTCCGAATTCTAATGCCGCTGTTACCTCCGGTTACGATGGCGCGGTAGGGTATGTCGATCTCAGCGCGGGTACTGTTGAGCTGATGGGGTATCATGACCACCTCGCCAACAAGATCACCGTGAACGAGGCAGGAACCAAGGCCGCCTCTTCGTCTTCTGATTACACGGTCTATATCTGGGACCTGGCCACGCGGCAAGTCGAACGCATACTGAAAGGTCATAGTGATGACGTGGAGGATTTCGTTTTTGTAGATGACGACCGTGGTGTGTCGGTATCGCGTGACTGGCGGATCATAGTGTGGAATCTGCATACCGGGGCCGCCATACATATCATCGAGGGACATGACAAGGATGTGCTGTCGGTAGCCGTCGATAACGGCCGCATTTATACCTCGGGTGACGACATGACGCTGCGGGTCTGGGACCTGGAAACCGGCAAGCCGATCCGCATGTGGGGTCCGTTCGAAGATGAAACAGACAGTTGCGCGATCGACCCCGGGCATGGCCGCGCAATACTGGGCTGCGATGACGGAGTCGTGCGGGTATTCGATATCGAAACCGGAGACCCGGTCGCGGAGATAGAGGCCCATTCATCGGGTATCAAGCGGGTTACTGCATCCCCCGTCACCGGTGACATCCTGTCGGCGGCCTACGACCAGCGCATCCTGGTATGGGATGCAAACGACATGAGTCTCAAGCTGACCCTTGAATTCCGGCCTTCGATCTGGGAGCGATCATTCAACTGGACGTCGGACGGCAAGCAGATTCTTGCCGGGACATTCGACGGCACCGTGCTCGTGTGGGACGCTGCCACCGGTAAATGCCTGGGCGAAGCCGGGGAGCGGGGCGAGGGCAATGCATGCTTCAATGATGTAAGCGGCACCGACGCCGGTGACATCATGACAGTGAGCGACGACGGTCTGCTCCGTCTGGGCCGCCTGACACCCACGGAGGCGACATGGGTTGCGGAAATCGAGCCAAAGTCCGGCCGAATACTCGCCAACGCGGTCGCAATCGACGCGGAGTACGCGATGGCGGCAAGTGGTACCCATAACCAGGCGCTGCATCTGTTCGACTTTGACGGCCAGTCCCTCAAGGGGGAGATCGAAGTGCCGCTGGGGGAGGGTCCCATCAACTGCGTGCGCATCTCCCACCACGATGGTCATGAGCGGGAGAGTTTTGTTGCCTGCTACAGTGGTGCTGTCGTGCGCGTCAGCCGGCAAGGTGAAATTCTGGGGAGCTTTGCCGCCAATGACGGGGCGGTCAAGGCATTGCGGCTCCATCCGAGCGAGAAGATCGGTGTCAGCTGTAGCGCCGACAATACCGTGCATTCGTGGGATTTTGACGGGAACCGGTTGCATAGCTTCCTGGGGCACATGGCCATTGTCGACGATGTCGATATCGATCCGACCGGAACCATGATTGCCAGTGTTTCCAGGGACTTCACGATGAAGGTCTACCGCCTGGATGACGGCAGCATGGTCGGATCCTATTCCCTCGGGCGCCGCTCACCCAAGGCGGTGTGTTTTGTCGACCAGAACACGGTCATCGTTACGAACTACTGGGGTTCGCTGTTGCGCTTCGATGTGACCAGCGGCGCTACGCTGGTCCGGCATATTGCCAAGAACGGTATTAGCGCACTGACCCGGTGTGGCGACCACCTGGTGGCTGCATCCTATGACGGCGCGCTGTATCTCGTGGACCCTTCGAATCTTGAGCCGGTTAACACGCTTCGTGGCATGGTCCAGCGTCTCAAGCCGAGCGCTCTGATCTGATCCGGGTCCGGGTTCGGACGATGCAGTCTGAAAAAGCGAGTTCCCATGCCCTCCGGTACAAGGTTCATCATACTTGCGGCGCCGAGAACAGGAAGCAACTTATTGTGCACTCTTCTCAATTCACATCCGGAAGTGTTATGTCATCACGAGCTCTTCAATCCGGATGGGATCTTTTATGCACTGGATTATCGCGACGGATCCCTTCATTTTGGCAGCGAGGGGGAACGCGACCGGGCGCCGTTCGAGTTTCTGCAGCGTGTTTGGGAAAATACGGAGGGCGCATCCTGTGTCGGTTTCAAGATGACCCGTGGACAGAACGATACCGTTATGCGGGATCTGATCGAAGATTCCGGGGTGTTAAAAGTAGTCCTGTATCGCAAGAACCGGCTCAAGACATTTGTGTCCGAACTGATCGCCAGACAAACGGATCAGTGGGAGGTATACGCAGGGGATGAACTCGTGACCGACACGCCGAAAATTCGTGTCGATGTCGAGTCGTTGAAGGCGCACTGCGAACTAAACGAAAGATTCTATGAAGATATTCAGCACTCGTTGCAAACCAAACAGCAGCCCTTTATTGAAATGGTGTACGAGAATATCTTCTCCAGATCCGAGCACATTCGCTTGCTCGAGTTTCTGGGATTGGAGGCAGCACAGGTGAGGCTTGCGCAGTCCAGTATCAAGCAGAGTAGCAATGATTTGCGCACCCTTATCGAAAACTTTCAGGAACTCGAACTGGCCCTTGAAGGCAGCGAATACCTGGAGGAGTTGTACGATTGCGAAAACTAGCGGGCTGATTAAAGAGCGCCTTTCCGGACGCCTGCAAGTGTCTCAGTCAACACTTTGGCGTGATAACAAACGAGAAACGAATATGTCTGTGAATACATTGCTTAATAAGGATTTCATTACCTCGATGCTGACAGTCGATGACCCATGGTGCTCGAGTCATGGTTCAGACAACGGTTCCGAGGATCTCGGTGCAGGACTGCTTTATTACGCGCTTGCCTACTCCACCAAGGCGCGTACTTGCGTCTGCCTGGGTTCCGGTGGCGGATTTGCGCCGCGTCTCATGCGGCAGGCGCAGCGCGACCTGAACATTGAAGGTGGACGAACCTTCCTGGTCGACGGAGCCCAGAAGGTGTCCGAGGAGCGCAAGGAGGTTTGGGGCTCGCCCTACTGGATTAACGAGGATTCCACCTTTCGTAAAAACTATCCGGAAGTCGAGATTGTGCTGAAGCTTACCGAGGATGCATTTAACGAAGTGTTCGTGCCCAATAACATCAGCATCGATTTCCTGCACATTGATGCAGATCATCACTATGACGGCGCTAAGCGGGACTGGGATCTGTACCGCACCCTGGTGCCCGATAATGGTGTGATCACATTACACGACACGACAAATTACCGCGATCCATGTGGTGTGCCGCAGCTGGTGGATGAGATTCGGGAAAGCGGAGAGTACGATATCGTCAACTTCCCTCTTGCCTATGGTACGGCTATTGCCAGAAAGATACTCAGTGTAGATGAAAATATTGCTGCCTCGAAAGCAAGCCGAACTTCAGCTCCCGGGCCACGTAAACAAGGCTAACCGGTTACTCATTGAAACACCGCGGCTTGTGGATCCTGCAGAGTTCTTAATGAGGCAGTTGTGACGATCAGCAGGCAGTCTATCGATGCATTGATATCGTCGAAGCGGATTCTGGTGCTTGGACCCTGCGGTTCTGGCAAGACTCGTCTCACTCGCCAGTTAAGCCGTATCCTCGATTTGCCGGCGCTGCATCTCGATGCCAGATTCTGGCGTCCGGGCTGGGTCAGCATGCCACAGCCGGAATGGCGGTGCGTGGTGAGCTCCCTGATCAAGCAGGAAAGCTGGATTATGGACGGGACGTACGAATCGACCCTGGACCTGAGGATCCCGGCAGCCGAAGCGATTATTGTGGTCAGTTGCCCTCGCTGGTCCAGCCTCTGGGGAGTGGTTCGAAGGAGCTTCATTTATCGAAACAAGCCGCGTCCTGATGCGCCAGCGGAGCAGCCCATCGACCTCGCGTATTTGAGGTATATATGGAAGTATCCGGCACGAACGGCCGTATTGGTCAGCGAACTTATTGAAGAACACGGCCCGGATATCCCTGTAATCAGGCTGGATAACCCGAAGAGTATCGAGTCACTTATTTCAGCTTTGCAGGAAAGTGGCAATGGGGTAGCGGCGTAAATCGTTGCGATGTGGATACGTGTATGCGTCACACCGGGTCGGTTAAAAAATCTTGTGACTTTCTGCCCGACAACGTTCCCTCAGGATCGGGTCCCTCAATTTTGAAAACAGGTTATAAAAGCTGTAGGCATATTTAAAAGTATGGCCAAGCCCGGAGCGTACCGATTTCCTTTGTTTCCAGTAGTCATATTCCAGAGCAGTCAAGGTCGAGGCCGGGTGATCCGGGATATGTCGATCCGTTTCCTTTGGCCCACGCCTCATAGTCTTGATATACATCCGGTATGCGTTGTGGGCTCGCGCTGCGAGGTCCGGGTAACCAAGCCGGGATAATTCAATTACTGCATGTCCGATGGTAAGCAAATGCCCCGCCCACCCCTGTCCGTAGCCGGCATAAAGCGAAACTGAGCGGAGATATTCGTTGAAAATAAACTCAATCAAGGCGCTTTCATCAACAATTCCCGGCACCCCGTCATCATCTTCAATGACAACATTTTGCGTGGTGGTGAAGTCGCCAATAAGCTTGCATATCCCTTCCACCCGAAAGGGTGTGATCGCATCCGGGCACTGCCGAAATGCCTTGAGGGCAGCTGCGCCGAATATGATGTTGTGGCCGACCTCCCGCAGGTCGCCAATACCGGCAGAGAGCGTATTCAACAGTTGCTCCAGTAAGGCAGCATCCGCGGCCTCGCTCGGTGCAGGAATAAAAAGCGCCTCGTTACCTAGTTCATGATCGATGCGGGATTTGATTACATTCTGTGTGTGTTCTTCCAGGCTGTTCTCGTGACACAGGTAATAGGCGGCTATCACAGACGCAGCCAGGTGACCGTCAGCGAAATAGTTGCGTCCGTGGGCGCGGCTCAGGCCGTCCAGTCCCATTATCAGATAGCTATTGTCAAGCATGCTGGTTCGACAGATTAAAACAGGTTCTGTTCAATCCGGGACTGTAGAAATGTCTGGAATGGCCATCAGGTTGAAAAAAGAATATTACTATTGTCCCGCCGTGGCTAGCGCGCAGAAGGCGGCCTAGAGCCTCATTTCGTGCTTGTAGAGTTTGCATGGTTTTAAATAACTGCTGCCCTCGGCCAGATAGCGCTCCAGGTAATCTCCGACGCGAATATGGTTGACGTTAATATTATTGTAGTCAGATCCATATAGAAAAATGCCCGGGTTGCGTTCGGCAAGTTTTGCTAACCAGTTATCGTACATCTGTTTGCGTTCGTCTGCGGTATACAACCAGTTACTGTATATCGTAAAGAATGCGTTGCTCCACCAGATTGCTGCGTTTGGTTCATTGCGTATAGCCGCAAGTAAATTGTCCTGGTGGGTGAGAATATTACACTGGACATACTCATGCTGTAATTCCCGGTATGCCTTCCAGTGTTCCTTTATGACTGCTTCACCTCCCCACTTTTCGATTTCATCCAGCCATAATTGTTCCAGATCGGCCCAGGCAATCTCGTCGGGTGTGAGATCTGCCCAGAGCTGGTAAAAGACATCACCTGACGGGAATTTTTTCATCAGGTAGCGGACAAACTGCGGAAAATCCTCGCCGTCCCATTCAGAAACAATAACTTTTCTCATTTCCAGCGCTGTAGCGCTGTAGTCGAAAAATACCATGCGGGTTGCATCGTCAAATCCAAGCGAGTGCAGCATCATATTGGCTTTGAAGCCGGCAGCAACGGAGTAAAGCGAGGAAATGGGAGGGGTAAATTGAGCCGGCGGTTCAACTATGTCCTTGTACGATTCCAGGTTAAAAAGGAATACGCCTTTTCTGGATTCCTTGACCTGTGAGTCAATTGAGTCAAGGAACTGCTGCTGTCCGTGAGAAAGTTCGTTATTCGAGTCGGAACTGGAATAGTCGTCTAACTCCGTGTCCAGGTATTCGGCAAATGCCTTCATTTTCTTTTGGGACTGGTCGAAAAGGAGAATGCGGTTGCCGTCAATGGCCTTGTTGAAATTCAATACGGAGAGCTTATTGCGCAAGCTGGTCTCGATGAAATTCCAGCCAGCATGCTGTGGAATCACGCTTTCTGTTTGCTCTGTATATTCGAGTGAGTGCAGCCGTTCCTTGTCTGCGCCAGATTCCATTTTCACGCTGGGTTGTATTACTTCAACGACCTCGGTCTGCGGGCAACCAAAATCCGGTTGTCCCAGCGCCGCATAGTGCTTCAGATTTACCAGCAGGCAGTCATCGCTCAATCCAAACCAGCCGTTCTTGCTTTGCAGAATAGTCCCGGTCACAAAGTAATCATGGTTTTCAATCCACTGTCCAAGTGCTGTCTGAAAATCAACCTGCTCCCAATGTTTCGGGATCCATGTTTCACCGATGACGTGTCCATAGGACTGTATTAGACAATGGCTGTATCCCAGTTCCTGGGCCTCTCGAAGAAGATCATCCAGTGAATCGTTTTCCAGGATGATTCCGTTATAACCGAAGCGTGACCAGGCAATTGTGAAGTTACGTAACTTCTCTGCCAGTCTGCCCGCTGGAATCTTGCTGGAAGTATCCAGTAAGCCAAATACAACGCCATCAAGGTACATTGGATCCCCGAACTATCAGTGTTTATCTTTACTGGCCTGTATGACCCGTGTCATCAAGTGCCAGGTTGCCCCATACCACCAGGTCGTCTCCAACCTGTTCAACCTCGACGTTGGTCAGACAGGGCCTGGATAAGGATCGGGCGCAATTCAGCGTGTCCACTGCACGAACGCCGTTTCGCCCAAAGAATTTAGGTGCAATGGTTAGCACCAACTGATCCCCCAGGCAGTCCGCCAGAACGCTGGAAATAACTTTCGATCCACCTTCAATCATCAGGGAGTTTATGTTTTGTTCCCGCAACCAGCAAAAAAGGTCAGCCAGTCGTATCCCGCCACCTGGTGCCTCTGGCATGCGAACAACCCGGGCACCGGCCTCGACCAGCTTCATTTCACGTTCCTTGCTGGCATCTTGCAAAGTGGCGATGATCGCCTGTTGTTTATCCTGCTGCAGGAATTTGGCGGTTGGCGGAGTTCTAAGGCGCGAATCGAGAACAACCGGTATCGGATTTTCTCCTTCAGCATAGCGGACAGTTAAGCGGGGGTCGTCCACTAGAACCGTATTGATCCCAACCAGAATGGCATTATGCATAGCCCGCAGCTGATGTGTCATTAACATTGATTGATCGTTGCTAATCGCGGTTGACGACCCCTGGCAGGCAGTAATACAGCCGTCGAGACTTTGTGCGAATGCCAGGGTTACAGACGGACGCGGGATTTCTCCGTTCATTTTCTCTACCCTGTCCAGCGTTGCCCTGACTGACCGGACAATGGCAGATTTATTTACTGCTTTATTCATCAACCCGGGGTTCCGCTTCGGTAGACAAGCCCTGTTTGCGACACAGCTAACTTACTCAAAACATGTGATTGAGCTTGTCACCTTTGGCCTTTAGATAGCGTTTATTGTGGTCGTTGGGCTCTATCAAAATCGGAATTCTGCGCGTGATTTCAATACCGTGTTTGAGCAGCGCATCAACCTTTCGCGGGTTGTTTGTTATAAGATTAATTGAACTAACCCCAAGGACGTTGAGAATCTCTGCTGCAACTTCATATGTTCGGAGATCGCTCGGAAAACCAAGTTCCTGGTTGGCTTCAACCGTATCCAGCCCGGTATCCTGGAGTGCATAGGCCCGAATCTTGTTGAAAAGGCCAATTCCACGGCCCTCCTGACGAAGATAGATGACCATTCCGAGACCCAGGGACTCAATGTGGTCCAGAGCCCAGTCAAGTTGCTGGTCGCAGTCACAGCGTAGCGATTCAAATACCTCACTGGTCAGGCATTCTGAATGCACTCGTACATCCAGTAAATCCGCATTTTCAATCGATCCCTTATAAATGATTACATGTTCTGTACCACAGGAATCCTTGACAACACGTACGCTGAAATGTCCATGGCTGGTTGGAAGCTTGGCGACCTCCGAAAACGTTATTTTGTTTTTGTGGATGGCGTCCCCTTGGCTCGAGTCGATTTCTTCTACGGGACCTGATTTCATAATTATGGGATCTGATTTCATAATGCCCTACCGTTATTCTAATTAGTTATGTTTCTTGGTTATATTTTAAGCGCTCCAAACGCCCTATGTTGCTTATTTTATAGATCTTTAACCTTTTTACGGTTTCGCTTGTAATAGTAGCACATATTCTTCCAGGTTTGTGGGTAAAAATTAGCTTTTGCTGGCCCCGCCGTCTCGGTTTTTTGCCCGCGTTATTTTTGTTGTGATGGTCGCTAAATGGGGACAAGTGCTGAAACTATATGCGCAGTCGACCGGGCTTTGCCAGCGGTGTTTGGGCAGTTGTCTGGCTAGTGACTGCCACCCTGCACATATCGATGAGAAATATTATAGAGGAAACAAGAAGTTGATGATGCGCAGACCAGACCGGTCTATTTCAGGCATCGGGCGCTGTAGCTTAGTACTTCTCCTGGTGCTTGCATTGGCCTGGGCGTCAACCTCGCATGCGGCCATACGCCGGTACTGACCGTCGACTTCACTCCCACCAATTCGCTGCAAAAAATACTTTCTCAACTGAGCAAAAAAGCCCAGATAGCTTTCTTTAAGCGCATTTCATTCAAAGGACAGGACAGTTATAGTTATTTTTCATGCCTCGTCATCTTTGAGCGTGATAAGTTTCTTGCCAGTAGACCCGATGGACTCACGATGGGGATTCGCTGTGAAAGCTGCGTCGACACAATCCGCCGAACGGCGAGGATCGATTCCTGGAGGGCGAGCGGTGGTCCTGTCCGCCTTGCTTATGTTGATCCAACTGCAGGGGCCGGCTTTTGGGAGGCCCGCGGATGCCGCTGGACACGCCAGCGATGTGGCACCTCACGTCGAGTCCCGGTCTCATGAGGGAGGAGCCCTGCTCGCGGCAGGTATAGTGGATCCCGAGACGGAGTGGCTTGCCGCTGCCCGACGCCATATTACCCTGCGCGAGTATCGCTCTAGCAAGAACGCAGCGGGTCTGCAGGCGCCCAGTCGCCGTCATGCGCTCCGTACCTACTTCGAGCCGACGGGCATCCGGATTGTGGACCGCGTTGCCGAGGGCAGTCCGCAGCTGCTCGCCTTGCGACTCGAGCAAATGGGTCGAGCGAATGCCCTCGCTCCCGTCGCGCCCGGTGAGGTTGCAAGCGATGGAGCTTGGGTCCAGATCCGCCGTGGGTCTGTCCTTGAGTGGTACGTAAACAGCCCCGCCGGCCTCGAACAGGGATTCACGCTGTCGAAACGCACCGAAGGCGAAGGCCCCTTGGTACTCGATCTCTCGCTCGAAGGTGCCGAGGCGTCGTGGAGTGGGGAGTCAGTGCGAATTGTGACGGCGACAGGTCGCAAGCTCGCCTACGGACAACTGACGGCAGTCGATGCTTTGGGAACTCCGCTGCCGGTGGAGCTGTCGGTGCCGTCCGCTCGCCGCTTACAGCTCTGGGTGGACGACACGAGCGCCGTCTACCCCATCGTGATCGATCCATTGCTGACGGCCGCCGCGGAAACGCTGCTCAAGTCCGACCAGGCCACTGCCTTTTTCGGCTTCTCCGTCGCCGGCGCTGGCGACGTCAACGGCGACGGCTACGCGGACGTCATCGTCGGGGCCTGGCGTTACGACGCGGGCGAGACCGACGAAGGGGCGGCTTTTATCTTTCACGGCAGCGCCGCCGGCATCGCCGACGCCACCCCTGCCACGGCCCATACCCGGCTCGAGGGCGACCAGGCAGGTGCCGAGATGGGTGAATACGTCGCCGGTGCGGGGGACGTCAACGGCGACGGCTTTGCCGACGTCATTGTCGGGGCCTGGCACTATGACGCGGGCGAGACCGACGAAGGAGCGGCCTTTGTCTTTCACGGCAGTGCCGCCGGCATCGTCAACGGTACCCCCGCCACGGCCCATACCCGGCTCGCAGGTGACCAGGCGGGTGCTCAGATGGGCATCTCGGTGGACGGCGCGGGCGACGTCAACGGCGACGGCTACGCCGACGTCATCGTTGGGGCTCACACCCTTGACGCGGGCGAGAGCGACGAAGGGGCGGCCTTCGTCTTTCACGGCAGTGCAGCCGGCATCGCCGACGGCAGCCCTGCCACGGCCCAGGCCCGGCTCGAAAGCGATCAGGCGGACGCCTGGATGGGGGTCAACGTGGGCGGGGCGGGCGACGTCAACGGCGACGGCTACGCCGACGTCATCGTCGGTGCCCGACGCTATGACGCGGGCGAGAGCGACGAGGGGGCGGCTTTCATATTTCATGGCAGCGCAGCAGGCATCGCCGATGGCACGCCTGCCACGGCCCAGACCCGGCTTGTAGGAGACCAGGCAGATGCGTGGATGGGCTACTCGGTGGACGGGGCGGGGGACTTCAACGGCGACGGCTACGGCGACGTCATCGTTGGGGCCGGACTGTACGACGCCGGTGAAAAGAAAGAGGGCGCCGCGTTCCTGTTCCTGGGCAGCGCATCCGGTATTGCCGACGCCAGCCCCAGCAGCGCCCATGCCATGTTCGAGAGCGATCAGGCTGTCGCCTGGATGGGCAGCGCCGTGTCCGGGGCAGGTGACGTCAATGGTGACGGCTACGCCGACGTCATCATCGGTGCCTGGCGTTACGACGCGGGCGAGACCGACGAGGGGGCCGCCTTTGTCTTCCTGGGCGGCGACCTGACTGGTCCTGAGTGGCGATTGCGAAGCGATCTGGGCTCTGGATCAGCCGTGTACTACTTCGTTGCAGTGGTCGCCGCCGTGCTCATACTCCTCGGCAGCGGCGCGGGACTCCTCGCGCTCCGTCGGCGACGCCGGGGAAGCCCGAGCAAGCCTTCTTCTTGACGGCGTCGCCGGTCTCCGTCTTGAGGGCGAGTATCTGGAGTGAATAATGTCTGCAATGCGAGGCGAGTGACAGACTACGCGCATCGTTTGCATAAATTCACCCCGGTCTTTAACGAGTTGTCGATGCCCTGTAGGCTACCTGTCATGTGCTATCGTCCTGACCAGCAGGAACGGAAATAAACCATGTTTGAACACCATCGGCATTTCAGTACGCATATCCAGAGATACGCTGGCAATCGCACTATGCCGTGTGCCGGTCTCGGTCGACGCGGTGTGCGTGCCTCGAGGATAATTTCATAAATGACAATGAGCGCAGATCCTAAAGGTAAGGGGTTCGGATGGCTGAAGTGGCCCGTGCGCGTCGTGGTGCTGGTGGTGGTGTTGCTGCTCGGGCCGTTGGGCGTCTTGGCGTTCGGGGACCTGGATCTGGACACCCACTGGCGCGTGGCCAGCCGCGCCAGCAGCGGGCAGGCCCCGAATCCCCGGGAGGAACCGACGGCGCTGGTGCTGGTGTACGGGGCGCGCGCGCACAACTGGCGGGGTGCGTTCGGTATCCACAGCTGGATCGCCACCAAGCGACGTGATGCCGCGCAGTACACCGTCTATCAGGTAATCGGATGGAACACCTACAGCGGCCGCCCGGCGGTGGCGGTGCGGCGCGGCCCACCCGACCTGTTGTGGTACGGCGCGCAACCTGAGCTGTTGCTGGAACATCGCGGACCGGGTGTCGACGCGCTCATCGACCGCATTGAGGTGGCGGTGGCGGTGTACCCCTATGCAAACGAATATCGGGTATGGCCCGGTCCAAACAGCAACACTTTTACCGCATTCGTGGCGCGGCGGGTGCCCGAGTTGGGGCTCGATCTGCCGCCCACCGCGATCGGCAAGGATTACCTGTCGGACGGGCAGGTGGTCGACTGCATGCCCAGCGGCACAGGTTGGCAGGTCTCCGTGTACGGGTTGTTGGGGCTTGGCCTGGCCCGGGAGGAGGGGATCGAGCTGAACATCCTCGGTCTGGCCGTAGGCATCGACTTCAAAGACCTCGCCTTGCGCCTGCCCGGCATCGGCTGGCTCGGCGTGCTACCGCGCGGATAACCGCCCGCTGGAGCCGTTGGCATTGCTCAAACTACGGATGCAGGTCGCTGAAAAGGCTTGTATGGGTTCGAGACCCAACCGACCGACGCGTCTGTAATTTTGCAGGTATTCAAGAGCACCCGGTCACGGTTCGATTTGGAAAGGCAAACTCGTTTGCTCTGATACGGCAAGGGTCATTCAGCTGCGCAACGAGAGACAATCAGGCTCCCTGGCAAGACGGGAACGACACAAGAACGCCAGAGGTTTACGTCGGAAATCAAGGCCCGAGTTGCTTTGGAACATCCACTCCTTTGTGTATTGCCGGGTTATGTCCCTCCATGCCTTCTGCATCGTCACTCACCCCATCGATGTCAGTATCTGCATTATTGGCCAAGCGTCCCAGCTGAAATTCTTCCAGGTTACTCAATCCGTCTCCATCCCTGTCGAGACTTGCATCGGCTTGGTCCAGTGGATCCAGCTGGTTTTCGACCTCGTAATTGTCAGTCATGCCGTCGTTGTCATCATCATCATCGCAAACGTCTCCCGCACTATCCCCGTCAGTATTCAACTGGCTGTTGACGGCATCGCCGGGAATGAGGGGTCCGTTCTGATCCAGAATGCAATTGTCCTTATAGTCAGGAACTCCGTCAGCGTCTGTATCCATTGGATATAAGTCAGGAATTCTCTCGCTTCGGTAGACTTGTAGTCGGGCACGGGGTGCTGGATCATAAATCAAAATGTCGAATACAGTTACGGCCGGTGTATCGTGCGTTACTTCAATAATCCTTGTAGAGATATCGCCCAGGCCCAGATCGGAATTGGGTACGCCGCCGGTAAAACTGGTTCCGCCAAATGTGATCAAAACGTTACCGGTTGTTTTCATCCAGTTCGCATCTGAAATATGTCCTGCATACAAGGGCTTCGCAATATTCTTTCCATACTCCCAAACTTGCCGTATTTCCATTTTCTGCTCATCAATCGCGTATTCGACTGCCCGGCTGTAGTTCTGCTTGTTCGGGGTTTTGGCTTTGCCATCGAAAGGGCTGGCCCGGAAGTTACCATTGTCGAAAACCAGAATTGTTCCCGAGGGAGTAATGGTCGGGGCATGTTGGTGATATTGCCACTCGAAGGGTTCCCCGACCGGGGTGAGGAGGAATGGTTGAAACTCCGGTGACCAGTTGGCGTGTGGTCCCAGAATCCATTTCAATTCACCCGTCGATCGGGAAAATTTCACCAGTGCGTCCTGGTGCCGGAGTGATATGATAATCGAATCGTCACGTGGATCGTGAATAACGGAATTAAGATGTACCCAGTCATGACCAAGGGCTTCGGGAACTGGGCGCAGATTGAGTGAGTGATACCCGATTCGAGTTGTATCGAGCATATCTGCAAGAGGCCAGATGTGCAGGAGATTCCCTTCCGAGTCGAATTCTACTACCGGGTTATCTTCCACCTTGGCAGTTTTTCTTTGAGCATTCGGGTCAGTATCAGAAGTATGGAAGTCCTGAATTTCTGCCTGTTGAATTGTAGCACTCAGGTATGTCTGATCGGTCGTCGGGATCAGGTCATGCGTAAGACCGATCCCAGGGTCATCCAGCGCGACACGCCGTATTTCATTGCCCAGCATATCTATTGTGATAACGTCTGATTTTCCCTCTGATTTAGTCCAGTATAATAATGTTCCGTCTACCAGTTGATAGTTCGTTATATCACCCAGCGACGAATACCAGACTACATCACCTGCGTTGTCGACTATGATTGTGTAGTCGGCAAGACTGCAATCGAATCCCCAT
>Ga0316193_10000042_pt1 | contig 56963 bp, 54 predicted proteins | sample MerIslsedime2_MG_FD_207735 | JGI IMG/M metagenome (GOLD analysis project Ga0316193, IMG submission 207735) | Coastal sediment microbial communities from Maine, United States - Merrow Island sediment 2 | ecosystem: Environmental > Aquatic > Marine > Coastal > Sediment | place: USA: Maine... | reverse complement strand
GAGTCGCTGAACCAACGAAAGCGCACGTGCTGTGTGAGTGGCGAAGTCGGCGTATGGCTCTGGAACATCACGACCCGCCCACCGCTGGCAGCGATCCGAAAATCAAACCGTACGACGCCACCGGGGCCCTCGAGTCGGACGAGCGCTTTCGCGCCTGAGCGGGGAATGATCTTCCCGCGAAACGAGAGCTCAGCGTCGTTCTCGAACCAAGAGACTTGGGGTTGGTTCTCGTCGCGACGCCAAGCTGCATGATGCTCAAGGCGCATACCTGGCACGGGAATGTTGGTCCAGGGAATGCGCAATACTCCATGTATCGGTTCGAAGTGTTGGAAGTCTACGCTGTTCTCCACGAACTCCAGCAGGTGCATGTGAATCGTGCCGGCGTCATATTCGCCGCGGTAGCGCAGCGCCCCCGAATCGATTTCGGCCACTCGTTCCACTTGGTAGGGCGGATCGGGCGCAGGCCCTGGGTTCAGGTCGCCGTGCCGGTGAAACACGCAAATCCAGCCGTGCAGGTCGGTGACCGCCCACGACGGGGTGCGGTGCAGAGGCTCCGGACCATGCCCCTTCGGCATGTGCACGACCCGTCCTTGCCCATCGAGCCTCCACTTGTGGAATGGGCATTCGATGCACCCATCGCGCAGGACACCATCCGACAGATTCGCCCCCATGTGTGGGCAATAGGCGTCGATCGCACAGACCTCGTCGCTGGCGTTGCGAAACAACACCAAGTCCTGGCCGGCGACACGCACCTGCTTCGGCTCGGTGCCGATCTCCTCGGCGCGCGCGGCCACGTACCAGCTCTCCGGGTAGGGAGGCGGGTACGTCTCGAGTCGTGCGGCCTCGACTTCGGCAGCCTGGATGGCGTCTGCCGCGTTCAACGTCGCCGGGCGAGGAAGAAGTAGCTCGGGGTGAAGATTCCAGCCTCGCCGCCCGCGATGAGCGCCTCGGCTGCCCGGCCAAGCATCATGCTGACTTGCTTCGAGCCCTTTGGGGCAATCCGGAGAGCTTCGAGTGCGCCAATCGTGCGTCGTGCAATGCGTCGACCGACCCGTCCACGACGAATGCCGATGAGGCTGGATGTTTCGCCGCGCAACGGTAGGTACCACGGGGTTTCCGGATCACCTGTGAGGGCGGCGTCGAAGTTGTCGACCACCTCGAACCCGGCGTCCTCGAGGGCCTGCATCGTCTCTGGAATGCTCGCGATATCCGGCAGGCTGTCGCCCGTCTCGATCTCGAACTTGATCTCTTGGTGAGTCTTGTTCGATGGGTCGAAGGCGTCCGTCATGCACCACTCGTAGCCTGCGAACATCGCGCCTGGCTTGAGCGCGCGATGGATTTCGCGAAACGCCCCGGTCTTGTCCGGCGCATGGCAAGTCGCTTCGATCTGGTAGGCCGCATCGTAGAAGTCGTTCGTCACTTGGAGGTTCATGAAGTCGCCCTTGAAGGCGGAGCACAAGTCGCTCAGGCCCGCTTCCGCGTTGTGAGCGCGGACCTTTTCGAGCTGGTAGTCGTTGTTGTTGACCCCTTCGATGGAAGCGCCCGAAAAACGAGCGATCGAGCGCATCGGACCGCCAACGCCGCAGCCAACGTCTAGCACCTTCATCCCCGCGCCAAGGCCAAGCCGAAGGCTGAGGTAGTGCTCCGCTCGGGCGAGCGAAGCCTCGAAGGACTCGCCGCGGGAGCGCGGTGCGAAGTGAAACGACTCGCCCCAACCATGCTCGTAGAAATCCGTGACCACGTCGTAGTAGTTGTTGATCATGGTCGTGTACTGCGCCTTGCGCGCCTCGACGCCTCCGCCGTTGGTTTCGTCGAAGAAGCCCATGTACTCCGTGATGGTGCTTCCCACCCGGCGGCGCTTGTCGTTGTCGGTGTAGAACGTCTTGGGGCTGGCGGCTTGTGCTTCAGGCATGGAGGTCCAGCTATCACGGAACGGGCTCGCCTCAGGTAGGCATCTCGTGAACCGTCGAAAGGCTGCCGTGAACCGTCATGTGCTCCGCGCGACCGGCCGATAGGGCCAGGTTACGGATCGTAAAGTTGGCGAGTGCAGATCGCCGTCTTCTGCTATACGCCAGCCCGTGGACGCTCTGATCGAGAAAGCCAAGATCCTTCAAGAGGCGCTTCCGTACATTCGGGAGTTTCATGGCGACGTTTTCGTCATCAAATACGGCGGGAACGCGATGGTCGATCCGGAGCTTCGCGACAGCTTCGCTCGCGATGTCGTATTGATGAAGTACGTCGGGCTGCACCCTGTGGTCGTCCACGGGGGCGGACCGCAGATCGACGAGACGTTGAAGTCCCTTGGTGTCGTCTCCGAGCGGCTCGATGGGCTCCGTGTCACTGATGACCACACGATGGAGGTCGTCGAGATGGTTCTCGGCGGAAAGCTCAATCAGGAGATCGTGTCACTCATCGCGAGCCACGGTGGGCGCGCTATCGGCCTCACCGGCAAGGACGACGGGTTCATTCGGGCCAAGAAGGTCGACAGGATGAAGACCAAGAGCGGCAAATGGGTCGACCCAGGCCGTGTCGGGGCCGTCACCCAGGTGAATCCCGACATCGTCCGTCGGCTCGTCCATGACGGCTTCATTCCGGTCATCGCTCCAGTGGCGGTCGATTCGCAGGGCAAGTCGCTCAACGTGAACGCCGACACCGTCGCCGGCAAAATCGCCGAGGCGCTTCCCGCCCGCAAGTTCGTTGTCCTAACCGACATCGAGGGCGTACGCGGGAGCGATGGTGAAGTCGCGAGCTCGATGAGCGCCACCGAGATCGACGAACTGATCGCTGCGGGAGTGATCGAGGGCGGCATGATCCCGAAGGTCGAATGCGCTCTCGGAGCCCTTGCAGGCGGCGTCCGCAAGGCGCACGTCATCGACGGTCGGGTGCGCCACGCCGTGCTGCTCGAGATCTTCACCGACGAAGGCATCGGCACCGAGATTACGCGCTGAAGCCCTCCTGCCAGTCGACGCCTACGCGCAATGATGGTATGCCGCGGGCTTCCCCAAACTGGGCCCACCATGACCAGCCAGGATGACATGCTTCGCACCGCGAAAGAGGTTCAGCTCGGCAACTATGCGCCCGCACCCTTCGTATTGACGCATGGTCGCGGCCGCCGAGTGACGGACGCTGCCGGGCGTGAGTACCTGGACCTCTCGGGCGGGATTTCGGTGCTTTCGGTGGGCCACAGCCATCCGACGCTCTCCGCTGCGATTGCGGAACAGGCGTCCCGGCTGATGCACGTGTCGAACATCTTCTACAACGATCGAGCGATTGAGCTCGCCGAGACGATTTGCGCCCGGACGCCATTCGATAAGGTCTACTTCTGCAATAGCGGCTCCGAGGCGAACGAGTCGCTGCTGAAGCTCGCCCGTCGCTATCACTACGATCGCGGGGACACGAAGCGCGTGAACTTCGTTGCGACGACCAAGAGCTTTCATGGCAGGACCATGGGGTCGCTCTCGGTCACTGGTCAGCCGAAGTATCACATCGGCATGAAGCCCCTCATCGAGGGCGTACGCTTCATCGACTTCAACGACCTCGCAGCGCTCGAGGCGGCGGTCGACGACCAGACCGCGGCTGTCATCTTCGAGCCCGTGCAAGCGGAGGGCGGCATCATCGTCGGCACCCCAGAGTTCCTCGAGGGTGCCCGACGGATCTGCGACGAACGCGGAGCACTGCTCTTCTTCGACGAGATCCAAACCGGCTACGGACGGACGGGAGCGTTCCTCGCCCACGAGCACTTCGGCGTCACGCCCGACGCCTGCTCCCTTGCGAAGGGGATTGGCGGTGGATTCCCACTCGGCGCGATTGCCGTCACGAACCGAGTTGCTGGTGGCCTTCCGCCAGGGAGTCATGCCAGCACCTTCGGCGGCAACCCGCTCGCGTGTGCCGCGGGCCTCGCCGTGTTCCAGATCATGGACGAAGAAGGCTTGGTAGAAAACGCGCGCCATCAAGGCGAGTATCTGGCCGCCGCGCTTCGCGAGATGGACGGCCGACTCTCCACCACGGGCGGCACCCGCGGGTTCGGTTTGTTGCAGGGCATCGTGCTCGCCGACGACGTCGACCCCGGCGCGACGATCGCCGCGGTCCACGCCGCGGGTCTCCTGCTCACTCTAGCGGGCGGCAACGTCGTTCGAATCTCGCCGTCGCTGAACGTCACCCGTGATGAACTCGATGAAGGACTTGCAATTCTCGAGAGCGTGCTCGCCGATGCACCGAGGAAGCCATGACTCGGGACTTCCTGACCGTGTCCGACCTCAGTCGTGAGGAGTTATTCGGTGTCCTCGACCGTGCGGCGGAGCTCAAGGCGCTTCGGGGAACACCGGCGCACCCCAAGCCGCTCGACGGTAAGTCGGTCGCTATCGTCTTCGAGAAGGCCTCCACCCGGACACGCCTTTCGTTCGAGGTGGGCATTCACGAGCTAGGTGGTCAGCCAGTCACCTTGATCTCGAAGGACACCCAGCTTGGCCGGGGGGAACCCATCGAAGATACGGCAAGGATGCTCAGCCGCTATGTGCACTGCGTCGTCTACCGAACCTTTGGGCACGAGCGAATCGAAGCCCTGGCGCAGCACGCGACGATCCCCGTGGTGAACGGGCTATCCGATGAGTTCCATCCCTTGCAGCTTCTTGCCGATATGATGACCATTCGCGAAAGCTTCGGTCCTTCGCTCGATGGTGCGCGCGTCGCCTGGGTCGGTGATGGCAATAACATGGCCCACTCGTGGATCGTTTCGGCGGCCGTGGCGGGTTTCGATCTCGTATGCGCCTGCCCTGAGGGATACCGACCAGATGAGCAGGTGTTGGCCCGTGCGCGAGCCCAAGGCGCCCACGTCGAAGTCGTCGCGCGGCCGGAGGAAGCCCTCGAAGGTGCCACCGTGGTCACGACGGACGTCTGGGCGAGCATGGGACAAGAAGGCGAGGCAACCGAGCGCGAGCGCGCCTTCGCCGGCTACATCATCGACGATGCGGCCATGCGTCGAGCCGACGGCGATGCGATTTTCCTGCACTGTCTTCCTGCCCATCGTGGCGAGGAGGTCAGCGCGTCCGTCATCGACGGTGTTCAGTCCCGGGTTTGGGACGAGGCCGAGAACCGCCTACACACCCAGAAGGCGCTACTCGAATGGCTGCTCACCTGAGCCGCTGAACTGGCTGAAATCCGATAGAGCGCGCTAGACTGGCGCCATGGGGGAGGCTCGGCAGTCGTTGCCGGACGAGAAGGTCCCGCAATTGGTCGAAGATGCCGATGTGCGGGCGCACGACATCACGGGCCAGGATGCCTTTGTGCATTCCTGCGTCGACGGCGTCTTGAACGTCGAAGACATTGCCGACATCACGGTCCTCTCGCCCCCGGACGTGGTGGCGTCCATCGAGCGACTGGTCGCCCTCGGCTTGGTCGAGTGGGTCACACCCAAGGCTTCGAGCGCGCCCCCCGAGACGAAGGTCTCCACCGAGGTGGAACTCGACGAGGAGCTTCAGAAGCGAGTGAACGACACGTTTCACCGCTCGGAGAAACTCAACCATTATCAGCTCCTCGGAGTCTCTATCGACTCGCCTCGCTCCGATATCCGACACGCGTACTTCGCGCTCTCGAAGACGTTTCATCCGGACGCTTATTTCGGCAAGAACCTCGGCCCGTACAAGGCGCAGATGGAAGTGATCTTCCGGAGGGTCACCGATGCGTACGAAGCCATCGGGCGCCCCAAGAAACGCGAGGCGTACGACCGCTACCTACGTCAGAGCATCGCGGCCACGTCCACCGAGAACAAGATGGACCGTGCCGAGGAGCGCGCAAAAGCGATGGCGCGTGCCCTCACTAAGGCGCCCGTAGCAGAGCGCCTTGCGCAAACGATAAACACGAGCGCGCCTACAAGTGGATGGCAGCCGAGCCAGGCGCCCGCCGAACCCGCGCGTCCGAGGCCCGTGTCTTCTAAGCCCGCCACGTCGCTTGTGCCCGGTAGCTCCGAGCACGAGCGCATGTTGCGCAAGCGCGAGCTTCTCGAACGCAGGCTCGGGGGGCGTAGCCGCCGGCCGTCACGCCCAAGTCAGCCGGTCCGATCGATTCCTGCACCGACCACCCGCGTCGGGGCCAAGACCGCTCTCCGGGATCTTACCCGCTCCCTGAAGCAGACCGCCGTTCTTACGGGCGGCGTCGACCGTGCTCAGAACCACCTCGAGAGCGCGCGCATAGCGGAGGCCGAGGGAGATTTAGCTGCTGCTGCGACTGCGCTTCGCATGGCCATCGCACTCGACTCGGCGAATTCCGAGCTCAAGAGCCACTATGAACGTGTCAATTCGCGGCTGCGCGTGGAGCTCCTCGACATCCATCGCGAGCAGGCAAAGTACGAGGAAGACAACAACATGTGGTCAGCGGCCAGCATTTCGTGGTCCAAGGTCGCCGAGGCCGCCCCCGAAGACCCGGTGGCGCCACGCCGGGCCGCAAAAGCCCTCATGGCGGCGGGCGGAGACCTCAGAAAAGCTCGCGATTTCGCGGTCCGGAGCCTCGAGCTCAAGCCCGACGTGCTCGATACACGGCTCCTTCTCGCCAGGATCTACATCGACGCTGGCATGGAACACAGCGCCGCAAATGAGCTCGATGAGGCTGCAAAGCTGGACCCGAAGCACGAGATGGTGAAAAATCTTAGAAAGCAGCTCGGGGGATGATGTGACCAACGCATCGGAGCGGCTGAAAGTGGGGCATGGAAAGAGTCATCGGGATTGACCTAGGGACCTTCAACTCGTGTGTAGCCGTCGTAGAGGGCGGTACACCCGTGGTCATCGCCAATCGAGGGGGATACAAAGTGACCCCGTCGATGGTCGCTGTGACCGAAGGTGGGAAGCGCTTGGTGGGCCACATCGCAAAGCGTCAGGCCGTGACGAACGCCGAGAACACAGTGTTCGCTGCCAAGCGGCTCATCGGCCGGAAGTGGGAGACTCCGCAGGTCAAGAACGCGATTCAAACTTGCCCGTTCCACATCGTCGAGGGACCTCACGGGGACTGCCGCATCAAGATGCGCGACAAGGTGTACTCCATCCCGGAAGTCAGCGCGATGGTGCTGCAGGAGATGAAGATGGTGGCCGAGGACTACCTCGGTGAAGAAGTGAACAAGGTCGTCGTCACCGTTCCTGCTTACTTCAACGACAACCAGCGCCAAGCCACCAAAGATGCCGGAGCGATCTCCGGGCTCGACGTGATTCGAATCATCAACGAGCCAACCTCGGCCGCGCTCGCGTTCGGCTTTGGAAAGAACATCGACCGGACCGTGGCGGTCTTCGACCTCGGCGGCGGCACCTTCGACATTTCGATTCTCGAGATCTCGAGTTCGGGCGTCTTCAAGGTGATCAGCACGGCCGGCGATACGTTCCTCGGCGGCGAAGACTTTGACCAGCGTGTCATCGATTGGCTCGTCGAAGGGTTCCAGCACGAGCACGGTATCGACCTTCGACAAGATCGCATGGCTCTTCAGCGGCTCAAAGATGCCGCCGAGAAGGCAAAGTCGGAACTGTCGGCTGTGACCGAAACAGAGGTCAACCTGCCTTTCATCATTTCGAGCGCTCGCAACGAGGCGCTCCATCTGCAGCGCTTGCTCACGCGCGCGACCTTGGAGGAGCTCACAGCCGACTTGGTCGACCGCACGATTCAGATTTGCGAGCTCACCCTCGGCGAAGCGGGTCTCGACAAGGACGAGATCGAAGACATCATTCTGGTTGGTGGCATGACGCGCATGCCAAAGGTCCAGGAGCGCGTCACGAAGTTCTTCGAGCGCGACCCGTGCAAGGGCGTCCACCCCGACGAGGTCGTCGGACTTGGTGCATCGATTCAGGGCGCAGCTCTCGTCGACGACTCTCCGGAGCTCGACATGGTGCTGCTCGACGTCACTCCCCATACGCTGGGTATCATGGTCGTCGGTGGCTACTTCGAGGAGCTCATTCCACAGAACACCACGGTTCCGACTTCGCGTAGCAAGCCGTTCACGACGGTTCGCGACAATCAGACGGCGGTGAAGATTCTCGTGCTTCAGGGCGAGTCCCGGCGTGCGGAAGACAACGAGCTCCTCGGCGAGTTCATTCTCACTGGTCTTCGTCGCGCGCCAGCAGGGCAGGTCGAGGTGGAGGTCACCTTCGAGATCAACGCTGACGGTATCGTCAGTGTGCACGCGAAGGACGTCGAGACGGGCAAGGAGCAGTCGATCACGGTAACGGCGACCAGCGGCCTCACCGAGGACGAGATCGACGAGATGATGGCCGACGCGTCCGACTTCGCAGTCTCGCGCCGCGAGGATGAGGCTTCCGAGAAGGTCCGACAGCAGGCCGAAACGCTCATTGCGGAAATCGAACGACTCTTCCCTGAGGTCGAGTCCATCGTGGCAGGCAGTGACTTCGGTCGTGATGCGATCGACAAGGCGAGGGGCGTCGTCGACAAGGCGCGCACCTTGCTCGAGCAGGGCGACATCGAGAGTCTCGAAGAGGAACTCGAGTCGCTTGGCCGGACGCAGCGCATGTTCAAGGGTGTGGTCGGTAAGTCGGCCTAAGCGATGGCTTCCACCAGGCCCGGTTCCAGCGAGTCGCTGCCGACCGTGATTGGCGCCAATGGCGCCATCGACCTCACGGGCGAGGGCGGGGTTCAAGCCGTTGGTGATCGTGGTTCGAGGCATCCGTCGGGTGACGCTTGGGTGGCCGATCGAGGTCGGCGAAGCCTATTGCCCCCTACGCCCCCGAACGGCATCGAGCCTTCTCCGCCAGGTGAGGCGGCGCCCGCCGACATTCAGCAGGAGATCGCGGACCGCTTCGCGCTCGGCGATTTCGCAGGAGCGCTCACGGCCGCGGAGCTTCGGCTAGGCGAGGACCCTGCTGACGAGGGGGCGCGGCAGTACGCGGAGTCGAGTCGTGAGCGCCTCGAAGCGCGGTACACGACGCGGATCGGCTCCCTCGACTACATTTTCAACCTTGCGGTCCCGGCCGCGAAAGTGAAATGGCTGGGCCTCGACCCTCAGGCGGGGTTCTTGCTGTCGCTCGTCGACGGGCAGACGACGGTGGCCGAAGTGCTCGAGTTCTGCGGCATGGGGCACCTCGAAGCGCTTCGGGTGTTTACTGAGCTTCTTGACGCCAAGGCCATCATCCGGATCGCGTAGCTCTGGGTGCTTGCACGTCCGGGGCGGACAACTACCATCGGCCTCCATGGCAGAAGCCCCTAAGAAGATCGTGCTCGCCTACAGCGGCGGCCTCGACACGTCCGTCATCCTCACGTGGCTCAGAGAGACCTACGACGCAGAAGTCGTCGCGTTTTGCGCCGATGTTGGCCAGGGCGAGGATCTAGGTGGCCTCGACGAGAAGGCGCGTGCGACCGGCGCATCGAAGTGCGTGATCGCCGACCTCAAAGAAGAGTTCGCCCGCGATTTCTGTTTTCCGATGCTTCGGGCCAACGCCATCTATGAAGGCGACTACTTGCTCGGCACGTCCATCGCCCGACCGGTCATCGCCAAAGCGATGATGGACGTCGCCAAAGCAGAGGGCGCTGACGCCATCGCACACGGCGCGACTGGAAAAGGCAACGACCAGGTCCGGTTCGAGCTGGCCGCCATGGCGATCGATCCACGGATTCAAGTCATCGCGCCATGGCGCACCTGGTCTCTTCGGTCACGAAGCGATTGCATCGCGTACTGCAAAGAGCGAAAGATCCCGATCGAGGTCACGGCCGAGAAGCCGTACTCGATGGACGCGAACCTCTTCCACATCAGTTACGAGGGCGGGGTTCTCGAAGACACGTGGAACGAACCGCTCAAGGACATGTTCCGTTGGACCACGGCTCCCGAGGATGCCCCTGACGAGCCAGAGTACGTGGTCGTCGGATACGAGCAGGGCAATCCGGTGAGCGTCAACGGCGAGCGACTCACTCCCGCTGCGTTGATCGTTCGACTCAACGAGATCGGTTCCAGACACGGCGTCGGCCGAGTCGACATCGTCGAGAACCGTTTCGTAGGAATGAAGTCCCGAGGAGTCTATGAGACTCCCGGTGGAACCATCCTCCAGAGGGCCCATCGGGCCGTCGAGTCGATCACGGTCGATCGCGAAGTGCTCCGCATTCGTGATGGGCTCATTCCCGAGTATGCGTCACTCGTCTATCGCGGGTTCTGGTTCGCGCCCGAGCGGGAGATGGTCCAGGCGCTCATCGACGACGCTCAAAAGGAGGTCACCGGCGAGGCTCGCATCAAGCTCTACAAGGGCAATGCCGATGTGGTGGGTCGCCGTAGCCCCAATTCGCTCTACGACCCCGAGTTCGCCACCTTCGAAGCCGACGAGGTCTACGACCAGCAGGACGCGACCGGTTTCATCCGCCTCAACGCACTTCGGCTGCGAATTCGGGCCCTTCGTGACCAGCGCCGCGATGCTTAACCCTAGCTGTTGCGGCCGATCGGGCTCCTCGGTACTCTAGAAGCGCACAAGGTCTTGGACGTTCCAAGTATACAGTTGGTCGCCGCAATCGTCGGCGGCATGGGATTGGGCGCGTTGCTTGCGGCGGTGAGCGCCGGGATTCACGCGCTCGGAGAAGCGGGCCTGCAGGCCCTCTCGGAAGAGGGCAATCGCAACGCCAAAGTCGCAGAGCGGGTGCTTCGCGAGCTGAGCGCCGTGAAGTCGAGGCTTCTCATCGGTCGTATTCTTTGCGTCGCGTTGACGGCCGCGTTCGTCGCGTACTCGCTTCTCGAGTCTTTCGGACCCGGCACGGCCTTGGTGGGTGTCCTCGGCATCGCCGTCGCATACGCCGTCGTGGCGACTATCGCAGCTGCCGTCGTTCGGCGACGCTCCGGGCAGGCCACCCTGAAGATCTGGAGATGGCTTCGCGCGGTCGAATTGCTGCTTGTGCCCATCGCGGCGCCGCTCACGTGGATCAACACCTTGGTGGATCGGGTCGTGCCGGAAGCGCTGATTCAGGATCCTAGTCGGCTCGCAGAGCTCACGGTGGAACACGTCATCGAGCAAGGCGAAGAGGAAGGCGCGATCGCCGAGGATCACGCACAGATGCTTCGCAGTGTGCTGGAGTTCAAGAACACCGTCGCGCGCGAGATCATGGTCCCGCGGACGCAGGTCGTCGCGCTCGAGCTGGAGACGTCCATCGACGAAGTGCTCGCGAGCATCATGGAGTCGGGTCACAGCCGTTACCCCGTGTATCGCGGGCAGATCGACCACGTCGAAGGTGTCCTCTATGCGAAGGACCTCTTTCAAGTGCTGCGGAGCACGTCAGACGCCTCGGCCGTCGTCCTCGAGAATGTCCTACGCAAGCCCGTGTTCTTTGCCGCCGAGAGCCAGAAAATCGGCGCGCTTCTTCGCGAAATGCAGCGCAGACGTTCGCATTTGGCCGTCGTGGTCGACGAGTTCGGGGGCGCCGCAGGAATCGTCACGCTCGAAGACATCGTCGAGGAGATCGTCGGCGAAATCCAAGACGAGCACGATGAGGAGGCCCCGCTGGTGCATGAGCGGGCTCCGGGGCACTACTTCGTCGACGCGAGCATCTCGGTCTACGACCTCGAGGAGCATCTCGGCGAGTCCATCTGCGAAGACAAGAGCGACTTCGATTCGCTCGGCGGGATGTTGGTGCACCTCGCGGGGCAGGTTCCCATCATCGGAGAGACGCTTCGCGCGGGGCTCTACCGGGTGGTGGTACTCGACGCGGACGAACGTCACGTGCGCCGCGTCGAGATGCTGCGCGTCAGCACCGAGGAGCCAGACGAGCCGACAGCGGCAGCCGTCTAGGAGGCCTCGGGGTGCTCTTCGTAGCTCACCCAGTCCTGGAGAACGTCGGCGCCGCTCATTCTAGGGGTGACCACCGTATAGTGTGCGACCTGACCCTCCGGAGCCGCCCCGACAGAGCCGACATTGACGACGTGATACTCGGCGACTTGGCGTTGAAAGGGGACGTGCGTGGAGCCGCATATGATGATGTCCGCCGGGTCGTCGTTCAGCAGAGCAAGCATCTCGTCGTCGCTCAGGTCGTGACTGAGCTCGCGGTTCATGTCGACCGGTGAGCCATGAACCATCAAGATCTCGCGCCCGTCGATGAGCGGGATGCGTTGCTGCTCCGGGAGACGCCTCAAGCGCTCCGCCACGAGGTCACCGATGGCGGCTCGCGTATCGGCGAAGAGTCGGGCCTGGCGCCGTTGCTCATCGTCGATCGGAACGAGGCTCTGTGGGTCCACCGAGGCGAGCGCCAGGTCGGCCGGGCCGTGCGTGCAGATGGCACCGAGTGCCTGGAGGCGCTGCCAGACTTCCAGGGGCTCTGGACCTCCGAGCAGTAGGTCGCCGGCGACGTAGGTGCGCTTGACACCAAGGCGCTCAAGCTCGGTGAGAACCACGTCCAAAGCAGTGAGATTACCGTGCAAGTCCGAGAGGAAAGCGATGGGGCCCGCAGCCGGTGGTTGCGCCATGCCGGCATCGTAGCACCGAGCTGGCAGGGCCGCTGGGCCCAAGGCTTGCGCGCCGGGAAGGGCGGCCTATTGTCGGCGTCGGGAGAGCCATTTGAGCGAAGGCAGCGATCGAGACAACGTCATTCGCGTTGGTTTCGGGGAAGATGGCAAGCTGACGCGGGCACCAAGCCCCGAGCTTGCTCCCTCGCAGCCGGCACCGCCGCGAAGCGATCCGCGCGAGGGTCTGTATACCGTCAGCGAGGTGGCGCGGCTGTTCGGCTTCAAGCCATCCCGGCTCCGATACTGGCATCGCTCGGGTCTCCTCGGACCATCTGCGCGCGTCGCGGGCCGCAACTACTACACCTTTCAAGACTTGGTTGGGGTGCGGGCGGCGAAGGGCTTGCTCCAACAAGGGGTGGCCCTGCAGCAAGTGCGAGCCTCGGTAGATTCTCTTCGCCGTGCCTTTCCAGATACGAGTCGACCACTCTCCGAGCTCCGACTGATGGCCGACGGGCGAAGCGTTCTCGTTCACGATGACGTCGGAGCTTACGAGCCCACGACCGGACAGGCGGTGCTCGATTTCAGCGTGGACCGGCTCGAGTCTGATGTCGTTCGCTTGCTCCACTTCGAACACGATGACCGAGCAAGAGCGTACGAGCACTACCTCGAGGGATGCCGATACGACGAGAACGAGCGGACCTTCGAACAAGCCGAGAAGGCATACAAGAAGGCCCTCACCCTGGACCCCACGTTGTCGAATGCCCTCACCAACCTCGGCAATCTCGAATATCGACGAGGCGAGCTCGAGAAGGCGGAGCGGTACTATCGAAGCGCACTCGAATGTGATCCGGAGCAGCCGGAGGCCCTCTACAATCTCGGCTTTCTACACTTCGAGCGGGACGAGCTGGACGACGCCATTCGATTGTTTGGCGAGGCGCTCGGAAGCGATCCCTCGTTTGCGGACGCGCATTTCAACCTTGCGATGGCTCTCGAGGAGCGCGAGGAAACGGCGGCGGCCCGGCCGCACTGGCAGCAGTACCTGACGCTCGAGCCGGACGGCGCATGGGCGGACATCGCCGCGAAACATCTCGAACGAGGACCGCGGCGATGAACCAAGTCGACCCCTTCTCCCGCTTCGCGGCAGAGTACAAAAAGGCCGCTTCGAGCGAGGAATTCGAGGTGAGCCGCTGCGCACTCGGCACGGCCGATGCCCTGGGCCGACCGTCGGTTCGCTTCGTTCTTTTGAAGGGTTTCGATGCCCTTGGCTTCGTCTTCTACACGAACTTCGGTAGCCCCAAAGCGAGGGATCTCGATGAGAACCCTCACGCCGAGATGGCCTTTCATTGGCACACGACTGGCGTGCAGGTCCGCGTACGTGGATCCGTGAGCAAGGTGTCCGGCGACGAAGCCGACGAGTACTTTGCAAGCCGTGATCGGGGCAGTCAGCTCGGGGCGTGGGCCTCGAAGCAAAGCGAGGTCCTCGATGCGCGGGAGTCACTCGAAGCGGCCGTGCAGGAAACGGCTGCGCGTTTCGAGAATGTTTCCGTGTCGCGCCCAGCGTTCTGGGGCGGCTACCGAATCACTCCCGCGGCGATCGAGTTTTGGTACAACCACGACGACCGTCTACATGATCGATGGCTCTACGTGCGAGACGATGCCGATGCTCCGTGGCGAACGACGCGACTCTATCCTTGAGGATTCGCATCGTTGAGACTTGACGAACGGCTTCGAACTGTAGATCTTCGAAGTGAACCGGGGCAACCGCAGTCTCTCAACAAGCTTCAAGGCAGACGCCTACGAGGGGGTCATGGAATTAGGGTTGGTCAAGTGGTTCAACAACGCGAAGGGTTGGGGCTTCATCGCAGGGCGCGATGGTTCTGATGTGTTCGTGCACTACTCACAAATTCACGGCGAAGGTTACCGTACGCTGCAAGAGGGACAGCAGGTCCGCTACGACCTGCGCGCCGGGCCTCGCGGTCAGTTCGCGGAGAACGTCCTCGTAGGCGAAGAGCTCATGGCCAACGCGTCGTAGCTTCACGGTTGTACGTACTTCTCGAGGTCGAGCGCCCAGCGCACTTCGCTCACCGCTTCGTCGGATCCTTTGAGGGTCTTTCGGTACGTGACCTCGTGCCAGACGTCGAGCACTCGTGCTTCGTCGACCGGGTCTTTGACCTCGACGACCTCGGCGCTTGCCTCGTGGTAGCCGCGGTCGCTCGCTCGTTCGCCGACCTCCTCGCGAACGAGGCGGAATAGTTCGTCCGGATGGGCCGACGGAGCGTCGGACCGCTGAGTTCTCGCGGTGAATTGCACGGCGAGCCCATCTTGGACGACGACGCGAACACCCGAGTCCATGATGTGCAGCCGGACGCGCTCCGCGATTTGCAGCTCGTGGGCACCCGTTCGGTAAATCTCGACACCCGCGCTTGCGAGCGCCTGCTGAATGCTCTGAATCGACAGCGTTTCCTCCAACCCACTCATCAAGCGATGCGCCCAGCGCCGCGGAACGTACCACCCTCGACAGCCATCGCAAACGCAGCAGGATCGTCCCATGATCGAAGTCACCGACGCAATTGATCGGCAAGTCGTGTTCGAGCGAGCGCCGGAGCGAGTCATTTCACTCGTGCCGAGCGAGACCTGGTCGGTCGCGGAATTGGTCGGCGTGCAGCGCATCGTGGGGCGCACGGACTTCTGCTGCGAGCCTGAGGGTCACGTCGAGTTAATCCCATCCGTTGGGGGCACCAAGGGCTTCGACGTGGCGGCCGTGAAAGCGCTTCGCCCGGACTTGGTGCTCGCCAACAAGGAGGAGAACAGCCGACCTTTGGTCGAGGCGATGATCGCGGATGGTCTTCCCGTGCATGTGAGCTTTCCGTGCACCGTCGATCAGTCGAACGAGTATTTGGTTTCGCTTTGCTTGCTGCTTGGCCTCGATCCGGACCGAGCCGGGCCTGTGGCCGCCTGTCGAGCGGCGGTCGCGCGGGGAAGGGCGGCGCGGACCGATTCGGCGCTGCCGGTGTTCGTCCCGATTTGGAAAGACCCTTGGATGACTTTTGATGGCGGGGCGTACGCGAGCGACATCTTGGATCTTTGCGGAGCCAGGAATGTGTTTTCCGGTAGGGCGCGGCAGTACCCATTGGCGGCCGATCTCGGCAAGCGTGAGCCCTGGAGCCCAGAGCGAGTCGAGCATCGTGACACCCGCTATCCGAGGATCCGCTTGCAAGAGGTCGCCGATCTCGGTGCGCGCGCGGCCCTGCTCCCGAATGAGCCCTATGAGTTCGGACCGGAGGAGGCCGAGGCATTCTCCGAGCTCGATTCGGCCCAAACGATCGCGGTGCGATTCGTCGATGGGAAGGACCTGTTCTGGTACGGGACTCACGTTGCGCGCGCAGTCGAGCGACTCTGCGGCGACGTGGCCGAGGCGAGGGCGCTCAGCGTTGGTGCGGCAGCGCACAAGTGACGGGGGGTGTTGCTCCGAAAGGGTGCGTACGTCCCCATTTTTCCTGCGAGTCGCCGTCGAAAAACCTAGTCACGGATCGCTGTCTTCGATACATTCGACACGCTTTGGTACCCGTTCCCGAAAGACTCGCATCCATCCTTCCGAAGGGCGGAGCAGACGTGGCGATCCACCGCGGCGCGCGCCGATGCTCGCGCCGTTGGGTGCTCGATGCCGAGATCGATCTGCTCGGTCCGGTCCGTGGCTCCGGTCTGGCGATCAATGCGAGCATTGGTGGCTTGCGGGTTGCAGTCGACATGGGCGTGCCGGTCGGGGAGGTGTGTACGCTGCGTGTTCGAACCGCTCCGGATCACCAAACGGTCGAGCATGCGAAGGTCGTCTGGGCGAAGGCTCAACCGGACGGATACCTTCTTGGTCTCGAGTTCATCGGCGCTCCAGTAGCCTAAGATCATTGACTTTTCCGAAATCGGATCAGTGATGATTCGAGCACTTGCGGGAAAAGTGTCACAGGGCTAGATTCTCTATTCATCTGAGCGTACCGGTGACGGACGCTACGGAGGTTTATATGCGTCGCAGAATGTTCCTCGGGAAGATCCACCGAGCCACCATCACTCACGCCGATCTCGACTACGAGGGGAGCGTTACGGTTGATGCCGATCTGCTCGATGCCGCGGGCATCCTCGAGCACGAAGAAGTGCAGATTTGGAACGTCACGCAGGGGACGCGCTTAGCGACCTACGCACTCGAGGGGCCACGTGGCTCCGGTGTGATCTGCGTGAACGGGGCGGCGGCTCATCACATGAGCCCAGGCGATCTCGCGATCATCGCAAGCTTCGGCGATATGAGTGACGAAGAGGCGCGTGCGCACAAGCCGAAGGTCGTCCTGGTCGACAAGAACAATCGCATCGTCGATACCGGCCCCGAACGTCCCGGCCCACAAATGCCGCGGCGGGTAGACGAGCTAGTTCATTAAGGCGATGCTCCCCGCGTTGCCGGGGTGGCGGAATGGCAGACGCAGGCGACTTAAAATCGCCCGTGGAAACACGTGCGGGTTCGAATCCCGCCCCCGGCACTAGGTTGCGGTTCCAGTTTCTGTTTGTGTTACGGCGCCTTGCGCAGTTGGACCGTCGATGCCGTGCGTGCTGGTCGACCTGACGTCAACGTGGGCGGGTGACGATGGCGCCAGGGCTTGCACCAAACGGAGTTGCACGCGAGGGCCGAGGCGCGCGCAAGGATCGTGCGTACCTAGCGGCCTTGGTCGGATCTTTTCGTCTTTTTATGACGCAGTAGACGTCGTCGCCTTGGAGCTCGCGGCATCGGCCGCCCGGTCCAGGTGCCAGGTTTCTTCACCGAGCGGACCCTTGATGATCAGTTCGGCAAGGAACGAGACGTAGCTCTTGCGGATATGGGCCTTCGCAGGCCCGTACTCGTCCAGCATGATCGCGTGGAAGCGTCTGAGGTTGTACCAGGGCATCCGCGGCACGAGGTGGTGCTCGACGTGGTAGTTGAGGTTGTTCATCGCGAAAGAGATCATTCGGTTGCTGGTCACCGTTCGGCTATCGGTGAGGTCGTCGGAGGCGACGCACATGATGTGCTCGGACGCTCCCCGGAGGTTCACCAGGACCAGCGCCACGATGGCCGGGATGAGCCAGAGGTCGATGAAGAGATCCATCCGTCCGGCCGAGTACGCCGCGTAGATCACGCCGGCGAGGACCGCGTAGATGAGCGCGTACTCCACAATCATCTCGCGACGGGTCTTGGCGTCGGTGATCATGAAGCCCTTAATGGGGACGTGGAGGAAGACGTAGTACGGGCCGCCTCCGATGAGCCAGAGGTAGAGTCCGCCGCGCGCCAGCCAGGACGGCGTCCCCTCGATTAGCATCTCGTCCGGATCCTCCGGGGTCCGCGTGTGTGCGTGATGCGGGAGGTGAACGGCGCGATAGCCAGCGACGGAGATCAGCGCCGGGACTCCACAAAGGAACCCGACCCAGCGATTGAGGAACGCGCTCTTGAAGAGGGTCTTGTGGACCGACTCGTGCAGGAAGATGGCGAAGCTGTGGATCACCATGCCGATGACGAGCCAGGCCGGAATCCGGACGGCCAGCGAATCGGTGGAGACGATCGCCCAACCCGCCCCGACCCACATTCCCAGCAGCACCAGGAGCTTCAGGTTCCAGATGGGGTTCAGAGTCGTCAGCTCCCGTATCTGGTCGCGCTTCTCTGGTGAGGCTTTCAATACGTCGCTTAGGTTCATTGCGACGGGATTGTGAACCATGGACGAAGAGGCCACAACACGAGCGTGGGGCCGCGCTTGACGAGTCCCAGTGGCAAGGGTCATCGTCGCCGTTCATGACGTTCGCAGCGAGCGCGGTCAGCTCCCAGCAGATTATCGTGGGGGTCGATCCGGGTCCTAGCGCGTCAGGGGTACGCCAAGACCAGCCTGCTCGAGATCGCCAAAGAAGCAGGGATGAGCAAAGGCGCCCTCCACTGCGGTATTGCTCTGCGGTAGTCGTTTTCGCGTCCCCGACGCGATGGTCATGACCGACGGGAGTCGCATGGCGTGTCGTTTCATCCCCGACAATTTGGAGCCAGGGCGGTAGCGCGCGTCAAGCGCGTGAGGTGCACCTGGTCGGCTCGATCGCCGCTGAGTCCGCGATTGGCCCAAAGCCCAAGTGGCCATGACAAAGTGCGCGTTTGGGTCTGCAAGTGACCGGAATTGCAGCGTGCGCGCGGGGGCTGCGTGTCCCCTGGATTAGGCGGCGCGGGTGCTGGCTTCGTCTACGTAGAGGCGGCGCTCTTGGTTCACTAGGGCCAGGAGCTGCTTCTGGTCGATTAGGCCGGCGTCGAGCAGTGCGCGCATGTAGCCGTCTGCGTAGCCGCGCGCCTGCGCCAGCTTCGCGTAGTTGGCCCCACTGAAGCGGGCTTCGATCGTCTTTCGCACGAGGCCGCGCAGGGTTACCTTGAGCTCGTCTAGATTCATGGACGTTCCTTCCTGAGCCCCGAGTGTCGATGCGGGGGTCCTCCGGTCAAGAAAACGGCCGCCGGTTGGGGCTCTAGAACGAAGTGAGCGTTCGGAAGTCTTGGATCCGCGAGTCGATGTTCTCGCGCGTCAGCTCTACGAGGGCGCCGATTCCCACGTCTTGGACGCAGAACGATGCCGTGGACGAGCCGCAGATCACTGCCTGCCGAAGGTCCGTGTGACCCGCCTCGGCGAGGTAGCCGAGAAAGCCACCTGCGAAGGAGTCGCCCGCGCCCGTGGGGTCCGCGACTGACTTGAGTGGATAGGCCGGGGCGCAGAAGATGTCTTCTTCGAGGAAGAGAAGGGCGCCATACTCACCGCGCTTCACGATGACCGTTTCCGGCCCAAGCACTCGGAGGGCTTCGGCGACCGCGAGTGGATGGTGGTAACCCGTGAGCTGCCGCGCCTCTTCCTCGTTGATGACGAGGATGTCCACGCGCGCGAGCAATTCCTTGAGCGCGTCGAGCGCGGTATCGATCCAGAGGTTCATCGTGTCCGCGATCACGAGCTTCGGGCTCCGCACTTGGTCGAGCACGTGGAGCTGAAGTTGCGGCGCGATATTGCCGAGCATGACGAAGGGCGAGTCGCGGAACGCTTCGGGGATCTTCGGTTCGAACTCTGCGAACACGTTGAGATCGGTTTGAATGGTGTCGCGAGAAGTGAGGTCGTCCGCATACCGGCCCTCCCAATGAAAGGTCTCGCCGTCCGCAACCTCCAGCCCGGTCGTGTCGATCCCGCGCGAACGCATCATGTCGACCGCCTCGCGTGGAAAGTCTTTGCCGACGACACCGACGAGGCGGACCGGTGCGAGTTGCGACGCAGCCAAGGACGCGTAGACCGCTGAGCCACCGAGGATCCTGGGGTGAGAGCCGAGGTGATTGTGGATGGTGTCGAATGCGACGGAACCGACGACTAGAAGCTCGTTCATGATGCCTTTCAAGAGATGTACTTGCCGACCAGCGGTCGCAGCTTGTCGCGAACGTCCGGCGAAATCGAGTCTGGGTTGGTGATGATCGCGCCGCTCAGGGCCGAGGTCGCAGGGGACCCGCTGGGATCGGGCACTGCCTGAGCCAGTGCGGCGATGATTTCCTTGGCTTTTTCGACGTTCTTGCCCATTACGGCGAGGACGCCCTCGACCGACACCGCCTCGTGCGTCTCGTGCCAGCAGTCGTAGTCGGTGGCCATCGCCAAGGTCGCGTAGGGCAGCTCCGCCTCGCGTGCGAGGCGCGCCTCCGGGAAGTTCGTCATCCCGATGACCGAGACGCCCCACGAACGATAGAGCTGTGATTCGGCGAGTGTCGAAAACTGCGGCCCCTCCATGCAGAGGTACGTCCCGCCCTCGTGCACACTCGCGCCGGCCTTCCTCGCGGCAGCGGTGAGCGCGCTCGCAAGCTGTGCGTCGATCGGATGGGCAAACCCAACATGGGCGACCACTCCGTCGTCATCGAAGAATGTGTCGACTCGATGTCGAGTTCGGTCGATGAACTGGTCGACGATGATCATGTCGCCCGGGTGGATGTTCTCTTTCATCGAGCCGACCGCCGACACGCTTAGAATCTGCTCCGCGCCGGCCATCTTCAATGCCAATACGTTCGCGCGATAGTTAATGCGATGAGGTGGAAGTCGGTGGCCGCGCCCATGACGTGGAAGGAATAGCAAGCGCGTCTCTTCGAGAGTCCCGGCTACGATGGAGTCAGACGGAGCCCCGAACGGTGTCGTGAGAGCAAGCTCTTCGACGTCGGTGAGCTGTTCGAGCGCATAGAGGCCGCTACCGCCGATGACGCCGAGAGTTCGTGTGGTAGTGCTCATCTCGTATAGGCCTGCCGAGCGACGACGAGGTTCTGTACCTCACCGTCACGAAACACGTCGAGCTGCACGCTTGAACCGACGGGGCCGCGTAGCTTTTCCACGATGTCTGGGTAATCGAGCTCTCGCACCGAGGCCCCATTGATCGCGATGATGACGTCGTCGACCCGAAGCCCCGCGAGATCCGCCGCGCCGCCAGGGGGCACCTGCACCACTCGAAGTCCGCCGCCCTCTGAATAGCCGAGCTTGGCGTGGATCCCGCCCGAAGGCTGTCCGCCGCCGCCGCCTCCGCAGCCCCAGACGAGGGCGCAGCTCAGAACGAGCAGGGCCAAAGCTCTCGAGATTCCGTCCATCGCGCGTCACGGGCATAGCCGTCTTCGTCGCGAGTGCAAACCTTCCACGGGCCAAGATTGACACCCCCCAGCGCCCGAGTACCATGCCCTCAAACCCGCGAAACTGCGAGCGAAACTGCTCTTGGAACCACCGACCTACAAGCTGCTCATCTCCGACGACGAAGGTCACACCACCGTCGTCCCGCTTCTTCGCGAAGAGGTGACGATCGGCCGAGAGAAGGGCAACACGATTCGGCTCACCGAGCGCAACGTGTCGCGTAGCCATGCCCGGCTCCTAAAACGTAATGGATCTTACATTGTCGAAGACCTCGGCTCCTACAATGGAATCGTCGTCAACGGAGAGCGCGTCGAGAGCCGCGCGAAGCTGACAGCCGGCGATCAACTCAGCATCGGCGACTACGCACTCGCCTTTCAAGCCGATGTCGACCCGCGGGCAAAGACGCTCCCACCGGTCCAGGCGCGAAGCCAGCCGCCCCCTCGTCTCGTGCTGCTTGGCGAGCCAGCGGCCGGTGCCGAGTTCACACTCAACAAGCCAGCTCTTCGGATTGGACGCGACGAGCACCTCGATATCTGGATCAATCACAAATCGATTTCCCACGAGCATGCCGAGGTCCAGATCCGCGAGGGCAAAGTGACCGTCTTCGACCTCGAAAGTGCGAACGGCATGCGCGTGAACGGGATACAAGCCTCGCGCGCCTTGCTCGAGACAGGCGACATCGTTCAGCTCGGCCAGGTGCGGTTTCGGTTTCTGCCCGCGGAGGGGTCGCACAGCTTGATTCCACTCGCCGAAGAGGCGACCGACAAGACCCGCCGATCGTCGAGCTCGCGAAAGCCCATGATTGCCTTGCTGGTCCTTGCCCTGCTCGGCGCACTGGGCGCAGGTGCCGTGCTCTCGACCCTTCGCTCCTCGCGGGATCGTGTCGCGGTGGTGGCTTCCGCTGCCCCCGTTCCGACCACGCGCAAAGCCCTGGAGCCGTCGCAAGCTGCGGCTGCCCCGCGCGCGGCAGCGGCGCGCCGCACCGATGCCGACTCTCCGTCGGTCGAGGAGCCACAGGAGTGGGAGCGTGAGCTCGTAAGGGCGCGAAGGGCCCTGACGCGGGGCCGATTCGACCGTGCGTACGCCATCGCGAACGACCTTCCTGCCGATAGCGTGCTGCGCGATACCCCCGAGTTCGGGGAGATCCGCTATCGATATGTTCAGTCTCACATTCAAGAGGGCCTGCTCGCCTTCGAGCAGGGCGACTTTGATCGTGCGATGGCGGAGGCCAGCGTCGCCCTCGAGGTCACGGGCATCACCTCAAAGCAGCGGCAGGAGGCTCGACGGCTCTTTCGGCGCGCGAAGAGCCGCCAGGGGCGCAGAATCGTTGATTAATGGCCGTCGGCCATGACACACTGACATTGGGTGTTTGGGGGAACACAGACCGGGAGAGCGTCCGCGGGGCGTGGGGCATGGGCCGTCATGCTCCTGCTCGCGCTTGGCGCGTTTGCATCCAGCGCCTCCGCACAGGAGGCCACCACGCAGGGCGGCGGGATGGACCTCCACCTGTTTCGGCCGGCCGTCGACAGTCGTGGCTACTTCGCCGTAAACGGCAGCGAGGTGATGCCCCACAAGGAGTTCAGCTTCGGCCTCGTCCTAGACGCCGGGTTCGGCATCCTTCGGTACAACGGTTTCATCAACGACGAGAACGCTGCAGCGGACCAGCGGGTCACGCAGAACCGGATCGCGCGCCAGGCGTTTACCGGCACGTTCATCTTCAACTTCGGAATCATCGATCGCTTGGTGATCGGTATCTCCCTGCCCATTACCTTCTTTCGTGGGTACGAGGTGCAGACGCCGGACCGCAGCGGAAGTTGCGCCGCAGGATCGACGACGTGCCTCTACAATCTCGAGGCAGCCGGTCTTCGCTCGCAAGGCGTCGGTGACCTGACAATTCATGCGAAGGCGCGCTTGCTCAACCTCGGCGAATTTCCCATGGGCATAGCGGTCACCTTGCGTGCCGGTTTTCCCACCGCGAAGACGACACAATTTGCCGGCGAGCCAGGTTTCTCGCTCTGGCCCTCCCTCGTGCTCGAGTTTCAGCCCATCGAGAAGATTCGCCTCGCCCTCGAAGGCGGCTATCGATGGAACTCGAAGCAGGGCGCATCATTCATCTGGGACGGCTCATCGAGCCCTGCCCCCGGGGAGAGCAACGCGACCAATCCGGTCGACGACCCCGACGCAGGCCGCCGCTTCACCTATGACGACTTGATCACCTTCGGCTTTGGTGCCGCCTTCCGCGTCGCGCGCTCGTTCGACATCGTCCTCGAGCTCTACGGAACGCAGATCGCCAAGGAAATCGGAACCAAGGGCACCCTCTCGATGGAGGCACTCCTCGGGTTCAAGTACTTCGTCACGAACAAGAGCTTCCTCTACGTGGCAGGTGGTGCGGGTATTCCGAAGACAGGCTTCCAGGCTGCCGATGCGCGCGCAGTTTTGGGATTCATGTATGAGCCAGCGGTTGGCGATCGCGATGGCGACGGCATTCCGGACGACGACGATGGCTGCCCCGACGACGCGGAAGACAGGGACGGCTTCGAAGACAGCGACGGCTGCCCTGATCTCGACAACGACAGCGATGGCATCCTCGACATCAACGACGCTTGTCCTCTCGTCGCAGAGGACTATGACGGCGATAGCGACGAGGACGGTTGCCCGGAGGGCCGCGAAGGGGACCGCGATGGCGACGGAATTCCGGATGACCTCGACGCCTGTCCCGACGTGCCGGAGGACTTCGACGGCTTCGAAGATGATGACGGCTGCCCCGACCCTGACAACGACGGCGACGGGATTCTCGATGTGAACGACCTCTGCCCGAACGACCCTGAGGATGTCGACGGCTTCGAGGACGAAGACGGGTGCCCCGACGTCGATAACGACGCTGACAGAATCCTCGACGTGGACGACGCCTGCCCGAACGACCCAGAGACCTACAACGGGCACGAGGACGAAGATGGCTGCCCGGACAAGGGTCTCGTGATCCTCGAAGATACGCAGATCACCATCCTCGAGAAGGTCTACTTCGAGACCGACAGCGCGATCATCAAGTCGAGAAGCTTCCCGCTCCTCGACGCCGTGGCAGCGACCCTCAACGCGAGCCCCCAGATCACGCTGATCGAGATTCAGGGTCACGCGGACGAGCGAGGTAGCGACAAATACAACGTCAAACTCACTCGAGCCCGGGCCGCCTCCGTGATGAACTCGCTCATCGAACGTGGCGTCATCAAAGACCGCTTGCGCTCTGCGGGCTACGGCGAACGCTGCCCGGTCGACCCCAAGCACAACGCCACCGCTTGGGAGAAAAACCGCCGAGTGGAGTTCAAGATCATCGAAACCGACGCAGGACCGACGGGAGTTGAGGTAACATGCCCGCGAGGCCGGTCTCTGGTTCCGAGGTGATATGACGCGCGAGCGCTTCATCGAGCTCATGACACCCGCCCTGACCCGGTTTGGTCAGGATTTGAAGTCGGTGCTGAGGATCGTCGAGGATCCCGAATTCGACGACGCCAGCCGTGGGGCTGCGGCCGGGGCACTCATGCACGTGATGTCTTCGACCGGAGCGATACCCGGAGTGCGCGGGGTGCTTCGTCATCTGGGCGACGTACTCGTCGTGCGACTGATGCTTCGCGATACACGCGAACGCTCTCCCGAGACGTTCCAGAAGTTGGTCGAGCATACGCCCGAAATGCTCGAACCTCTCTCGGACGAGCTCGAGGCCATGCAGGCATACCTCGGGGATCGGGTCAGTGTTCTCGAGAAGACGGTGGAGAAGTTCGCGACGCTCAATCACCAAGGACACCAGGCGGAGGCCTGTGTCGAGGACCCTGAGTCGGCGACCTGGTTGTACGATGCAGTGCATGCGGCGCTCATCGACGAGATCGAGTTCGACGATGAAGACGTGGTCCGGGAGTTGAAGCAGGTCGATCGAATCCTGGCGCCGCTCGCGTCCCGGGTCGGTCGCTAGCGACTCAAGCCGCGCGACGGTCCGGTGCAGCAAGCTCTCGAAGGAGCCAAGTTCCGCGCGACGCCTTGACGGGCTTGGGGGTAGGTTGCCCCAAGACCCTCAGCAGCTCGATGGCGGCTTCGTTCCAAGGCACGAGCCGGACGACCGTGCCGTCGATGGCGCGTACCCCCTCCGTACCGCAGTTGCGCCGACGCATCACGTCGTCCGCATCGGACTGCGCCCGCGTGTGCACGAGGAGCATCACACTCCGCCGGCGGAGTATTCCGATGGACGCCGAAGCGACGCCGAAACTCACGTCGACGAGACCCGCGCGAGCGCTCGGCAGCGAGATGCGGATCCGTTCGGCGCCGTCGTCTGCTGTCTCCCAGGCGAAGGCCATCGAGGTCGCGTCGCCCGAGATTCGGAGAGTCGATGCGAACCGCAGGAGGAGTCGCCGCGATTCTTGGGTGCTGGGCGCGAAGTCGAAGCGGGTCCCGGCGAAGAACAGTGGGAGCAGGAAGAGCGCACCCTTGGCCTGCCCGATCGCGAAGCATCCCGCCACGAGCGCGGTGAACGTAAGCGCTCCGAGTACCGTCGTGCCGTCGAGGAGACGAAGCTCGAGCTCGCGGGGGCCCATTTCAGGCCTCGCGGCGGCCCAGCTCCTGCCTTCCGGATGAGCGGGCTCTCGGCACGGGCGGTGCATCGCGAGCAGAACGAGCGGGAGCCCCCAGCTGAGCCCGGTCGGGTCCACGAGTTGTGCAGTCGCAACCAGCGCCCCTGTTGCAGCTACGACCAGCGGCCAGGGTGCAGGTATCCAAAGCTTTTGACGCCCGAGCCGCGACTCGAGCGAGCGCCGTTTCAGCAAGGCCAGAATCGATATCGCGAGTAGGGCCCAGGCGACCGGACGCTTCTGCGGCGTCGATAGCGGACGAAATCCATCCGGTCGGGGCGCTAGCGGCTGCTCCGCGGGGAGCGCGATGGAGCCCTCGGGCAGATCGAGCCCGAGTGGCCAGGCCGTCAAGCGGGGGAGGTGAATCCGACGCCAGCGTACGATGGTGCGGCGAGGACCCTCGCTGATCTCGAGCTGCACTCCAGGGGAGTTGTCCTTCATCTCGTCGGGAACTCGCGTTCCCTTTGGCGCACGAAACTCGACCGAGACGTCGTGCAAACCCGTTTCCCATGCCGGCACGGACCAGACGACACGCGGATGCTTCTCTCCCGCGACTTGGACCGCACTGACCTCGGCGGGAGCGCGATACCGGATGTACACCTTGTACTCGCCGTGCCGCGGCGCTTCTCGACGCGCGAACGAGAGACGAATCCTGCCGTCTTCGTGGAGCTCGGCTTCCGGTCGAAAGATCTCGCCCTCGTCCGAGCGAAAGTAGGGTGGGCGGTAGCGATCGAGCTCGACGTCGGGGCCGAGGTCTACCAGCTCGATCTCGTGCAGCCAGCCAGCATGAACCTCGACGTCCAGTCGCAGAAGAACGTACAGCGTCGCGTCGGGTTCGACCTCGACCGTGGCCCGGGCGCTGTGTACGACCGTCCGAGTCCACGCATGAGCGGGCTGAGCCTGGCTGAGAACCATGACGAGAACGACTGAGAACAGCCCGATCCATCGGGTGAAGCGCATGGCCCGAACCTACGGAATTCCGGTCTTTCGGTGAAATTTCCTACTGGATACGGATCCAGGAAGGCATGAAGAGCAGAACAAACAAGGAGAGGGTGAACCAGCCGACCATCCTTCGTCGCTCGGACAGTTCGCCCGGCTCGGTGGGCGGGTGGTCCGCTCCAGTGGCTCGAGTCATCAACCAGAGCACGCCCGCCCACACGAGCCAATGCATGCCGGCCGCCATTTCTACCATCAGCGCATCGCCACGAACGCCGTTGAGATACTCGGGGGCTGCGTAAAGAAGCCCGACGATGATTGCCACGACGGGCAGGAGCCGGATTACCGTCTTCGAGACTCGGTTCTGACGAGGCCCGAGCAGCGCATAGGCGATGTGGCCCCCGTCGAGCTGACCGAACGGCAGGAGGTTGATCATCGTGACCAGAAGGCCCGCCCAGCCGGCGAGGGCGGTCGGCGTCAGCATGACGTCGTAGCCCTCGGGAATTGGGCCCTTCAGCGCGTAGAGGATTCCCGAGTAGAGCAGGGAGCGACCTTCAACGAAGTATTCCCCATCGGGGAGCGCCTCTACGGGCGAGGTCGCAATGCCGTAGATCACGACCGGTACGGCGACGATCATTCCGCACAGCGGCCCGGCCGCGCCGATATCGAGCAGAGCGCTTCGAGATCGAATTCGTTCGCGCATCTGAATCACCGCGCCGAGGGTGCCGAGCAGAAAGAACGGAACGGGAATGAAGTAGGGAGGAGAGATGTCGATCCGGTGGTAGACCCCCGCAAAGAAGTGGCCGAATTCGTGGGCCATCAGGATGCCCATGAGCGGCAGCGAGAACACCCATCCCGCGGACAGGTCTTCGAGCGACTCAGGGGTCCGTCCGAGGACTTGCGAGGCCCCGACATAGAACGTCGACAGGAACGTCAGCGCCATCAAGACGAGGGGGAGAATCCATTGCGTCTTTCGGCGCGCCACCGCCTGGCTGTAGCATGTGCGTTGCCTGGCGCACGATCTGCTATTCTCGTGGCCCGATGGACCTCTACAGTGCAGCCAAGAGGCTCGGTCGCCCGTTCGTGTTTACTGACGAGAGGTCGGCGCAGAGTCTGACAATTGCCGATCATGGCCTCATCGGAGATGGTTTCTCGGCAGCTCTCGTACGGACCGACGGCGCTATCGACTGGCTCTGCCTACCTCGTTTCGACAGCCCGAGCGTGTTCGGCGCGCTTCTCGACGAGCGCCGTGGCGGATTGACGTCGGTAAGCCCGGTCGACTTTCCTTTCGAGACCCTTCAGCGATACGATCCAGGCACGAATGTGCTCGAGACATTGTTCCGAGCCGAGGGGCGAGGCGCGCTCCGTCTGACCGACTACATGCCGTGGACGGATGACCCTCGCTCCGCCATGCACGAGGTGCATCGCCGCGTCCAATGTGTCGAAGGCGAGGTGGACGTTCGTGTCGTGTTCGACCCCCGATTCGGCTACTCGAACACCGAGACGAGCTTCGAGGTGACGGGGCGCTCGGCGCTCGCGAAGGGCGCCTCCGGAGAGAGACTCATGGCCGTGCTCGGCGGCACTGGTCGTTGGGAGGCTCGCCCCGAGGGTGGCGTTCAGTCAATCTTCAAGCTCAAGGCGGGCGAGCGCGTTTGGGTGGTGATTAGCTGGAACACGTCGGAGCCTGAGACCGTGCTCGCGTACCGACCGTTCGATGCGCTGCGCACTACTCGACAACGCTGGCGTGATTGGGTGGGTGGACTTCGATACGACGGTCCTTGGCGCCATCATGTCATTCGCTCCGGCCTGCTCTTGAAACTGCTGATGTATTCGCCGACCGGTGCGATGGTTGCTGCTCCAACCACGTCGATCCCCGAATGGCTTGGAGGTCATCGAAACTGGGACTATCGGTATACGTGGACGCGAGATACCGCGATGGCGGTTCGCGCCGCGAATTTGCTCGGCTGTACTAGTGAGGCCCGCGAGTTCTTTCACTTCGTCCGCGATACGCTCGAGCGCGATCGGAAGCTCCAGATCATGTATGCCGTCGATGGAGGCAGGGTCCCCGACGAGCGAACGCTCCATCACTTGGCCGGGTACCACGGCTCTCAACCGGTTCGCGTCGGCAACGGCGCGCGCGATCAGGTCCAACTCGATACTGCGGGCGCGTTGATGGATGCAGCCTACGTCTACGAGCGTGGGGGTGGCTCCCTCGGTGCTCGTGGGTGGAGACGACTTCGTGAGGTCGTCGACAACGTCGCGGCAACATGGGCCGAGCCCGACCACGGGATCTGGGAGCCGCGGGCAGGCAAGCGCCACAACGTCCATTCAAAGCTCATGAGCTGGCTCGCGCTTCGGCGCGGGTCGGAGCTGGCGCCGCTCTTCGGTGACAAGACGCTCCAGGCGCGCTGGCAGGCTACGGCGGACGAGCTGCATGCGGAGCTCTGCTCCCGCGGCCTCGACAAGTCGGGCAAGCGCTTCGTCGCCGCGTACGACCACGAGCACCCCGATGCCTCGCTCTTGTTGCTGCCGATTCATGGCTTTCTCCCCCCGAGTGACGAGCGGATCTTGAACACCGTCGAGTGGATTCGGGCGGAGCTCGGAGCGGGTCATCATGTCTATCGATACCGCTCCGACGATGGGGTTGGCGGGGAGGAGGGGGCCTTCGTGTTGTGCGGGTTCTGGCTCGCAGAGGCGCTAGCGATGGCCGGACGGATCGACGAGGCGCAGCAGGTCTTCGTCGCGCATGCGGAGGCCTCCAATCATCTCGGGCTTCTTTCCGAGGAGATCGAGCCCAGGTCCCAAGCGTTGCTTGGTAACTTTCCCCAGGCATTCAGTCACCTTGGTCTCATCAATGCCGCCGCGCGTATCGATTTGGCCCTGCGTTTGAGGGACGAAGGCTCGCCTCGCGTGCCGGAGGTCGAGATCGGACGCTGACGTGACAACGGGGGGCAACGCAAATGGGGCGGGCATCGCAGGCGCGGCTTCGCGGCGCTATCAGTCGCTCGTGCTCCTACTCGCGCTGCTGACCGGCGCAGGTCTCTTCGTTGCGGCCGGGATGCGTGGCGCCGACTCCTGGGCGCTTTTCGTAGTTGCGAGCGTCGCCGCGCTCGCCGCTTCGGCCAGACTGTCGTCGCCGGGCGATGACTCCCCGAGTGTTGCGACTTCGAGTGCACCGCCGCCGAGTGCCGAACTCGACCAAGCCGCTTCACCATCGAGTGACGCTCCGCCGAGTCGAGGCCCGGACGAAGTGGACTACCTTCGCGCTCTCCGCCACGAGTTCAGAACTCCGCTCAACGCCGTGCTCGGCTTCTCCGACGTATTGCTGAGCGGCATCGATGGCGATGTGAACGCGTCACAGCGCGAGGATCTCGAGATCATCCGCGCATCCGGCATCCGGCTGCGCATCCTGCTCGACAGCGCGCTCGACATCTCGCAGCTCGCGGAGGGTGAGCTTCGACTCGATATCGATCGGGTTGACCTTCGTGAGCTCGTCCGGCGGGCCGCCAGCGAGGCTGGGCAGCTTTGGTCCAACAAGCGCCACGCGGATTGCGTGCTTCCAGAACGAGCGTTTCATGCGGACGCTGACGAGGGGCGCTTGCGCCGTTCAATTCTCGTCCTCGCCGACTTTCTCGCTACGAGCCATCGTGATGCAGACATCTCGATCGCGCTGCGGCCCTCGGACGACCACCTCGCCATCGAGCTGACCGCCGAACCGGCAGAGCGGCAGTCACTCGAGGCTCTGCCGACGACCGCCGAGGTGCTCGCCGCAGAGGACGCCACGAAGATCCGTCAGTGGCCGGTAGCGGTCACCTCCGAGCTCATCGCTCGGCACGGTGGCTCGCTCTATCATGGCAGCGCGCCGGTGCGGTTCCGGATTCGACTCCCAGTCGGGGAGGGCACATGAGCGCGAGGTGGATTGCGGTAGCGGCATCGACGTATTTCGCGCTCCTTTGGGTGCTCCTCGCGCCGGAACATCGCTGGGTTGGCGGGCTTTTCGTGCTCGGCATGGGCCTCCTCACCAGTGCGGTTTCGATGCGAGATCTCGTCGCAGCGGATTCGACTCCAAGCGCGACGGCCCCGTCTCCCAAGCGGGATACGGTCATGCCCGTTCAAGAGACGATCGACGCCTACGCGGCCGATCCCGAGGAGCCGGAGCATCAACGGGCGCGTTTTCTTGGGGCGCTCGGTCACGAGCTTCGCAATCCGCTGAACTCGGTCACGGGCTTCTCGGACATGCTCCTCGGCGGTGTCGAGGGTCCGTTGAACCCCGAGCAGGAGCGGAGCGTTCGCACGATTCGAGCGAGTGCCGAGCGCCTCCTTCGCCTGGTTTCGACGATTGTCGACCAGGCGAAGCTCGAAGCGGGGACACTTCGCTTGCAACAACAGTGGGTGGCCCCGCACGAACTCGTGTCGGAAGCCATGGGCTTCGCCCGCTCGAGGGCCGAGGGCAACTCTGTGATCGGCGGAGTCTCCGAGGGGCTACCCAGGGTGTTCGTCGATCGTCACCGGACGGTGCAAGCGCTAGTCAGTCTCACCGTGCTGGTGATCCGATCGTCGAAAACCGACATCTCCATCCGAGTCGCGCCGCCGCGCCGCGATCAAGCGGGCAAGGGTTTCGTGCAGTTCGATCTGATGGCGAGTCTCCAGGATGCGACCGCCGACACTCTCGCCATCGTCGAGAAGCTCGAGAAGCCCTTGTCGAGATCCGACGCGCTCGGTCTCGAGGTTGCCGTGGCGAGGAGCGTCATCGAGAAGCAGGGCGGCCGAATCTGGACCGAAGCTGGAACCGCGGGAACTCTGCGGGTTTGCATGACGCTCCCCACCTCGGCGAGCTAGTCATCTTGGGCGTCGAGCACCGCGCGATAGGCGGTATTGCGTTTCCAGCCGTATTCGTCCTGCAGGCGCTTGGCCATGGCTTTGGTCGTGAGCCCCTCGGTCTGCCATTCGGCAACGAGCTCGGCCACGTCGACATCCTCGACCGGGGCGCTGGCGGTCCTTCCCTCAATCACGAGCGTGATCTCGCCCTTCGGTGGGTCGGCCAACGCACTTCTCACCTCGGTCACGGTGCCGCGCAGCACTTGCTCGTGAAGCTTGGTGAGCTCTCGGCAGACTACGACACGTCGATCGGCGTCGAGTTGCTCCCCGAGCTCGCGAAGCGTCGCGTGGATCCGGTGCGGCGACTCGAACACGACGGTGGTCGCGCCGGACTGTGCGATGCGTTCCATCGTCTCACGTCGGTCCTTGCCGCCTCTCGCCAAGAATCCCTCGAACGTGAAGCGTCGGGCTGGAAGCCCTGCGACGCACAACGCCCCGAGCACGGCGCTCGGCCCTGGGACGGACTCTACAGTGACGCCCGCCGCTACTGCCTCGGCAACGAGATGGGCCCCAGGATCGCTGATGAGCGGAGTCCCAGCGTCGCTCACCAATGCGTAGTGAGCGCCCCCCGTGAGGGCTTCCACGAGAGTTTCGAGCTTGTCTTCGCTGGTGTGCGCATGGAAAGAGCGCAGCGGAGTGTTGATTCCGTGCTTCGCGCAGAGGGTCCGCGTGTGCCTGGTGTCCTCGGCGAGGATGACCTGAGCCTCCTGCAGGACGCGCAGGGCTCGCAGCGTAATGTCCTCGAGACACCCGATCGGAGTAGCGACGATCGACAAACGACCCGACATGCTGACGGCGTTACCACATCATGAGCCGAGCGCGAAGCGAGACTCAGTCGGATTCGTAGACCTCGACGACCGTGTCGCCCAGCTCTTTTCGCAGGAAGTCCTTCATCTTCTGCAGCAATCGCTTCTCGATCTGCCGCACGCGCTCGCGGCTTACGCCGAACTCATCCCCGAGGACCTGGAGAGTCTTTGGCTCGTCCGAGATGAGGCGATCGTCGAAGATCTTCTTCTCCTTGCCCTCGAGCGTCTCCCCAAATTCGTGAATCTTCGTGCTGAACTTGTCGCCCACTTCCGCGTCGGCAAGAGTGTCGTCGATCTGCGCATCGTGGGAGGGCATCAACTCCACTCGGGCGACGGACCGGCCCTCGGCGGTGCCGACAGGAGCGTCGAGTGATGCGTCGCCCGAGGCGAGTCGCATGTCCATCGACACGACGTCGCGCTCGGGCACGTTCAATCGCTCTGCGATCACCTCTGCCGTTGGCTCGATGCCCATCGCCGAGAGGCGCGCCTTTTCTTTCTGTAAATTGAAGAACAGCTTTCGTTGCGCTTGGGTCGTGCCGACCTTGACGAGGCGATGGTTGTTCAAGATGTAGCGAAGGATGTATGCGCGAATCCACCACGCCGCGTAACTCGAAAGCTTGACCCCTTTATACGGGTCGTACTTCTTCACGGCCTGCATGAGACCGATATTGCCTTCCTGCACGAGGTCGAGAATGTTCTTGTATGCTTGGCGGTAGTCGTAGGCGATCTTCACGACTAGCCTGAGGTTCGAGGTGACTAGCTGCTTTGCAGCGTCCACGTCATCGTCTTCGAAGAATCGAACGGCCAGATCGTGCTCCTCCTCTTTCGACAGAAGGGTGTAGCGCTGGACGTCCCTCATGTACGCGCCGAGGGGGTCGCGTCGAGAAAGCGCTGTGGCGCTTGGCGTGAGGGCCTCACCCGTGCTCCGACCCAAGGACGAGTCCTCATCGAGAACCTCGACTTGGGGTTCCTCGAGATCGTCGGGAAAATCTGTCTCGTTTTCAGTCATGGCCTTTGCGCGAGCCCGCGATCTGTAAAGCACGGTACCCCCGTCCGTCCAGTGCACGGGCTCACTTTGGCGCTTGGAAGCTCTGTCCGCCCGCCGGGCGGGGCCGAAGCCGAGCCGTCGCCGGTCCTGTAAGCGCGTATTGGATCGACCCGTCGGGAGTCATGGCCGACTTCAACCCCGCCGAGGCGAGCTCGAACATCGTGGCGATCTTGGGACTGCGGGCCTTGTAGGCCTCCTCGATCTTCACACGCGCCATCAACTTCAACTCGGAGCGGCCGAGCGGTCGGCGAAGGTTCACGCTCCCGATGACATCGAGCTTCAAGTCCTCGCCGTGCGATTTGGCGCGCTCTATGGTCGCCGTGCCTTCCTCGACGTTCGCGACGAGCTCGAGGTCGCCAGCATTGGCTCGGTCGAGTGTGAGCCCGCCCCAACCCGGGATGTCGATCTTGGTCTTGCCGTCGCCGAGGTTGAGCCCCTCGATCGTCAGCTCCACCGTTCCGTTCGACTCGGCGACTTCCGCGGGCATTGCCATCTCGATGTCCGCGTTGAGTATTCCAAAGAGCGGGACCTTGGAGTACCGACGGAGTGCCGGAATCGCCTCGAGGGTGAGGTCCTCGATCTCGACGTCGAGCTCTGTGCCGTCGTCTGTCATCGTCACCTCGCCATCGATCTCTCCACCCGCAAGTTCAGCGTCGAACTCGTACGACTTCGTGCTGGAGATCAGAGAGAGCAAGGTGGTTCCGACCGTGAGTTCATCGAAGATCACGTCGAGCGGTGGCGAGTCGCCCTCGGCGGGGAGTATTACTCGAAGGTTCTCGAACTCGAGACCGGCGAGACCAGAATGGGTGAGGTCGACGATTTCGAGCTCGTAGCCACGGACCGCGGCTTCCTGCGTGAGGCGGTCGGCCAGGCGTTCGTAGGGGAAGGTCTTGTAGGCGAAGAACACGAAGCAGAGAAGGAAGAAGGTAGGGTACCCGGTCCACTTGAGAATTTTTTTGAAGGGAATCTGAGGCACGAGGGTCTCCTACTTCGGCGCGTCTTCTCGATCATACGCGTTCACGGCGAGCTTCACACTGTACCCGGTGCGCATCCGCCCGCCCGTCATCTGAATCAGCTCGATGGCCACGGGATACGAGCTGTTCTCGATGTCGGCTAGCATCTCGATCAGCGGGCGAAGCTCGACGACGGGGAGGGACACCCGGACAGATCTGCGGCTGTAATCCCCGAGATCTAGATTTGGCTGGTCGTTGATGCCGAGCCCGGTCACCCCGTACTGCTGTGCACGTTCCTCGAGGAAGCCTCCGAGAGATGGTGCCTTGCGGTTGTAGAGATTCTCCACCGCTTTTCGGTCAGCTTTCTGTTGTCGCAGTCGTGGTTCGGACCTCTGAATATCCTGGAGCACTCGGGTGATTTCCTCGTTCTCGGTTTCGACGTCCCCGATCGTCGAAACGCCGATGTACATCGGGACCACGAGAAGCATCACGCCGAGGACGGCAGCCATGATGCCCAGTAGACGTCGTTCGCGAGTGCTCAGCGAATCAGCCCAGCTACGTAGATTGTCGAATGCGTCACCGAAAGCCACGTTACTTCTCCTCACTCTCGCTCTTCGCGGGCGCTTCGCACTCTACCTTCACGGCCACCTTGTAGTCCTTGCGGTCGCCCGCTGCCGTGGAGATGGAACCCTTTTCAACGTCCGAGAAACAACGATGCATTTGCAGCTCTTCGACGAGCCGGTCTCTTTCCGCGATCGTTCCGACGGTGCCTTGGATCTCGAAGCGTCCACGAGTTCCGTCGTCATCGATTTCGATGAGAAGGCGTCGGGTGTCGTGTTGAATGTCGGTCGGAATGCTCTCGGAGATCGCTTCGAGCACGTCGTAGGCGTCGAAGCGCGGAAGCGGGTCATCGATACGGGGGCCAGCCGTGAGGAGCTCGCGAGCGTGCAATGCGCTGTTGGCTTCTTCCCCGAGCAGGTCCCCGCTGACTTCCGAAAGCTCGGCAGTCAGCCGTGCATGCTCTGCACGCGCCACGCGGTAGCGCGCACCCAGGGACACCACGAAGCTCAGCAATACGGCACCGATGCAAACCGCGATGAGTCGAATGTGCTTCCGGATCTGGCCGGCCGCGGCCTTCGAGGCGAACTCGCCTTGCCGGAGGTCGAGTTGCCTCTTTCGCGATATCGCACGGGCGGCCAAGGCCGCCGCCTTGGCGAACTTGGGGGCTGTCTCATCGTCGGCTCCGGGCGCCGGAGGGACCGGCACGGTCCCACACTCGATGCCGAGTTGTTCCGTCAGCCACTGTCGAGCGCTCTCCATGGGCGCGGTTTCGCCCGCCAGGAGAATCAGCGCCGGCTCGTCGGGGCACTGCGCGCGGTAGCTCGTGAGGGTGCGTTGAAGTGCGGCGCCGAGCTGGGTGCGACGCCCCGATTCCACCAAATCCATTCCGCCCGAAAGCGTGCGCGCGAACGTGCACTGGCCTCCTGTCAAGACGGCGAAGTCGGTGCTCGTCAAGCCGACATCGATCACCAGCACGGTCCGATCCGTGAGTGCTTCGCCGAGTAGGGCGCCGAGGCCATTGAAAGCAGCGGCCCCTACAGCGAGTTCCCGCGGGTCGACACCCGCCGCGCGTAGAAGCTGGAGACGCTCCATCACATTGCGCCGGGGCGTGGCGACCGTCATCACCTGCAGGTTCGTTTCGTCGCGACCGACGACCTGATAGTCGACGATCGCCTCGGCCACGTCGAACGGAAGCAAGGATTCGAGCTCGCCAGGGAGCACTTCCATGATCTTCTTCTCGACGCCCAATGGCAGGTCGATCAGCCGGAGCGAGGCCAGCTCGCCATCGAGCGCGGCGATGATGCGATCGGGCTGACGTGAGCCCTGCGCGATGACTTGGGCGACCGCGGCGCGAAGGGGTGCGGTGCCGGAGTGTTCCTCGGATGGCGCGGGAATTGGCGCCTCCGCATATCGCTCCATCTCGGAGCCGCGCAGGGCGGTCTTCAAAAACGCTCCCCGAACGACTCGGGGTGTGATCTCCAATCCCAAAACCAATGACATCTCAGTTCACCCGGTAGTAGTGGAAGATGCCCAAGCCGGACATCCGTCCCGTGTTTGGCGGCGGGGGCACCCACCGCTCGTGAAAGTTCACGACTGCCTCAATCCTGATCCTCGATCGGCCAACGAGACCGGTCGATTGAATCGTGAAAATTCTGGCGGACGTGGCCAGCGAGCGCTCGAGCAGCTTCTTCTGTTCTTCCTCTATCTCGATCGGCGTGAAGAGGAGCTCGCTATCCTCTCCGAGGAAGCCGACGATAATTCCCCAGAGGTCTTTCTCGGAGCCCTTGCCTTCGACGAAGTTGATGAAGTCCGCTGGCCGGCTGAAGAGAGGAATCGGGATGAGCTGTCGAATCGTGCCGAGTATCTGTGTGAACTTCAGCGATTCGAGGGGGTCGGTGCATAGGGTCGATTCCGGCGCATGCGCGCAGACGCGTCCGAGAAGAACCTGGGGCGTCGCCTCGTTGATGTTGATCAGGCCAGATGCGTAGATCGTGAGGATTCTAGACTGCGGATCATTCGGAATCGGCTCGACGAACGTCGCCCACACGTCGTCGCTGAAACCGCGGATCAGTCGCAGCTCTTGCAGCGAGTCGAGCGGGGCATTCTTGTTTCGGTAGCCATCGTCTTGAAGTTGGTAGATGGAGTCGTCCTCGGTGCCGGTGCCGCCGGTACGGGTCTGACCTGCCCCAGGGTCGAAGTCGGTACGCTGAATGTCCCGGTCCCACCAGTCGACCACTGCGGCGACCAAGTCGATGCGCGTAGTCAGCGTACCGTTCTCGTCTTCGCGCGTGAAGAGGGCGTCGTACGGGCTCTCGGGCAGGTAGCCGCCGGTAAGTGAGAACAGCTGAGTTGCCACGCTATTGCGCGCGCGCTCACCGTCGAGAAAGAGTGGGTCGTTGACGTTGATCTTGCCGTTCTCGCTTACCGCGATCACGTGACACGACCCCGGTAGACCCTCGAATCCGGTCGTGTCGCCGAAGTCGATGCCGAGTTGGGTCAGGCTGTCACGTTCGTCCTCTGGGGTGCAGAACGGCGAAATGAGCTGGTCCACGAAGTTCCACACAGGAAGTTGTGGCGCCGGGCGTCCGGTTGCTGCTCGGTAGAGTGGATCGACGAACCGCCGCACTTCTGGCTCTTTGCCGATGAGAAGTCGGGTGAGGTTCAAGGCGCTCTTTGCCATGTATTCCGCTTGGAGGGCATCTCGCTGCGACGTCGATACCGCGAACGCCGTTCCAGTGGTTTCGTGCATGTCCGCGAGCATTACCCCGAGAATGGCCACCGTCGTGATCGCCACGATGAGCGCGACGCCTTCTTCGCGCTTCTGCTTGCGGGGCGTTTGGATGACTTCACTCATGGATTGTAGTTCGCGTGGTTCAGAGCAAAGTTGATGGGAATCGCCACCTGAGTGCCGAACGCTTGAGTCTTGTTTCGGCGACGGGGGTCGCGAACCTCCAGCCGAATTCGAACGTGGGTCGGTAGGCGGTTTGGTTGAGCGAGCGCGTCGATCGAGTCCCAGGTCTGGACCCAGTCGGTCAAGAGCGGGTCGAAGTACTCCAGATTGAAGCCCTCGACGTTCTCCACCAGGATTTGAGACTTGCCACCCGTACGAGGGTCGTCGTCGATCCGATTCTGTTCGCGACGGGCGAGGACGTTCATGTCCGGGTCGTCAGGGTGCTCGGTCACGAAGTAGCTAATCTCGTTCTGATCCGACTCCTTGGCGTTCCGGTAGAGTCGACGGTGCGAAAACGAGGTGAAGTCGATTCGGTCTTCATCGCCGTTGTCCTTGCCGATGAAGGCCGTGGTCATGCTCCGAAGGTCGAGGGAGGGGTTCACATGGGTCGACACGAACGCCATCGTCAGCTCCCGAGCCATTCGGCCAAGGGCCATGTGGATGAGCTGCGAGTGGTCGACATCGTCTTCGATCCGAGCCTTGTTGAGAGCGGTCTGTGAAAACCCGCCGTAGATCATCGTGGCGACGAGCGCGAGGATGGTGACCGCCAGTATGATCTCGAGGAGGGTGAAGCCACGTTTCATTGCGCGTCCTCCTCGGGCGTCACGGTCGGGTCCTCTGATGCAATCTGCTCCGAGACGAGGTACTGCACCACATCGAAACCACGATCCTTCTCGCCCTCTTTCCAGCGAACGCTGACCGTGGCCCGTCGCACCTGTTCTTCGAGGAACGGCTTGAGGATCGGGAAGCCGATCTGCAGCGCGAGAACTGCGAGATTCCCCGCTTCCCCGGCGACGACCTCTTGGGTCGTTGTGCCCTGCGCGTTCAGCTTCTCGTAGGTGTCGTTGACATCTCGGCTCGAGCGTTCGCGCGAGTCGGGGTCCTCATCGTCGTCGTCCAGACTCTCATCGGCACCGAAATTGGGGAGGATGATTCGCTCGACGATCCACTCGCATTCGAAGCCTTCCACCGGAGCGTGTTCGCAGCAGTCGTCCTCGTCCTTTTTCTCCAGGACTGGCAGACCCTCGATAGCGACGATCTGCTCGATCTCGCCCATCTTGCATCGAGCGAGGGTCGTAGCGACATTCTGCCGACGCGCCCGCTGGCCCACGTTCGCCGCCCCTACTTCGCTCGAGAAGATCGCTGTGAGCGACAGCCCCAAGATGGCGATCGCGATCATGACCTCGAGAAGAGTGAACCCGGGTCGCGTCACAGCGGGTCCCTCACTTCCCCATCGTCATCCAGATCTTCGATTGGCTCGTACGCGAAGTTGTGGATTCGAGCGTGGCCCGTGAGCGGGTGGATCTCCACGCTGTAGACCGTTTCACTCGAGTCGCTCAACTGGATCACGGCCTGCTCGGCAATTCCACCCGGGAAGAAGTACACGGCGCCTTCCCCTTCTGTCCGCTTCTCTCGTTCATGCGGCGTAATCAGAGCGTGAACCGAGATTCCGTCTCCCACCGGTTGAGCCGTGAAGCGCTTGAGAACCGTCCCTTGCGCGTTCGTGATTGGCTGGAAAGGGGATCTGGGCTCGGGCGTCTCGAGCGGTTTCTCGAGTCTGGACCGGGCGAGATCCCAAGGATCGATCGCTCCGCCTTCGTCCGATTCGAGCTGTTCGTCGGTCGCGAGGGTCACCGGCGATTCGGTCTCCTCGACGGCCATCGTGTTCTTCTCGAAATCGAAATGGAGCCGGGTGGTGGTCCCCTGCGTGATCGCGCGGCTGTAGGCGAACTTTGCGGCGCTCATCACCCTGTACGAAGACGAGCGCAGACGCGTGCGGGTGATAGCGCCCAATCCGAACGTCGCCCCCGTGACGATCACTGCGATGATCGCCACCACGAGCATCACCTCGATGAGGGTGAACCCGTTCTCGTTCTTCGATTGGAGGCGGCGAAGCATGCGGGCCTAGATGTCGTCCTCGGTGTTGAACTCGCCATCCGGTCCGGCGGAGATCACGGCGATATCACCGTCCTCGCAACCAATCTGGAAGTCGGTGTCCCACGCGTCCGCCGTTCGTCGGCTTCCATCGAGGTATCTGTCGTTGACGAGGTCTTCGACAGTCGGGCAGCCGCGCGGATTGTCGGCTACGTACAGCATGACCGCCGATCGAAGGGACTGCGCGTCGGCCCTCGTGCTCTTGATTCTCGCCTCCTCGAGCCTCGGGAGCAGAGCGACGGCCACACCACCCGCAATCATCGCGAAGATGGTGATGACGATCATGATCTCGATCAGCGTCATGCCCTCTTGGCGCGTTTGTCGCGCGATGCGCTGTCGTAGGTGTGTGTCGATGGTCTTGGGCATGGAGTCTCCAGTTTGATTCATTGAATGTTGTCGTCCTCTAGCAGCGAGCCACTCGGGCCCGCAGAAATCACGTCCGCCTCGTCCTGGAAGTGCCCCGGGCACTGGATGTGGAGGGGGCGGCCCCAGCCATCGCTCGGCATCGATTCCAGGTAGTGCTTTTGAGAAAGCGGTGGATGCAATAGCTCGGTCGTCGAGCTGGGGCAGCGGCCCACGTCGGTTCGAAAGCGGTCGATGGCTTGTTTCACCTGGGCGATCGCGACGTGCGTGTTGCGCATCTGGACCCGGTGTTTGGCGTACCGTGCAAAGCCGACTCCGAGCGTCACCACGAGCACCATAGCGAGCAGCGCTTGCCAAGGCGTTCGTCTGAGTATGCCGCGCCAGCGGCCGCCTCGCCCTTCCCATGGGAGCGCCACCCGCTCTCTTTGCCGTCGTCGTGCCACGTTCGCGCCTCATTGGATCATCTCGTTCAGCTGTAGCAGCGGCATGAGAATCGCAAACGCGATTCCGCCGACCACTCCACCCATCACCACGATGAGCAAGGGTTCGAGGATCGAGGTGAGCGCTCCGACTCGAACTTCGATCTGCTGGTCGTAGGCGTCGGCCACGTGAAGCAGCATCTCCTCGAGCTGCCCTGAGCGCTCGCCGACGGCAATCATGTGCGTGACGATCGGAGGGAAGCGGCCGGCTTGTCGCAGCGGTTTCGCAATTCCTTCGCCCTCTCGAACACTCGCACGTGCTTCCTCGACGACTCGCATGAGCTCGGTGTTTCCGAGAACGTTTCGAGTGATGTCCATTGCGGTTAGCACAGGCACGCCGCTCGCTAGAAGCGTTGCCAAGGTCCGCGCAAAGCGGGCGACCGCGACCATCGTGAGAAGAGGGCCAAAAAGTGGCAGGTCCAGTACGAACAGATCCCACTTCTTGCGGCCCTTCTCGGACGCTTTCCAGCGGCGAAACCAGTACACGCCGGCGATGAGCAACCCGCCGATCAACCACCAGTAGTTGCTAAAGATGTCACTTACGAAGATCAGAAGCCGCGTATACCAGGGCAGTGTCTGGTTGAAGTTCTCGAAGATCCCCGTGACCTTTGGGACCACGACGGACATCATCAGAAACAGAATCAAGATCACGACCACCGCCATCACGACGGGGTAGGCGAGGGCGCCCTTCACCTTGCTTTGAAGTCGTGCCTGGTCGTCGAGGAACTCTGCAAGCCGCCCCAAGACTTCTTCGAGCGTTCCCGACGCTTCGCCTGCGGCCACCATGTTCGTATAAAGGGAAGGAAACAGTTTCGGGTGTGCCTTGAGCGCATCGGCGAGCGTGCTGCCTTCGTTCACCTGGTTGCGAGTGTCCGAGAATGCGTTCTTGAGCTCCGGCTGCTCGAGCTGATCGATGAGGGCGGTCAGCGCTTCGACGAGTGGCACGCCTGATCGCAAGAGCACCGAGAGCTGCCGTGTCGCGACCCCAACGTCGAGTTGGGAGACGCGCTGGAAGAACCTCTTGAAATCGATGTCGCGCGCAGCTTTCCTGGCCGCCTCGGACTGTTCGAGGATTTCGGTCGCGAGAATGCCGTCGCGACGGAGGACGTTCCGCAGAGACTTCGCGTTGTCCGCATCGCGAACACCCTTGACCGACTTTCCTCGGGCATCGACTCCCTTGTACGCGTACACCGCCATGGTCTAGACCTCCGCGGCCTGAGTTGCGGCGAGGACTTCTTCGACGCTCGTGACGCCTGCCACCACCTGACGGGCACCGTCTTCGCGAAGGAGGCGCATCCCCTGTTGCTGGGCAACGCGTTGAATGGTCTTGGCGTCGCTATTGTTCAAAATCTCCCGACGAACCGGCTCATCGATCAGCATGAGCTCGAAGATCCCGATTCGGCCCCGGTACCCGGTGTTGCTGCACGCGTCGCAGCCCCCTGGATGGTAGAAGACCAATTCATCGTCGTTCGGGTCGACCGGGGGGGGCAGGGTGGAAGCCGATTTGCTCCCGATCACGGTCGTTGCGGCGACGCGCTTGAGCTCGGCAAGCTTCTCCTGTGCGCTGGCGGCGTCGATGTCGAGCTCGCGAAGATCCTGGGCCGTCGGTGTGTAGGGCTCCCTGCAGACCGGGCACAACTGGCGGACGAGTCGCTGGGCGAGGACCGCCATGACCGAGGAGGAAATCTGGTACGCCTGAATGTCCATGTCGACCAAACGGGTAATCGCGCTCGGTGCATCGTTGGTGTGCAAGGTGGAAAGCACGAGGTGACCCGTGAGGGATGCGTGAATTGCGATCTCCGCGGTCTCGTGATCTCGAATCTCGCCGACCATGATGACATCCGGGTCCTGACGGAGGAAGCTCCGCAGTCCCGAGGCGAACGTCAGGCCGATCTTCGGCTGCACCTGCATCTGACCGATACCCCGGAGCTCGTACTCGACGGGATCCTCGGCGGTGAGGATGTTCTTTTCGGGCGTGTTGATCGTATTGAGACAGCCGTAGAGGGTGGTCGTCTTGCCCGAGCCGGTGGGACCGGTGACGAGAATAATCCCGTTCGGTCGAGTGATGAGTCTTTCGAGTTGGTCGAGCTCGCGGCGTGCGAAACCAAGATCGATCAAGTTCAAGAGAACCTGCTCTTTGTCGAGCAGACGCATGACGACGCGCTCGCCCTTTGCGGTCGGTATCGTCGAGACACGAACGTCGACCACCTTGCCGGCGATCTTCTTCGTGATGCGCCCATCCTGCGGGAGCCGCTTCTCCGCGATGTTGAGGCCTGCCTCGATTTTGACGCGGCTGACGATCGACGCGAGGAAGCCACGATTCGCTTCTTTGCGCGGCACGAGGCGTCCATCGATTCGATACCGAACGATCACCTTCTCGTCAGTGGGCTCGATGTGAATGTCGGACGCTCGCTCTTTTACGGCTGTGTAGAAGAGGTTGTTGACCCAACGAATGACCGGCGCCTCGTCGGTCATGTCGATTAGATCCCGAAGCTCCTCGACCTCCTCACCTTCCTTCGCCTCGGCGAGGGCAGTCTCGTCCTTGCGTTCGTACACTCTGTTGATGGCGTCATCGATGGACTCCTCCGATGCCGCTACTGCGATGATTGTCTTGCCGAGAAGAATTCGCAGGTCGTCGATCGGGAAGGGGTCGAGCGGGTTCGCGATGGCAACCCTCACGCTATCGTCGGTTTGGCTGAGCGCGAGCACGTGATTCTGGCGTGCGAAGTTGATGGGGACGGCGTCGATCAGGTCCTCCGGAATCGTCTCGGCCGTGAGCTTCTCCACGAACTCGATCCCCACCTCGTCAGCGAGTGCGCGCACCACCTTGTCGTCTTCGACGGTGTGGGTAGCCACCAAGAAGTCACGGAGGTCGATAGCGCGTTCCGCCGCGGTCTCGAGCGCTGCTTCCAGTTTGTCGGGCTCCAGTGCTCCGCGGCGAACGAGGATCTCGCCTATGTAGCGCTGCTCGACGCTCATGGAGTGTCGCCTCCCCCGTTTTGGTTCGTTGGCGTCGGCTCCTCGCCGTTCGGCCCATCTTCGGCTGGGCTATCGGTCGTCTTCACCACATCGCTCGGCTCATCGGGTTCGATGATTTCGTTGGGGGCCTCGGGTTCGATGACCTCGGTGGGCTCCTCCGCCTCGGGAGCGTCGGGCTCCGCCGGCGTTTCGGGCTCGGCTGGGCCCTCGGGCTCCGTGCCGAGCGGCTCATCCGCTGCTTCTGGCACGAGGACAGGAACCACCTCCGCCTCGGGCGCGGCCGAGCTAGAGGACTCGGGCTCGATGACCTCCTGCTTCTCCTCGCCGTTCGGTCCGATCACGAAAGACTCCTCGTCGGCCGCGGGGGGCGGTTGATAAGAACCGACCGGGTCCCGGGGCACATGCGCCGGGGGAGGTTCGAGCTCCGCGGCCATCGCGAGCGCGATCTCTTCCTCCACGCGCGAGATCTCGTTCATGATCTCGGATACCAAGCCTCGGGTCCGCGTGTAGTCGATGTGCGGCTCGAACTTGTCCTCGCCGAACACGAAGTAGCGGTCGATCATCTGCTGACGCTCTTGCATCTTCCGCTCGAAAATCTCTCGGAGGTCTCCCGGGTCGCGAATGATGTAGGGCGTGAGAATCAGTAGCAGGTTCGTCTTGCGCTTGTTCTTGCTCGTCTTTCGGAAGAGGGCGCCGAGAATCGGAATGTCACCGAGGACCGGAACCTTGTCTTCCTGGTTCTGAATCGCGTCTCGCATCAGGCCGCCAATGACGATCGTCTGCTGGTCGCGGACCATGACTTCGGTTCTGGCCGTACGCCGGTTGATCGAGACGACACCCAGCGTTCCGGAGGTCGCGCCCTGCTCGGAGATTTCCTCTTCGATCTCGAGACGGACCTCGTTGTTCGCGTTGATGTGCGGCGTGACGCGGATCGTCGTTCCGACGTCCTGACGCGCCACGCTGCCGAGGCCGCCGGCGAGGCCTGCGAGGTTGCCGAGGTCCTGGCCTCCCTGCGCCGCACCCGCAAGAGCGCCGAGGCTACCCGCGCCTGCGAACGTCCCTGGCGCGACACCGTTGGTCTGAAGTGGAATGTTCTCTCCGACGCTGATCTCAGCTTCTGTGTTGTCCATCGCGATGATGTGCGGAGTGGACAGAACGTCTGCATCACCAGAGGTCGCGAGCGCCGTCAAGACGACGCCGAAGCCGGGTACCGAGAACCCGACGAGCTGTTGGGAGTTCTCAATCGTCGGCCCTCGCACGCCAAGCGCGAGGCCGGTGAGGTTGTTCTGCGTAATGTCGATCGAGGATGGGGCGTTGAACCCGAACAGCGACAGCGAGCCGTCGGTCGGAAAGTCGCCGGCGCCGCCGTGGAATGCGAAGCCGAGGTCGGAGGTTCGCTCTATACCGAGCTCCATGACCACGGCTTCGATGAACACCTGCTTGCGTGGCGCGTCGAGACGCTCGATGACGCGTTTCAACGCCGTGTAGTCGTGGAGCGAAGAGGTGATGATGAGCGCGTTCGATGGTTCGTATGCCGTCACCGCGATTTGGCCTTCGAAGAGCGAGCCAGAGGTCACCGGCTTCGTCGCGGCACGCTGGGCCTGGTTTCGCCCTGCTGTGGATCGGCTCGCCCCTGACGTGGCACCGATGAGCGCGGAGATTGCAGCGGCGATGTCCGAGGCTGCGCCGTGCTGCACGTAGTGAACGTGAATCCGACCTTCGCCTTCGAGTGCCACGTCGAGCTGGCGGATCATCTCCAGGATTCGAAGGTATGCACGCTCGGTTGCGATGATGATGAGCGAGTTGGTTCGCTCGTCGGCGATGATGTTCCGGATCGTCGACTCCGCGGCGACCGATCCGACCAGGACAGGCTCGCTGGCCTTGTTCTTGGCGGCGGGCTTGCGGGCCGTGGTTGCCTTCGTCGCCGCCGCCTCGGCGGGGAAGATCTCGAGCAGTCGCGCAGCCATGTCGCCGGCGTTCGCGAAATGAATCGGCTCAATCCATGTCTGCGTTCCACTGCGGGGCAGGTCGATGGCCGCCACCAATCGGAGCATGCGGCGGATCTGTGAGCCCGTGTCCGTGATGATCAGCATGTTCGTCGGGCCGTACGAAGTGATGTTTCCGGATGTGGACTTGAAGCGACCGAGGAGGCTCGTCACGTCTTCAGCGGAGATATTCTCCAGATGGTGGATGCGGGTGATGTATCGGTCGGAGACGGGAACGATGCTCTTGTCGTCGTAGATCGGGATCGTCCTCGACTCGATGTTCGCGACCTCGACGACTTTCAGGTAGCGGCCGGCGGGGACGACGGTGTACCCATTCACGTCGAGCACGGACAGGAACGCTTGGTACGCCTCTGCAACGGTAACCTTCGTGGGGGCGAAGACCGTGGCTTTGACCGCCCTCAGCTTGGTCGGGAGGATGAAGCGTCGCCCAGTCATGTTGGAGATGAGCCGAACCAAGTCGGGGAGCTCGGCTTCCTCCAAATTGAACGTGACCCGAGCGCGTGGTGACATTGGCTCGAACTCGACGCCGGTTTCGAACTGCGGGAGCTCGTTCTCGACCTCCGGAACGTCTGCCTCCTCGGCGCTCTTTCCCGCTGGCCGGAGCGGGACCGGTGAAGAGGGAAGCCGCGTGGACGGTTCCTTGGGTTTCGCTTGATTCTCCTGGGCTACTGCATTGTGTCCCGCACACAGCAGCATCGTCCCAACCACCAAGCTGATGATCTGGTTTTTAGAAGTCACGATTCTTTCCCCGGCTGACTGTCCCAAGTAGCGCCTCATTCGATGTTGTATTCGATGGTCATGTCTTTGTTTTGCCGCTTCACCATGAGCGTGAGCTTGTCGGCGGTTCGCAAGCGCGTGTACGCCTGGAGTGCGCTATCCGGGCTCGTCATATCGAACCCGTTGATCGTGCGCAGCATGTCTCCGTTTCGAACACCCAAGCGGCCGAGCAGGCTGTTCCGGCGGATCCCGTAGAGCCGCATGCCGACGACCCGGCCGTCCTCCTCGTGAGGAATCACGCGAGCGGTCTTCATGAGACTGCCCTGATTCGTGAGCACCTTGTCGACGAGGCTTCGCTGGATGTTGAATTTCGTGTCGGTGATCTTCTCGATCCCGTCATTGAGGTCTTCGTCGCTCAGGCCGGCGTTGCGCGGATTGCTCGACGCTGGATTGGACGCCACGGATACGGGCTTCACCGGCTTCGCCGCGTCTTCTTCGGCGAACATTTGGAGCTGGCAGGCACCACCCGCGGTCGCGACTACGACGCTCGATGGATACACAGCGACGACCTTCGAGCCGTCGACGTCGCCTCCCTCACGGTACAGGAGAGTCTTGCCATCGCTCGTGCCGGTGATCGCGGCGAACGACCATTCGGGGTAGCCGGGGTTCATCACGGAGCCCACCAGGCGAAGCTTGTTGTTGCACGTCGGCGGCGGCTGGCTCGGGTCCCACTCGGCAAGCGCTTGCCCGTCGGCGCCCAAGCCCGTGTCTGGAAGCGGCTCCTGCGTCAGGTCGCCCCGTTCCGAGTCGAAGATGTTTCGCCGAAGGATGAGCGCCGCATCGCGCTTGCGATTGAATGACGCCCTGGTGGCTCCCGCTTGGCGCGGTCGCGGCTTTGGTGCGTCCGGGCTCGCTGCGAGGAACTCTGCGGCCAGCACGCGGGTCGTCCCCTGCGCGAGGAAGAATGCGCAGAGCCCAAGCGTTGCGAGGATAATCGCTACTGGAAAGCGTTGATCGCGCGGAGTTGACACCGAAGGTAGCTAGAGCAACCCCCGTGCCGAACTTCTCGCTCGAAAAACTCAATAATTTCAAGGGTACGAGGCTGTTTCAGCATCCTTGACGTGGACAAGGTGGCGAGCTTGATCCCCTGGAATTGACAAAGTGACAGGACTGGCACGAAGTCCTGGGCGAGCGTTCAGGCGCTGTCCTCGCCCTTGTCCGCGCCGAGCTTCCGATAGATCGTCCGCGCAGAGATTCCGAGGAGTTGCGCAGCTAGCTGCTTGTCGCCCTCGGTGTGTTTCAGCGTGCCGTCGATGACTCGCCGCTCCACCTCGGCCAAGGGTGTGCCGACGGGAAACGCGAACGCATCAAGGCGAGGTTCAGCGCGCGCGACCGGGTCGGGGAGGTCGGCGAGCTTGATGGAACCGGACTTGTTGAGCACGACCGCACGCTCAATCACGTTCTGGAGCTCGCGGACGTTGCCCGGCCAATCGTAAGCAAGAAGCTGCTCGATCGCCTCGCGCTCGACCGAGAGCGGCTCCTTGGCGTTCTTCGCGCAGTACGTCTCCACGAAGTGCTCGGTGAGCAACGGAATGTCCTCGCGTCGTGTCCGAAGCGGCGGGCTCGTGAGGGCGATGACGTTCAAGCGGTAGTAGAGATCCTCGCGAAACTCCCCTGTGTCGACCGCGGCTCGAAGGTCTCGGTTCGTCGCTGCGATGAGCCGGAAGTCGGCCTTCTTCGTTCGACCCCCCACGGGCTGGTACTCCCCTTCTTGCAAGACCCGCAGTAGCTTCACTTGTACTGCCGGGGAGAGTTCGCCGATCTCGTCGAGGAAGAGAGTGCCGCCTTCCGCTTCGGCGATGCGGCCGTCGCGACGAGCGATTGCGCCGGTAAAGGACCCTTTTTCGTGGCCGAAGAGCTCCGACTCGACGATGGTCTCAGGCAGCGCCGACAGATTCACGCCCACGAACTTCCCTCGACCACTGCGTTCATGGATGAAACGCGCGAGCAGTTCCTTGCCTGTCCCGCTCTCGCCGAGGATCAGCACGTTGGCCGACGACGGAGCGGCCTGCGTGGCGATCTCGAGAGCGCTCCGAAGCGATGCCGCAGACCCGATGATACTACGATCGCTCAACTGCGACAGCTGCTGGCGCAGATCCTTGTTCTCGACGATGAGCTGATGTCGCTCGGCCGCTTTCCGAACGGTCTTCACCATCTGCATTCGCTTCAGTGGCTTCTCGACGAAGTCGTAAGCGCCAGCGCGCATCGCCTCGACGGCCTTCTCGACCGTGCCGAATGCCGTCATCAGGACGACCTCCGCGTCTGGCACCACCGTTTTGAGCGCCTTGACCAGTTCGATGCCGTTCATCCCAGGCATCATCAGATCGCTCACGACCACGTGGACTTCGTGGTGCCGGCAGATGTCGAGGGCCTTCTGCCCGCTCGTCGCGGTTCGCACCGAGAAGCCCTCGCGCTCGAAGATCCGCCGAAGGGAGTCGATGTTCGGCGCCTCGTCGTCCACCACGAGGACTGAGATCTCGTTGGGATCGCTAGCTTGCGACTCTCTGACAACCATGTCTGACATTATGTCACTATTTGACAAGTCGTCCACGCTTTCTCGAGCCATATAAGCTGCTGTAATCACTTGCTTTTCTCCGTTCGAAGCTTGGCGGGGCGCCTCAGCTTGCAACGGGAACTTGCAAACACCGGGCCAGGCTCAGAGGTCGAGCCTGAGTTGGGGCTCCTCGCGAGGGCCCTCTGGGCGACGAACCCTCGGCGTTTCCCCAGCGAGGTAGGCGAGTCCGAGCCGGGCGCACTGAGTCTCGAACAGCTGCTCCGTCGCTTTCCACCGAGCGCCCTGACCGGTCATGCGCGCGCCGAATCCGCTCTCCGTCATTCGGCCGCCGCGAGCCTCTTGAATCGCGTTCATCACTTTGCTCTTGCGCAGTGGGAAGGCCTCGCCCAGGCGAGCCTCGAAGACCGGCCCTGTCTCGCGGGGCAGGCGAAGCATGATTTTGAATGCGCTTCCGGCTCCCGCGTCGGCGGCGCGCCGGAGGATCTCGGGAATCTGATCTTCGTTGAGGCCGGGGATGATCGGAGCGACGGCGACGGCGGTGTCCAAGCCGGCATCGGACAGTGCTTTCAGCGTCTCGAATCGTTTGCTCGGAGGGCTTGCGAAGGGTTCGATGGCGCGCGCATCTTCGTCACGGGCGAACGGAATGCTCACGGACACGTGGCATCCAGCGGCGCGCTGGAGCTCTTGCAGCACGTCCACGTCGCGCCGTACGAGCTTGCCTTTGGTGATGATCGTCACGGGCGTTGCAAACTCGGCGCACGCTTCGAGGCATCCGCGTGTGAGGCGGTACTGGGCTTCGATCGGTTGATAGCAATCGGTGTTGCCGGAGAAGGCGATGAGTTCTCGCTTCCAAGAGCGTCTCGAGAGGTGCTCGCGAAGCCGCTCGACCACGTTGACCTTGACCACGATCTTGCGATCGAAGTCGGTGCCCGCGCCGAAGCCCAGGTACGGATGGGTAGGGCGGGCGTAGCAATAGGCGCACGCATGGAAGCAGCCTCGGTACGGATTCACGCTCCAGCGGAAACCGATGTCGGGGCTCTTGTTCTCCGAGAGTGCGCTCTTGGCGCGCTCCTCGAGCACCAGCAGGTCGGCGGGTGGCGGCTCTCCCTCCCATTCGAGATGGGCCGCTTCGAACCGGTTCGGAGGATTTTGCCTTGAGCGGGGCACTGAACACCAGAACAGTACACCCGCCTATGCCTCGGGCGCAAGCTTGCTCGCCGCCCGCTAGAGCCCGCTCGACTTCAGGCTCTGGTCCTGTTCCTTCGTCAGCGGCAGGTGCAATCCACACTCACGCGTCTGACCGAGGATGCGACCATCTCTTGGGTCCATGTCGGCCGTGGTCGGGATCGTCGAGTGGTGATCGCCGATCGAGCGGTAGCCCTGCTCCACGAGCGGATGGTGGGGCAGGTCGTTGCGGTCCATGTACTCGCTGATCTCGTCCGAGGTCCAGCGGAGGATCGGGTGGAGCTTGATGCGGCCGTCCTGCTGATCGATCCGGCGAAGCCCCGCGCGGTGCTCGGTCTGCTCGGAGCGCAAGCCGGCCATCCACGCCTTCGCGTCGAGGTCATCGAGTGCTCGTTGCATGGGCTCGACCTTGTTGATTTCGAGGTAGCGCTTCACCCCGTCTTCGCCTTGTTCCCAGAGCTTCCCGTACATGGCTTCCTGACGTGCGGACGACATGAGCGCCGAGTAGAACCGAACGTTCAAGCCGAGTCGTTGCACGAGGGCGTCGGCGAACTTGTACGTCTCGGGAAACAAGTAGCCGGTGTCGACGCAGACGATCGGAGTGCGCGGCGCTACACGGTGAATCAGGTGCAGCATCACCGCCGAGGTCGCTCCAAAGCTCGTCGAGGCGATCAGGCCGTCGCCGTACGCGTCCCTCGCCCACTCGATGAGCTCTTCAGGGGTCGACGCTCCGCGCGCTCGATTCTGTTCATCGAGGTCGGAATCGACGGATGCAACGCGGGCGGCTTCCATGAGAGGGGACTAACTTGACAAGTCTGGTGCGCTTTCGCAATGCGTCCAGGCCCGAGAAGCGAACATAATCGCGGAATATAAGAAAATACAGCGAATTCAGGGGATCCGCTGGGGCTTCGTTCTTGATTGATAGAGTCAAGAATTAGCGAAGTGTCACGAACTCTTCTGCGGAGGTCGGATGAATTCCCATGGTGGCGTCGAAGTCGGCCTTGGTCGCCCCCGCCTTCATCGCGATCGCCAGGCCTTGAATAATCTCGGCGGCTCCATGACCAGCCATGTGACAGCCCACCACTCGGTCGTTCGAGGCGTCGACGACCAGCTTCACGATGGTGTGCTCTTTGCGTTCGCTCATTGTCAGCTTGAGCGGAGTGAACACCGACTTGTAGACGCGCACGTCCTGGCAGCGGTGCCAGGCTTCCTCCTCGGTGAACCCAACGGTAGCCAGCTCCGGTTGGCAGAACACGGCCGTTGGGATCCCGAGGTAGTCGATGCGGTGGTCACCTTGTCCGAAGAAGTGATGGACGAAGTGCATACCTTCGGAGATGGCAACGGGCGTGAGTTGTACGTGGTCGATCACATCTCCGACGGCATGGATCGAAGGCACGGAGCTCGTGAAATTGTCATCCACCACGATGCCGCCACGCGGACCGAGCTCGACACCCAGTTCCTCGAGCCCTAGTCCCTCGGTGTTCGGGGTCCGACCGATCGCGAACAGCGGCAGATCGGTGTCGAGCTCTTGCCCGTCATCGAGTCGCGCTCGGATGCTCGACCCTTCCTTCGCAAGCGATTGCACTTGAGTCTTCAACAGGATGCGCATCCCCTTCGCCTCGAGCTCCGTGTGAAGGTGACAGCGTAAGTCCCGATCGAATCCGCGTAGGATCTCCTCGCCTCGATGAATCAGCGTCACCTCGACGCCGAGCGCGTTCAGTACCGAGCCGAGCTCGAGAGCGATGTACCCCGCGCCTACGACCATCGCGCGCTTCGGCAGCGATTCGAGCTCGAATACCGTTTCCGACGTTCGCGCGAGCTCGCTCCCAGGAAGCTCGGGTCGCAGTGGACGCCCGCCGCTCGCGATGAGGATTCGGGCGGCCGTATAGGTCTCTTCCCCTATCGTGACTGCGTTGGGGCCGGCGATCCGTGCGTTTCCGCGGATGAGATCGACGCCCGCGCCCTCCAGCAGACCGAGGTAGATCCCGTTGAGACGCGTGATCTCAGCGTCCTTGTTCCTGCGGAGTGTCGACCAGTCGAATGCTGTCTCCGTGGTCCAGCCGTATCCCCGAGCGTCGTCGAGGTCGTATGCAAAGTGCGACCCATACACGAATAGCTTCTTCGGGATGCAGCCGACGTTCACGCAGGTGCCGCCAAGACGGTCTGCCTCGGCCACCGCGACCTTCGCACCGAGTCCGCTCGCCACCCGAGCCGCTCGAACGCCGCCCGAGCCTGCCCCAACCACGAACAAGTCGTAGTCGTATTCATTCATGGTCGAATCTCCGGTTACCAGCCAGCAAACTCGCGTAGGGCTGCCACCGCGGTGAGCTCGGTGCAACCGCCCTGCAGCAGAGTCATTGCGCCTTGCTCGGTCACGCCAAGGTAGAGTTCGCGCTTCTCATCGGGCACGAGGGGCACGAGCCGCTCATCGACGGCTGCCTTCGCCAGGAGCGCATTCAGTGCTCGCACCAGGGCGCGAACAGCGACGGTGCCGAGCTCCGCGTCTTCGTCGTCTTCGTCGGTCACGGCGCTGAAATGCTCGCCCGAGCGCAAGACGAGTGGACCCTCCGCGCCGCCGATGCGCTGCAAGGACACCGGTCCGATTTCGGGGTTCAATTCGGCAAGCGAGCTCAAGAGCTGGTGGGCACTCATCGACGAAGTGTCCTTGTGAAGAAAGAACCGATCGCTCGAGCGCCGTCGCGAAGACACCGATGGGTCATCGTCGCAGCGGTAGTACGTCTCGAGGATGTCCATGCGCCTCGAATCCACGCGCGACTGCTCGATGTCGAGCGCGATGGCGCTGAGTTGCTTTAGGTCGAGCTCGCAGGCGAGGCCCGCCGCGTGCAATAGCCGCACGAACTCCTCGTCGCGCCTCGAGTAGGGCACCCCATCGTCTTGCCCGTGCAGGCAATCGGCCGGTGGCCGCACCGACTCTTTGGCTGACGCTGTCATGACCCCCTCAAATCAGTGTTCCTCATCTGGGAAAAAAGGTCCACTGTTCACCAGGAAGCGGCTAATTCACGTCCTCGCGGCAGAGGGTGAACCAGGCCGACATCGGCTTTCCGGCCTTCATGGCGCGGCCGACCGCAACGTTCCGGGACACGCCGCGGAGGATATCTTGTGTACCGTTGTAGACGACCCTCGAGAGCCTTGCCGAGTTCGGCAAGATCGCTGGCCAGTGCTCGGGGCGCTCGGGGGGCACTCGCAAGTAGTCGACCAGTACCTCCCCCGCTCCGTACGGATATGCGACGAAGTAGCCCGGTCCGACCATGCTTTCGACGAGGCCGCCGGCCCGATTGTATCCCCACAGTTCGCGCTTGGTGCGGTCGCTTGGACGCACGAACACCTTCGCAAAGTGATTGAACGCGGGCAGGGAGTTCTTCCCGTGATGCACGACTTCCTGCATGGCCGCCTGGTCGGCGCCGACGATGTCTTCAAGCGAGATCGGGCGGTGCCCTTCCGCTAGCTCGAACAGTCGAGCCTGATGCGCGCGGCCGAGCGTACGGACTTCTGCGATGCGTTCCTCGTGCGGCAGCGAGTCGAGGTGCTGCTCGACGACACGCATGTCGGGCGCCTCGCCTGTGAGAAGAGCGCGCAAGCTCGTCATACTCACCGCTATGGGCGAACTCCATACGCTCGGCAACTACCCTGCGCGAGCGTGTCCGCGAAGCCCAGGGCGACAGGTCGTGTCTACCTTGAGTGACAGCAGAAGCGTGAACAGCCGGCGTGAGGTCTCGAGGTCGAAGCCGTAGTCGCGAAGCGCCCGCTTGAGTACCCGGCCCGCGCGGTCGTGCGTTACCTTCTTCGCCATGTCGAGCGCCTCCATCTGGTTGAGGCTGTCCGCGGCAGCGATCTGAGCAACGATGTCCAGGTACTCGTCGATGTGTTTCGAGAGCGTCGTGTGCTCGATGATGACGGCGCCGATGGGCTCCCCCGTCTCGGTGACCAGCTCCAAGTCGAAGTGCTCCTCAGCCACTCCGAGTCGAAGAGTGGCCGAAGGGTCGATATTGGACACGGCCTGCGAGACCAGCTCGCGGATGTTCGCCTCCCAGTCGGCCCGTTGGGCGTCGGAGCCGCGGCCTAGCGTCGGCGCGTCGAGAGTGACCCCCACTAAAGGCATGGGCCGACCATATCAGTTTCGAGTCACTCTGCATCTTCGGGGCGCGGGCTGCTATGGTCGCCGGGTGCCGAAGGATTTGACCCACCGCAGAAATGCGATCGTCTATCGGTGGGACCTCGACAAGACCTACCTCAGGACTGAGTTCGACACTCTGCGCGACTTGGTGCGGACAGCGTTCGAGCCTGCTTCCCGCAAGCGCTCGTACCCGGGAGCAGGAACCTTGCTCCGAGAGATTCGCGCGACCGACCCGGCGGCGATCTTCATCCTGTCCGGGAGCCCCGAACAAATGAGAAGCGTGCTGGAGGCCAAGCTCCGACTCGACGGAATTCGTTGGGACGGCTTCACGCTAAAACCGAGTCTGCGCAATCTCGTCCGTGGCAAGTTTCGATTCCTCCGTGACCAGGTGAGCTACAAGCTCACAGCCCTGTTGCGCTCGCGGACCAATGTCTCCCCGGACACCGATGAGATCCTGTTCGGCGATGATGCCGAAGGTGATGCGTTCATCTACTCACTCTATGCCGACATCGCGGCGGGCCGAGTCGACCAGGCGCTCCTCATGAAAGTCGCAGAGGCCGCACAAGTGTACCCGGATGACATTCCGGAGATCGTCCGAATCGCGGCCCGCGTCCCGCGTGGCGACACCGTTCGCCGGATTTTCATCCACCTCGAGCGGGTCTCATCGACGGAAGGGTTTCGAGATTTTGGGCGCCGTGTGTGCCCGTTCTACAATTACTTTCAGCCCGCGCTGGTTCTCCTCGAGGACGGCGCACTCGACGCTCAGGCCGTCTTGCGAGTGGGCGCAGACCTCGTGGTCGCTCACACCTTCAACCCCGAGGTGTTGGTGGCGAGCTTCGACGACCTCCGGCGGCGAGGCTACGTGAGTAAGCGCGTCGTCGACCGCCTCGTCGAGGCCGAGGCTGGCATCGAGCCTTCGACGTTCGGTCAGGCGTCCGAGCCGCTACGGTCACTCGTGAGCGCGATGAAAGCTGTGCGCGACGAGCTTCCCGACGAAATCGAAGTTGATTCCGTCCAGGAAGACTACCTCGCGCTCTTCGCGAAAGATCGAGCTCGCGCCAAAGCTGGAAAGCGGCGCGCACGCTGGACTCGAGAGTCGCCCTAAGCGTCGCCTTCCTAGCCCAGCACTTCGAGCGCCTCGCGGGCCAGCTCCCCGAGGGTGGTCTTCGTCTCGTCCTCGAAGTCCTCGATGGTCACGATCCGCTTGTCATCGGTGAATCGCTGGAGGTCTGCGACGGATTCGGGATCCTGGAGCTGCGATAGTGCCTCGATGGCAGCCGCGACGACCTCTGCGCTCGGATGATCGAGGAACCTCCGGAGCAAGGGCAGGGCGCTCGGTTCTGCGATTTCTGCGAGGACCCAGGGCAGCTCGCACATCGCGAGTCCCTGATCGCCCCGATCGAGGGCGCGTTCGATCCCGCGGGCAACTTCAGCGTATCGCTCGAAGCCCACGTCACGGAGCGCCTCTCCGGCGGCCACGCGCACACGTGGCTCGCTGTCGCTCAGGATCGCGATCAGCGCATCGGTCATCTCGGGTCCGTGCACCTGCGCACAAAGGTCGGCTAGACGCTCGAGGCGCATCACCGCCTCCGCTCGGTCTGCAAGCACCAAGGCCTCCTCGGTCTGCCTCGCGAGGAGAGCAACGAGCTCGTTGCTGCTCTCTGGTCGGAGCAGCGCGCTCTCGGCCTGCCGCATCGTTCGGTCGGCGTCGAAGATTCGGTGGAGTTCGTCTGCAAGTGACATCGTCAATCCTTGGGCGAGTGGTCCAGGCTAGGCGCGCAGCGCCGCCAGCTCCCGAAGAAGCGAGCGAACCCGATCGACCGCGTCACCGGACTCTTCGTCTCGATAGCGCCGGGTGAGCTTCATGTCAGGTGAAAGGCTCCAACCGGCACCAGGGGTGGCGACCAGTGGCATCAGCCGGGCGGGATCGAGTGGCGTGTCCTCGCGCAAATGGAGTGCGACCCGTTTCTGGTCGGCCTCGCACCCGAGGGCGCAGAGCTCGCGGAGCGCGGGCTTCAGCGACATGACGCGGACGAAGTCTCGGGCGGGTGGTGGCGGCGGCCCAAATCGTTCTTCCAGCTCGGACGCGAGGTCATCCACCGCCTGTGTGTCGGCCGCAGTGGCGAAGCGACGGTAGAGAGACAGCCGCAGCCCGATGTCGTCGATATAGTCTTCTGGGAGGTAGTGCTCGAGCTCGATTGAGAGCTCCGGGTCGACATCGTGTTGCACTTGCTCGCCTCTCAGCTCCGCGACCGCCTCGCTCAGCATCTGGACGAACATGTCAAAGCCGACTAGCGACGCGTTGCCGCTTTGCTCCGAGCCGAGCAGGTTGCCGGCGCCACGAAGCTCCATGTCGAGTGTGGCAACGCGGAACCCGCCTCCGAGCCCCGAAAAGCGCTCTAGGGCCTCCATACGAAGCCGCGACTCCTCGGACATCTGGCTCGGTGGCGGCGTAATCAAGTAGCAATACGCGCGCTGATCGGACCGTCCGACGCGACCGCGGAGCTGGTAGAGCTGTGCGAGCCCCATCGAGTCCGCTCGGTCGACGAGGATCGTGTTCGCCCTCGGAATGTCGAGGCCACTCTCCACGATGGCAGTCGAACAGAGTACATCGTACGCGCCCTCCACGAAGTCCGTCATGGTCTGGTCGAGGAGCGCCGGTTTCATTTGCCCATGTGCGACCGCGATCCGAGCGTTCGGTATCAGGTCTTGGATTCGCTGTGCCCGGTCGTAAAGCCCCTCGATTCGATTGTAGACGAAGAACGCCTGCCCACCCCGACT
>Ga0316193_10000041_pt1 | contig 56989 bp, 70 predicted proteins | sample MerIslsedime2_MG_FD_207735 | JGI IMG/M metagenome (GOLD analysis project Ga0316193, IMG submission 207735) | Coastal sediment microbial communities from Maine, United States - Merrow Island sediment 2 | ecosystem: Environmental > Aquatic > Marine > Coastal > Sediment | place: USA: Maine... | reverse complement strand
GCACTATGGCGAGCCCAAGGTTGTCTTGGAAGTTTCTCTGATGGGAGAGCATCCCAAGACTTGCCCTCACCTTGTTGAGCAAGGCGATGGCGTTGCACATCGGGTCATTGGCGCCCGCGCCCGCGTCTACGTGAGCCTGAATAGACAGCGTGAACTCGGTCATGGACGTTGACTCGATCTCAATCTCCTGCCCCGCCGGCTGACTCAAGTCTGTCGTGTAGCGCTTCTCAGGTACACCGCCGAGGATGACCACCGATTCGCGCGTCAGTGACAGGTATGGGTAGTCCGGCTGTGGGACGTTTTGGTTCGCCCAGATGACCGACACGTCAAGCAAGTCCACCAGCCAATCGTACAGACCGTTGTCAATGGTCTCCCAGTCGAAGGGCTGGAGGTGCGTGGCGAGACTGGTCATCTAGTCATCCTTACTGCGACGCAACGGTAGTACCCGCCAAGGTCAAACCAGTCCTCTACGGAATGGATTTGATACGTGACGCCTCGGTACACCAGACGGTCTGGAGTCTTGCACGCCGATGTCTCGACCGTGAAGAGCTCACACGTCGCATAGACCGCCATCGCGCCAGCATTGCGAAGTCCCTCTGGCAGAAGCTGAAGCTCCTTCGCATTCATAGGCTGCACGGATGCACGGATGCAGAAGCGCTCCTCGACCGGAGCCTGCGTGACACGCCCTTTGACCACGGGCGATGAGAGAAAGCGGGTGACCTCAACGTCGACGCCAGCGTCCGCTATGCAGTCGTCGAACGGTCCAATCACTTGCTCTTACCTCCCTCGTGAACAACCGACGTGATAGAGCCGATGAGGTGGCCCTTGTCGATGAGGGGAACACTACTCCCCTTTCGGTCAATGGTCACTTGGCTCAACGGCGGCGGGATGCCCGCCTTGATTTTCTTGATGATGTCGGCCCGCACCGTCTCTCCGAGCTGGAACATGACGGCCTTTGCCACGGCCCGACCCTTTTCAACCTTCTGGGCTCCCTTCAACATGAGCTGGTCGTACTTGCGCACGTTCTCATCAAAGGTCGAGCGAAGGAAGCTGCGCGCGGGCGGGTGACGCCCATCCTCCGAGCCGAACTCGTGGATGGCCGCCAGCGTCGCCATGGTCATGGCGCCCTCGGGGTGCTCTTCTTGAGCCATGTCCCCCTGGACGCCGACCGTCACGCTCAGCCCCTTCAGCGACTTGAGCCGCTTCCGAAACGTTCGGAGGCGGTTGTCGTTGACCTTGACGTTACCAGCCACCCAACCTCCAAAGCTCGCTCACCTCGTCGTTGAGTTGTAGAGCGAGCGGGCTGTCAGCAAGACCGATGGAGAACTGCGGAGGTGCCAAGTCCGAGTCGGTCTCCAAGGCTCGCTTGGTACTTCTCAAGGTTGCAGGGAAGCTGACTAGAGCGCTACCTCGCGCAGCCTCACTGCGAAAGTCCGCGGCCCGCTCCTTGAACTTGGCAGCAACGTCGCTAAACTTCTTCGACACCGAGCCGACGTTGTAGTCGGAGATGGCAAGGAAGCGCGACCAAAGCGCTTCGCACGCTTCGGCCGCTGCGATGTTGATGTTTGCGTTCCGGCCCACGATGTAGGCCACTTCTCTGTCATCCAACAGAGGGCGTGCCCGAATCGTGTCGCCTACAAGGAAGCGGACAGCATCGGCTGGCGACTTTCCAGGGTCGCCGCTGTATGTCCACTTCTTGCAGCTCATGCCGTCACTCTCCGCTGGCCTTGAGGACCTCTTCGATCAGCTCTTCCTTCAACGAGTTCTCGTTGAGGGAGACGCCGTACTTCAGCCCAATCGCGATGAGCTGGACCTTGGTGAGCTTGGCCAGCTCGTCCCTGCTCGCCGGAGGCGAAGGCTGTTCGGGCTCGGGAGCGGGCGCCGGAGCCGGTTGCTCCATGACGACCTTCTCCACCTTGGCCGGAACGCTCTTCTTGCGCGGAGCCTTCTTGGCCTTGATGGTGACCGGGTCGGTTTCGGAGAGCCAGCCTCGACGGACCCACCGATCGACATCCTTCCAGTTTGCAGCCTCGGGCACCGGGTCACCCGGCGCTCGCAAGTCCATCGTGCCATCGGCCTTCTGGACCTTCAAGCTACGCAATGCGATGTAGGACATGCCTAACTCCTAATCGGTGACCGCCCCAATGAGACGGCCCGCGACCGGGGTAGGGTAGCGCGAGCCGTCTGCACCAGGAGTAAGCAGTCGCCTACGAGATGACCCCCGACATGAACGCGCCGCACTCGGCCGCCACGACCTTCTGGTCGTACGCCGACTCGCCTTCGACACGATCGGACTTCAGGTGCTCCATGCGGAACCGTAGGATGCGGGAGCCCGCCGCGTTGGCGCCGAACAGGCCGGTCCAAGCGAAGGTGTACCCGCCCGAGGGCAGCATGAGGCTCGGTCTCGGAGCAGCGTAGACCAAGAGGACGTTCTTGCCGAAGATGAACTGGAGGTTATCTGCGGCGCCCTCGTTGGCGGTGTTCTGCACCGCGCCACCGATGACGACCTTGTCGACGCCGAGGACGGCGGCGAGCAGATCGACGGTGACAATCGCGCGTTGCGTGTACTTGATGCGGTCGAGGAAGTCAGGGTGGTCCTGAAGGACGTTCCAGACCTCTTCACCCATGGCCACGATGTTCGCACGGAAGCCCGTGTTGCGCTTCGTGGCGATGAGCTCGGCCCTCATGTCCTCGATGGGCGTTGACCCTCCAGCGTCCCAGAGGGTGCCCGGGGTCACGTCGGTGCCGGTCGAGGAACCGGTCCAGACGCCCGTGGTGAAATACTTCGACGCCCAATCCAGCTCCTTGCGGAGCATCAGGTCGCGCGTCACAAACTCGGTCGCATCGCGGTCGAGGTTGATGACCGGGTCCGCGTTGGCCCGAATCTGGTCGTCCACGTCCTTGTGGAACGCTCGGACGGCGCAGTAGTAGGTCGGGGTGTTGTCCACCGTGAACCCACCACCCGCTGACTCCGTGGACGGCGCGCGAACCTGCGCGTCGGTACGGAACCAAGCGTCCTTGTCGTAGACGTAGTACCGATCGCTCTGTTTCTGGACCGGGACCATGGGGAATACCTGGTCAGCAATGAACTCCTTCTGGTCCTGCAAGAAGGCGATGCTGATGCTCGTCAACGGAGCGTTGACATGAACGTCTGATGCGGTCGGCTGAGGCATTGCGTGCTCCTCTCAAGCTCTGTGGTTCGGGGCTTCGGGCTTCGAGAAGCCGCTACGCCACGCGTCCGGGTTGAGTCATCCAGACAGAGATGAGCTGTCCCGCGCCAGTCGCGGCATTCAGGGCTCGGCCGGCAATGTAGTTGCCGGAGACCGCCGTGATAGCCTGGCCCGATGCGTTTGGAGCCACGAGTGCTCCTGCCGCAACGGCCGCTCCCGCGACGACCTTGCTGACGGACCCGAGGCCCCAGACTGTAGCCGCCTGGTCCGAGTCCGGGTTGTTCTGAACGACACCGTCAACTGCGACACCGGCTCCAGCCGTGACGACCTTGCCGCTGGCGTTGACGACCACGAAGAGATGCTGGCTGGCGGTGAGATCAGCGCCGGCGACCATCCCCGGAAGCGTAGGTCCTACTTTTTCCCACGACATCGAATGCTCCTTGTGAGGCTTGAAGAAAAAGGTCCCCGACGGATTTCACGTCCTCGGGACTAGCGCTTGCCGAGCTGCGCCGGGTTGTCTCCCAGGTACTCCTGGTAGAGATCGGGGTTCTGCTGCATCACGATGTCGAGAGCCTTGGACTGGCTCACCTCGCCCGCTGACTTCTGGACGAGCTCCTTCGCCATGCCTTGCATCTTGTCCCAGGCAGACCCACCAGAACCGGTCGGCCCGCGGGCGCCAGTCGTGCCGAGCAGCGCGGACTTCTTGACCACCTCGGCTGTCTCAGACCACTGCTTCTCGAGAGACTCCCCGAACTCCTTGCTGACGGCGTGCGCCTGCATCAGCATGTCGGCCATTTGCTCGGCGTTCATGCCCGGAACGTGCGCGAACTCGCGCTCGCACTTCGCGACGTACTCCTTGCGCTGAGCGTCCTTGCGAACGGCGGCCAGCTCGCCCGCGAGTTGGTCAGATCGCTCGTTGGCCTTGGTGATGGCTTCCTGCTGCGACTTCCACACCGCCTCCATCTCAGGCGGCATTCCAGCGGGAGTGCTGGAGCGCGACGGCTCGGACTTCTTGACGGGCTCGGTCTTCGGCGGCTCGGCTTCGTAGCCCGCGGCCTTCGTGACAGCGGCAAAGGCTTCCTTGGAAACCTTGTCCTTGAAGCCGTGCTGGAGACGGTACTGAGCAACGGCGACTTGCACCGCGTCGTCTTCGAGACCAGCGGACTTGAGGGTTTGCGCGAGGGCCTTCTCGCCCTCTGCTTCGGTAGCCAAGACGGTCTGTAGAACTTCTTGGAGATCCATGTCCATCCCTTTCGTAACGGCGAAACGTCGGGCGTTGGCGCCGCGTTTGACGAGGCTGAGTTCGGCCGTGTAGAGCGAGCCCAGCATTGTGACAGTCTTCGGAGGCATCAGTTCCTCACCGGGTTGACTATGTAGAAGGACCGATGTCGACGAAATCGACTTCCGGCATGGCGGCGGTTGAAACCTGCGTCTTGAAGGAGAACCCGCCTACGCTGAACGCGCCGAGTTCGCCCTGCTGAAACTGGTCCCAGAGCTCGTCGCTCAACCGGACGCCAGCAACCCAGGAGCCTGAGTGAATGAGGTCGTCGCCGAACTGCCGTCGAAACACACGATGGGGAAGGTTCTCTAGAGCCGCGTCCCTGTCCTTCTGGCTTGGGTATATCTCGACCCAGCTTTCGACCAGGGTGGCTTCCGCCTTCCTCGTGTGGTTCTGGCCGATGACGCGCGACTTCTCAACAAACTCATGTGCGCTGTCTTCAATCGTCGCCGGAGGAACCCACTCGTTTTGCAGGTCGACTGAGTACGGGTCTAGCACGACCCCATAGACAATCTTCTTCTCAGGCGCCGACTTCACCACCCGACATCGGATGGCATCGTCCTTCCACAACTCGCTTCTTCGTTTTCTGGTCTCAGCGAGGGTCGCCCCGGAGTCGCCTTGGCTCGGCTGACACTTGGGACGGCTTTCCATATTAGCCTTAATCGACTCGAAGGGAATGTCAAGTGATTTTGCAATCGCTCGCATCTTGCGAGTCACCTCGCCACTATGTCCAAAACGGCGAACAGCCGACGGGTGAGGCAGCATGAACGAGGCGCGGTCCCCGAGCACGTCCTTGGCGACCTTACCGAGCGCAACCACGAGGGCGCCGTCGTACTGCTTCAGGGTCTGCTCCAGCCATGCCGTCCAGAAGCCCTCTGTGGCCTCACAGGCGACCTCTACGGGTCGGGCCAGGCCCAAGCCTACGTCCTTCCTCGTCAGGCCCAGTGGGGCCAGATACAGGCCCTCAAACACCTCGTTGTCGGGGCCGACCAGCGGCGACTGCCTGGCGGCCTCTATCCCGCTCGGCGCCGATCCCACGAACAGCAGCTTGGCGTCGGCTGGTCCCTCGAAGGGGATTAGCTTCGTGGCCTTGCTCACCTCGTCCACGTAGGTCCTCTTCAGGGTCACGGTGTCGAGGTCGTCAGCGACGGCCGCCGTTGAGAAGCCGACCACGCAACCCTTCACCACGTCCACCACGTCGCCCGGCATCACGTCGATGGACGCCTTCTCGACCGTCATGGTGGCTCCGTCCATGAGGGCGATCTCCAGCGTGTCCCCGTGAACGTCTGTCACCTCCCACGCCTCGGCCGGGAGCGCTGGCGGCTCGCCCTTGGCGACCATCTCCACCACCTCGGGGACCGGCATCGAGTCGCGCATCTCCAGCTCGCGGGCCAGCGCCTCGCTACGAGCCAGCGCGCCGACGATGTAGCTCGCGGGCGGCAGAAGGCCCGGTGTGTACTCGGGCACGCCGTAGAGGGCGACGTACTGAGGCACGGTGAGGGACGTGACCTCGGTTCCATCGGGCAGCTTCAGCACATGCTCGTGCATTGCGCCGAGCGTGGTCGTCTCCAGCATGAGCGAGTGAACGTGCGCGCCGTCGGGCGCTGTCTCGACCTCCCTACCAGACGGTAGGTAGACCTTGTGACTGTGCTTGCCGTCCCGCTTGGTCGTGGACTCGGTCAGCTCGTGCTCGTGGCCGCCGTCCTCGCTGGTGAAGACCACGACGGCCTCGCCTGGCATGACGAAGGCGTGTCGGTGCGCGCCGTCCACGCCCGTCTTGCTCGCCTGGCGGTTCAGGGAGTGGGCGTGAGCGCCGCCTTCGCATGTCCCGTACTGAAAGCCCTTCTCGGTCTGACAGGCTTTGGCCAGGTCGCCAGGCGTCGAGAGCTTGCGCTTGCGCATCTCGGAGACGACTTCCTTGCCGCGCCCGATGATGCCCTTGACGTCCTTGCCCTGTCGCTTCGCCGCGGCGAGGGAGGTGTTGAGCTTGTAGTGGACCGTCTTCAGCTCGCCGTTGGTCATACCGCCGCACGAGGACTTCTCCACCCACGACTTCTCCATCGCGGTCATGCGCTGGTTCGACCGAGCCTTTCCTCCCGAGGAAGGCAACGCCGCCTGATGGATGACACTGTACATCCATCCAGGGAGCAGCTTGCGAGCCTTCTCAAGCGCGGCCTCAAGGTACTCCCGGCTCTTCTTGCGGGCGGGCTTCGCAGCCTTCGCCGTTCGGGTCGGCACGGGCTTTCCCTCGCGCTTGCAGGAGCGCTCAAGTACGTCCTTCGCGATGGCAGCCGCTTGCTCTGGCGACTTCCCAGCGCGAAGCTCGGCCCGAATGTTCTGGTCAAAGGCGGACAGGCTACAGGCTTCGGTCAGCGGCATGAGGCTTCTCCTACGGGAATCGCAAGCTCATGGTAGAGCGGCAATTCGGGTGAGCGGGAGGTCGGTCAACGGTCCCAACGATGGTGCTGAAGAACGGCTCGCCGACTAGCACTTCCTGGCCGTTCAGCTCTTCGCAGATGTCGCTCGTGCGCTCGTCCTCCAGCGCCTCCCAGATTTTCTTGGTCCCTGGCGGCATGAACCCGCCCTCTTGGGCGAGGCGCCAGGCGTCTTCGAGGCCCTTCGTGTGGGCGTCAACCGTCTCGGTTCGAGCGATGGTCTGGGCGCGACGGGTCAGCAGCTCGGCAGCGAACTGTCGGGCATTGCCCTTCGCCTGTCCTACCGGGACCCCTCTTGCGATCGCAAGGTCCTGGCGAGCGACCACCCATCCCGCCTGAGTCTCGGTCAGGCCCACGAGGGCCTCGATCTCTTCGATGATGGCCTCGGGCCGCACGCCTCGCTCGAAGTTGCGAGACAGCAGCATCCGCAGCTTCGCCTTCTGTCCGTCGCTGATGCCGACCACGAGCTCGGCCGACTTTTGCTGCATCCAAGTCTTCGAGTAGGGGTTGATGGGCACGACGAGATCGATGCCCAGCTCTGCCTTCTCGACCTTGAAGCGCATCGGGAACTTGTAGCGACGGGTCGTGTACTGACCCGAGTCCTCGATGGTGCTCCCATAGGCCGCGGTCACGCTGCTCACCATGCGTGTCCAGAAGGCCACCGAGTTGGGGTCGGCCTCGTTATACCACGGCATCACGTCGAGGATGGCCTCGATGCTCTGCGTGCCCGACCGAATGGCGTCCTTGAGGGCCTTCATCTCTGAGCTAGCGAACAGCGCCCGCATGGCCTTGCGAAAGGCTCGCGAGAAGCGCTGCTCGTTGCGCGCAATGATGGCGAGGGCCGCCCGCCCCTCGGGCGTGTCTGCCTTACTTCCCTTCTGCCAGGAAGGAATGCGTCGGGCGGCCTTCTGTACTCGGACCAGACCCATTACGTCTCGTCTCCGTCGTCGTCATCGGTATCACCGTCCCCAGCGTCACCGTCTCCGCTAGGGGCGTCTCCTGGCTCGGGCGCCGGTCCAGGTGGAGGCGGCGGAGGCGTCGCTGGAGGTTTCGGTTCTTCAGGCGCGTCCTCCGGAAGGAAGCGCTCAGCATCAGCCGCCGCAAGACCCAGCGCCGCAGCGACCAGCTCATTGGCAGCCGGTCTATCCAGTTGTCCACTCTTGAGAGCGCCCACGATGGCGAGGACCGTATTGACTTGGTCGCCTCCAAGAACATGCCCAGCGTCTGGTAGCGGAGCAGGTCCACCACCAGGTGTCGCAGCGGGATCGCCCGCGGGGTAGGGAATCGCATCCTCGTCCTCCGGTGGTTGAGGCAAGCTCGCCATCTCCAGGAGCTTGCGCTCAAGCGGCTTGCTAGGTGACAGGTTGCCGCTCGCCGCGAGGGCTTGGACGTACTTCGCCAGCATGTCGAGGTCAGGCCCTTCGATGTCGCCGTGGACGATGTAAGGGTCCAGCTCAATCGACTTGCCGTTCAGTTGCTGACGGCGTCGAATAGCGAAGCGATTGAACACCGAAGCAATGATGTCCATGATGGTGCCGAGCGACGTGCCGAACAGGTCTGTCATGTTCGACGACAGCGCCATCGAGCCAACCTTGTCCATTCCCATGACCAGGAACTGCGCGAGGAACAGCATCAACATGCGCGTCTCGTAGCGCTTGACGATGCTGTTCGTGTCGATCATGCGCTTCCCGCCGGTCGTCATGAGCTTGAACTTGAACTGCGAAGGCTTGCCTTCAGCCGTCACCTCAGACGGCACCAAGCCGCCCCAACGCTCGTCTAGCTTGACCTGCGTGACGAAGCGCTCGAGATATTGACGCACTGCGACATCTTCGGAGCGAGCGTCGGTCAGTAGGATCTCAGACGGGACCTCCATGATGGGCATACCGGTCAGGTCACGCTCGATGCCGGTCGCCTCGAACTGCTGGATGCGCTTGAGGTAGTGGTATGGGATCACGGCGGGGCGGATGAGGCTCTTGCCCTCGGGGTTGCCTTTGAAGACCTTGGTCCGAAAGAGCAGCGCCTTCTCCATCGGGATGAAGACGGTGCCTCGGTTGAACGCCGACGGGTCGTTCTGGGTCCAGCCGAGCAGTCCTCCCTCGTCGTCGTACTCCCAGCGCTGCAAGGTCTCCTGCCCTCTGATCTCAAACTTGCGCCAGCCGAACTTGCCGTCGTTGTACTGACTGCGCGTCGTGGGGTCGTCGGTCGCGCCCTTGCGAAGCTTGTAGACAATCTCGAAGCCCGCCCATCCGGCCCAGACCATTGACAGCACCTCCGAGATGAAGTCCTCGAAGGTATGGCTCATGTCCTCAAGCGCTCCCTCGGTTTCCTCGGCCTCGGCCTTCGCGGCGTCGCTTTCGTCTGCCGGCTCAACCCGCCATTCTACCTGACGTATCAGCATCTCGATGACGTTGAGAGCCGCGGCGATGATGGGCGAGTTGTCAATCATCTCCCGGTAGTAGCGGATGCCTTGCATCCCACGCAGACGGGCTAGGAACTCTTCGTTGATGTACCCGCCGAACTGCTTCAGGCCGGTTGTGCCGAGAACGGCAAGCGGCTCCGGCTGCGCGTCAGGAGCATCGAAAGGCGTAGAGTTGTTTGGATGGGCCATGTCACATGCTCCATGGATTGGACTGAGCGCCAATGTCCAAGTTGAGGGTCATCTTGGCGTAGCTTGGCTTCCGCTTATATCGGCTGAGGGCCTGCGACAAGGTGTCCACCTGGTCGTTAAACGCCGAGTTGGGGAAGGCCAGTAGCTCTTCCACGAGGTCGTCAGCCCATCGCTCGTCAGGCAGGTAGACGTTGCCAGCCTCGATGAGCGGCGACACCGAATGCAGGCGCGCCTCCTTCGAGCCCTTCACGTCCACGGCGACAAGGCCCGATATCTCAGCCTTCAGCGACGAGATGACGGCTGGCCCGTTGGCCTTGTCCTCGATGAGGATGGGCTTTGCCTGCGGATACTTATCGACCATCTTCTTGACCGTCACCAACGTCTTGGGGAAGTCCATGCGCTCGCGATGCTGGTCGACGAGGTAGAAGTTGGCTCCCTTGCGACACCAGATCTGACCGCAGACGAAGCTTCCCTTGCGGGTCTCCTTGAAGGTCATGTCCCACGAGGCCAGCCACTCGGTGCAGTTTTCAGGGAGGTGCCGATAGCGCTTGAGCCAGTCGCGCTGAACGATGCTTCCCTCGGGCGGCGCCGGTCGCTGCTGGAAGAGGGCGTTCCAGAAGTACGAGCCGTTCGCTTTGTTTTTCTCAAGAATCGGCAGAGGGAACTTGCTCGGCCAGAGGGCCTCACCGACCTGGCGCGGGTCGCACGGGTTCGGGTTCGGCTCGCACACCGCGGGGAGCGAGAGGATATGCCATTGGTCGGCTGTCGGGTCCTCGGCCATCTGCTTCATCAAGCGACCGGCCAAGTCGTCCGCGTGCCACCGAGTCAGCGTCAACAGAATGCAGGCGTCCTCGCCTTCCAAGCGAGTGTAGAGCGTCGAGATGTACCAGTCCCAGACCTTGTCCCGGTGAACGGCTGAGTAGGCATCCTCCTGATTCTTGATGGGGTCGTCGATGATGCCGAAGTCGGCGCCCATGCCTGTGATGCCGCCTCCGACGCCCGCGCTTCGGTACGAGCCCCTCTTGCCCACGACCTCGAAGGTCGAGGCGTTGCGAAGCCACGTCCCTTGAGCGACCGTGACCACGTTCTTGCTGTTCAGCTCGGTGTCGGGAAAGACGGCGCGGTAGGTGTCGGAGTCGATGATGCGTTGCACGTCGCGGTTCATGCGGGAGGCCAAGCCCGCCGAGTAGGACGTGGCGATGATGCTCGCGTTAGGGTCCCTGCCCAGGAGGTAGGCGGGGAGGCACCGCGACACCAGCTCGCTCTTGCCGTGCCGAGGCGGCATGAAGACCATCAGCCGCTTGATGCGCCGAGCCGCGAACTCGTCGAGCAGCCGACACAGCTCGCGATGATGCCAGTTCGGCTCGTAGTGCGATCTCGTGTAGACCGCGAAGTCCAGAAGGCTCGCCTGCGACCGCTCCCTCACCTGTCGGTCTAGGAGCGTGTAGAGCTCCATGTCGCTGTGCGTGGCCAAACTACTCATCGCATCTCGTCTTGAGGAGGTGCTTGATGCGAGTCTCAAGCTCGTCCTTGGACATCGTCTTCTCCCTGGTCTCCGTTATGGACTCAGGCTCGTTGCGATTCAAGCGTTCGAGCTTGATGGCGTAGTCGAGAAGGCTCTGAATGTGCTGCGGAATCAGCACGGGCTCGGCCTGCATGTCGGGGTTGGAGGTGTCGCCGCCGACCTTGTGAATCCAGCGCATCAGCTCAAGCGAGGCGAGCCGTTGCAGGTGAGTCGATATCTGAAGGTGCCGCTCCACCATGTCTCGTGACGCGGCGCGTCGAGCTTCGAGCTGAGCCTCGACGTTGATGGCGTCCTTGTGCGCGTCCCACGCCTCGACGCGACGACGCCACCCATGGTCCGTCGACCATTGAGCAAGTTGCTTGTGGTATGTGTCCGATTTACCCATCACCCCGGACACCTTCGGCATCGACCTGCCCGCCATGTCTCGGTAGACGACGAAGGCCTCCCATGACCTGTCAGTGTCGCAGGGTTGGCGCTCCCAGGGCTCGGTTCCTGGCGCTGGCGCCCATGTGTCGTCGGCCTTTCGTCGACCGCTATTCTCTCCGCCCATGGTTACTGTCCAATCAGCTCAAGGAACTCCGCTCGGCACCGCGCCTCGCGCATACTCCCCAGCATAGCAGAAGTGACCATGTTTGACGCCGGTTGTCGCACACCTCGGCAGCTCATACACGAATGGTGAGCATTGACGATGACGCCCACACCCTCGGGCACGAGGTGCTTGTCCATGGCCTCCGCTATCTCGTTGGTCAGTCGCTCCTGAACCTGAAGGCGCCGCGCGAAGCAGTTGACCAGGCGGGCCATCTTCGACAGACCGACCACGCGGTCACCGGGGACGTAGCCGACGTGCGCGATGCCGTGGAAGGGGAGCATGTGGTGCTCGCACAGGCTCACGAACTGGATGTCTTTGAGCACCACGATTTGGTCGTACCTCACGTCGAAGGTTGTCGAGAGGATTGCCTTCGGGTCCTCGTGGTAGCCCGCCGTCATTTCGAGCAGGGACCGGGCAACGCGCTCGGGAGTGTCCTTCAGCCCATCCCGCAGACGGTTCTCGCCTATCACCTCCAGCAGAGCTGACACCGCGGCGCGACCCATATCCATCTGCGACTCGGTCACCGGACGCCCCAGAGCTTGTGCTGCTGGACTGAGAGCCTCCAGCTTGGGTTTGTCTTCACGAGTTCGATGCACCATTCGAGCGCCCTCCTGTCGATGCTCTGCCCGCGGGTCGCAGGAGAGATGAGTTGATGCCTTGCCTTGCAGCGAGGCTTCGGGATGCCTTGCCCATAGCCACGAACGTACTTCACCTCGTCAGCTTCAATCTGCCTGACGGCGTGCTCGGCGACCTTCGGACTGACCGAGATCCAGTTGAGGTCGAGGTCGCTCACGTCGACCGAGCCGTTCGTTTCGATGGCGTACTTCCTCTGTGGGTAGGCGGCGCTCAGCGAGTCGAGCAGCTCCTTGTCGAGCTGAAGGCCAGGCTCGCCGCCAGTGAACACAATCCATTCGCAGTCGAGCTCGTCGAGGACCAGGTCTACCTCCGTCACGATGTCAGCGCGCGTCATCTGGTTGCTGCTGACGTACTCGGTGTCGCAGTCGAAGCCATGCGTCTTGACCACGCACTTCTGGTTGCATCCAGCGAAGCGCACGAACACCGACGGCTCGCCGGCCCGAAGGCCCTCACCCTGAAGCGAGTAGAATATCTCATTGACGGCGTAGGTCTCGCTCATCGCTTCACCTCGGCGTAGCAGTTCTCGGTCTCCCAGAGGACGACCTGCTTCACCACGACGCCGGTTCCTTCGAGCACCGACGGTGCAACCTCGTCGATGAGGAAGCGGGCCATGTTCTCCGCGGTCGGATTGCGGTCGAGGAAGAACAGCTTCTGCTGGTCGCCCATGACCGCGAGCGCCTTGCGAGCCTCGTCGTCACCGCGCCACACGATAAACCCATGGTCCCAATTCGCTTCAATCCACGAGCCGAGCCGGTCCTTGAGCACGGCGAAGTCTATCACGCGGCCAAGCCCGTCGAGGTTGGCGTCGAGCTTGACCGCTGTGAAGAAGGCCACATAGTTGTGTCCGTGCAGATGGCGACACTTCGACTCGTGCATGTGAATGCGATGTCCACAGCAGAATTGGATGCGACGCGTCGCCGTTGTGTTCATGCGTACCTGAACCTCGCTCGTAGTGTCGGGTCGAAGAGCTTGAGGGTTCGTTCCCTCAGCTCCGTGTCGTACTGATTCTCCCATATCCGATTCCTGTAGTAGTCGGGACTGAACGGGACGAATGTCTCGTCGGCCCGATATCCCATGGTGCCCTTCAGCAGCTTTGCATCAGGACCCGGTCCCTCATTCCAGCCCGAGACGGCTGCCATGGCGCTCGATGGGTCATGGAGCAAGTCCTCATGACGAAGGACAGTCACGTTGCTGAACTTGGTCCATGCGAGGTAGCACTCGTTCCAGCGGTCGGGCGCGTTGCGATACTCGACGAAGTCATCGAAGGTGAGGTGGGCGCTGACCCGAACCTTGCCGCTCTTCTCGTCAGGCGTCTGAGCCATCCATCGATAGACCCAGCCATGTCGCCAGACACTGTCCAGCCATGCGAGCGGGTGCTTGATGCAGACGACCACGCGGTCGGCTTTTGGCATCACAGGCTCGTGCTTGTCAAAGCCTTCACCGTCAGGCTCAAGCACGTCCGCGTCCAACCGGTCCGTCAGGAACCTTTGGACTAGATTCGTGCAGCTTCTTTCGCAACCGACGACGGCGTATCTCATGCTTCCTCTGTCCTTCCCATATGTGCTGGGCGATTTGCCTCCAGCCTTCGAGCCCACCGACGTTGCGGTCATCAACGAACACGTCGGCGACCAGTTTGCGATTACCGTGCTCAATGTCAGGGTTCTCATTGACCGGCATCTCCAGTCCTTTGCTGCGGAGCCACGAGACAGCCTCTTCAAGGTACTGTCCATCGCGACACGTCCACAGAATAGTGGATATCTTGGGGTCGACCTGCCACTTCCGCAGCACGTCAAGCGCGCCCCTCACAGGCGGCCCGATTTGAGGGAACTCGTCGTAGACGATGGTGCCGTCAAAGTCGACGGCGACGTAGAACACCTCGCTCAACTCGGTCCACCAGTCGTGCATGTCACAACTCCCAGATGTCAAAGTGCTCGCTGATGCGGGCGGGGCTCTCTCGAAGACGAGCGTCGGGCGCTTCGAGTCGGCGCCGCTGCGACATCGCGTACTCGCTCTGCATCGGGTTGCTGTCGTAGCCTTTCTCCTCGACGCCGTTGAGCTTGAACGCGGTGAAGCGCTTGTAGCAGGTCCCGCACTCGCCGCACTTCCCGCTGGACTTGCTCCAGCATGACGAGGTGCGAAGCAGCAGACGGCCGTCCCGTCCTGAGCGGAGCCACCAAGAGATAGCTTCCGCTTTGGTCATAAAGAAGAAGGGTGACTCGATGAGGGTGCCCTTCGGATTCCACAGCTCCATGACGTGCGATAGCAGAGCCGAGCTGAGCCCGTAGAAGGCGATGGACTTGTCGTTGTTCGTCGCAAACTGCTCACCGTCGAGGCCGCAGACCCAGACGCGCTCGGCCTTCATCGAGCCGACCATGGCCAGGAGCAGGTTGCGCGCGGGGATGATTTGCTTGACGTGCCACGGGCGAGTCGCCTCGGCCCATGGGATGGTGATGACCTCGAAGGGAACGCCGAGCTTGTCAGCGGCGGCGAGCTCCTTCTTCTCGTACTCGTGGCCCATGGAGACGTAGACGGGTTTCACCCGCAGACCAAGGTCGAGCCCGTAGTGGTAGGCGATGAAGCTGTCCAGCCCGCCCGAGTACATCAATGCGACATCAGGACCCATAGCTCGTCACAGTCCCTTCTGAAGTTGACCTTCATTGTGTCCTTTACCGTCAAACCCGCATGAGACGCAACCCTTGGAAGGGTTTCCTCGTTGAACATCCAGAGATGGCCCTCGTAGGCATAGGACCAGAAGGACGGGGCGAGCGGCACGGCGACGAAGACGAAGCCGTTCTTGTCAAGCAGCTTGCGGGCCTTGGTCAGCTCGCCAATGGGGTCGAGCACGTGCTCCAAGACGTGGCAGTAGACGATGAGGTCGTAGGCGGCTCCCTCGGCGGCGCAGATGGTTCCCTTGCGCACGCACGGGTCGCGCGGGTTGATGTCGATGGCCTCGTAGGACTTGGCGAATGGGAGGCACTTGCCGAGGTAGCCCTCGCTGGCTCCTACATCGAGCACGCGTCCTACGGCGAGCGGCGCAAGGTAGCGAGCCGTCTTCTCCTGGTAGCCCCTCACGTCCTTCAGCGAGTCTCCGTGAACGCCCTCGAAGTGTCCCTGGTGCTTGGTCATCTCGCAGCCTCCGCTTCCCGCATCTCCTTGAACCAGTGCGACTTGAGGCGCTTCTCCAGCGCCATGAACTTGGCCACCTCGGCACGCATGTCCACGCGACCGCCACGGATGGCGAGCCGCGCGTTGCCGAACGCTCCCCATTGACCATACCGGAGCGGGCCGAGCTGCCACGAGGTTGAGTCAACCGAGTGCCATGGGACGTGGGTCAGCCACTTCTCGGTGGTGACCCCGAAGCCGTGGACGCACTTCGGCCAGACCCGTGCGAAGCACTGCTCCAGCCACTTGAACCGCTTGTTCCCGCGGCCGATGTGGCTGATGCCGCCGATGGCTATCTTGGGGTAGTCCTTCGCGATGCCGATGAGGGCCGCCTGGGGCTCGCCTGCATGGTAGCAGGGAATCGCTTCAATGCCTTGCTTCCACATCAGCTCGCAGTTGCGCAGGGAGGCGCGCCAGTCGCCGATGACATCGAGCGCGTAGATTTCGACGGGCGGACGCGGGGTGTCCATCAGAGCCTTGCAGGCGTCCACGTAGTCCTGCAAGCGGATCTCCTTGCCCTTGTTCCACACCGAGAAGGCGCCCGAGTCGAGCACCCAATCCCGGTACTTCCAAGTCGCCCCATACTTTCGCACGATGTCAAGGTAGACATACGAGCAGAGGATGCCCGGTGTGAGCTCTCCTCCGCACCTCGACAACGTCTCCGTCAGCGCATGATGTGAGCCGCCAATCGCCAGACGGATTGTCGTCATTGTGGCCTCGCCCCTTCTCCGTACTGGTCCATGAAGGCGTCGCAGATGACGCGGACGCATTCGCCATCGTCCATGTCCCGCACCTCCATGCGAACACGCTCGGCGGCCACCTCGAACGCTCGCCATTGAGCCGGGGTGAGCTTGACCGTGCGTGGCTTGTCTGCCTCGTCCTTCGGGTCCTTGTCGAACTCGCTGAGGTCGCCTTCGAGCTTGACGGGCTCCCAGTTCGCCTGGAGCAGCGGCGTGACCTCGTAGTCCTGCCAGCCGATAGCAAGCTGACTCAGTTTGCCCAGCGAGTCAAAGTGCTTGAGCATGGCGGACAAGCGCTTGTAGTCCCACTCAGCCAGCTCGGCAGTGCGGTTGAGAGCCACGCTGAGCGCGCGGGCGCGGTCCTCGTCGATGTCGAGCACGATGACATCGGCCTCGGTCCAACCCAGCTCGCGCATACAGGTCAGCCGACCGTTGCCACCGATGACGTGACTGTTGGCCAGTCGCACCACGAGCGGCTCCACCTGACCGAACTCTCGAAGCGACGCCGTGATGGCCGCCTTGTTGCGCTCGGAGTGATGGCGGGCGTTCTCGGGGTCCTCGACCAGCTCGGACAGCCGCTTCTTGGTGATATCGTAGCTCATGACGGCACCTTAGACTTTGTGTCCGCCAGCGTCAAGCGCCGTCTATGGAGGAGATAGGCCGAAAAATCACGGAACTCCTCCATAGGCGCATTAGGTACGGCGGCGCGGTCAAAAGTATTTTTTGAGCAAGAGCAAGAGGCTTGAGCCTTTGTGGCCATTTTAGCCCTTATGTCAGGGATTACTACACGCCCCCTATTACCCTTTATATGCACATATGAGGTAAGAGACCGAGGGTCTGCAGACCTATCTAAAGCCTTTTGCTTTTAGTGGTAGCAAAAGGGTAATAAGGGTACGCACCTAACCAATTCTCGCCGATGGCTCGAGGAGTTCGCTGGAGTGCGCTGGTCTACTGTGACGTATAGCCTTGAAAATAGGCATTGTGCCTACTTTGGGCATGTGCTAGGCTGCTACGGTTTAAGGGTATACCCCTGTAAGCCTACAACCTTGACCGTTCTGGTCATCACGAAGGAGGACTGAGTGGCGTACACTTTCACGTATTGGGAGACCATGTACTCGACAAGTGGCAAGGTTCTTACTGCCGAGTGGTCCGAAGTCGTAGCAGAACTGCTCGACCATAAACCCATCGATGGACCCAAATCAAAGGTTCCGGGTCTTGTTTTGGGTCGCATGGTCGAAGGGGACCGCCGCACGAATGCCAACGTCAAGACCATCGAAGCGCTCGCGCTCGACATCGAACAAGGAGACAACCCCGACAAGACGAACTACCTCGCCAGGCTGGAGCACGCCCTCGAACGCATCGCCCACCTCGAATACATCGCCTACACGACCTTCTCACACACCGAGTCCAACCCGAGGCTGCGGATCATCTTCCCGCTGGCCACGCCGCTGAAGCCGGACGAGTTCGCTGGCGCCATGTCGTACCTAAACTGCCTGACGGGCTCGGTGGGAGACGCCGCGGCGCAGAAGCCATCGCAGCCCGTCTTCCTACCACGGCACGCTCGCGGTGTGGAGGGTCACTGGTCGACGCACCACGAGGGCGACTTCCTTCAGATCCATCAGACGGACGTGCAGGAGGTCATCGACATGCGCATGTCGCTTGGGGAGGGCCGCGGGCGCGCTCCCATGGAGGCGGCGACACGCCAGGCGTGCAAGCTGGTCCTGCTTGGTCGGGCGTATGCCGAGGCCGGTGCTCGGGATGAGACGGCCATGCGAATCGCCTGGCACCTCGCCCGCCGTCACCGCAAGTGTACCCTCGGCGCCGTCGAAGAGATCTTCTACTGGTCGGGCTGGGAGATGGACGAGGACGCGCCCGACGTGGCCAACATCCACTCGAAGATCGAACGCGGCGTGCTCAAGCAAGAGGCAGAGCGGGTCATGCAGTCCGAGGCCCTTGGAGCGGGCCAGGCGACTCCAATCGTGCAGTACCGAGGCACGTACTACGTCGCCCATCCGACTCGTGGCTACTCCCGAGCCTACAACAAGGAGGAAGTGCCGACGGCGGTCTCGAAGCTGCTCGGCGCCACCGAGGGCATTCAGCTTCAGTACACGACCGCCTCGGGAGCCATCAAGAACAAGACCATGCCCACCCTGATGAACCACTACGGCGACCTGGCCGAAGAGGTCATCTTGGACCTGCGCTCGAAGGTGTCGTCCTACCAGGACGGCGTGTTCAAAGAGGCGTCGGTAAGATGGCCGGCTGACTGGTCGCCTCGCTACGACGGCGAAATCAACCGCTGGCTGGACATGCTAGGAGGCGACAAGCTCAAGGACTGGTTGAGCATCCTGGCGGACCTGGAGCGTCTCAGTAGCGCGCTGGTCCTCATGGGGCCGAGGTCGATTGGAAAGACGTTGCTGGCGCTGGGATGTGCGTCGAGGTTCGGCAGTCAAGCGCCCGCGGGCCAGCAAGCGCTGACTGGCCGTTTCCAAGAAGACCTTGCTCGGTGTCCCCTTGTCTACATCGATGAGGACATCGAAGACAACCCCTACGACCGCAATTTTCTCGCAACCGTGCGCTCGGAGCTGTCGGTGAAGGAGCGCAGCGTCAACAGGAAGTTCCTGGTCCCCGTGCAGATGTTTGGGGCCATCCGATGCATCATCTCGGCGAACCACCTCCCCTTCAAGCAGAAGGACGCGCAGTCGGGCCAGGACCTCCAAGCCATTGCCGAGCGGTTCTACTGGGTCAACGCTGACGGCGAGGCCGCCACGTTTCTAACCTCGTTGGGCAGTGACAAGCTGACCGCCTGGCGCAAGGAGCTCATCGGCCGCCACATAATGCACCTCGAAGAGACGCGCTCTGTGTCCAAAAGGTCGCGTTTCGGCGTGTCAGGTGATAGTGAAGCACTGGCTGACTTGATAAACATCGGCGTGCGGTGGAATTCCTGGGTCACCGAGTGGGTCTGCAACGGTGTGCTCGACGGTTTCCGCAAGCTCGATACTGGCGACGCGGACATTGTGAACGGCTGCATCATCAAAGAGGGCGAAGTCTACGTGCGCGTGCGCGCCGTGGTGAAGTCGTGGGAGCGCTACCTTCCCAACAACCGCACCTCGCCTGACACCCGACCCATCGCCGACGCCATCCAAGGCATTGCCGAGCCTGACGCACGGTATCAGCCGCGCGACATCGGCATCACCAACGGCAACAATCAGCAGCGCTACTATCGGATTCGCCGCGGGCCACTGCTCGCATTCCTCGAACACACCGGAGCGGGCACGACTGGCGAGTTCATCGAGGCCCTCGACCGGGGCAACCTGAAGATTGGAGACCCGCAGCAATGACGGAATTAGGGGTGCAACCCAAGTTCAAGAACGGCAAGACTTACGACGGTCGCAGAGGGCGTCGGAAGTATGAGATCACAGGCATCATCACGTTGGAGCCAGGCAAGCACGTCTACAACGTGCAGGAGCATCTTGACGGCAAGCCGGGAGCGCTGCGTCGCTTCACCGAGGACGAGCTCGGCGCGCTCGCGCGGGTCAACAAGAAGGGCGACAAGGTCTACTTGTCGGCCAGCCAGATAGACACCTATCGACGGTGCAAGCGCAAATGGGCCTTCACGTACATCAACGGTGAGATCGCACCTAGCTCGGACTCGATGGACTTCGGGCTGGAAGTCCACAAGGCGCTGGAAAAGTACCTGAAGACCGGCGAGTGGGTCGGTGAGAGCGATGCCGTCGAGTGCGCGAAGCAAGGACTGCCGTCGCTGCCAGAGCCCAAGGACCAACGCCTCGGCATCGAGAAGCAGTTCTTCCTGGAGATTCTCGAAGGCCGCGCCCGCATCATGGGCTACATCGACCTCGTGGTGCCAGGCAAGCTGCTCAAGGTGAACGACCACAAGACCACCAAGGACCTCAAGTGGGCCGCGACGCCCGCCGACCTTGAGACGAACGTCCAAGCGAACCTGTACTCGCTCTGGACCATGAACACCTACCGAGTCACTGAGGTCGAGGCCGAGTGGCTCTACTACGTCTCCCGCCCGTCGAAGGCGAAGGGAACGGTCGGCGGGCGCCCGCGCAACATGCGAGGCTTCCGGCCCGTCAGCCGCATCAAGACGCAGGCCGAGGTGGCTGCTCAGTGGGCCACCCTCAAAAGCGACTGCAAGGAGATGGTCGACTACGCCGAGGACCAGTCCATCTGGGCCGAGGACATCGACGGCAACCCCGATGCCTGCGGAGACTTCGGGGGTTGCCCGTTTCGACATCTGTGCCCCGTCAGCCACGGCTCACTCGGTGCGTTGATGGACAACGCCCGTTCAGTAGCCGAGCGAGCCCATCCAACTACTCAGGAGAACAAGAACATGCCTAGCCTTATGGACATCATCAACCGTGGGAAGCAGACACCGCAAGCCGTCGCCGAGGCGCCCGCCGCTGTCGCCGCCGCGCCCGTCGCCGCCGCGCCCGTCGCCGCGCCCGTCGCCGCCGCGCCCGTCGCCGAGGCACCTCCAACTCACGTACCGTCGCCGCTGATCGCGGCGGCCGAGCGTGCTCGGGCTGCTCGGGGTGCGCCCGCCGAGGGCGTCAACCCGCCTCCCGTCGAAGAGCAACCGCTCGCAGAAGAGATCGTAGAGGCGACCAAGCCGGTCATCCCGCAGACGTGGGTGGACCGCTTCCGCAAGGGTCACAAGGCCCGCAACGCCGAAGAAGAAGCATGGCGCGTCGAGCAGAACAAGCTCGCGCCTGAGCAACGCACCGTGCTCGCCGCTGGCAACGCGCCCGACCCGTCACCGGACCCGGTTGCCGATGCAGCCGAGGCCGTTGTCGAAGAGGACCTGTCCCCCATCGTCGACATGGAAGAGGTTGTGCCGTCCGAGTACAGAGAGCCGCCCGCGCCCGCCGAGGAAGACATCCCTGTGGCCACCGACGAGGCCAACTACAAGTCCCAGCTGGTCTGCATCAACGAGCTGGGACTGACTCTCATGGTGGACTGCTACCCTGTGAAGGGCGACATCGAAGAGCACCAGCAGACACTGTCGCAGTTCACCCGTCCATTCAAAGACCGCATCCAAGCGGACAAGCAAGTCCCTCATTGGAACATGGTCAGGTACCGCGAGGGCGAGACTTTGCTGGCGGCGCTCGTCGAGCAAGACCTCCGCAAGAACTACTACACCGGCGTCATCGTGGTCGACAGCCGCTCGGGGGAGTGGAAGGCGTGCGGTGACATCCTGACGGAGATGGCGAACGTGATCATCAGGGGCTGACCATGCAGAGGGAAACCAGCATAGCCGTTTACCGTCAGATTGAGGCCGAGGGACTCCTCAGCCGCATGAGATGGCTCGTCTACCGCACGGTTTTCCGACACGGCCCGATGACGGTCTCGGAGTGCTTTGAGCTGCTCGAAAAGCAGATCCCAAACTTCAACTGGAACACGCGGACGCGGTTCACAGAGCTGAAGGACATGGGAGTGCTCACCGAGACGGGTACCCGAGAATGCAACGTCACTGGGAGGGTGGTTCTGGAGTACGACGTGACCAGCCACCTTCCCAGTGACTTCGTCAAGCCGAAGTCGAAGCTGAAGCGGCTAGAGGAGGAAGTCGCCTTCCTAACGGCTGAGAACAAGCTTCTGAATGTGCGTCTGAAGTTCCTGCGGGATCTGCTCAATAGGAAGAAGGCAAGCTGATGTCAAGCGCGTTTGAAGGCATCGAGGAAGCGGGGACACTCCCGCCCGGTCCCGGCGCGAGTCTAGAGTTCCGTCGCATTCAGGCCCTGCCCCGTCGGGTGTGGACCGAGGCGGCTGACCTCGAAGACCTCACGGCGGGGCTGACTCAGATGCTTCGAGCGCCCAAGGGCGAATGGGTCCTCAAGGTCACTCAGGCCGCGGCGCTTCGCGACCTGCACGACTTTGGGGGCCTGTTCGGTCCCATCGCCGTCGGTGGAGGCAAGACGCTGATTACGCTGCTCGCGCCGGTTCTCATGAAGGCCAAGCGGCCCGTCTTGCTCGTCCCCGCCGCGCTGCGGGACCAGACCATGGGCAAGGTCCTCCCCGCCATGTTCCGGCAGTGGAGGCTCAACCACAGCCTCAAGGTCATTGGGTACTCGGAGCTATCCCTGCAGAAGAACGCTGACATGCTGGAGAACATCCAGCCAGACATGATCATAGCCGACGAGTGCCACATGCTCAAGAACCCGAAGTCGGCTCGGACTCGGAGGGTATCGCGGTACATGAGCAAGCACCCGATGACGACCTTCATAGCCGTCAGCGGGACCGTGGCGAACCACTCCATCATGCACTACTGGCACCTCATCCAATGGGCGCTCAAGCCCGACAACGCTCCCATTCCGAGGAACTTCTACGAGGCCAAGGAGTGGGCGTGCGCCCTCGACGAGCGCGTTGCAGATGAAGACCGGGTCGGCCCGGGCGCTCTAGCCACGCTGTCGGGTCCGGGGGAGTCGGCGCGGCAAGGGTATCGTCGGCGACTGGTCGAGACGCCTGGCGTGCTCGCTACCCACGAGGATGAGGTGGGCGTCTCGCTGCAACTGACCATGAAGAAGCCGCAGGGAGGGCACTTCCCCGCCGTCGTCAAGAGGCTCATCGAGCATGTGCGGTCGACGTGGGAGACACCCGAGGGCGAGGTCATTACCGAGGCCGTGGAGGTGTGGCGCCACATCCGACAGCTCGTTGCGGGCTTCTACTATCGGTGGGCCGAGTCGCCGCCGATGGCGTGGCTCGAAGCGCGCAAGGACTGGAACCGCTTCGTCCGCGCAACGCTGCGCTCGAACCGTCGCAAGCTCGACACGCCGCTTCAGGTCTGGAGGGACGTGGAGAACTTTGGAGGTCCCGGAGCCCAGCTCCAAGCGAGGTGGCGGCGCATCAAGGACTCCTACAAGCCGGTCACTCAGCCCGTCTGGGTGGACGACTACTTGGTCGTGGACGCTCACAACTGGCTGCGCAATCGGAAGGAGCCGCCTGGCATCTGCTGGGTGGAGTACCAAGCGCTCGGGGAGGCCATCGCCAACCATGCCGCGGTCCCGTACTTCGGCGCTGGCGACTCCCGCATTCTCGACTACGACGAGCCGTGCGTGGCCAGCATTGCGGCTCACGGGACCGGCAAGAACCTTCAGCAGTGGAGCCGCAACCTGGTCGTCATCCCACCTACCTCGGGGCAGACCTGGGAGCAGCTTCTGGGCCGCACGCACCGTCAGGGCCAAGAGGCCGACACGGTGACGTGCGAGACCTACCTGCATCACCATTCATACATGCTGTCGATGGAGCAGGCGTTTGCCGACGCTCGCTTCCTACAGGAGACGCTGGGAAACCGCCAGCGCCTTCTGTACTGCGACAGCGATTTCAGCGAGACGGAGCTAACCAACATGCTTCGCCTCGCACCCAAGGAGATCTGAATGACATCGCGATTCGAGTACGTCGACTATGACGGCCCATCGGCAGCCATCAGCGGCTCCATTCGCAAGACTGCGGTCGCCATGGAGCGCGCCATCAACCAGCTCCCCGACGGCCGCCCAAAGTCGCTGGCGCTCACCAAGCTCGAAGAGAGCTTCATGTGGGCGGGCAAGGCCATCAGAGACAAGCAGCTCACACTGCCGGACGTCGAGGAGCCAGGCGTCAACCCCTGTCCCGAGTGCGGCGCGCCTCGCGAGACGCGCAACGCCCTCTGCGACAAATGCGACCTGTTCAGGGAGGTGAAGTAGCCATGGGTGAGGTCAAGCCAAATGAGATCCCTCCCTGCGAGGGCATTCACGGAGACGGCCACGGGTCAAACGGGCCATGCCTCAACAAGGACGAGCTGCGCCTCAAGACGGACGGCAAGTGGCGCTGTATCGTCTGCCATCGCATCTACAACGAGCTTCTCTTTCGAGACGTGAAGCGGAAGGTGGGGTGAGCATGGCCTTTCGCAAGGACGACGCGGGCAAGCCGCGCATGAGTCTGCTGCCTCACGAGGCCCTGATGGGCGCCGCCGAGGTCATGACTTACGGCGCTCAGAAGTACGACGACCACAACTGGCGACAGGCCACCGAGTGGAGTCGCTACTACGACGCCACAATGCGCCACCTCATGGACTGGCAGATGGGCAAGGAGGTCGATGACGGTCCCAAGGGCTCGGGCCTGGCAACTATCGACCATGCAGTTTGCAGCCTGCTCATGCTGAGCTCCCTCATCAAGACAGGGGTAGGGACCGATGACCGATACGGAACAAGTGGCACGACTTCTTACCAGGCTCCAGCAAGCCCGCGACGAGCTAAACCTCGCCCAGCAGAGCCTGTGGTTCGTGGTAAAGGCCAGCGGAGGAAAAGTCGCGGTGCATGAGGAGCTGCTCCAAAGCCACAAGGGAAGCCCCTATCAGGTGACCGTGCATCGAGACAGCGTTGCGAAGCAGTTCGTGTTCGAGGCAATATGACGATTTCGGTTGCATTGACTGAGGCTCTGGAGTAGGGTCTCAGCACTGACAGAGACGTCCATAGAGGACGCATTAACCAGACGCCTTCGGGCGCGGAGACAGAACCATGGGTATGTTTGACGGCATCGAGAATGTGACGAGTCCTCAAGGTGGCGCGTATCTCCTTCCCGGTCAGCACATCTTCAAAGTCAACGCACTCAAGCAGCCGCCGAACCTTCGGGCCGGTAACTGCTTCATCGCGGAGATGAGCGTCGTTGAGTCCAACTGCGAACAGTACAGCGTAGGTCAGTCGGTCTCGTGGATTCGCAACGTGACCAAGCACAAGGAGATGGCCCTCGCGGACATCAAGGCGTTTCTGGCCGCATTGGCTGGGTGTCGCGAGGAAGAGATCGACTCGGCGGGCGCTGACGCTGCCGTAGCCGATGACCAGCCTTTCGCCGGCTTCTTGGTACGGTGCGAGGCTTGGAACAAACCGACCAAGGAAGGCGGCGAGTTCACTCGCACCGCGTGGGAACACGTCTCGTAGGACCAAGCGCACAAGTCAGCCCGCTCGTCGGGTCTTCCCGGCGGGCGGGTCCTGACCGGAGGACCCGATATGACTACCCTGGCGTTCGATACAGAAACCCATCCATTCGCTAATGGCCTGATGGCGCCGCCCGCCGTCTGCCTTCAATACGACGAAGAGCACGAGGGCCGAGCCATCATGGTCGGCGAGGCCATTGAAGGCTTCGCCCACCAGATGCTGACCCGCTGCATCAAGCACGGCATCATCCTCGTTGGGCAGAACACCGCCTATGACATGGGCGTGCTCGCCGCCCGCGATCTGACCCTGCTCCCGCTCATCTTCGAGGCGTACGACGTGGCCCGAGTCCACTGCACCAGAATCCGAGAGCGTCTGCTCGACATGGCGAAGGGCAACACGGGACCGCAGACACGTCAGCGAGGCTACTACTCGATGGACGCGCTGGTCGTGCGGCGCAAGCTCCCAATCACCGTTGACAAGAAGAACCCTTGGCGGCTCCGCTACAAGGAGCTGACGGACGTGCCGGTCGCCGACTGGCCCGAGGAAGCGGTGACATATGCGCTCGACGATCCCACAGCCACCCGACTTATCTACGATTCTCAGTCAGCCGATGCCCGAGCACTTCGTTACGAGGGCTTCGAGGCCGAGGCCGCGCGACAGGCGGGCTTCGACTTCACCCTCCACCTGATGGGTTGCTGGGGAGTACGCACCTCCCAGAAGCGCGTCAGGGAACTGCTGGTCCGCACCGACGCCCGCTTAGCCGAGCTGGTCCCGCTGCTCGTGGGAGCAGGCATCATGACGGCGAAGGGTTCGAAGTCTACCAAGCGCATTCAGTCGCTGGTCGAGGCGTCGTTCAGCCAGGACGGTATGCAGCCTCCGAAGACGGGCAAGGGAGCCATTAAGACCGATAAGGAGACGCTGGAGAAGTGCGGCCACTACGCAGAGCTCGGCCTCGTCGTCGAGCACTCCTACCTAGCCAAGCTTCGCTCGACCTACGCGCTGAAGCTCGTCGAGGGCATCAATGGCAACATCCACACGAGCTTTCACACTCTGGGCGCGGACACCGGGCGCACGTCCTCCAGCGGCCCGAACCTTCAGAACCAGTCCAAGAAGGGAGGCGTTCGAGAGTGCTTCGTGCCGCGGGACGGGTTTGTCTTTGTGGGTGCTGACTACGATGCGCAGGAGCTTCGAACCTTGGCTCAGGCGTGCCTGGACATCTGCAAGTACAGCCGCCTCGCGGAAGCCTTCAAGAAGGACCCCGACTTCGACCCGCACACCTCCTTCGCGTGCGGTGTGATGGGATGGACCTACGAGGACGCCATGGCTCGCAAGGCCCGCGGCGACAAGGAGGTCAAGGAGCGACGGCAGCAAGCGAAGGCCGCCAACTTCGGCTTCCCAGGCGGGCTCGGGGCCAAGAACTTCCGAGGGTACGCTCGTGGGTACGGGGTCAACCTCGACCTGGAGGAAGCGACCCGTCTGCGCAATCAGTGGTTCGAGCAATGGCCCGAGATGAAGGACTACTTCGACCATGTGAAGTGGGTCAGCGAGAGTGGCAAGCTCGTGCAGCTTCGCTCTCAGCGCATCCGCGGCGGGGTCGGGTTCTGCGACGGCGCCAACTCGTACTTCCAAGGGCTCGCCAGCGAAGCGTCAAAAACTGCGGTCTACTTAGTGTCGAAGGCTTGCTACGCCGACCCTGACAGCCCGCTCTACGGGAGCCGGCCTGTCATGCTGGTCCACGATGAGATCATACTTGAGTCGCCTGAAGCGACCGCGCACGAGGCGGCGCAGGAGCTTCAGCGGCTGATGGTCGAGGCGATGGAGATGTGGTGTCCGGACATCCCAGCTCGCGCGACGCCCGCGTTGTCTCGATGCTGGTCCAAGGACGCCGAGCCCGTCATCGAGAATGGCCGCTTGGTCCCTTGGGATCTTCCTCAGCCGTCGGCGAAGGCGGCCTAGTGAAACTCGGCGTTGACCTAATCGCAGTTGACCCCGGCGCTGAAGCCGGGGTCGCTGTGTTCTACAAGAGCCGTCTGATTCGTGCGGAGCTCGTCGTGGACGCGGTTCATCGTGGCTGGTGCTGGAAGGGTCCCTACGGGTTGCCCGTCGTGTGTGAGGTGCCTCAGAAGTATCGAGGCTCCGCGGCCGACCTTCAAGACCTGCTGACGCTCTCCTTCACGGCTGGCTACCTCGTCAGCTCCTTGCAGCCGTCCAGCTTGAAGAAAGCCTTCGCCCGTGACTGGAAGGGACAGCGCCCAAAGAAGGTTGACAACGCCTATACACTCAAGCTACTTAATGACCAGGAACGACAAATACTCGAGGCTTCAGACGTGCCGCGACACTTGCAGCACAACGTCGTCGACGCCATTGGGATTGGTCTGTGGGCTCTAAGGAGACGGTGATGAACACATACAACGAGGAAGCGCTCCACGAGGCTCGTCTTCTCCTGCTGGCGAAGCCTCAATCCATTCGGGACCTGTCGCTGCGTTTTGAGAAGTCTGAGCGTACCATCAAGCGCTGGCTGATGGAGCTGCGCGAGCGAGGTGACCGCGTCGTGCGGGACGGCATCAGCGTCGAGAGCCCGTACTTCATCAGCAACGGCGCTGACGTGATCCCACTCTAAGTCCCGCCCCTCCTACGTCTGCGGCGATTCCCCGCTGAGTCCCGGTAAATCAACGTCTACCGTATCGGCCACTCAAACGGCCACCCCGCCCGCATAACGGCCACCCCGCCAGGCGCCCGCCACCCCGCCAGGCCCGCCAGGCGCCTGCAACCCCGCCAGGCGCCCGCCGCGGGCGCAACCCTGCAACCCTTCGCCAGGCCCGCCAGGCGCCCGCCAGGCGCCGTTGCGCGGCGGGCGCGGGCGCAACCCCGCCTGGCGCCCGCCAGGCCCGCCAGGCGCCCGCCAGGCCCGCCAGGCGCCCGCCAGGCGCCGCAACGCGGCGGGGTGCGCATTGCGCCCGTTGCTGCTATAAAGGTAGCAACCGCGCCCGCCGCGGGCGCCTAAAAACGCAGTGATTCCGCATGGTTACTACTCATTTCATGCCTATGACCTTTTTGGGTGCCGCAACGGCTCAAACGGGCTATATTACCAATATGGACGCAAACACAAAGCAACCGCGCAAACAAAAAGGAAAAGGCACCATGTACCACTACAACACACAAGACCTGACCGTTGGCGACATCACCCTTACTCCCGGCCAGCTCCGCATACTTGCTTACCTGCAACGCGGCGGAGACGTTGTATGGCAAGGTGGGCACAGGGTCACCATGGAGCGGTGTGGGGAAAAGGCCCGCATGGCGCACCTCACCACCGTTGCAACCCTAGCAACCCTAGGCCTAGTTACCGTGCGCCACGCAACCGCGGGCGCGTTGCAGTTTGGCCTAAACGGGCGCCGTTGCCACCCCGCCTATGCCTGGCGCTTTGCGCGCAAGTAAGCGCCCGCCACCCCGCCCGCCAGGCCCGCGCAATGCGGGCCTTTCGGGTGAAACCGGGATACGCGCGTATCCCCAACAACCCTGGAGAACCAGGAAAGGCGTGAATTATGGCCAGTGCAGCAGAAACCCTAGCAAAAGTCTTGGAAGACTTGGGCCTCGAAAAAGGCGCCGATGCCACGGAAATCGCGAAAGCCATTGCAGCCCGGGAATCCAAGGCGCGGGCCGAGGCAAGCCAACGTGTAGCCATGGCTAAGTGGACTCCCTACATCAACCAGGACGGCGCGTGTAGGTTCTCCGGTAGCCAACTAAGCATTGCCAGCGATGAGCTGGAAGGCTTGAAAACCCTGCTTACCGGGGAAGACTTTGCTACCTTTTGGGCAGCCAATACCGCGGCAATCAAGACTCGCGCGGAAATCGTAAAAACGCGCAATGCCAGGCGCAAAGCCAACAAAGCCGCGGGCGCACCAGCAACGGGCGCCGTCGGTGGCGCCACCCCGCCCGCCGCGCCCGCCGCGCCCGCCGCGCCCGCAACCCCGCCCGCCGCGCCCGCCGCGCCCGCAACCCCGCCCGCCGCGCCCGCTAAAGCGCGCACTAAGCGCGGCCCCGAAGGCTGACCCTACCTCCCCCTACATGGCCCGCCTGGCGCCCGCCAGGCGGGCCATGCGCCCGCAACCCCGCAACCCCGCAAACAACCCCGCCAGGCGCCCGCCAGGCGCCCGCCAGGCCCGCCAGGCGCCCGCCGCGGGCGCAACCCTGCAACCCTTCGCCAGGCCCGCCAGGCGCCCGCCAGGCCCGCCAGGCGCCCGCCGCGGGCGCCCGCCAGGCGCCGCAACGCGGCGGGCGCGGGCGCAACCCCGCCAGGCGCCCGCCAGGCGCCGCAACGCGGCGGGCGCGGGCGCAACCCCGCCAGGCGCCCGCCAGGCCCGCCAGGCGCCCGCCAGGCCCGCCAGGCCCGCCAGGCGCCCGCCGCGTTGCGGCGCGGGCCTGGCAAGCCTTGTAAAATAGCTATTGTGGCCACTATGGCCACTATGGTATGGGTATGCAGGCCCGCCAGGCCCGCCGCAATGGCGCCAGGCCCGCGGGCGCAACGCTTCTCAAGGGGAGGGCAAAAGGAGTCACCAGTGTATTGAATAGATTTCTCATGCCGTGTTGTCTGCGGCATGAGATGGCAAGCGGGAACGGGGCTCGCGCAATTCCGCGTGAGAAGGGTAGTCCCGCACATAGAAGGGAAAGGCACCATGAGACTTCCAATCCAAGCACTTGAACTCGCAAGGTTCGCGACACAAGGAGGCGCCCGTGCTCAGACGCGCTGGCTGAGTATCCAACCGGTGGGAGAGCACATCCTCCAAGCTAGTGCAACGGATGGAGCAGTCCTGGCGCAGTTTGCCTGGATAAGCGTAGACCCAGACAAGAAGGAGGTATGTCTCGATGCAAGTGAGGTTCTAAAGGCCATGAAGGAGGCGACCAAGAAGGATAGGACGCTCGGCGCCGAGTACCGCGACGGTACGTTGCAAGTCGGCAACACCGAGCAGAAGCCGGTGAAGCACGCGACCAACGGGGAAGCCAACTTCCCTGACGTATCGCAGGTGATACCGGAAGACGTGCTCGACGAAGACAGCCAAGGTCCCGAGGGCAGCCGCTTTGCCATCGACCTCGGCTTGTTCGAGCGCGTGAACAAGTGGATAACAATCGTCGGCGGGAACCACCAGGTGAGAATGGTCACCCGCGGCGAATGCGATCCCATCCGCATCGATGTCGCCACCTCCGAGAGCGGCGGGCGCGGCGTATTCGTCGTGATGCCGTCGAGGCTCTCCTAACTCTAACCAGCGGCGCCCGTCGGCTTCGGCCGGCGGGCTCCCGCCATTGGAAAGGCAACCAATGAAACTCGAAAGACCAAAGTTCCACAACTACCCGCCCGGTGAGTTCCCAACCGTTGGCGACAAGGCTCCCTACTTCGATACCGTCGAGCTGAAGTACGATGGATGGTGGGGACAGCTCCTTCTCGAAGGCCAGCGATGGAACCTGTTCTCGCGGACGGGCCAGTTGAAGAAGCAAGGCACGCTGACTCGACCCGTTGAGCGCACGCTTATCCACGGGGAGTATTGCTACGGGACAGAGTGGGCAAAGGACCATCCTGAATACTACGACCAGCTTGCCGTCTACGGCGCCGAGATGCTTGATGGGCGAGACGTGCGCGAGGTTGAGCACGCGGACGTGCGCCGCATGGTCGACAGCTTTCTCGTGCGCCTTCGAGAACAGACCATAGTGAGCGGCGTGTTCCTGGTGAACCGCTGGCCCATCTCCGCGGCGCGCGAGGTGTGGGAGCAGAACACAGAGTTCGAGGGCCTCGTGTTTAAGAACTCTCGAGATGTCTGGGGCAGTCCATACGGGCGCATGAAGCGCGACGCCACGATAGAGTACATCTGCCTCGGCTTTGAAGAGTCCGAGTCCGACCGCCATGCTGGATGGGGCGTGGCCTCGGTGATCGGCGGTCTGATTATGAAGGGCACAGACACCGCTTTTCGAGCCTGCAAAGTGAGCGGGCTCGACGACAAGTGGCGCGCTGAGTTCTTCCAGCATCCGGACAAATACGTCGGCAAGGTGTTCGAGGCTGAGGGCAAGAAGGTGACGAAGACGGGCGCCTTGCGCCATCCCAACTTCGTTCGCTGGCGGCCCGACAAGCAAGCGGCCGATTGCGTCTGGGGAGCCTGACATGCGTATGTGGATGGTCGAACCAAAATACCTCTGCCGCAGCCACCTTCTAGGCGAGCACCGCGAGCTGCACACGCTCGTAGGCACGTTGAGGGAGGGCAAGAGCATCCAAGGGTATCTGGATGGGAAGCTAGTGGAGGTCCACAACATCGCATCCAGGCACGACGCCCTCGTTGCTGAGTTTCGACGGCGAGGGTGGCCAAGCGGATTCGCGCACGCGACACCGTTGAACGGCTTCGAAGGGTTTGAGGCTGGAGAGGTGGACGTGGAGGCGAACCGCAAGGAACTGATTCGGCGCTGCTTCGCGTGCGCCATAAACTTCCAGCAGGAGGAGCTCTGCTATGCGTGAGCAAGACAAGGTCCAGCAAGGGTCGGTGCTGATGCACAAGACCAAGGGGGTCAACCCGCGCGGAACCATCTGCCCGAAGTGTCGCCGTCTCGGTCCACAGGTCATGATGGGCTTGAGCGACCACTTCGGCATCTGCACCGCTTGCAAGACCATGAACATCGGTCTACCGCCAGGCGAGACCGCTTGCCGTGACTGCTCGGGCAAGCTGGTGGAGGTCGGCCCCATTCCCGACGATGCGCTGCTCCCGCAGTATTGTCCCGCGTGCGCCGAGGACATCGCCACGTCTCAGAAGATGGTAGCCGAGGGAGGTGTCATCTGGGAGTGCCGGGACTGCCACAACTCGGGCGCGTTCAGCGGCGAGCATCCCATCTCCGAGCTGACTCGCAAGGAGACGGGTTGCCCGTCGCCAGAGCCGTGCGGCGTGACCCTGAGCGAAGAAAACTGCCCGGTCTGCCAGAGGGGAGGGCTGAACTGATGGACATCAGCGAGGTTTCCCGGTCCAAACTGGAGCTTGCTCTAGAGGACTTGGTGAAGTTGCAGGCTCACTACGCAAAGCTCCTAAACCAGTACGATGGAGGTCGTCGGCACGCCTTCACCAGCGCGGAGGACTGGCTCAATCGATGGCTGAATCCGCAGCCCGGAAGGAGTCAGTGATGGTAGTCGGCTGGGTGAACTACGCGGGCATCGTGATGTGCGTGACGTGCGCCGAAGACAAGTGGGGCGCTCACATTATCGCGGAGGCGAAGCCGGTCTGGAAGAACACTTACGGGGCCATGGTCCCTTGCGCACATTGTCAGCGCCTGGTCAACCAGGCGCACGAGGATGTGAGGAGGTGGGCCTGCTGATGGACCCGAATGTGAATCTAAACCGTCTGCTTCGGCTGGCTGAAAGCATCACCAAAGAGGGCAACCACGAAGCCTACGAAGATGCGGTCGAGCTGGCCGAGCTCTTCCTAGCTTTGAACGGCTGGATTCAGGGTGGTGGCTTCCTGCCGCGGCTCTGGGCGCAGGACAACGGGAAAGATGACTGATTGATAGACTTGGCCGCGGGGTCGGCTCGTACCCGACCCCGCGGCTATTGCGGAGAACCCAAACAACCACGAAGGAAGAAGGCAAAGACCATGCTACACCACGACAAGAGCGAAAGCTACGAAGTCGCATCGGTAAAGGCGATGTCTTGGGCCAAGGACAAGCTGGAGTCCCTCATCGCCCGCGGGCGGGAGACGACAGCGGCCACCCTGGAGAAAGTAGATCGCACCCTCATCGAGGATGCGATCGTAAAAGCGAACCGCGTGAGCTTCTACCCTGGCTCCCAGGAGGGAACCCTCTGCCTGGAGGCCAACGGCTTCGACGCGGCCATGCACGAGCACGCCGCCGACCAAGCGGTTCAGCGGCTCGGCGGGACCAAGCGCATCTCCGAGTGGGCGTTCCAGCCTGACACGGCCGAAGAGTTCGTGGGCATCCTCAACAAGAAGATGAAGGCGCTGGGAGGCAAGAAGTTCTTGACGCGTTGCGTCGACGGCGAGGTGCGCGGTTTCATGTCGGACCGCTACCGTAGACTGGACGTTCGCCCGCTGGTCGAGTCGTTAGTGTCCACGGCGGTCAAGGAGTTCGGCGCCGTACCTATCGACGCGCACGCGCTCGACACCAGCTTCCACATGAAGCTGATGCTGCCACAAGTCTTCGAGCCAATCCCCAACGAAGTCGGGGCCTTCGGGCTCACGTTTCGCAACAGCGACTTTGGAGCGGGACGGCTCTACATCAAGGGGTTTTTCAACCGGCTCTGGTGTACCAACCTAGCTATGTGTGAAGATGGCATCAGCCAGGTTCATCTTGGCGGGGCACTGTCCGAGGACATCGCCTTCTCACAGAAGACCTATGAGCTGGACACGCTGACGATGGCGTCGGCGATAGGAGACGTTGTGCGGCACATCTTCTCGATGGAGAACATCTTTGCCCGCATGAGGGCCATCAAGGAGGCACATGCCGAGGACCATCAGGCCGACATCGGCAAGGTGCTCAAAGGCATGGTCCGCTCAAGCAAGCTCTACAAAGGGGAGTCGGAGAAGGTCATCGAAGCCTTCAACAGCCCCGACGTTGAGCTGCTCCCGCCTGGTCAAAACCGATGGCGCTTGTCGAACGCCATCTCCCTTATCGCGCAGCAAACCAAGCCCGACCGGCAGCTCGAACTAGAGTCGCTGGCGGGTGAGGTCGCTGGCCTAGCACGACGCGCGGCTTAGCCTTTCCCCGCGTGTCTGGGGCCGGGTGAGCTTTGCGTCCAGCTAGCTCGCCCGGCCCCTCTTTTTGGAGGGTCGCATGGTTCCAAAAGTCGTAACACACTTCTGCTCAAACCTGCTTCAATACACCGGCCAGAAGCGCGAAGCCTACGAACGAGCCCTCAAGTCAGAGGGCATCATTCAAGTCAACGACACCCCGAAATGCGCTTGGACCGAGATCCAAGTCGAGGCGGGTAGCCTCGCCGACGATCTCCTTAAACCCCTGTCGATGCACAGGAGGGAGAAGTAGATGCCATACGAGCCGCCTCCATGGGACGAGCCCTGGACACCCGGTCACAAGGACCGAAGCTGTATGTGCAACGCCTGTCGAGATGCACACAAGATTCACTTGGAGAAGATGAACGAGCTCATGGACGAGCAGGAGGAAGAGCGCTTGCGGGCAGCTCGCGCTCCACTCCGGAAACGCCGCAGACAGAAGAAACCAAAGCCTATCGCGCCCATTGTACCCCGAGAACCAGCTCCAGTCACGCACACCTTCGAGGACCTATTTGCTATGGTCTCGTGCATGTTCCTCGAACGGATTTGCCTCGTAGGCTTCGCGCCAGTTAGCCTTGTCCGCAAGAAGGACGAGGTGCGCGCCCGCGTACAGAAGCGGAAAGAACGGTCCTAGAGCCCATGCCTGCTTCGTGTGGACGTTCTCATGGGTCTCCAACCGCTCGACGGCCTTCTCGCTTGAGTAGAGCTGGAACGATCCTAGCGTGATTCCCCAGTAGTGCCCCGAGTAGACCTTGCTCACGTTCGTGCCTTGTCTGGCGACGAAACGGACGACTGCCGTTCGGGAGTCGGTACTGTGATAGGCTATCTGTCTTGCGGCCCAGAGCGGACCGAGGGTCGTGAGGAAAGCAGCGCCAGACCAGGGTGAAGCCCACACTGTCCCTGCGGTTTTCAGAACACTAGACCACGCTCGGCGAGCCCACGACATGCCTTCTCCTTCATGATTTGCTCGACGTCATATCGAACGTTGTTCATGACGAGGTGCAGACCTGGACAGGCGCCCGGTTGGTCTAGCGCTTTGTCGCCCTTCTGCACTTCGCCGTGACCCCTGATAGCTCGATACGGGTCGAAAGCAAAGGCCGAGCAGAGCTGCGCGACGAGGTCTACGAGCGCGGCGTACTGAGCACCCGACGGCGCCTCACTGCGGTAGTCACCGATACAGCCGATCCCGATATATCCGGGCGACCAGCGCTTCGCATGGTGGCCGATTTCGTTGAGCGGGAGGGCTTGCCAGATGACTCCGTTGGCTTCTCGGTGGCCTCCGATGTAGAGGGTATACGGGTTCTGACCGCCCGTTGCTTTGGTGACGGCTGGGAACCGCGGGTCCTTGCCGGTGAAGATGTCGGAGATTTCATTGCCGTTGACTCCCAGGATGATGCCGCTCTGCAAGTCGTAGCCGCATCTATGAAGCATGATTCCTTCGATGTCGCCGCGGCGAATCTGGCGGTTGCCGTCGTAGGACTCTTCGATGATGTTGACGATGTCGCTCATGGGATCTCAATCCCCCATTCCTCGGCCGCCTCGCACATCCAGGTACGGACCTGCTCGAACGCCTCAGACTCGGCTTCGCTCAGCTCTTCATACTTGAGCTTGGAACGAAGCTTGTTCCACACGTCGCCGAGGGCGGCGTGAATCTTGGGAGCGTCTTGGAGCATGTCAAGCTCCGTTTGCTCGCCGGGAAGATGGTAGATGAGAACAGCCAGCGGCATCAGCGTCTCCGTTTCAAATAGATGTCTCCTTCACGGTCGCGCGCCAACACGTAGACCACGCGGGTCAGCTCGCCCTTCACAGTATGTGTCTGCGACTCCCTGACTACAATCTTCGGCATGTTACACCCTCTGTCTGACGACAATTCGCAGCGGCTGGTCGGCGGGCCACGTCTCTTCGACGCCTGACGAGTGCTCGAAGATGACCTCACCCTCGTGCGTGCCAAGCGGCAAGTCACCGTCATCCCACTCGATGTGAAAGAGCCCGTTGGCCGCGTCGTCGATGACGGCGGGTTGGAGCACGAGCAAGCCCGCTTGCTGCCTCAGCTTCATGGTGATGGCTGAGAACGCACTGAGGTCCACGCCGTCAAACTCGAAGTCGAGGTTCGGCTTGCGGTCGGTGGCGACGTAGTAGATGGTCTCTGGGTCTGACATCAGCGGTTGTCCTCCACGGCGTCAAGCTCAGCCCTGTTTGAAGCGGCGCGGATGGCAACCTTCAGGTCCGACCCCGAGTCGATGTAGACTCGCAGAGCGGTCACGGCTTCCTCGAAGAGCGAAGCTACTGCTCCCGCATTGGGAAGGATTTGAAGGTTGTCGTTGCCGTGGGTGTTGATGACCAACGGATACGTGAACCACGTCTCGTTGCGCGCCACGTAGAACGAGGTGTAGCGAGACATCGCCCGAGGGTCCAGGGCGAAGCGCTTCGGCGCGGCAATGGTACTGACGAAACCCTCTCTGATGAGCTCTTCGGTGCGCCTGTCGACCGCAGCGGCCTTGTTCACCTTGGCCAGGAAGAGGTTGGTGGCCCCGTGATACGCCGCCAGCTCCGCTTGCGAAGGGTTCGGGTCCACACTGGCGATGTCAGGGTTGACGGTTTGCGCTTGCGCCAGCGTGCGCTCCTTCGAACTGAGCGCGAGGATGCTGCCGCCGCTGTCCTTGTAGGCGTAGGGCATGACTACCTCCAAACGGTTCCATAGAGTCTTGAGTAGATGTGAACGGCGTCGCCCGCGTAGGTATCATCCAGATTTCCACCCGTCGCGTCCCGGTAGACCGCAATGGCAAGAGACCCGTCCGACTCCAAGTCAGGAACCTTGATGGCGAACGACGCAATGGACAGCTCCAGCGCGGTGAGCCCGCCGACCGCGATGATGTTAGAGAGCTGCTGCGTGTACGGCAGCGTCCCGTCCAACACATCGCCTTCGTTGATGGTCACGATGTCCGCTTGCAGCTCGACGTCACCGCTTCCCGCCGCGACCTTGTAGAAGCCCACCTCCAGGGTAAGCGGCCGGCTCGTGTCGAGGCCCGGAGGCGCGTGGACAATCTCAACGGCGCCGTCTTTTTGACCGTCCTGAAAGCGGTTGTTGAGCGCGGCGATGGTGAGGTTCGTCGCAATGGCTACGTCGAGGTTGGCCTGTACGAAGCCATCCATCTCCTCCATCACCTTGCGATGCCAGATCAGCTCGCGCACAGGTTGCGCTGCACCGAAATACTCCACGGTGCCGTCCTTGTTGATCTCAGTCCGGTTCGTGTGAACCTTGAGGCGGTCGGAGGCGGGAGAGGTGGTCATGGCCACCGTGACGCGAAACCGAACCCAGTATTTCGTGATGCCGTTGAGGGACTTGGTTGCCCATCCCGTGATGGCCTCGGTGTTGAAGCGAATCTGCTCGCTGTTGACGCGGGCAAAGACCGCTTGCGCGTACTGGTCATAGGGAGCATCGGCGTCGGAGCTGAGGTGCTCGATGCCGACCCACGCCGAGCCGTTCCAGTATTCGCATACGAGCGTCCCGCCGCTGCGAGCTGTCGTGGTCAACGTCTTCAACCCCGGAAACTCGTACTCGCTGCCGACGTAGAAGCAGTTAGCCACCCCGACGCCAGCGAACAAGTTGACGCTGGAGCCATCCTCCGTTTTGAGCTGGGTCGTAATGTTGTTCCACGTCCCGGCTTCGAGGTTCGTGTTCGTGAGATAGGACACGTTGCGCGAGTGGCTGTCACCTCCACCGAAAGCAGACTCGCGCGGGTCGCCTTCACTGCCGACATGGAGCTCCGCTTGGATCTGCTGCGCCTCGTCACCAGGGACAAGGCTCATGTGTTGAGTATTGATTTCCGCAGCGGAGTTGTAGGAGACCTTGTCCTCTGTGAAGACCGAGCCGACCACCGTCAACTGTGAGCTGGCGCCGCCTTGGACTTGGATTGCGTACGCGACACCCGCATCATCGACGATGCGCAAACCTTGTCCTGTGACCACGCCGTCTGTGGAGGCAATGCGAATGCCGTTGGTAGAGGTCTTGATGCACAGCACATCGATGCGAACTTCACCGTCATTGGCAACCAGAACGCCGTCCGTAGTCGCCTTGATTTCGCAGTTGATGATATGCGTCAGTCTGCCAGTGCCGTCTGTGAGAATACCCGTCGTGCAGTCATCGACGAGAACACTGTCGAGGTGCAGCGCGTCTGTCGCGCCGCCGTTCTGTACGCCGACGCCGCCGACGCCATCGGCTCCCTTGAGCGTGAGTCCCTTGATGCGGCTCCCACCGTTGGCCGTGCAGAGGGCCGACGTTGTGACAGACGCCTGCAAGACGACCGCTTGCTGCCCGACGCCTACGAGGGAGACGTAGTTCGGAAGCGTGAAAGGAGCCGTCGAGTAGACGCCCGGATACACCAGGATTGCAGCGGGAGCCGCCACACTCGGCGCGGGACTGAGCGCGTTGACGAGCGTGATGGCATCCGCGATGTTGGTCGCGTCGGCGCCGATGATGTTCGTCGCCACCGTCACCACTCGGGCCGGGTCCAGCGGGTTGACGCCGATGAGAGCCGTCCCCGACCGGCGCACCGAGTAGAGGTCTGGGATGGCCGCAACGGTGAGGTCCTGCGGGTCGCCCGTCTCTCTGATGGTGTGGTCGTGGTCGCTTCGCGCGAACGTGCTTGCCGAGCCCTCCAGGTTCCCGCCGCCGATTCCCTGAGCAGCAGCGAAGCCTGTGATGCCGTGCCTATGGTCGCTTCGCGCGAACGAGGTGGCCGAGCCTTCTAGCGGCGTGTCGTCGGGCGTGATGGCCCCCGGCGTCGCCGCCTCGATGGCGTGCTGATGGTCGCTTCGCGCGAACGTGGAAGCCGAGCCCTCTGCCGCGGCGTCGTCCGGTTCGATGGTCCCCGGTGTGCCGAAGCCCGAAACGGCGTGCTGATGGTCGCTTCGCGCGAACGAGGTAGCCACGCCTTCCTGGGCAGTGTCATCAGGCGTCACGGCGCCAGGCGTCGCCGCGGTCATCTCATGGATGTGGTCCGAGCGCGCCAGCGTGTTGGACGTGCCCTCTTCCTGAGTCGCGTCCGGCAGAATGGCCGTCGGCGAGCCCGTCAAGATGTCGTGCTTGTGGTCCATTCGGGCGTACTTCAGGCTCGTCCCGATGGCCGCCGCTGACTTGTCTACGTCAGGCGAGGTGGCGTCCGCGGGCGCCAGAGCAGCCGCTACGACCAGCCGCGGGTCGCTGTCAGACACATACGGGTTGGACCCCGAGGGCGCCCCGTCAGTACCGACGAGCGCCGCCTTCTGGCCGTTCGTGGGGAAGCGCCCGTCGTTGCCGACGGCCACGTCATCCGAACCCGTACCGACGTTCAGCCATCCTTGGACGACCTTGCCGAACGTGTCGGCCTTTACGATCTCGTTGGCGCCAGGCGTGGCACTTCCGATCTCATCGGAGCCGCCGTCCTCGTGCGTGCTGCCGTGCGCGTTCGGGTCGCGGTCGTCCGTCATGCGCGCGTCGTCGTCGGTGACATACGGATTGGCCCCCGAGGGCGTCCCGGTCCCGGCGAGGGCCGCCTTCTCGAGAGTTGTCGGCAACCGCGGGTCGTCGTCGTTGACGTAGGGGTTGAGCCCTGACGGGCTCCCCGTCCCCGTCAGCGCCGCCTTCTCGGGCGCCGTTGGGAAGCGCGCGTCGTTGCCCTCGGCCGCCTCGCCGGCTCCGACTCCAAGCTCGACATTGAGGTCGACCAGGGCTCCCGACCCGCCGCCGCTCAACGCCGTCCCAGCCGTGATGGTCTGGTTGGGTTGCGCGCCCGCGGCAACGCCGTCCAGCTTCGCCCCGTCGACGGAAACGTCTCGACCGTCGACCGTCCCACTGGTCCCGATATTGCCCGCGTCGTCGACGGTCACGGGGCTGCCTTGGATGAGCTTGCCCGTCACCCCGTCGAAGCGCACTAGAGTTTCGTCCACCGAAGACGCCGGTCCGACCACGTCCCCGCTCGTGGGAGTCGCGCGGGCTACCCATGCGGTCCCCGTCCAAAGCCACTGGGAGGAGTCGTCGGCTTGAATGGCCTCGTGACCTTCATCGTCGGCGCCGAGTCCGAGCGCGATCCTCGCCGCCGCGTCCGCCACTTGATGGACGATGGGTCGAGCCGAATCTGGAATTTGGGCAATGGGAACATCGCCCGAAGCATCGAGAGAAGCGACGCCATTCGGTTGGGCCTTGTCACTGGCGGGGATACCTCCCACCTGACCGATGGTCACGTTGTGGGGATTGTTGGTGAGGGTGACGTGCGGAATGGTCGGGCTCGGGTATGTCCCCGCCAGGTCCCCCGATGCCGCGCCCGTCGGTGTCCGCGCGTCGGCCATGCGGCTGTCGTCATCGCTGACATATGGGTTGCCAGCGCCAGGCGTCCCCGTCCCTACGAGGGCCGCCTTCTGGGCGGTCGTGGGAAGGTTGGCGTGGTCGTAGGTCGATTCGTGCGCGCTGACGGCGCTCGCCGCCGTCCCCGTAGGGTCGGCGCCTGCTTGAGCAGCCGTGACGGCGTGCGGGTTGGCGAGGTCGGCGACGTGCGTATCCAGGTTCCCCTGGACCGTGGCCGCCGACCCCGCAAGGTCCGCACCCGCCTGAACGGCTGTCACTGCATGAGGATTCGAGACGTTGGCGATGTGGCTGTCTTGCGCGGTCCCGTCCGCGGCCACGTCGCGCCCGTCCACCGTCCCCGGTGTGGCGATGTTGCCCGAATCGTCGATGGTCACCGGACTGTCTTGGAGCACCTTGCCGGTCGTGCCGTCGAAGCGCGCAACCGCCTCGTCGGTGGACGAGGCCGGTCCCTCCACGTTGTCCAGTAGAGGGACCGAGACCTCGACCACGTTGTCGGCGGGAACGTCCGTGAGCGTGACGTTCGAGCCGGCTCGTAGTCCCTTCGCCTGGAGAGCGTCGCCGACCTTGGCAGGCGAAGCGACCATTGACTCATGGGCGTTCTGACCAGCGTCGGCGAGCGTGTTGGACTCGCCGGTCGCGGGCGCCGGAACAGGAATGCCGAGGATGAGCTCGACGCCGTCTTGTCCGAGGATGAGGTTCGTCATTCCGGCAACTCCTGCACATCGATGACGAAGCGCTGAGGCGACGTCAGTGGTCTATTGGAGGCGTCCGTGAAGGTGATGGCGGCCTCTTGAGCGATCCCTGCCACGAGGTCCGTCGCATCCCAAACGAATTTGAACATGCCTTGGGAGGCGTCCACCATCTGCCCTATCTTCACCAAGAGCCCCGAAGGGTCTGGTCTATCAAGCCGTAGCGTGACGGTGTGGTTCGAAAGGTCGACGCCTTTGAGAACACCGAGCAGTTCGGGAAGCTGGTCGCCCTCACTGAAGACGTGAGGAAATCTCGGGCAGGATTCACAGGTCACGGTTCACCTCTCCACGTCGTCATGACGCCTTGTCCTTCACGCGATCACTCAGGGTCCGTATCGCGCACGCCAGATGGTCGAGCTTCTCGCAGTGGCACTTCCTCTCCTCCCGCAGCTCTTCTCGGAAGGCTGAACGTTGGTCCTTCAGTTCGCCAGTAAACGCGATCCTCTGCGCATCTAGTTGCTCGCGAAATTCCTTGGCCAGTCTCGGAATCGTATGCGTAAAAGTATGCTTGACCAACCATGCTACGAGCCCAAACGCGCCAAGATTCACAACAACGCTGAGCCATGTCTCCGCTTGCTGACCACTCACCACGTAACCTCCAATCCTCCGACGAGACCATACTGCCATCCCAACCGGGCGTTCTGCGGGCGTAAGCCTCGTCCAACGTGCGCGTCGGCGAAGGCTCCGACGGTGACCCCATCAAGCCGATGTCGGGACACTGCCCCGACACGACCCAGAACACGACCACCATCAAGGTCAATGCTAGCATGAAGTCGGCCAGTACCTTCGAGCGTCTGTGTCGCATTGAGTCCCTCCGCTATAACGCCCTGAAGCGACGGGACTACTGAGGGCTCACGCGCTTCTCCATATGAACGACCTCCTCGACTTTCGCGGAGATGAACTCCTCGAAGGAGCCGTCGCTTAGACCGAGGACCTGCATGAGCATCGTGATGCCTTCTGGTCCCCACAGAGTTTTGAACTTGCCGATGACCGTCGCCTTGATGGCGGCGGCCTCCTCAGAAGTGAGGCGGGTTCCACCTGGAGAGTCAGCGCTCCGTGCTCGTTTCAGCTCGGCTACGGCGGTTTGCTCTGCTTCACGTACAAGCGTGAATACGCTGTCAGTCAGGCGCGTCAGCATGTTTGAATAGGTCTCATTGGCGACCTTTGTCTTGATGTACTGAGTGATACGCGCGCTCAGCCAGGCGAGCAAACCGGCAAAGACCGGAAGCATGAACTCCGCTACAGTCGCGGCGACCTCTAACCAGGTGGAACCCATAAACACCTCCTATGTGGTAGACTCAGCCGAGCGGTCGAGCGGTCGAGGAACGGGAGTCGGCTGTGGCCTCTCGTCCTCTCCTTCTAGCTGGGGCTCCTCGTCCTCCAGCTTCGTGTCGTCCTTGTCCCAGTGTTGAATATCCTCGACGCATTTCTTCTGCATCCCTTGCAGCTCATGCGCGCGGCTCTCTAGCTGACTCGCCATATCCCGATACTGCTGAAGGCTCTTGCGGACATTGTCCGCTTCCGAACCGATCTTGCGCATCTGCTCCACGAAGTAGCCGACCATCTCATTCGGCGGCTCCACCTTGCCTGCGAGCATCTTGTTCAAACGCTCCATGCGCTCGTCCGGCTGCATCTGCTTCCCGTTCTTCTTGCTCATCATGCGCCCCTTTTTTGATGCGGCGAATCGCCGCTGTTTACGGTTCATAGGACTATATGATCTCCGCGTATGCGTGGATGATAGTGATAGGCATACTGCTTTCGCCGGTCACCTTCGCCTTCAGCCAGAAGCCTTTCGTACCGATGTCTTGCGTCCAATCACAAGCTACCTGAAAGACCTCATCCATTTCAGGTGAGCCGGAGCCGTTCTCCTTGAAGTAGCTCCATGCGCGACCAGCGGATGCGGTCCTGATGCAGATCCAGCTTTCTATGATGAAGAAGCCGGACGTGATGAACGCAACGTTGTTGTCGTAGACGAGGTCGACGTATGTAGCGACCGCGTTGTTGTCCCGGTACGACAGACCTAGTTCGATGTCGGTGGCCGTGCTCGGGGTATACTTGCCGAGGACGACGACGTGGACAACGTCGCCCACGTTGACGGCCGCTCTATCGATGTCGATGCCAAGGTCTCGATAGACTGTCGAACCACTTCCGCCGTTCGTGCTCAAGTCAGACGTGCGCCAGCTATGGGTTGTCTGAATGTTCTCAGCCGCTCCAGCCGCCCAATTAAATTTTGGAACAGCGCGGTTGCTGAAGATGGTGTAGGCCGCATCGGCCGTTGGAACCCCGCCACCAGACAGACGGAAGCCCTTTGCGTAGACCTCTCCCTGGCCTTGTCCCCTAGCATCAAGGAGACCTTCCTCGATTTGAACCTGCAAGTAGGTGTCGATGAAGAATTGATAAGCTCCATTCCCGTAGTTCCGGTCATACTGAATCCCATCGTCAGTATCGAATACAACGAACGGGTCAGTTCCGTCCCAATGGAGCTGGAAGGCGGCGTCGCCTACAACTATCATGTCATCGGTCGGCGTGGTGTCGTCGAGCCCGACTACAAGGCCTCCTTTGAAGTTCCCGTCCACCGCAGAAACAAGCCCCGCGCCTGTGACCTTTGCGCGAATAGTGTTCGCCGTGATGAACTCGAACTCGTCATTCGCTGTATTGAATTGCAGGCGGTGGGTTGAGCCTTCAAACCAGATGCTCGGGTTGGTCCCATGGCTCAAGGCGAAATCAGCGTCGCCGATTTGAATGCGCCCCGCGACGGGGGTCCCTGAGAACCCGACGCAGAGACCGCCAGTGTAGACGCCATCGGTCGTGGACCATAGACCCGCATTGGTCAACGTAGCTACGGTGGACGTTGAAAGGGTAACCGTGAACACGTTGCCAGGGAAGGAAATGGTGTTCGTTGCACCGAGGCCGCACGTTCCTGTGAACTGAAGGTTGTTTGCCGAAAGCGAGCCGACGCCCGAGATGGAGTTGGAGTTGCAAGCCAGCGACGCCGAATCGAACGTCCAAGCCGCTTCGCCTCCGAAATACAGAACAAGGTCGTTGGCCGACCTATCATAGAACATATAGCTGTTAGCTTCCCACTGGAAGTAGACATCACCGCCACTGAGGCCGACCCAGCAGTTCGCGTCCCCAATCTCCACGCGGGAGAATGCCGATGGCGCCGCATCGAACCCAACGCAGAGACCTTGCCGAACCATTGCTCCGGCAGACGTCAGCCGGAACGTTGGGACTCCACCGATGTAGGTGTTGAGCGTGTTGTCCGACCATAGGAAATAGTCGTTGGCGTCGAACAGCCACTTGGGACCATTGAAGTACTCGGTCGCCTCGACCACAGACGTTTCAACGAACCCGTTTAGGTTGCCAGACATTTGAATGCGGCTCGTGCCGCCGAAGTAGAAGTCAATCGTATTGGCGCCAAACTGAAAGTAGTCCGTCGAGCTTTCGCTCCCGAACGTGTAGCGGTTACCTCCAGACGCAACGTAGTTCCCTGCGATGATGTCCTGCGCAGCATAGATGTCGTTGTCGGTTGGCACTCCTGTAGCGCTACCGACATAAATACCGTTCTGAACTGCTAGGCCGTTCGCGTTCAGGCGCATTTCTTCAACGCCAAGATTTTGAAAGGCCATCCGATCGTTGCTCTTGTCATACTGGATACCGCTGTTCCCTCCGCTGGTATCCATGCGCAACGTGGCCGCCGTGGAACTCCAATCGAGATAGAACGTTGCGTCGCCTATCTCGATACGGCCGTTGTCCGCGGGGGCCGAATCAAAGCCGACTACGAGTCCGCGCGTGAAGATGCCATCGCCGGTTCCGGGGTCCGTAGTAGTTCCCGCCGCGACGCCGCCTGCGAAGAACCCGTCTCCCTCTGCGCGGATATCGTTAGTCGTTGGAACACCTGTCGTGCTGCCGACATACAGACCGTCTTGGATGCGCATACCGAGGCGATCAAAGTCGAACTCGATTGTTCCGTCAATGATCCATTGCCACTTGCCGAGGGAGCCGTCGCCCTGGTTGCGCTCGAATGTGATTCGATCGCTGGTGTCGAAAATGAGCTCGGTTGTGTTAGCCGAAGCCCAGTGCAGGCTGAAATTCGCGTCACCGACACGCACCTCGTCATCTACAGCGGGACCGGAGTAGCCTACCGCGAGGCCGCCTGTGATAACAGAATCTGTGACCGCCACGTTGCTCGCATCCAACGTGCCTACGTTTTCAAGGTCGTTGCCTTGCCAGTCCGCTGCGTCGTCGGAGAACGTGTACTCCGCAGCGTTGCCGATATACATGCGATACTGGTCAGCGGTGCGGTCGAAGTCGAACCAGTCGTTGTTCGTGTCATCGAAGTAGACACGGGCGACACTTCCCACTAGCTCCAGCCTGAAGTCCGCGTCTTGGATCTCCAGTGGGAACAACGAGCGCAGCTCGTCCGCGCTGGCGCCGTCGCTGAAGCGCTCGTCTATCCACTTCCACCATTCGCCGTTGAGCTTCTCCTTCCAGTTCTCATATGAGGAAGGCGGAATCTCCTCGAAGACCCATCCCGCGTCCTTCTTGGCCTCGGACGGCTCTACGACGTTGCCAGAAGTATCAGCCCATCGCGGTATGTCAGTCGGCTTCGTATACGTGGCCATGATCGCTCCTTACTCGGTCGCAACGGCGTATTTGCCCTCGTCGTATCCAGTCCCTGTGTCATACTGGAACGGCGGGTCAACATGAATGATGGTGATGGCCTGGACGCCAGCGGGCTTCCCGCTGGCGACAACCGTGGCAATGCGGATAGGGTCGGTCCCACTCGGCAAAGAGTCGAGGATGCGTATCTCGAACGCTGCCGGAAACAGCTCAGTCAACTGGACGTTGGTCCCACCCGAGATAGCTTGAGCCAACGCGATGAGGTCCTCGGGCGTGCCCTGGGACACGTTCAGACTGATGCGCGTTCGGATAGCAATGCGGTAGTCCCCATCAAGCCGGCCCGCCCGCTCCTCCCCCACAATCTCGCCGATGCCATCGAGCTGAGCCCCGACGGCCGTGTCCAGCGCCCGGTCAGCAATGAGCTGTTGCAGGGCGTTCTCGATGTCCTGAATTTGGACCCCGAAGGTGCGCAGGACATTTGTGAAGCGCTCCTTGTCTCGGAACTGCTCCGTCCGAACGTCCAGCATTTCGCCGACGTGGTCTGTAACTGGCCCTAGCGTCATGCTACCCTCACGTCGTCACGGTGACAGTGATATCGGCGTCCGAGAAGGTTGCCAGCTCCCGGTCGGCGATGACGATATTGGACGTGTTGGTCGGCGGGAACACGTCTTCAATGGCAATGGCCGTCACATCGATGACGCCCGCCACCCCGAATGGAGCGCACAGGAACTTGTTGATGATCACGTCTTCGCCAATCTGTAGGGAGTCTCCCACAAGCTCCAGCGCCTCTTTGACCTGCTGCTCCCCCGCGGCTTGGTCCCCCGCGCCAAACGACCCGGCCTCTACCTGGACAGTGACCGCGATGTACATGCGCAGCTCTGTCGGTCGAGAGAAGTCGACATCGTGGTCCGCGCCTTGAGAGTCGGTCACAACCACCGTCACGCCGTTGGGACCAGGCTCCTTGAACGTCTCGATGCCAGCGGGCTTCGTAGCCCAGATGGTCTCACCGATGTCTTGATCGACTCCTCCTTGGACCACCGCCTCGAAGCTTTTGGGAGGTCGCCCAAACCCGTCAACAGCGTTGGTCGCATTCTCGAACACAAAGACTTGCCCGACCCCTGTGATGTTGCGGATGGTCGACCGGATAGCCTCCACGGTTCCCGCGCCGCTGATGCGGAGCAGCTCCTCGCGTCGAAGCCGAAGCTCGGCATCAGTCTCAAGAGCGCGCCCGAGAGTAGCGTCACCCGAGATGCCAATCTCCTCCTCGTCGGGGAACAGAAACTGAGCGTTGGCCGTTCCGCCCGAGACCTCGATGCCGCTGTTGACGCCTACCGTGAGGCTTTCGATTTGGATTTTGTCGCCGACGACATACGCGAGAGCACCCGAGACATCCTGGTTGATAACCGCTGCGACTTCTCGCGCGAGCGCGGCACCAATTGAGACGAAGTCTCCTGTCTCGAAATCGACCTGCTGGGACGTACCCCCGTCCACCTGTACAAAGAGCGTGTTGCCATTGGTGAGCGCGTAGGGTTCCGAAGCTCCGCAGATGACCTTGGCAGAGCGATTGGGATTGAAACCCTTGAGCCTCTCGTGCGCAAACCCCAGCGCCGGATTTGCAGTGCCGGAAACGATTTCGAGCGCTGAGCCCGCTCCGTCAGTATCGGAGATGAGCCGTACTTCTCCGCTCGCGTCAACGGCGTCCAAGCCCGTCGTGCCCGCTTTGATGGCATCTGCTACCTCCTGCGCGGTCGCCGCGCCAATGGATACGAAGTCTCCAGTTGCGAAGGTCACCGTCTGCTCGGCGCCGTCATCGACCTTGAGCACGAGGGTTTGTCCGTTGACCAGTGGGAAGGGCTCGCTATTGAGCGAGTTGACAGCAGCCTTCGCCAACCATCCTGAGACTGGAGTCGCGATGGTGTCGATGGCGTAGGCGTTACCCACGACGGGCGCGGCCTCTTCGGACTCGAAGGACCCGACCACCGTTGCCTGGACAGCCGCCGCATTGGTGATTGCCTCTGTCAGCTCCCATCGAGCCCCGGTTGACCCTATGCGAACAGCCTTCCCAGCAGCGACTGTGACGCCCGCGTTGAGGTTGAGGTAGAGGTCCGCCTGCGACGGCTCGGCCGCCAGCCGAATCGTCCCTGTGATGGCCGCCACGTTGTCGAGGGCCTCGTCGTTGGATGAGTCCGGGTATGCGGCGCGGTAGACCGCGAGGGCCACCTCCCACAGCTCGGCGAGCTTGTCCGCGAAGATGCCATTGATCTGCCCGAGCACGCTGTCGGCTTGCGTGTTGATGTTCGGCCCAAACGCCGTTCGCTCAGCCTCTTGAATCTCCTCCAAGAGGATGTCCAGCGTCTTCTCGTTGAACCCTTCCGGGATGACACCGTAGCTGCTCATGAGATGATGAACTCCTTGCTAAAGTCGAGCGTCCCGCCATCGTCTTTGATAGCCGTGAACGTGACCGTCAGCGTGCGGGTCGGCGTGTCCAGCTCGGTGGTCAAGCTGTCGAGCGAAGCGATGCCAGGCGTAGTCAAAACGGCCTGTCGAAAGATGGCGCGGATGGCCACGAGGCTAGGGTTCTTGACTAGCACCGACTCGTAGTAGGGGACACCCACGTCAGGGTTCAGGAACCACTCACCTTTGAACAGACGCAGCCGAACCAGAAGGTGTTGAACAAGGGCCTCATCGTCGTCAACGATGCTAAACTGCTCACCGTCCAAGTCAATGTCGTTGTCCAACGTGCTCAGTTGCAAGTCAGCCATGGTCCCCTCACAGTATCGGAAACACGAGCGGCGGCACGCCGGGAAGTGTGACCAGCCCGCCGACGATGGCGTTCGCGTACATGACGCCGGCCATCGCCGCAGCGGCGTCAGCCAGTGACAACTCAGCCGCGGTGTTCGCCGGCATCATCGCCGCGAACGCTGCTGCGAGCGCGGCATTCGGTGGAGGCACAACGGCGATGGCTCCCGGGAAGGACGCCGCAAGACCGCCCGCTACCCCTACCCAGAAGGCGATGATGCCCGCTGGAATGGCCGCGAGGCCCGCACCGGGAGCAGACATGCCCGTCAGCGCGGGGAGCATTTGAGCCTTTCCAAGCTCCACTCCTGCCGGTGTGATCGCAACCGCGCCCGCCGCGGCTCCCGAAGCGAAGACCCCGTAGGCATCGGTGAGGCCCGCCGCGGCGTCCGCCTCCACGTCCACTGGGACCAGGTTTTCGAGCTCGGTTGCGAGCGTGTTCTGTACCATCACCATATCAGCCGTCCGGAAAGCTCACCTTGGTTGAGTTGATGGATGAGTCCCATGGTGGGAGATTTGAAGGCACCGCGGCGGGTCCACTAGGCCCGACTCCCGTGGGATGCGTATGCGTATCCCACGTTGACATCGCCTGAACCATCTGTCCCCATAGCGCCTCCAGCTTCTCTACGATGGCCGCGTGAACCGCGCCGTCCCCGAGGACCATCGTGGCGTCAGCATCCTTGGCCTCGAACTTCACCGTCGAGCCGCTGTCGAAGGTGACCTCCACATGGTCCGCGGCGATGTGCAACCGCATACCGCCCTCGGCCGTGCCAACCGTCAGCCGGTCAGGGTCCAGGTCCGCTTCGGCAATGGCCTTCGAATCCGGGTAGAACCCAAGCAGCGCAACGGCGTCGCTCAGGTCGTGCATACGATACTCGTCAGGGTCTGTGTCTTCGCCCTCGCCCGCCATGAACTTGTCGATGGAGCGCTCGTTGAAGAGCAGCAAAACGTGGTCGCCCGCTGCGACCGGGAAGGTGATGAAGGCGCCCGTGGTCCGGGGAAACACGACCGGGACCTGTGGCAAGATGGGCAGCTCTTCGACCAGCTCCTCGCCGCTTTCCGTGGCCACGAGGCGTTGGATGAGCGGCTTGACGTCGGCCTTCTGGGTGGCCGGGTCCCAGACCTCGATGCGACCGGGGAGAGCCGTATGCACATCGGAGAGCGCGTACTCCAAAGCAACCCGCAAGACCTCTTGCGGCTCCGGGCTTCTGCTGGCTCCTTGCGTCGTCATGCAAGCTGCTTCCCTTCAATATCAACGTACCAGTCCGAGCCCCAGGTATCGCCTATAAACGTAGTCTTTTCAACTCGGTAGAGCCCGTTGATGCTTTCGAGCCCTAGCGACTGAATCTCGACTTGCTTGCCTGGCAGAATCTCTGGCTGAAGCAAGCCGCGGACCTTGACCAGCCCGTCCTCGCCCGCTTCAGGTACGCCGATGAGCCCCGTCTCAGTCGTCAGAAGAAACGCCTGGTCGCCAATGGTTTCATCCGGTCCAAGAAGCTGTAACTGTCCATCTTGGATACTCCATGAGTAACCCATGGACCTGACGACTTTGTCAAGCTGCTGCTCGGCTTTGCCACTGAGGACGATGCCGTTGGTGAACTCGCTGAGGGCTCCTCGGATGCTTCCGGCACTTACCTTGTCGGCTACGTTTCCAGGGTCCACTCCCAGCGCATCGGCCGCGGCCTGAAGCACGTCCCCGACTTGCGCCGGTCCCGCGAACGAGACGTTGATGCGAGCCGACTTGAACGCCTGACCAGCATCGGCCGCTTGAATCGAGGAGACCCAATCGCGACCGTTGAGCACGTTGTCGACGTGCTCCAGGTTGCCAGAGAAGATCTGGGAGACGTTCTCGGTGTAGCCCGCCTCGATGGTGATGGGGAGGTTCTTCTCTTGAAAGGCCGACCGATTGGCTTTGACGAGGTTGTAGATGTCGAGGTCGGCGGTGTTCGGCTCCTTCTTGCCTCCCCGCACAATCTTGAACTTCATCCGAAGGGTGTCCGAAACTCCGGTCTTCGCTGCTGCCGTGGTGATGATGAGACCCCCAATATCGACAGTCACGCTGCGTCCGAAGAGTTGGATTCCCACGTCAAGCTCCTTCGCTGTAGGTCAGCACAACCTCGGCGCCAAGCTGAGTGAGGGTGGGAGGAGCCGAGACGGCGCCAAGATTGACGGTCACGATGTCGCCCAGCGGGCGCCCGGTTCGAGCCGCCCACAACCGAAGCAGCACCCACTCGTTGACGACCTTCAACCCAGCTCGAAGGATGTTGTTGTTCAGATCGAGCACGTTGAAGTACCACGTCTCCTCACGAGAGTTGTACTTGAACTTGAACCGGAAGACGGTGCCGTTCAGAGGAAGCTCGAAGATGTAGTGCTCCAAGCCGGTGATGGTTGGGAACCGAAGTATCGCCATGGCTACAATCCAAACGCGCTGAACGCGCCAGCTAGGATGGACTGTGACGAGCTGGCTGTCGCAGCTCCCGCGGGCGCCGCCGCCTTTCTACCGAGATTGGACGCCGCGCCAGCCGTGTCTGAGCCCGCCGTCTTCTCCGTGATGGCGATGATGATTTCTCTCAGAGAGAGGTCCACCTCCATCACGTTGCCGCGGTCCTTGTCCCTGACCACGTTCATGCCGACGATGGCCATGTTGGTGTAGTCACGCAGCGTCGTGCTCACTTGGAGCAGTAGGCCGAGATCCTTCACGTTGCGTAACCAGTCGTAGGCGTCCTTCGCCCTGGTCGCCGGGTCGCCTCCAGGCACCGAAGGGTCAGCTCGAAAGCTGGCCAGGAACAGGATTGGGTGGTCACTGACAATTCCCTTGAGGGTCAACTCGTCAGGCTTGCGGCGAATGTGGTCGGTGACATCGGCGCCTTCCTCTACCGGATGGTCCGTGGTCTCGGCCACGCCCGTATGACCCTCTTCGAGGGTTGCCTCTAGTTCGAGTATTTCGGTGGAGGACTCCTGCTGTGTGATGCTCACCCGAGTTGGGCCGCCAAACAAGAAGGACGACATCAGGCACCTCCCGCCGCGATAGCAGTTGTGAAGGCTCGCATTGTCTGACGGTCGCGCCGCTCAAGAGCCATGTCAACCTGTCGAGCAACCTGGTCGGCAATCGCGGTTGGACGCTCCTGGCCTTGCGCGTCCACCGACACATCGATGTTGGTTGTCGGCGAGTTGGTGATAGGCGGCGCCGCCGTGGTTGCGGAAGGTGAGATAACCGCAGCGCCCGCAAGAGCCGAGGGCGCTTGAGGTTTCGCTATCGCCTGAAGAGTCTGAGCGCCTTCCGTCATCGTCTGACCCGCCTGCTGACCGGACTCGGCTCCCATCGCTCCGGTGATCTGAGCGATGACCTGCTGTCGCAAATCAGGAGGGGGTGCCCCGAAGGCCCCGCCTTCAGGGGCGCCAAAGACGGGAACCTCCGGAGCTGCGCCGCTGGCGATGACGGCGCGTTCTGGTGCGCCCGCGGCGGGCGCCTGCATTGGTACGGGCGCGGGCGCCTGTAACGGCCTAAAAACGGGCGCGGCGGGCGCCTGGCGGGCCACTATTGGCGCGGGCGCGGGCGCCTGGCGGGCCACTATTGGCGCGGGCGCGGGCGCGCGGGCGGGCCTGGCGGGCGCAACGGGCGCGGGCGCGGGCGCGGGCGCGGGCGCGCGGGCGGGCGCGGGCGCGCGGGCGGGCCTGGCGGGCGCGCGGGCGGGCGCGGGCTCTGGCTCATCCTCGCCGCCAAACAAGCCGCCTAAGAAGCCCACGACCTTGCCAAACTTGTCGGCCACGCCTTCGATGAATCGGTCGAAGACGCCTCCCCAATACTCGACGACGTTGTCCCAAAAGGACATGAGCGTGTCGGTGAGGTTTTCGACGAAGGTATCGACCTGCTCTTCGGTAGCCCCGAAGAACCCGAGCCAGAAGCGCAGGGCCTCGTCGAGCATGGCTCCAATCGCTGGCCCGATGCCTCCCCACTTCTCGATGAGATCGCTGATGCCCTGCGTCATCGTGGAGAAGAAGTTCTCCTGGCCAGTCAGGAGCTTGTAGAGCTCAACACCGAGCCAGATGACGAGCCCTATGAGCGTTCCGATGAGAGCGGTAGTGAGGATGATAGGCAACGTCGCAGCAAGCCAAGCCGCGGCTGACATGACAGCCGTCGCGACAGCCGTCACGCCCATCATCAGAAACTCTGCGACCATCATGGCCCCGACTTGGAGCCAGGCGATGGTCATGCTGGCGGCGTTCGCAAGCCACGCTCCCGCGCTACTCGCCGCGGCTGCAATGCTCGACAGACTCACGGCCTGAGTGGAGGCGATGGCGCCGACCTTGAACCGGAAGAAGGACGCAAGGGCAAGCCCGTTAGCCTTGACGTACTGAATACCAATGGCTGTAGCGAGTCCGACGACAAGGGAGGTGACCAGGCGGATGCCCGTTGCGTGCTCGTCAACCCATTCGGAGAACGCTCTAGCCGAGTCCTTGACTGTTTGAACGTAGCCATCGATGGTATCGGCCAGCGCCTCGAAGGTGTCCACCACGCGCCGCTTGACATCGAGCCAGAAGGCGATGGCGGTCTGCGTCAGACTGCCAAAGGTCTCCTCGAAGTTCTCAATCATCTCGTCCGAGATGCCGAGCATCTCCTGAAAGCGGCGCAGCCAGAACCCGACGGCGGTCTTCAACATCTCGTCGATGGCCGCTGGGACGCTGCCAAGCTCGTCAACGAGGTCTTGAAAGCCTCGAACAATGGTGCCTGTGACCGACTCGGCACCCTCGCCCATCTTCTGAAAGTCCTCGATGAGAAGGACAATGGTTGCGATAATGACGCCCATGAGGGCGACCATAAGCAACGCGGGCGCGGTCGCGAGGACCCACCCCGCCGCGGCTTTGACGCCTGCGAGGAAGCCTGTTTTGCCGGCGACGGCGAAGGCCGCCCCGAGCACGCCGAGGCCAACCCCGAGGGCCAGCAACGACTTGCCGAGGGTGTCAAACCGGTCTGTAACGAACGTGATGCCCGTCTCGATGCCCCGAAACACCGTTCGCAAACCCATTAGTGCTCGCTTCAACGGACCTCGAACAGCGACGGCCACCTCGGTCATGGCCAGCGCCCACTCGTTGAAGGCTGGTATCAGCTCGTTGGCTATGACATTCTTGAGGCTCAAGAATGACAATTCCATACGGGCCTGGTTGTCGGTGAGCACAACCGACTTGTCGATCACCTCCTGCGTCAGCCCGACGCCTAGCCGCTCTGTCTCGTCCCTGGCAGCCTTCAGGCCAGCGGCTCCCTGCGTGAACATGGGAAGCAGTCGACGACCAGCGCGACCCATTAGGGTCAGCGACAGGGCAACCTTCTCGGACTCGTTGTCGAGGTGCGAGATCCCTTCGGCCACCCCGCTGAGTAGCTCGTCCGCCGACTTCAGCTCGCCGTTGGAGTCAGTGACCGAGACGCCAACCTTCTCGAACATCTCGGAGAGCGTCTCGTTGCCCTCGGCTGCCTCGAAGGCGTTCTTCTGGAGCTTGGCTAGCGAGTCACTGAAGCCCCGTCCGTCCACGCCAGCGAGGTTCGCGGCGTGGCGGAGGGCTTGGAGCTCCGAAGTGGCAAGGCCGATTTGGATGCTGGTCTTGTCCAGCTCATCGCCCATGCCTCGAATCTCGTCGACAAAGGCGGATCCAATCTGACCTATCTTGAAAGCTGCGAAGGCCGCGGCTGCTGCTTTGGCAATCCCTACGACCTTATCAAGAGAGCTGGAGACCTTCGCTTCGTCACGGGGGTCAACCTCCATGCCGAACGAGACTAGGACTTCACGGAGTCCGGGCATCGTTACCTCCCTCTGGCGCCAGGACGCCTAGCCTTTCGGCGTGCCTCCTCGGCGGCCAGCCACTCAGCATCGTCGTGGATGTCAAGCAGCTCGTTGGCTCTCATGACTTCGTTGAGGTCCCAGTAGGTTCTGATCTCCTTGTACGTGGCGAAGCCTCGCTGCACGAGCCTCATCACATGCGCGTCCCGTCTTAGGTGCTCGGGGAGGTCGATTGCTCCTGCCCCGTGCGTCGGACGGCGCGCTCGATAACGTCTCCGAAGGGAGAAAAAAAATCCCCGAACTGGGCCTTCAAAGCCCAGCCCAACCACTTGTAGAGGGAGCCGATGCGCCCTCGAAAGTGAATCGTGAGAATGGAGCTGAGCTTGACCTCCTTGTCACCCTGCTTGACGAAGGTGACTTCGGAGAGCAACCCGATGAACTCCCGCTGCTTCGCCTTGTCGAAGCGGGCGAAGAACTCAAGAACGGCCTTCTCAAGCGCGTCCCCAAATCCTTCCCCACCCTCGTCCATCAGCTTCTTCAGCCCGTCGTTACCCTGGTCCTTGAGCAGAGCTCCACCCAAGGCTCCAAGAGACGGCCCAAAGACGAACCCGAGGTCGGCCACCATGTCGGTGGCCGTCAACGGGTCGAGCATCAGGCATTTGTAGGAATGACCGTCGATGACGGTCGACTTGCTGTCTTGCGCCCCTTGACTCATCTGTCGCCCCTTCTAACCTCAGTTCCCGCCGACGAACATGTCGAGCAGGTCAGTCTCGAAGACCCACTCACGCGTGGTCGCCTCGCGGGCGAACTCCACGTCAGAGGGCTTCTGCAGCCAGCACGTCTCGGCCGCGCAGAGCGTGCGGCCCGAGTTGTCCTTCATGAGGAATGGCCCAACGCCGTCCCCGGACGCCTCGTCGAGAATCGACAACGCGCTGAGGGCGTCGTTGCTCAAGCTGCTCTGCATCAGCGTGAGCGTGATGGTGCCGCTCTTGTCGTTGCTCTTGGCTCGGACGCCTTCGCCGTCTGAACCAATGTTCTTGTTGTAGCTCGGGTTGTCCCTGGCCACGTTGATGAAGGTCCCATCGGCAATCCCCTCGATGGGGATACCCGCGAAGATCAACGTAACGTCCGCGGGATTGTAGGTCTTGACGCTCATGGCGACTCCCTTTCAAATTTGAGGTTCTGACCAACGTCAGGACAGCTCGGCTAGACCGAGACGGTCCCGCGGATTTCGGTGGCGTGGATGGCGCCCGCCAATGTCGCCGTGAAGGTGACATCAGGTAGGAGCCTGTTGGCCTTGTCGTTGACATCGACATCGGCCGCCAGCGGCACCGTCACCGTCGGCTCCGGGTTCGCAGCGAAGCCGCCGACCGCGATGCCGTTCTTGAGAACTCCGCGCACCTCGTTCTCGATGACACCGATGCCTTGGTCGGTGAACGGAATCTTGTCCAGGTTGATCATCGCCCCGAACACGTTCTCTTGGAGACGCGCCGTTACCCAATCTATGAACCGGGTGATGTCGATGAACTCGCCGCCAATCATCTTGCCCTCGGCAGAGATGTTGTTTCCGGCGAGCCTGATGTAGTGCTCGCAGTTCTTGGCCCGGAGCTCGGTCAGCTCGGAGGACGTGTACTCCTGAAAGGCCACGCCTGTGAGGCTCTTGAACTTCCATGTAATGGAGCCCGGGTCCTTGGGCAGGTTCTTGCCCAGCGAGGCCGCGTGCGGAAACTCCTCGGTCGTCGGGTGGAAGTAGAGGAAGGTCCGCTCGAAGTCCTGCGCGAGCAGCAAGCTCGCCGTGTCGGCCGAGCCCGTCAGCGGGATGTCCTGGTCCTGGCACATCGCGGCTTGGATACGCGGAAGGGTCTCGATGTAGTCGGCCACAGCATCGATCTCTGCGTAGCTGAACCAGTCTCCGCAGATGGCGTACCAGTCATCGTTGACATCCCGCAAGTCCGCGATGTCGTCAGCGAGGCCAGAGGTCCCGCCCGCGTCGGTGGTGTCGTCGTGGAACGTGTTCCACAACGTGCGGTCCGCAAACCCGATGGTGAAGGGCGCTCCCGCCGTCGCAGACCCTCCAGGCGCATCAGCGGATTCGACCTTAATGGACGTGCCTGTTCCAACGTCGGTGGCCAGAACGTTCTGAGTGCCGCCGTTGATGGCAGCCACGACGCCTGTGATGATCTCGGCCAACGTCGCCGTCGCGTCGCTGGTGAAGGTCATCGTCTCGCCGTTGATGGTCAGCGTGAACGCCTTGTCGTTCTCAACGTTCGGAATGAACGAGACAGTGCGAAGCGGCGCGTTGCTGCGCTTGCCGACCACGAATTGTCCAACCTTCGGGTTCTGCGCGAGGAGGGCCGCTGCGAGCTTGTAAGCAAGGTCGCTCGACGTGAAGCCATCTCCCGTCATGCCATCAAGGTCCGTGTAGACCTTGGCCAAGTCCGGGATGCGGTCGTGGACCGTGAGAATCAAGGGGGTCCCGAAGCCGACGCGCGACACCGAGGCCGTTTGCTTTGTGATCTGAACATTCACGATGTCATTGAGGCTCATAGCCTTGACCTCCTAGGAAGCGTCGACAAGTAGGTCGACTCCGAGTTGAGAGGATACGAGGTTTACCTTGTCCGTGTAGCCAGTCCGCTCAGTCATGACTGAGCGGGTTCGAAGCCGAACGTCAAACAACGCTCGGGAGATCCACTCGTCATTGACAACGACACTGATGTCTTGGACCGCCATCTCCTGCACTATGGCGAGCCCAAGGTTGTCTTGGAAGTTTCTCTGATGGGAGAGCATCCCAAGACTTGCCCTCACCTTGTTGAGCAAGGCGATGGCGTTGCACATCGGGTCATTGGCGCCCGCGCCCGCGTC
>Ga0316193_10000040_pt1 | contig 57154 bp, 53 predicted proteins | sample MerIslsedime2_MG_FD_207735 | JGI IMG/M metagenome (GOLD analysis project Ga0316193, IMG submission 207735) | Coastal sediment microbial communities from Maine, United States - Merrow Island sediment 2 | ecosystem: Environmental > Aquatic > Marine > Coastal > Sediment | place: USA: Maine... | reverse complement strand
GGATGCTATTGGCGACCAGGCCGCGGCCAGTGAACCGGCAGCGTGAAGCAACCATTCAGAGGAACTGATAATGCACAGTGATCGTACCCGGCAGCTGGTCGAGATTATCGGCCTGAGCAAGGAAATGCTGGCTAGCGCCCGTGATCATGACTGGCAGCGGGTGACTGAGCTGGAGGTGGCGCGCAAGGCGCTGGTGGTGAGTTGTTTCCAGCTTCCCACGGCGGCGGGGCAGGATGCTCCAGAGGTCGCAGCGGCGATTAAAGAGATCCTGCGCCTGAACCAGGATGTCAGCGAAATCGGCCGGCAGTATAAGGAAGAACTTGTCGGCGAAATTCGTACCAATAATATCGGCCGCGCAGCTAAGGCGGCCTATCAGAACTGCGCCCCCTAAGCAGATCCAGACCCGACGCCCGTGGAAAGGGCTTCTTTCGGGCGTTGAAATTCCTTTTCTCCTAACCACATAGGCAGATCTGTCGGAATGCTGATGGTGACGTCTGTTCTCTGCTAAAGAACTAATAATCAGTCACTTATGCCGGTTGGTGGGTGCGCAGGGAACTTATGACAAAATTTTGACATTCTCCCCCAAGAGTGCTTAACTTAAGCATATATGCAGTTTTCAATATTTTGTAACAATTTGAGCAACAGAGGTCAGATTGATGGGGGGAACTCAAGTGTCAGTAAGTGAACCCAAGGTACTGGTTATTGAAGCCGATGCAGATCGCGGCCGCGAACTGACGTCGGTGTTGCGATTTATCAATCACGAACCGGAGCTGGCGACCGATTGCGGCAGCTGGAAGGCGGGCCTTGAAGACGCCAAGGATATCCTGGCGGTGCTGGTCGGGACCTGCAAGTCCGACAAGGCGCTGCAGAAACTCCTGAAGGAAGTCCACGACCTGGATGAACACCTGCCGATTTTCCTGCTGTCGGAAAAAAACAAGGAACTGACTGTGGCCATAGAGCCCAGTTCCTGCATTCTGGGCCGGGTCGAAATGCCGGTTCACTACACCCAGCTGACCAGTGCTCTGCACCAGGCCGAAGTGTATCGCGAAACCCAGGCGGATAGTGCGCATCAGCGTCCGGTCGACCTGTTCCGCAGTCTGGTGGGGACCAGCCGTGCCGTGCAGATGGTACGCAAGATGATCCAGCAGGTGGCCAAATCCGATGCCAACGTACTGATTCTGGGTGAATCGGGCACCGGCAAGGAAGTGGTAGCGCGTAATCTCCACTATTACTCGAACCGTCGTGAAATGGCATTCGTGCCGGTCAACTGTGGTGCGATACCCGCCGATCTGCTTGAGTCCGAATTGTTCGGCCACGAAAAGGGTGCCTTCACCGGCGCCATCAGTGCACGCCAGGGGCGTTTCGAACTGGCTGAGGGCGGCACCCTGTTCCTCGACGAAATTGGTGACATGAGCCTCAACATGCAGGTCAAACTGCTGCGCGTGCTACAGGAACGAACTTTCGAACGTGTAGGTAGCAACAAGAGCATACAAGCGGATGTGCGGATAATTGCGGCCACCCACCGCAACCTGGAAGAGGCCATCACAGAAGGCAAATTCCGCGAAGACCTGTTCTACCGCCTGAATGTATTTCCCATCGAGATGCCGCCGTTACGCGATCGCGTTGAAGATATTCCCCTGCTGGTCAATGAATTGATCCGCCGCATCGAGCACGAGAAACGTGGTTCGGTGCGTCTCACCCAGGGTGCTATTCTCGCCTTGTGCCATTACAACTGGCCGGGCAACGTGCGGGAACTGGCCAACCTGATCGAGCGTATGGCAATTCTCTATCCGTTCGGCGTTGTCGACATTGCGGAGTTACCGGAGAAATTCCAGACCGACGTATCCAGCGCAGAATCCGCCAGGCTGAACGAAGAGATCATGACGGCACAGGCCATGCCCCAGCCCCAGTACCAGCTTGAAACAGAACCGCGCCTGCCGCGTGGCGGACTAGATCTGAAAGAACATCTTAGCAACCTGGAAGTCGGGTTTATCCGCCAGGCGCTGGATGATGCCAATGGTATTGTTGCGCAGGCGGCCAAGCGTCTGGGAATGCGTCGTACCACGCTGGTGGAAAAATTGCGTAAATACGGCCTCCAGCGCTCAGACAGTGCGCCGGGAGTTTGACGCATTTCAGTATCTCCACCACTAATCACCTGATATAAAAAGAATTACATTTCCAGGCATACTCCTTGCTTTGTAAAGCACGGGCACACCAGCCCACTTTATAAACGCATTTGGAGTAAGCCTGTAAATGAGCCAGCCGGCTGCCAAACAGCAACAACTGCAAGACGCCTTTGAACTGTTCACCCAGGTATCCGAACAGCTCACCGGTTCATACCAGGTTCTGGAGAAGCAGGTTGCCAGTCTGAATCAGGAACTGGCGGCCGCCAGTGCTGAACGCTCCCGGCTACTCGCCGAAATTCATACCCTGCAGCAGGAAGCATCACGCAGCCAGCGTCTTTCCAGCATGGGCGAAATGACAGCCCGACTTGCCCACCAGGTCCGCACCCCGCTTTCCACCGCGCTTCTATACGCCTCTCAACTCAACCAGCCAAACCTGCCACGTGCGCAGCACGATTGTTTCGTGGAGCGTCTGCTGGTCGGTTTGCGCCACCTTGATCACATGGTGAACGACATGCTGGTGTTTGCGCGCGGTGGCCAGGGCGGTGAAGAAGTTATAGCACTCAGTGATCTGCTCGAACAGGTGCGTCAGACCTTGCTACCCCGGCTGAAAGAAAACTCCGCACACTGGTCAGTAAAACTTGCCCGCAAGGACATCCGTATGTCCTGTCAGCGTGAAATGCTGGCCAGCGTATTAGCAAATCTTGCCAGTAATGCGATAGACGCCTGTGACAGTCAGCCGCAGCTTGCATGGCAGGCTGACGTACAGGGGAAAACAGTTTGTCTTGCTTTCCAGGACAACGGGCCGGGTATCCCCGAAGATTTGCACGAACACATTTTTGAGCCCTTTTTTACAACCCGCTCCAGCGGTACCGGTCTGGGGCTGGCGGTCGCGCGCGCAGTAATCAGCGCACACCAGGGGGATATCGAAGTCGATTCCGGTTATCAGAAGGGGGCACGGTTCGTCATTCGGCTGCCGTTGCTCGATGTACAGCAGCAGCTCCCCAGCGAGATGTTGAAAAACCAGCAAAAGGCAGAAAATGCCAGTTTGAGGTATGTGTAATGAGTCAACCCACAGTGCTGATTGTTGAAGATGATTCGGCTTTGCGCGACGCATTGTGCGCCACGGTCCAACTCGCCGGCTTCGGCGTACAATCAGCTGAAAATGGCAAACAGGCCTTGCAGCTTATAGAGAATCAGTCGTTTAACCTGATTGTCAGTGATGTACAGATGACGGGTATGGATGGCACTACCCTGTTACAGAAACTGAAAGCCAGTATCCCGGAACTGCCCGTCGTCCTTATGACAGCTTACGGTACCATACAGAAGGCGGTCGACGCGATGCGCGCGGGTGCCGCAGACTATCTGGTCAAGCCATTCGAGGCAGAGGTTCTGGTCGAGATGCTGCGCCGCTATCTGCCCGATCAGAGTGGTGATCCCGAAGTAGTCGCTGAAGACCAGAGCACCCGTAAACTTGCAGCACTGGCCAGACGCGTAGCGTGCACTGATGCAACCGTCATGATCAGCGGTAATTCGGGCACCGGCAAGGAAGTGTTTGCACAACTGATCCATCGTCATTCGGCCCGCGCCAAAGGGCCTTTTGTGGCAATCAATTGTGCCGCAATACCGGAGAACATGCTTGAGGCCTCGCTGTTTGGTTACGAGAAAGGGGCCTTTACCGGAGCCTACCAGGCGCGTGCAGGCAAGTTCGAACAGGCGCAGGGGGGGACGCTGTTACTGGACGAAATTTCCGAAATGGACCTGGGCCTGCAGGCCAAGCTGCTGCGGGTGTTGCAGGAGCGCGAAGTAGAACGCCTGGGTGGCCGCGAAGTGATACCGCTGGACGTTCGCGTGCTGGCTACGACTAACCGCAACATGCGCGAAGAAGTAGCTGCCGGCCGTTTTCGTGAAGATCTGTTTTACCGCCTGAATGTATTTCCGTTGCATCTTACACCATTGCACCAGCGCAAGGCAGATATACTGCCGCTGACCAATCGTCTTATCCGCAAGTATTCTCCGCAGGGTCGCACAGTCCCGCATGTATCGAAACAGGCGCAGCAGGCGTTGCTGGAGCATTCATGGCCTGGAAATGTGCGGGAACTGGACAATGTAATTCAGCGCGCACTCATTTTGCTTAACGTGGACCAGATAGAGGTTGAAGACCTGTGCTTTGAACTGGATGTGACAGCCGTTCCGGGTGCGGAAGTGCCGCAGGCGCCGGCAGATGAACTGGTGGATCAATCGGAAGCCGGACTGGGTGGCGGATTAAAGACGCGTGAATTCGAAATGATTCTTGACGCCCTGCGCGTCGACAACGGCAGTCGCAAGGCCGCTGCCGAACGTTTGGGTATCAGTCCACGCACGCTGCGCTACAAGCTGGCGCGCATGCGTGAACAGGGTATAGCAGTTCCAGCCTAGGGAGATCGAGGTATGAGTAGCATCAGCAATGTAGACCAGGTACTGGCGGAAATGCGGCGGCTTACGGCCGTGGCACAGGACAGTCCAGTAGAAGTGGGCGCGGCACAGACCTCGCGCACGGAATTTGCCGACCTGATGAAACAGTCTATTAATCAGGTCAACGACACGCAGCAGGCAGCCACAAAGCTTTCTGCCGCCTTCAGCGCGGGCGATCCGGGCGTAGATGTAACCGAGGTCATGATCGCGTTACAGAAAGCGGGGGTCGCCTTCCAGGCCATGACCGAGGTGCGCAATCGCCTGGTGTCGGCCTATCAGGACATCATGAGTATGCCGGTCTAACAGTGAGTAGAGCAGAATAATGGCAATGGTAAAAGCGGAGACAGTACACGGCTTTCAGGGGTTGCCCGCGTTACGGCAGATCGGTCTTATGGTCGGCCTTGCGGCCAGTGTCGCGCTGGGTGTGGCGGTGGTGCTGTGGTCGCAGCAGCCCGGATATACTTTGTTATACGCCAATCTCGGCAGCAAGGACGCCGGGCAGGTGATTGATGCTTTGCAGAAATCCGGCATCGGCTTCAAGGTGGATGAAACGACCGGTGCGGTCATGGTGGAAAGCGGCAAGGTACAGTCCGCCCGCATGGAACTGGCCAAGGATGGCTTACCGGAAGGCAATGCCATGGGCTTCGAGATGTTGCAGAAGGAGCAGGGCTTCGGCACCAGCCAGTTTATCGAGACCGCACGCTACCAGCGTGCCCTGGAAGGTGAGTTGAGTCGCACCATCGCTGCTCTGCGCAATGTCGAAACCGCTCGTGTGCACCTGGCGATCCCCAAGCGCTCAGTGTTTTTGCGCGAGCGCTCCAATCCCTCTGCATCGGTTATGGTCAATCTGTATTCCGGACGCTCACTGGATGAGGAACAGATTGCCGCTATTGTGCACCTGGTGTCGTCCAGCGTGCCCCACCTTAAGCCGGCCAATATCACTATGGTCGATCAGCGCGGCGAACTGTTGAGTAGTGGCGGTTCCGATGAAGGCATGGCACCGACCTCCTCACAGTTTTCCTATAACCGCAAACTGGAACTGACTTACACAGAGCGTATCCGCCAGTTGCTGGAACCGATTATCGGCGCCGGCAGAGTGCGCGCAAGTATTAATGCCGATCTTGATTTTACGGTTACTGAACGTACCCAGGAAGCCTACAACCCCGGTCGTCCGGAACTGCGCTTGCTGCGCAGCGAGCAGGTCAGCGAGGACAGCACCACTGCAGGTGTCGGCGCTTCCGGTGTTCCCGGCGCGCTTTCCAACCAGCCGCCAGAGGATGCCGAGCTGCAACAACCCGGGGGTGCAGTCGCAACGGGGCAGGATGCCGGTACCCAGGGCACCGCCTCGAAGATTGCGCCGATCAACAACAGCAAGAACAGTATTCGCAATTATGAGCTGGACAAGACCATCAGCCACACCAAGCTGGCCAGTGGCACCATTCGCCGCTTGTCCATCGCGGTGGTGGTCGATGACAAGCTGGAGCTCGACGATAACGATGAACCGGTCAACAAGCCCTGGAGTGAAGAGGAGCTCAATCGTTTCACCAGCCTGGTCAAGGATGCTGTCGGCTTCAACCCGGAACGGGGTGATACTGTAAACGTCATCAACTCATCTTTTATTCCGCAACCGGAAGCCGAAGCATTGCCGGAACTCTCTTTGATGGAGCAGCCCTGGGTATGGGATGTTGCCAAACAAGCGGTTGGCGCACTTGGCTTGCTGATCGTTATCTTCGGTGTACTGAAACCGGTGATGCGCAGCCTGGCCGAGAAGGGTGCCCAGAACATGCAGGGCAGGGGCATGGTGCCGGCTGGGGCAACAGCGGGCGAATCTGGTGTCGGTGAGGATCAGCTCAGCCTGTCGGGTGCAAGCCCTCAACAGGCACAGCTGGCTGCGCCGCAGATGGGCTACGAACACCATCTGGAGGCGGCAAAAACGGTCGTAGGCGAAGACCCGAAACGCGTGGCGCAGGTTGTGAAGAACTGGGTGGGCGAAGATGGCTGAGGCGAAAACAAAATTAAACGGTACGGATCGCGCTGCTGTGCTGTTGCTGACACTGGGGGAGGATAGTGCCACAGAAATACTGAAACATATGGGCCCCAAGGAGGTCCAGAAGCTCGGCTCGGCCATGGCGGCAATGACCAATGTGCCCCGTGACCAGGTGACCCTGGTGCTGGAGAATTTTTCCAAAACGGTACAGGAACAGACTGCGTTGGGTGTGGATTCGGACGATTATATTCGTTCGGTGTTGGTGGGGGCCCTGGGCGAGGACAAGGCCAAGGGATTGATGGATCGTATTCTGCTTGGTGGTAGCAACAAGGGTCTGGAAGCGCTGAAGTGGATGGATGCCAGGGCAGTGGCGGAACTTATTCGGCTGGAACATCCACAGATCCAGGCTATTGTTCTATCCTATCTCGATAACGATCACGCCGCCGAAGTTATTAAATTTTTCCCGGAGCGAACCCGGCACGATGTATTGCTTCGTATAGCGACACTCGATGGTATTCAGCCATCTGCCCTGCAGGAACTCGATGAAATCCTGGAGCGCCAGTTTGCAGGCAACCAGAACGTGCAGTCCTCCAGCGTGGGTGGTGTGAAATCCGCAGCGGATATTCTGAACTTTGTCGACAGTGCCATCGAAGGTGAAATTATGGAGGCAATCAAGGATGCGGATGCCGAGCTGGGCCAGCAAATCCAGGACCTCATGTTTGTGTTCGATAATCTTATTGATGTAGATGATCGTGGCATCCAGGCACTGCTGCGTGAAGTATCTTCCGAAACGCTGATTCTGGCACTGAAGGGTGCAGAAGAAGGCATGAAGGAAAAAATCTTCAGCAATATGTCCAAGCGCGCTGCCGAGATGATGCGCGATGACCTGGAAAACAAGGGGCCGGTGCGTCTCAGCGAAGTTGAAGGTGCGCAGAAGGAAATACTGTCAATAGCGCGGCGCATGTCCGATTCCGGTGAACTTGTGCTGGGTGGCAAGGGAGCTGAACAGTTTGTCTAGAATCATACGTAGCGAAGAGGCATCTGGCTGCCAGGCCTGGAACCTGCCTGAGGTACAGTCAGGATCGAATGGCGGTAATCAGCCGGTAACGGCACGCCAGCTCGAGGAAATCCAGGAACAGGCACGTGAGGAGGGGTTTCGCCAGGGTTTGCAGGAAGGGCGTGAAAGTGGTCGCGAGGAATTACTTAACCATGCACGGCACCTGGAACAGATTTTAAACACGCTTGATAAACCGCTTGAAGAACTGGATGACAGTGTCGAACAGCAGTTGGCGCAGCTGGCCATGCTGGTGGCCCGTCAATTAGTGCGGCGTGAACTGACAACCGATCCCCAGCAGGTGGTCGGCGTTGTTCGGGAAGCGCTGGCACTGTTGCCTGTCGCAGCCCGCGATGTCCAGCTGGCGTTGAATCCGGAAGATGCCGCGATTGTTCGTGATGCCTTGTCCCTGCACGAGCGGGAACAGGCAATCAGAATTGTGGAAGACCCGGTGCAGAGTCGTGGCGGTTGCCGGGTGGTTACCCGCACGTCACAGATCGATGCGACAATCGAAACCCGTCTGAACTCAGTGATAGCCGGTGTGCTGGGCGGCCAACGTCATAGCGACAGTCTGGAAAGCTGATGCAGGAAACCAGTTGCAATGAGCGATGGAAGCAGCGGCTGGATCCGTATTTGCAGCGCGCCGGTCAAACCCGGCCACTTGTCGTTGCCGGCAAGCTGACGCGCATGGTAGGTCTCACCCTGGAAGCGGTGGGTTGCCAGGCGGCTATCGGCGGACGTTGTGTAATCGAGTCGCGACTGGGAAAACCTGTTGAAGCCGAAGTAGTGGGGTTCCACGACGACAAGCTATACCTGATGCCGATTGGTGACCTGCAGGGTCTGGGTCCCGATGCCAGGGTGGTGCCGCTACACAACGGTTGTGAAGTCCCGGTCGGTGATCACTTGCTTGGGCGTGTACTCGATGGTGCGGGTAATGCGTTGGACGGTAAGGGGCCCATACACGCAGACCAACACGTGCCTTTGAACGGGCGTGCCATCAACCCTTTGACACGTTCGCCAATCAGCGAGCCACTTGATGTGGGTGTTGCCGCTATAAATGCCTTGTTGAGTGTCGGTCGCGGTCAGCGCATGGGATTGTTTGCCGGCAGTGGTGTTGGCAAGAGTGTGCTGCTGGGCATGATGACGCGCTATACCGAGGCCGATGTGATTGTCGTTGGGCTGATCGGCGAGCGCGGCCGAGAGGTTAAGGAATTCGTGCAGAATATTCTGGGTGACGATGGCCTGACACGCGCAGTGGTGGTGGCCACGCCGGCGGATAACTCTCCCGTGATGCGCATGCATGGCGCCATGCTGGCGACCAGTGTTGCAGAATACTTCAGGGATCAGGGCAAACAGGTGTTGCTGCTGATGGATTCGCTAACGCGCTTTGCGCAGGCTCAGCGCGAAATTGCGCTGGCTATTGGTGAACCTCCGGCAACCAAGGGTTATCCACCCTCCGTATTTGCCAGGTTGCCGCAGCTGGTTGAGCGTGCCGGTACCGGTGACAAGGGAGGCTCGATCACAGCATTTTATACCGTACTGGTAGAAGGTGATGACCAGAATGACCCGATCGCCGATGCGGCGCGTGCAATCCTTGACGGTCACGTCGTATTGTCGCGGGAGCTGGCGGAAGCCGGGCACTACCCGGCCATCGATATCGAGGCGTCCATCAGTCGTGTCATGGTCAATATCGTAGCGCCCGAGCATGAACAGGCGGTGCGTCGTTTCCGGCAGGTCTACTCGAGCTACCGCCAGAACCGGGATCTGATCAATGTAGGGGCCTATCAGCCAGGCAGTGATGCCAGGGTCGATGAGGCGATTGTGATGCAGCCGCAAATGAGTCACTTTCTGCAACAGCATATGCATGAGCGGGTGACGTGGAACGATAGCCTGGCCGGGCTGGCAGCTTCGTTGGGAGCGCCCCCCGCCAGCGACTCGGTAGCTAACACTTAGCTTCCGGCGGCCGACATAGATAATATAAGAGAGAGATAAGGTCTTGCAGCCAATGACACGTTCCAAACGCATGCAGCCTGTGCAACGGGTCGCGCAGAATCGCGAACAAAATGCGGTACAGAAACTCGGCCAGAGTCAGCAGAATTTAGACGCCCAGCAAGCCAGACTGGAAGAGCTGCGGGCCTACCGCGACCAGTATGCCCGGGATTTCGAACGTTCCGGCGGTAGCGGGTTGGATGCCACCCGAATCCAGGATTACCGGGTTTTCCTCAATCGCCTGGGTGAAGCCATCCGCCAGCAGGAGACCTTGCTCGAACAGTGTTGCAGCCAGCACGAGCAAACCCGCCAGCAATGGGTAGAGACTCGCACTCACAGTCAGGCGATTGACAAGGTTGTGCACCGCTACCGTCGGGATGAGCGCCGTCAGCTGGAACGCAAGGAGCAACAGGAACAGGACGAGCGTGCGCTGCGTTTGACAAAAAAATAGAATTGGCACACCCATTGCTCTAACACTCTGCAGGTAACTTGAATTTATGCAGGAGCAAAGGGATGAACACACCCCTGGCGACATTACAGCTACCCCCCGAAGGTGCTGGCAGCGCATTAGCCGCTGGAAGTAATAATTCGTTTAAACAACAAGATACAGCTTTCTCCGAGGGGTTCGGGCCAGTCCTTGATCAGGCCCATGCGACGCTGCCGTTGCAGCCAGCCAACAACGCGGCATCACTCGCCGATGCCGAAAGTCTGGCCCTTCAACTGCAATCCTTGCCGCACGGGGGCAAGCTGTTGCCGCTGTTGCAGCAGGTTCTTAACAGTGCAGAACATGCTGGTGCCGATACGCAGAAGCTGGTTGACAGGATTACCGCCAGACTGGAACAGGTACAGGCTGATGGCGAACTGAATCCAACTGAAGACATTGCCCTGGTGCTTCACCAGATGCTGGCAAATATTCCCGATAGTCAAAGGGTTGCGCCTTCACAAGCTGCTATTGTGGCTGCCGTGGATGGAAAAACATTGAAATCCGGTTCTGTTGCCGCTGAAACCGCAGGCCGGTCGCCTGCGCCGCTCGCCGATAGCCGGTCGCCTGTGCCGCTCGCCGACAGCCGGCCGGCAGTGATGGAAATGGCTGACAAGCCGCTCCCTGTGGAGACTCTGCCCAGCGCAAAAAATACCAGTCTGGACAAGGCGATGGCACAGTTGCTGCAACAGGGCCCGGAAGCGCGGAACACCGAGCTGGCAAGCATGATGGCCGCCTTCAAAAGGCACAACACAAATCTGCTCAAGCCCGCTGAAATACAGCTGCGAACGGACCCTGCGACCACCAATGTTGTAACAACATCAGTACCCGCTCAGTCGACACCCTCTGCGCCGCCCGGATTACCAACGATATCGCTGGGCACCCCCCTGAATCAGGGCGCCTGGGATCAGGCGCTGGGCGAACGTATCCAGTGGATGGCCAACCACAAGCTGCAGGGTGCCCAGATTAAGCTGAATCCGGCGAATCTGGGGCCTATGGAAGTCCGTATCCAGGTACAGAATGAGCAAGCGAGTATTCAGTTTACTTCTGCCCACGGAGTGGTCAGAGAAGCGCTGGAAGCAGCATTGCCCAGGCTGCGCGATATGTTTGACGCCTCCGGGGTGGAACTGGTGGATGTGGATGTTTCCGGACAGTCTTTCGCCGAGCAGCAGCGTACTACCGGTGAGGGTGGTGCGACGGCCTGGCAAGGAGCGGGTCCGGAGCAGGATGCGGTGCTGGAAACTGTGCTGGATACCCCGCTTGACGGGTTCCTGGAGAATGGGCGCCTGGATCTTTTTGCCTAATCGGTCAGATTTCAAGAACTTGTTCCAGCCACCATGGAAGGGTGCGGGGAAAAACCGCTTGACTGCCGGTAACAGATTGATTGTATTTATGGATAACCTTGTGCTAACGTATTCTGACAACTATAACAATGCTGGACTTGGCAATGCCAACACCAACGAAAAAAGGCGGAAGAGTGAGGGAATCACAGCGCCGTAGCGCGCGAAGAAAATCTACCGCTGCCCCTATCCAGGGAAAAGAATTCAATTATGTCCTCGAGCTGAATGGCGAGGACACGCTGTTACTCAACCGCTACCAGGACATCCTCGCCCAGGGTGCCGCAGGATTTGCGGAGACCAGCTACAACTATCTGTTCGATAATCCTGACATCGCCGATGTGATGTATGCATACGAACGCTCCGGTGGCAATATCGGTGAGCTGGTGCGGGGCATGCTTAATCACAAGCTGAGTCTGCTGAACGGCGACATCGGAGCAAAGGCGACCGGTCGTAGTGAGCAGGTCGGGCGTGCATACTTCGAGCTGGGTGTGAAGCCGGTCTGGTCAGTGGGTGCATACCGCCTGTTCATGGAACACCTGCGGCGTCTGGTGGCCAGTGATCCTCAAATTGCGGACGAAGATCGTGATGCGCTGGAAACCGCCTTGATCAAGATGATCTTCCGGGATCTTGCCGTGATGACCGAATCCTACTGGCGCACAGCCGTGGAACAGATCAGGGAGCAGCGTGACGAACTTGGCGTAGAACAGGACCTGGCCGGCGAAATCCTCGGCCATATTCCGCAGATGCTGTGGACCGTCGATATTGAATCCAATCGCATCAGCTATGCGAGCCCCGGTACCCGGAGTTTTTGCAGCGGTGAACTGGAAGCACCGATCCCCTGTTTCTTCCGCATTAACGGCTCCGAACGCGAGCGCGTACTCACGGCCTGGCAACAGGTGATTGATGGTCAGTCGGTGCAGCTTGAAATCCGGGTTGCACCCGGGGGGCAAAGTGACCGCTGGTTCCGCATGGCATTTTATCCAGCCGCCAATCGTCGTGGCAGGGTGCTGCGCGTGCATTGCCTGATGGAAGATATTACCGATTCGCATACCGACCGGGAGCGCCTCGAACAACTGTCGACACAAGACGAAGTTACCGGTCTGGCAAATAGGGCTTTGTGGTACGACCGCCTGTCTTCGGCGCTGGCAGTGGCGCGTCGCAATCCAGGTGCCTCCGTTGCTGTTATGGTGCTGGATATCAATCAGTTCAAGATGTACAACGACTCGCTGGGGCACGCGGCTGGTGATGAACTGTTGCGCCAGATATCTGTACGCCTGCAGAATGTTGTGCGTGACACCGATACCCTGGCCCGGCTCGGTGGCGATGAGTTTGGCATTGTATTGCCTTTACTGCAGGATACGGAGCGCGCGGTGGAGCGTGTTGCCGGTGAAATTATAAATGCGTTGAGTGCACCGTTTAGCTATCAGAAAAAAGAACTTTGTCTGAGCAGCGCGATCGGTATTTCGGTATACCCGCAGCACGGTGAGGATGCCACCACCCTGGCCAGTCATGCCGACAGTGCCATGTACCGTTCCAAGTGGAATGCGGCGCCGTACCTGTTCTACGCGTCAGAAGCCTCCGCATCTTCAGCGAACCAGCACCTGCAGTTTTCCGGTCAATTGCACGGTGCCCTGGAACGCGAAGAGTTCGAGCTTTTCTATCAGCCAAAAATCGATCTGAGTACTGGTGCTATCTGTGGTGCAGAAGCCTTGCTGCGCTGGCAGCATCCCCAGCAGGGACTGGTATTGCCCAAACAGTTTATTCCGGTTGCCGAGCAACTGGGGATGATATCGCCCATTACCGACTGGGTGCTGGATACCGCGCTGGAACAAAGCAAACACTGGTCCGCCGATGGCAGCCCGATGCCGATTTCGGTGAACGTGTCAGCGCGCTCATTCCAGGCGCCCGGACTGATTTCCGGCATCAAGCAATCGCTGCAGAAAGCCGGCCTTGATGGTAGCTGCCTTGAAATAGAAATAACCGAAGGTACGCTGATGGCAGATCTGGACGAAGGCGCCCGAATTCTTGAACGACTGAGCGAGCTGGGCGTCTCGATTGCTATCGACGATTTTGGTACCGGGTTATCTTCCCTGTCATATCTGAAACGCCTGCCGATTGATGTCCTGAAAATCGACCAATCCTTCCTGGTAAGTATGTCCAGTAACTCCAGGGATGCGGCCATTGTCCGGTCCATCATCGAACTGGGTCATAACCTCGAATGCAAAGTGATTGCGGAGGGCGTTGAAGACGAAGCCGTGCGCATGCAGTTAAAGGAACTGGGTTGTGACCTGGTGCAGGGTTTCCATATCAGCAAGCCATTACCGGATGCAGGTTTCCGGGAGTGGTTGTTACATGCTGCGAACTAGCTTCATGTGAAGCAAAGTCACTATCCGTCCACCAGGGTCTTGCCGCGCTTCCCGGCCGCAGGGTGCGAAGCCCAGTTGTGTATAAAGAGTAAGCGCTGGTTTGTTGTCCTCGAAAACGGAGATCCTGGCCTCGGGCAGTTCATGCAGTGTGAATATCCTGTCGAGCATATGCTGAACAAGATGTTTGCCAATACCTCGCCTGCGATGTGAGGCCTTCAATACGACGTTGCCTATAAAGGCCTGCTTCCGCGCTACCAAATCATATAGATCTGCAAATCCGACTACTTGGTTATTATCCGCCACAACGGTCAGATCGCTACGTTTTTCGACAAGGTAAAGCAGCTGACGCATGTTGAAAGGCCAGCTACCGCTCGGGAATACCCGGAATAGTTCTTCCGGACTGGTGATCAGACGGCAGATAGCAGGGTAGTCGTCAGGCTCAGCGGGTCGGAATCTGATCAATTTCCTGATTATCCTGTGTTGGTGATGTGTGTCGTTCAGCCAATGTTCTGTCGATCTATCCGCCCCGGAATAGTCAAAAATTTGTCATATTGTAATATAGTGTTTGTAAGTAACTGTATATAAATAATTAATAAAAATATTTTCTCGTGGCATACGTCTTGCTATCCCTGTATTCGTAGATACCAAAGGGATAAGTCAATGGCAACAGATGTAGACGATCTGGACCTGGATCTTGACGACGGCGAGCAGCCGCAAACAAAGTCCAAATCCAAACTGTTCATCATTATATCGATTGTTGTGCTGCTGCTGGGTGTTTCGGCAACAGCCACGCTCATGTTGACCGGTGTCCTGTCGGGTGACGATGAAGAGTCGCTTGCCGAACAGAGTGAGACCGGTGACAAAGCCGAGAAAGGTAAAAAAGATAAAAAGAAGAAAGTGAAGGCACCGCTGAACTACGTACCGCTCGATCCACCCTTTGTTGTGAATTTCACCGCTGACACCGATATCCGCTTTCTGCAGATCACTGTGGAAGTCGGAACGCGTGAGGCCGAGGCGGTGGAACGGATAAAGGAACATCGTCCCGCGATTCGCAATTCACTGGTAATGCTGTTCAGCAGCCAGGACCCGCATTCGCTAAATACACGTGATGGCAAGGAACAATTGCGTGCTCAAACCCTGTCGGAAATACAGAGCGTAATGAAACAGGAGACAGGTGATGCAATTGTAGAAAGCGTGTTTTTTACCAGCTTTGTTATGCAATAGGTTGATACAGTGAACGATCTGCTCTCACAAGACGAAATAGATGCACTGTTGCACGGTGTCAACGGCGGAGATGTCGAAACTGAAACCGACGAAGAGATTCCCGAAGGCGAAGTAAGCGGCTACGATTTTACCAGCCAGGACCGCATTGTACGCGGTCGCATGCCCACGCTGGAAATGATCAATGAGCGCTTTGCACGTTATTTCCGCATCAGCCTGTTCAATATGCTGCGCCGTGCCGGCGAGATATCTGTATCAGGTGTGCAGATGCTCAAGTTCGCAGAGTATGTACACAGTTTGTTCGTGCCTACCAGCCTCAACCTGGTGCGTGTGCATCCCCTGCGCGGCACCTCGTTGTTTGTACTGGAGCCCAAGCTTGTCTTCGCGCTGGTAGATAACTTCTTTGGTGGAGGCGGGCGTTTCCATACCAAGATAGAAGGCCGCGAGTTCACGCCTACCGAACTGCGCGTAATCCAGATGGTCCTGGAGATCGCTTTCAAGGATCTAATGCAGGCGTGGAAACCGGTGATGGAATTAAATTACGATTACCAGAGTTCTGAAGTCAATCCGCATTTTGCCAACATAGTCAGTCCCACCGAAGTTGTTGTCGTGAACACGTTCCGTATTGAACTTGACGGTGGTGGCGGGGATATGCACGTGACCATGCCCTATTCAATGGTGGAGCCCATCCGGGAACTGCTCGATGCCGGTGTGCAAAGTGATCGCAGTGATCGCGACGAACGCTGGACCAGGACTATTCGGGAAGAAATGAAACAGGCGCGCGTTGATCTCTCTACAACCCTGGTTGAGACCCAGTTGTCGCTGCGCGAACTCAATGATCTGAAAGCCGGCGATGTGATCCCGATTGACCTGCCCGAACTGGTTACGATCGAGGCAGAAGAGACCCCGGTATTTCGCGGCAAGTTTGGTATACACAACGGCAGCCGCGCCGTGAAAGTCGTAAGCAAGATTATTCCCGAGCATATTGACAGCTAAGGTTGGCAGGAGAAGCCGATGAGTGAAGAAATACAGAATCCGGAAGCACAAGCTGCTGACGACTGGGCCGAAGCCATGGCTGAACAGGAGACGGTAGAGGCCGAAGCGGAACAGACACAGGAAACGCCTGCTGCCGAGTTCGAGAATCTTGAGGATACTTCGGGCACTTTGGTGGAAGACGAAGCCAACCTGGACATCATCCTGGATATTCCGGTCACGATTTCGATGGAGATCGGGCGCACGCAAATCAGTATTCGAAATCTGCTCCAGTTAAACCAGGGGTCTGTTGTGGAGCTCGACAGATTGGCCGGAGAGCCCATGGACGTGAGAGTTAACGGTACGCTGGTTGCCCATGGTGAAGTCGTTGTGGTTAACGAGAAATTCGGCATTCGCCTCACAGACGTGATAAGCCCGGCAGAACGGATCAAGAAACTCAAGTAGGAACCTGCATGATTTCCAGTTGCATCAGGATGCTGCTTATGTCCGCATCCACATCAGTATATTCATCACTTGCCAGCGCCGCTGATCCCGATACCGTGGCGGTTGATAGCGCGGTATCCATTCAGGATCCAATGGCCATGACCAGCCTGTGGCAACTGACACTGGGCATGGTTGCAGTGCTGGGACTGATTATGGGCATTGCCTGGTTGCTCAAGCGCAGCGGTCGCTTCCAGATCGCCGCCGGCGGAGGCTTGCGAGTGCTGGGGGGGCTTTCCATGGGTACCCGCGAACGGGTGGTTCTGTTGCAGGTGGGTGAAACCCAGCTGTTACTCGGTGTGGCGCCAGGCAGGGTGCAGACACTGCATGTGCTGGAGGAACCTCTGGAATCAGGTAAACCGGGAACAGGCCCCGGCTTTTCAGAACAGCTCGGTCGCTTCCTGAAAAAAGAACAGGGAAGCACGTCATGACACGCTGGGTGTTACGGCTATTGCTATTGCTGGGTTGTTGCATGCCGCTACTGGTATCGGCTGAGCCCGGACTCGCTGCTTTGAAAGTAGTGCCGGGTGAGGACGGCAGCCAGACCTACAGCGTCACCATCCAGGTCCTGATGTTCATGACCGCGCTGAGCCTGTTACCGGCAGCGCTTATGATGATGACCTCGTTCACACGCATTGTCATCGTATTGGCCATCCTAAGGCAGGCGCTGGGCACCCAGCAGTCTCCCTCCAACCAGGTCATTATCGGTCTGTCGCTGTTTCTGAGCCTGTTTATCATGATGCCGGTCTTCGATCAGGTATATGACGAAGCGCTCGGCCCGTATCTTGAAGAGGAAATACAGATCCAGGAGGCCGTACAGCGTGCGGCTATTCCGTTCCGTGGATTCATGCTCGAGCAGACACGTGATGACGACCTGACATTGTTTGCCGACATTTCCAATGCCGGAGAATTTGAGTCGGCAGAAGAGGTTCCATTCTCCCTGCTGATGCCGGCCTTCGTTACCAGCGAACTTAAAACGGCATTCCAGATTGGTTTCCTGATTCTTATCCCTTTCCTGGTGATTGATCTGGTGATTGCAACCCTGTTGATGTCGATGGGCATGATGATGCTTTCGCCCATGATTATTTCACTACCCTTCAAGATCATGCTGTTCGTATTGATCGATGGGTGGTCGCTGATTATGGGCACGCTCGCGGCCAGTTTCATGTCCTGATGGAGGATTTTTAATGACGCCGGAAACAGTTATCGATGTGGGTATGCAGGCGATGAAAGTCACGGCGTTGCTGGCTGCGCCCTTATTGTTATCGGCGCTGGTGGTCGGATTACTGGTTGGCATGTTTCAGGCAGCTACTCAAATTAACGAGATGACGCTGACCTTCGTGCCAAAACTGATAGTTGTGGCGCTGGTTATCATGATGGCCGGTCCGACCTTGCTGGATACCATGATGGGTTTCACGATCGGCCTCATCGAGGGCATACCGGGCATGATTGGTTAGCGGACAGGGTGCCGGGATGCTGTTTACCAATGCAGATATTACCACCTGGATAGGCAGCCTGGTCTGGCCATTCACCCGCATAGCAGCCATGTTAGCGATTGCTCCGATCTTTGGTGCACGCATGGTGCAGAAACGGACTCGCCTGGTAATGGCGCTGTTGCTTACCTGGATCGTACTCCCCCTGCTGCCGCAGGTGCCTGCCATTGACCCGTTTTCAATCGCAGGTGCGCTGGTTACCGCACAGCAGATGGTCATAGGTCTTGCCATCGGCTTTAGTCTGCAGCTGATATTCGCGACACTGGTTATCGCCGGGCAGGCAACGGCCATGGGTATGGGTTTGGGATTCGCACAAATGGTTGATCCCCAGAATGGCGTTAATGTACCTGTCATCGGTCAGTACTATGTGGTAATCGCTACCCTTCTGTTCCTGGCGCTGAATGGGCACCTTGCCCTGATTCGTGTGCTGGTAGATAGTTTTCAGACTCTGCCTGTTGGTATGGACAGTCTGGGGCGTGAAGATTTCCGGGCTATTGCCTACTGGGGCTCGCGAATGTTTTCGGGTGCGCTGATGGTCGCGGTACCCGCTATTGCGTCCATTCTTCTGGTAAATCTCTCTTTTGGTGTTGTCAGCCGCTCGGCCCCGCAACTCAATGTTTTCGGTGTTGGTTTTCCGATCACCCTGACGCTGGGATTTGTCATACTGATATTCGCAGTCTCCAACCTGTTGCCACAGATGCAGCACCTGATAGACGGTGCGCTGACCTCTGTCGGTCAACTCGGCAACGGGGGACAGTGATATGGCAGAGAATGAAGACGGTCAGGAAAAAACCGAACAAGCGACCCCCAAAAAACACGAAGAGGCCCGCAACAAAGGCCAGGTTCCACGCTCCCGGGAACTGACGACCGTGGCGATGATGTTGATGGGTGCCATATCCATAACCTTGATGGGTGAAACCATAGCGCAGCAGCTTGGGGGTGTCATGCGCATGGGGCTGCAGATAGAGAAGGCTAAGATATTTGATCCATGGGCAATCATAGAGATACTTAGTCAAGCTATCTACCAGGGTTTTATGGCACTCGTTCCCTTTCTTCTGGTCATGCTGGTAACAGCGCTGGCCGCACCTGTCGCCCTGGGTGGCTGGGCCTTCAGTACCGAAGCGATGTCTTTCAAGACCGAGAAGCTTAATCCGTTGAAAGGCCTGAAACGGATCTTCGCAGTGCGCGGATTGATCGAGCTGGTCAAGGCGCTGGTCAAGTTTCTGTTGATCGGGTCTATCGGTGTCGGATTGCTGTGGCACTTCCTTCCCGAATTAATGGGCCTGGGACGGGAGCCGGTAGTTTCCGCACTGGCACACACAGGTAGCATATTGAGTGTGTCATTTGTGGTGCTTAGTGCATCCTTATTGCTGATTGCAGCTATCGACGTCCCGTTCCAGCTATGGGACCACTCCAAAAACCTGAAAATGACCCGCCAGGAAGTCAAGGACGAAACCAAGAACACGGAAGGCAAGCCGGAAGTCAAGTCCAGGATACGCGCCATGCAGCGTGAAGTCGCACAGCGGCGCATGATGCAGGAAATACCCAAGGCCGATGTTGTTATCACCAACCCGACCCACTATGCCGTTGCCCTGCGTTATGACGCCGAGCGCATGGCGGCGCCGGTAGTGGTTGCCAAGGGCGTAGAGTTGGTCGCCGGTCAGATACGCAGCGTCGCAACAGCCAATAATGTACCGCTTTTTGAGGCACCGCCGCTGGCCCGCGCACTGTTTTACAGTGCTGAAATCGATCAGGAAGTGCCCGCCGGGCTGTACCTGGCCGTGGCGCAGATCCTTGCCTATATCTTCCAGTTAAGAGCAAGCACATCCGGTGGGCCGATCCCGGTACGGCCGGACGAGGTGGATGTGCCAGACGAATTCTTCCAGGGACCTGACAGTAACACCGGCCCGTATTCCGAATCGAACGATGAACAAAAACACTAAGGTACAGATGTATGGCAACTGATGCAGCAATCCTGAATTTCCGCGAGATCAGCCGCAAGGGGCTGGGCGCGCCGGTCCTGCTTGTAATGATGCTCGCGATGATAATCATCCCCTTGCCATCCATCGCGCTGGATGTCTTCTTTACCTTCAATATCACGCTTTCGCTGGCCATATTGATGGTTACCGTTTATGCCATACGTCCACTGGACTTCGGTATCTTCCCTACCGTACTGCTTATCACGACCCTGTTGCGCCTGGCGTTGAACGTGGCATCTACACGGGTTGTGTTACTCAATGGACATACCGGTACGGCATCGGCCGGTAAGGTTATCGAGTCCTTTGGTGAGTTCGTGGTAGGCGGAAATTACGCCGTGGGCCTGGTGGTGTTCGCCATCCTGGTCATCATTAACTTTGTCGTGGTCACCAAGGGTGCCGGGCGTGTCGCAGAAGTCAGTGCGCGCTTCACCCTGGACGCGATGCCCGGCAAGCAGATGGCCATCGACGCCGATCTCAATTCGGGGCTGATTACCCAGGACGAGGCGCGTACACGCCGTGAGGAGATCGGTCAGGAGGCGGATTTTTACGGTGCAATGGACGGTGCAAGCAAATTCGTCCGCGGTGATGCAATCGCCGGTATCCTGATTCTGTTCATCAATATAATCGGTGGTCTGGCCATCGGCACCCTGCAGTTCGACCTGCCGATTGCGGATGCCATGCGCAACTACACATTGCTGACCATCGGTGATGGCCTGGTTGCGCAGATCCCGTCACTGGTACTGTCATCAGCGACCGCGATTATCGTTACACGGGTTTCCAGCAAACAGAAGATGGGTGATCAGGTCATTGATCAACTGTTCGGCAACCCGATGGTGCTGGCAATATCAGGTGGCATTATCGGTTTCCTCGGCCTGATCCCAGGCATGCCTAATTTTGCCTTCCTGACGCTGGCTGCGGCTGCCGGAGTCGGCGCCTGGTTCTCATGGCAGCGTCAGCAACAGGAACTGCTGCCGGCTGAAGAACTTTCCGAAGTCGATGCCGTGCCGCAGGAGGCGAAGGATCTGAGCTGGGATGATGTTGGTCCGGTAGACATTATAGGTCTGGAGGTCGGCTACCGTCTGATTCCGCTTGTCGATCGTTCCCAGGGCGGGCAGATGATGGATCGTATCAAGGGTGTGCGCAAAAAGCTGTCGCAGGAACTGGGCTTCCTGGTACAGCCAGTGCATATCCGTGACAACCTGGAACTGGCGCCCAATGCCTATCGCATCATGCTGATGGGTGTACCGGTAGGCGAATCCGAAATCTACCCCGACCGTGACCTGGCGATCAATCCCGGACGCGTATTCGGTACCGTGCAGGGCGTGGAGGTCCAGGACCCAGCATTTGGCCTGGAGGCTGTCTGGATACAGCCCTCCGAGCGTGATAACGCCCAGACCCTGGGTTATACCGTGGTGGATGCCAGCACGGTGGTTGCCACGCATCTCAGCGAATTGTTGCAGGGTCATGCCCACGAGTTAATCGGTCATGAAGAAGTTCAGCAACTGCTGGACGTATTGTCCAGGTCGGCGCCCAAGCTGGTCGAGGACCTGGTCCCGGGCACCCTGTCGATTGGGGTGGTACTGAAGGTTCTGCAGAATCTGCTGGAAGAACGTATTCCGATCCGCGATGTGCGCACCATCGCCGAAACACTCGCTGAAACAGGCTCCAGGAGTCAAGATCCCGGCGCTTTGACGGCAGCCGCCCGTGTCGCGCTTGGCCGCTCAATTGTCCAGCATATCAATGGGATGGGGCCGGAGGTGCAGGTCATAACACTCGATCCTTCGCTGGAACAGATATTGCTAACCTCCATACAAGGAGTTTTGGAAGGGGGCGCCGGGATCGAGCCCGGGCTAGCGGAAAGGATGCACCAATCGCTGGCGGAAAGCGCCCGCAGGCAGGAAGCCGCAGGCCAGGCATCCGTTCTGCTGGTTACACCGGCAATCCGGCCCTGGTTGGCAAAACTGGTACGGCACAGCATCCCGGGGCTGCAGGTACTGGCATATAACGAGATACCGGATAACAAGCAGATCAAAGTTGTTGCCAATATAGGTACAGACACACCCAGCCTTGGCGTAGAGCAGAACGGGGGTACGGCAGCGTGAACTTTGAACGGCAGGGGATGGAAGCGAAACCGCTATCCAACCTGAATAACGAGGTACTGGAATGAAAGTCAAACGCTTTTTTGCACCGGATATGCGCCAGGCCATACGCCTGGTACGCGAAGCCCAGGGCGCGGATGCAGTGATTCTTTCGAATCGTAATGTGGATGGTGGTGTCGAGATTATATCCGCTGTCGGCTATGACGAATCCTTGCTGGAAAACAGAGACTTTGAAACAGCACCCGAAACAACTGCAGCACCTTCAGCAGTTGCAAACGAAATAGATACTTCTGCTGAGAGGGCAGAGCGCGCACCGGCAGCAAACAAGGCGGTCAATTGGTCCCAGGATCCCGCCATTGTCACTATGAAGGAAGAAATCAGACAACTGCGCGGTCTGCTGGAAAACCAGCTGGCACACCTGGCGTGGGGCGACCTGGACCGGCGCGAACCCCTGTACACGAATGTCATGCGCCGCCTCCACAACATGGAATTGAATACCTCCCTTATTGAACAACTCTCAGCGCCCGCAGTACACGCACGTGATGAGGCACACGCCTGGCAGCTGGCACTGGCGGAACTCTCCAATACTGTCCCTGTTGCCGATAACGATCTGCTGGATCAGGGTGGCATTTTTGCGCTGGTTGGTTCCACCGGTGTTGGCAAGACCACCAGCATTGCCAAACTGGCTGCGCGCTATGCATTACGTCATGGCCAGCGCCATGTAGCGCTGGTAACAACTGACAGCTACCGCATCGGTGCACACGAGCAATTAATGACCTATGGCCGTCTGCTGGGGATCCCGGTACAGGTGGCTTCCGATCACAATGAACTGAGGTCCACGCTGAACAGCCTGGCTGACAAGCGTCTGGTACTGATCGATACCGCAGGTATGAGTCAGCGTGACGTGCGTCTGACCGAGCAGTTCACGACCCTGCTCGACAGCGGTATCCCGATCCGCACCCTGCTGGTGTTGTCGGCTACCCTGCATACCTCGGTGCTGGATGAAACTGTACGGGCATTTTCGGCTGTTCCTATCGAAGGTGCCATCCTGACCAAGCTGGACGAAGCCGCCAGCCTTGGCGGTGTACTCTCGGCGGTCATCAAACAGCGCTTGCCGTTAGTGTCGATCGCCAACGGTCAACGCGTACCCGAGGATATGCATCCCGCGCGTGCACGGGATCTGGTGCAGCAGGCTGCACAACTGGCACTCGGCGAAGAGGTGCCGGGAGATTCGCTCATGGCCGAACAGTTTGGAGGGTTCCGGACGCATGTTTCTGTCTGAGATGCGAGTGGATCAGGCCGCTGGATTACGACGTATGGCACAACCAAACCCGGTAAGAGTAATCGCAATAACCAGTGGCAAGGGCGGTGTTGGTAAAACCAACGTTTCGGTAAATCTTGCCGTAGCCCTGTCCGACGCCGGGAAACGCGTCATGCTGCTGGACGCTGATCTGGGGCTTGCCAATGTTGATGTATTGCTGGGCCTGAGGCCGGATAGCAATCTTTCGCACGTTATCGATGGTAAACGCACGCTGGAAGAAGTCATTGTAAAAGGACCTTCCGATATTCTGGTGGTCCCTGCTGCCTCCGGTGTAAAACGTCTTGCCGAACTTTCTGTCATGGAAAACGCCGGCTTGATTCGCGCCTTCAGCGAACTCAATCACGATGTCGATACCCTTATTATCGATACAGCAGCCGGAATCAATGAAAGTGTTACCAGTTTCAGTCGCGCCGCCCAGGAGGTTGTAGTGGTGGTCTGTGATGAACCTGCATCAATAACCGATGCCTACGCACTCATCAAAGTGCTGAATACAGAATACGCTATTCAGCACTTCAGGGTGCTTGCGAACCAGGCACACAGCGCCCAGGAGGGAAGGGAATTGTTTAATAAAATTTCACGCGTAACCGATCGCTATCTGGATGTCACACTGGAATTCATGGGAGTCATCCCGTACGACGACTATCTGCGCAAGGCAGTGCGCAAGCAGCGTGCAGTAGTTCAGGCGTTTCCGCGCAGCCGCTCAGCCACGGCATTCAAGAATCTGGCGCAGAAAACCGATAAATGGCCGGTGCCAAGCGCTGCCGGCGGACATCTCGAATTCTTTGTAGAGCGCCTGATCCAGTCGCACAACGCACACATGGAGATTGAGGCATGAATGGAGCCGCTATGTACGTAATGAACCCTGACAGCGAAAGCGACGACCTGGTGACCAAGCACGCGGCACTGGTCAAACGCATTGCCTACCATCTGATGAGCCGTTTGCCGCCCAGTGTTCAGGCTGACGACCTGATTCAGGCCGGCATGATAGGTCTGCTGGAAGCTTCCAGAAACTATGATGCAACACAAGGCGCCAGTTTTGAAACCTATGCGGGTATCCGTATACGCGGTGCGATGCTGGACGAGATCCGCCGCACAGACTGGACCCCCCGCTCAGTGCACCGCAAGGCACGTCAGGTCGCGGAAGCGGTGCGTGCAATCGAGAACGAGGAAGGGCGAGATGCCCGCGATGTTGAAGTCGCCGAAAAACTGGGCATCGAGCTGAACGAATATCATCGAATTCTGCAGGACGCGACCGGCTGCCGGGTATTCAGCATAGACGATGCGGGTATCAATGGTAGCGAACCGCCGCAGCCGGCCGCTGTAGAACCACACAACGAGCCGCTGGACAAGTTACACACATCGGACTTCAAGGTCGCGCTGGCACAGGCAATTGCCGGGTTACCTGAAAGGGAGAGTCTGGTAATGGCGATGTATTACGACGAAGAGCTCAATCTTCGCGAGATTGGCGAGGTGCTGGGTGTCAGTGAATCCCGCGTCTGCCAGATTCACGGACAGGCACTGATACGTTTACGCGCACGAATGACTGAATGGACCAGCGACTGATGATCTGCAACAGAAAATGGCGATTTAACCACATGGACAAGCACGGTTTAGAGGGAGGCACCCTTGGATACTGATATGAAAATCCTCATCGTGGACGACTTTTCCACCATGAGACGTATTATCAAGAACCTGCTGCGTGATCTCGGGTTTAACAATACCCAGGAAGCGGATGACGGAAACACTGCACTGCCGATGTTGCAGGGTGGGAACTTCGAGTTTCTCGTCACAGACTGGAACATGCCGGGGATGACGGGAATAGACCTGCTTAAGGCAGTGCGTGCCGACGAGAAACTCGCCTCGTTGCCGGTACTGATGGTAACTGCAGAGTCCAAGCGGGAACAGATTATCGAAGCAGCTCAGGCCGGAGTAAACGGGTACATCGTGAAGCCGTTTACCGCCATAACCCTGAAAGAAAAAATCGATAAAATCTTCGAACGTCTCGAAGCAACAGCGGAGTAAGCCATGGAGCCGGCGAAAAAAATAAGCGATACCTTGCTGATGGATCAAGCCCGGGCTTTGGTGAAAGAGCTGGAGACAGGCAACATGCCGGCTGCTGAAGGTCTGATAGAGCGGCTCAGTCACATCCGCGAACAGTCTCTGTTCCAGGAATTGGGGAAGATGACGCGCCAGCTTCACGATTCCCTGAACAACTTTGCGGTGGATGCACGAGTGCAGTCACTGGCCGAGTCGGACATTCCCGATGCCAAGGCCAGACTCAATCATGTTATCGAAATGACAGAATCGTCTGCCAACCGGACGTTGAATGCCGTCGAGGATACCTTGCCGATTGCTGAGCAGTTGCAGAGCGTTGCCGATTCATTGCATGAGAAATGGGGGCGCTTCCGGAACAAGGACATGAATGTCGAAGAGTTTCGTGGCATGAGCAACGAAATTGACGAGTTTCTGAGTGTCACAAGGGATAATGCCGGACAGATACACACTAATCTTTCCGACGTTATGATGGCACAGGAGTTCCAGGATCTTACCGGCCAGATATTGCGCAGGGTAATTACCCTGGTGCAGGAAGTGGAAGACAATCTTGTTGAATTGATCCGCTTGTCCGGTGGTGAAAAAGCCGAAGTTGAGCCTGGTGCGTCCGCTTCGAAGGAAACCAAAAACACGGAAGACATATTGAAGGGTGTAGGTCCGCAGGTGCCCGGTGTTGGAGATGACGGTGGTGCGGTATCCGGACAGGATGAGGTTGATGATTTGCTGTCCAGTTTGGGATTTTGAGGAAACAGAAGGATGAGCCTTGATAATGACGACGAGATTCTGCAGGATTTTCTGGTTGAAGCAGGAGAAATACTTGAACGGCTGAGCGAGGAGCTGGTAGAGCTCGAGCAAAGCCCGGACGATGTCGATCTGTTGAATGCTGTATTCCGCGGCTTTCACACCATCAAGGGTGGCGCCAGCTTCCTGAGCCTGGAAGGCCTGGTTCAGGTCTGCCATCGTGCAGAAGATGTGTTTAACGTGTTACGCAACGGTGAGCGTGCCGTAGATACTGACCTGATGGACACGGTGCTGCAGGTGCTGGACATTGTAAACATCATGTTTGCAGAGGTTCAGGGTGGCGAGATGCCCACACCGGCGCCTTCGGAATTGTTAACCAAGCTGGAAGGTTTGGCGACGCCTGGCGGTGCAGAACCGGTGGCCGATGTGAAACCGGCAGCTGATGCACAGGTGCAGTCCGGCGATGATGTGGATGCCGAGTTCGAAGCCATGCTGGACCAGGCAGAGCAGAGCGATCCGGTCACTGACAACGACAGCACGGCTACAGTGTCTGGTAGCGATGACATCACTGAAGAAGAGTTCGACGCTTTGCTGGATCAGTTACATGGATCAGGCAAGGCACCTGCGATAGCAGCGGGAGCGGATGTACCGAACGTGTCTGTGGAAAATACGGTGACGCCTGCACCGGCGGATTCAGCGGCTGACAGTGAAGAGATCACTGAAGAAGAATTTGATGCGCTGCTGGATGAGTTGCATGGATCGGGAAAGGCACCAGTACCGGTAACAGGCAACAGTGGCGATCCAAAAGCGGCAAAACCGGCCGCAACAGCAAAACCAATGCCGGCTGCCAAATCTGCCGCAACGAAAAAATCGAAAATATCTGCACCAGCTGTCAATAAGGCGGAAGCAACTGTACGAGTCGACACCGGCCGGCTGGATGAAATCATGAACATGGTGGGTGAACTGGTGCTGGTGCGAAATCGCATGGCGAACCTCAAGGAGTCACTGGCCAACGAAAATATGTCGAAGGCTATCTCGAACCTGGATGTCGTTACTGCCAACTTGCAGAACGCAGTTATGAAAACGCGCATGCAGCCGATCAAAAAAGTATTCGGTCGCTTCCCGCGAGTGGTGCGCGACCTGGCACGTAGCCTGGAGAAGGAAATCAATCTGGAGCTGCAGGGTGAGGAAACCGACCTGGACAAGAACCTGGTCGAAGCACTCGCAGACCCGCTGGTGCACCTGGTGCGTAACGCGGTCGATCACGGCATTGAAATGCCTGATGAACGCGAGGCCAAGGGCAAGCCGCGTGCCGGTACCGTGATACTGGCAGCCGAACAGGAGGGTGATCATATTCTGTTATCCATTGAGGATGATGGTGCTGGTATGAATGCCGATGTACTGCGCAAGAAGGCGGTAGAAAAAGGCCTGATGGATGAAGATGCCGCAGCGCGTCTCGACGACAAAGAGTGCTATAACCTGATTTTCGCAGCCGGATTTTCGACCAAGGAGCAAATTTCCGACGTCTCCGGCCGCGGTGTCGGTATGGATGTGGTTAAAACCCGTATCGGCCAGCTGAATGGCAGTGTCGAAATTGACTCGGAACATGGCAAGGGAAGTCGCTTAATGATCCGGGTGCCACTGACACTGGCCATAATGCCAACCTTAATGGTAAATGTCGGCAATCAGCCCTTTGCGCTACCTTTGGGTAGTGTCAGCGAGATATTCGATCTGGAAGAAAGCCGCACCAACATTGTGGATGGTCAACTGGTTGTCATGGTGCGCGAGAAGGCGTTGCCCTTGTTCTATTTGCGCGAGTGGCTGGTGAACGGAACACCGCAGCAGGATGTTGACATAATCAGTCACGTGGTTGTGGTGCATGTCGGTAATCAGAAGGTTGGTTTCGTGGTGGAACAGCTGGTTGGTCAGGAAGAGGTAGTCATTAAACCACTGGGCGCTTTTCTGCAGGGACTGGCCGGATTCGCCGGTGCAACCATCACAGGCGATGGCAGGATTGCGCTTATTCTGGACGTACCCAGCTTGATGAGAGCTAACGTCCAGAGTATGTAAGTGCTGTAGTAGCAGACACGGAATTCAAGGGAAGGGCTCCATGGTGACGCGCGTTCTGGTCGTCGACGATTCAGGGTTTTTTCGCCGGCGTATTATAGAGATTCTGGAAGCTGATAAACGCATCAAGGTCATCGGTAGTGCTGCCAATGGTAAAGAGGCTATAGCGCAGGTCGCACAACTGAATCCGGATGTAGTGACCATGGATATCGAAATGCCGGTGATGGACGGTATCACCGCTGTTCGCCATATCATGTCATCCAACCCCGTCCCGGTACTGATGTTCTCTTCTCTGACGCACGACGGTGCACAGGCAACGCTCGATGCCCTGGAAGCCGGTGCGGTAGATTTTCTCCCCAAGCGTTTTCAGGACATAGCCAAAGACAAGGAGCAGGCCAAACTGCTGTTGCGTCGTCGCATTCGGGCAGTGGCGCGGAAACAAACGACAACTCCATCTGTACCAGCTCATCGGACTCCTGTTAGATCGGCTGCGCCGCCGGTTAACATCAGGCATGGGCAATTCCAGGTGGTTGCCATTGCCAGTTCAACCGGTGGACCGGTGGCGCTGGCGCAAGTATTAACAACATTACCGTCGGATTTTCGATACCCGGTGGTGGTTGTGCAGCATATGCCGGGCACTTTTACACCGGCGTTCGCTTCACGCCTTGACCAGCAGTGCGAGGTCAAGGTAAAGGAAGCGCACGATGGTGATGTGCTTGCCCCGGGTGAGGTGTTGATTGCACCGGGCGGCCGGCAGATGACCTTAAAACAGACTGGTGGAGCAGTGCAGGTTGTTATCAGTGATGGTGACGCCGGGTTGCATTACAAGCCGTGCGCCGATGTCACTTTTGACTCTGTGGCATCAGTTTACGGTGGAAAGACACTGGCCCTGGTTTTAACCGGGATGGGGGCGGATGGCCGTGAAGGTGCGCGCACACTGAAAAACCAGGGTGCAACTGTGTGGAGTCAGGACGAGGCCAGCAGTGTTATTTACGGTATGCCAATGGCAGTGGCGGAAGCAGGCCTGAGTGACCAGGTACTCTCACTGCGCGATATCGGGCCTACACTGGTAAAAGCGGCGGGTGGCTGAGCATGGATATGTTGAGCATGACCGGTATCCTGCTTGCAACGGTAGCCATACTGGGCGGCAATATCCTCGAAGGCGGGCACATGTCTTCCCTGGTGCAATTGACAGCGTTCGTTATTGTGGGTGGCGGTACGCTGGGCGCTGTCATGGTCCAGACCCCGATCGCCACCTTTGTACGTTCGATGAAAATTGCGGCCTGGGTATTTTTCCCGGTCAAACTGCAACCGGAAGAAGCCGCAGATAAAATTGTCAACTGGAGCAATATTGCTCGCCGTGAAGGTCTGCTCGGGCTGGAAGCGATTGCCGAGGAAGAACCCGATCAGTTTGCCCGCAAGGGGCTCCAGTTACTGGTGGACGGCAGTGAACCGGAAGTCATTCGTTCCATCCTGGAGGTGGAAATCGATGCCAGGGAACACCAGGACATCCAGGCTGCCAAGGTTTTCGATGGTATGGGCGGTTACAGCCCGACTATCGGGATTATCGGCGCTGTGATGGGGTTGATCCATGTAATGAATAATCTCGCAGACCCTTCAAAACTCGGCGGTGGAATTGCAACAGCTTTTGTCGCGACGATCTATGGCGTAGGTTTTGCAAATCTTCTTTTCCTGCCAATGGCAAACAAACTCAAGAGCCAGGTGCATAGCCAGACCCAGTTCAGGGAGATGATAGTCGAGGGTGTGATTTCGATCGCAGAGGGAGAGAACCCGCGCAACATTGAAACCAAGTTGCAGGGCTATTACCAGTAGGGCCGTCAGGACGATGCAGCCTTAATCAGGTTATAGCTACCGCGAGCAGAAACACATGACGAGAAAGAAGCGCATTGAAGAACACGAAAACCACGAGCGCTGGCTGGTTTCCTATGCGGATTTTATAACCCTGTTGTTCGCTTTCTTTGTAGTTATGTACTCTATCTCTTCCGTCAATGAAGGCAAGTATCGGGTTCTTTCCGACTCCATTGTGGCCGCTTTTCGAGATCCGGCGCGCAGCCTTGCACCTATCCAGGTCGGGAACCTGCTGCGTTCGCCGGTTCCGTCGGAATCCATCCTTGATCACAATAAACCTATCATCGAGATATTCAGGGTGCCCTTGCCAAATGAGCCAGGGGAACAGGCGGATGATAGAGAGTCACGGCCTGCACCACAGACAATGCAGGACGAAACCGATGCTGAAGAACTGGACGAAGCTGCGCAACAGCTCGCTGATTCAATTGAGGATGCAATGGCTGAGCTTGTTGATGACGGTCTCATCGACGTGCGCCGCGACAAACGCTGGATTGAAGTTGAAATAAAATCCAGCGTCCTTTTTGAATCCGGAAGCGCCGAGCTGTCTGAAAAATCCGTGCCCGTACTAAGGAAGCTGGCACAAAAAATTGAACCGCTCGACAATGTGATTCATGTAGAGGGCTTCACCGACAATATACCGATCAGTAACTTCGAATATGTTTCCAACTGGGAACTGTCAGCATCACGTGCAGCGGGTGTGGTGCATTTGTTCACCCGGCTGGGGATAGATCCGCAACGTATGGCAGCCATCGGCTACGGTGAATTCCGGCCGGTTGCCAGCAATGCGACGCCGGCAGGAAGGGCAACAAACCGCCGTGTCGTGCTGGTTATCATGTCAGGGTCCGATGCGCGCATCAGTCAGCGCATGGATTATTTGCAGACAACGCGTGAAGGGCAGTCCGAACCCAGGATCATGCCAGCGACGGAGCCGGCAGAACAGGTGCAGCAACCGGAACCTGCAGCGGTGCCAACAGTCGGAGCTGCATCGTGAAAATCTGGACCATTTCAAATCAAAAGGGTGGCGTGGGTAAAACCACCACTGCTGTGACTCTGGGCGGGCTGCTGGCACAGCAGGGTAAGCGTGTGCTGTTGCTGGACCTGGATCCTCAGGGGTCCATGACGTCGTACTTTCGACTCGACCCGGATACCACTGAGCACAGCGTATATTCACTGTTTGAGGCATGTGCCAACAATACCCGCGTCGAATTTCTGGACATGTTGTTGCACACCACCGATGTGAAGGGACTTTCCCTGCTGCCGGCCTCGACCGCCATGGCTACCCTTGACCGCCAGCTGGGTACGCGGGGTGGCATGGGTCTGGTTATCAAACAGACACTGGAACGGCTTGGATCACAGTTTGACTACGTATTGATGGATTGTCCGCCAATGCTGGGCCTTCTGATGGTTAATGCGCTGGCCGCATGCCAGCGGCTGCTTATCCCGGTGCAATCGGAATTTCTTGCCTTGAAGGGGCTGGACCGCATGCTGCATACCTTGCAGATGATTACGCATTCACGCGGTGCTGTGCTCCCATACACCATCATTCCGACATTCTTCGATCGCCGTACGCGTGCTTCCATTGACGCACTGCGTGTCATGCGCGATCAGCACGGCGAGCACCTGTGGCCACGTGTGATTCCGGTAGACACCCAGTTCCGCGAGGCCAGCAAGGCCGGGAAGCCGCTCTGTATCTACAATCCCTCAGCGCGTGGTAACGAGGCCTATGCCTCCCTGTTACGCCGCTTGCAGCAGGAAGACATGCCACTGGCAGAGGCTGTGTCGCAATGAAGACTGACAGCCGCAAGAACCAGTTTCTGGATCAACAGCTGGCTCTGAGTGCGTATTTCGAAGTGATGCTGCAAGCCGAGGTTGCGCAGCAAGGTGAAGTCCCGGCTGATGTCGAGGCGGTGCCGGCAATGTCTGCCGAAAAGACACCTGCTGTGGAGCAATCCGGGCCGGCAAAAGCCGGGTCGGTGACCGGTGTCCCTGACTGGGCAACAACACGTTTCCAGGCGTTGCTGTTTGATGTTGCAGGGCTCACCCTGGCAGTGCCGTTGATCAAGCTGAAAGGTGTGGTACCCAATGAAGCAGGACTGACGCCCATGCCCGGGCATTCACCACTGTTCCTGGGCATTGTGCCTTACCAGGGAATCAGGGCAAAGGTTGTGGATACGGCACGCTTTATCTTGCCGCAGGATCGCTCTGTGCAGCTGAATGCCGACACTGCGGAGCGCAGTGCTCACCTGGTGATGATAGATGAGGGCCGTTGGGCACTGGCGTGCGACAGCATTGGCGAAGTGATCGATCTGGAAACGAAGGACGTCAAGTGGCGTGGTGCTAATGGCAAGCGCGCCTGGCTGGCCGGAACGGTGATCGAACAGATGTGCGCGCTGCTGGACATCGATGCGTTGACAGATGAATTGGTCAACGGTATGGCATGATTAATGCTTTTTTTAAAGTATAAAGGCAGGTGACCGGTTTTTGACGCTAGAACTTAATTTACGACTAATCAGGCAGAGGTTTCAATATGGCAAATGTGGCTGCCAATGCGAATGAAAATGACACTGTAGTTCAATGGGTTACCTTCCGCCTGGCGGATGAGACCTACGGTATCAATGTGATGCAGGTACAGGAAGTGCTGCGCGTCTCGGAAATAGCGCCGGTACCCGGTGCGCCGCACTATGTGCTCGGTATTATCAACCTGCGTGGTAATGTTGTGACGGTTGTAGATACCCGAATCCGGCTGGGGCTGAAAACCAGCGAAGTGACGGATTCGACGCGCATTGTGATTATTGAGGGTGCCAAACACGTCGTTGGTATTCTTGTTGACTGTGTCGCCGAGGTTGTGGACCTGTCTGCTTCTGAAGTTGAATCTGCACCTAACGTCGGAAACGATGAAAGCGCCAAGTATATACAGGGCGTTGCCAGCCGCGACGACGAGCTGCTGATTCTTGTGGATCTGAACAAACTGCTCACAGACGAAGAGTGGGAGGAACTGGCCAGTCTGTAACTGGCTGATTCCCGGTGCGGTTCGGAAGATGCAAGCATGGCCGGAATCGGACAGTTGCCTCCCGCCCAACGCGTTCCACCCAGCCATCCCGGCAGGGGAGCCGGGCAGGGTGAGCGGGCCCCACAACGCAAGCCGGATAGTAAACAGCGGCAACCTGATCAGCATCGCCAACGCAGGAAGAATGGCGATGACGTATCCGGTATAGACGAATACGCCTGAGGTGTTTCCAATGATCAGCCAATTTCTGAAACGTATTAGTACAACACGTGCAGCATCCGGTCTGGCAGCAATGGCAGCCGACTCTCGACTCGCCCGCTCAGGTGAGGAAACCCTGCTTGAGGAGCTTCAGGCTACCCGGCAACGTGTCCGGCAACTGGAGCAGGAACTGGGTGCGCTGTGCAGCGCTTCATCGGGTGTCGGCGATCATGTGGTAATGCTGGAGCAGCAGGTTCAGCGGATCATCGAACGGCAGAATATGCTTGAACTGCGCAGCTGCGGTGACCGTCCCTACAGCCAGGCAAGCCAGCTGGTGCATAATGGTGCTGATATCGAAGAGCTGGTGGGTACCTGCGGTCTGACCCGCGGTGAAGCCGAACTGCTGGTAATGATGCAGCGCGGCGCAAGCTGATTGCGCTAGGGTTGTTGCGGCGTTTTCCCCGACAGGTGGTAGGCAAAGGCAATCACCTGCGCAACGGCCAGGTATAAAGCCTCAGGTATTTCTTCCCCCAGTTCCACACGCGCCAGCACGGCCGCCAGCGGTTTATTCTCCTGCATGGGTATACCGTGCTTACGCGCCAGCTCAATAATCTGTTCGGCGACACTGTCAAGCCCTTTGGCGGTTACCCGCGGTGCGCGTTCGCCATCGTACTGCAGTGCTACTGCCAGTGGCATGCTCGGCGTTTTCTTCTTCATACCTTTTCCCTGATCAGGGGGTGCTCAGCGCCGGTTCTTGCGGCGAGCCTGGGGCCTTGCTGGCACTCCAGATCACCGATATCCAGTCCGGCCGCGTGCAGCGCTTCACGCAGTTCATGCATATGTTCGCGCAACAGTGGCAACGTATCAGTCTGTTCAGCCCAGAAGCTGGCTGATACCTGTTCGTTGCAGAGTTGTACCTGTGCCTGTACCGGACCCAGCCCGGGCAGATCAAACGCCAGCTGCACCATCCAGCGTTGTAGCGGTTGTTGAGCCTCTTGCTGTTGTTCGCTGCGCTCCTGAAACAGGCGCATCGACCATAGATCAATATCGTCCCCGCGGCGTATGGGTAGTTCAAACAGCCATTCCAGCAAACCGCGTTCACCCTCCCTGGGCACAGCAGCCAGCTGATGTAGCTGTATTCGCGCCAGGGCCGCTTCCGCTTGCAGAAGCAGATCGGCGCGGAAATTTCCCATGCGGTTGATCAGATCCAGGCTGGCCTGAAGTGCTGACTGTGGAACCGGCAGCGCACCGCGCAACGGTGCTGGAAGTTCGCTGTTGAACAGTGCGGCAGCTGCAGCCCCGCCGCTGCCACCGGTCAGGGGGGGCGCTGCCGTCGCCGCCGGTAACGACGGCGACGCTGTAGTAACAGACCTGGCTGCGCCTGCTGTGGTGCCGGGAAGACTGGCTCTGGCCGTGCGCTGGACCTGGTCTGGTGTGGGGGGCTGTGCCGCAGCCTGAGTGAAACCTGACGGCATTGCTGGTGGCTGCCGGGCTGGTGCTTTGGCGGCACCTGCTGGTGGTATTGGTATCGGCGGTATGTTTACTCCCGGTTTCAGGGTGTCCGGGTGGGACGCTGGCACGCCCGAAGATGGCGGCGGTGCTACAGCGCCTGTCCGTGCGCTGCTGCCCGGCCAGTTACGCACCAATTGTACCAGGCGCAACAGGTTTGCCTTGAAATCGCTCTGAATCGCAGCCGGAGCAGCGGGTGTGCCGGTACTTTGCACAAGCCGGCTCTCGAGAAAAATGCCCGAATCACCAATGGCTTTTTTGAGACCCTGCTGGGTTGAAACAGTCTGAATATCGGGCATTTGCCGGAGTGTGGAGCGCACCAGTTCGTTCAGTAGTGGGGGTGTGGGCGGGTTGGGCAGGCGTGCCAGTTGGCTCATATTGGCCAGCAATGGCGTAAACGGCGCCTGTCTGGGCAGCAGCAGGCGCACCATGGAAGCCAGCGGTGGTTCTTGCAGTGCCGAGATGATCTTCAACACCGGCTGTTCGCCCAGGCTGCGTACCTGCAAGGCCAGCTGCTGGCCTTTTTCCAGTGGCAGTGAAGTCTGGGCACTGACCTGCCGATTACCAATAGCCAGCAGAACTTTTCCGATACCGCTCTCGGTTACAGTCGCCTGTAGCAGCTGGCCTGTCTGCCACTGCGGTTGCGCGGCTGGAGTGCTGGTTGCGGACAGTCCGGGAAGCCCGGAAGTGGGGCCAGTGGTTACCACAGCCTGATAATTAGCGGGTAAAACATGGCATCTATACTGCACCATTTGCCTTCATAAGGGAACGACGAAACGTCTGACAAGTACAAGCATGGAAACAACGAAGATACACAGAGTTCTCTGGTATACGCGCAGGGATGGCGTCGTGCGCGGACCTTACCCCTGCAAGCAGGTCAGCCGCTATATTCTGCTGGGGCGTATTCGCGACAGCGACGAACTCAAGCCGGATGATGGCGACTGGGCAGGGCTTTCCGCGTACCCGGAATTGATTCCGGAGGTGATGAAGCTTCCAGCTACCAAAGAAAACCTGCAAAAACTGTTAATGGCGCGCATGCACGAAGACGAACGCCAACCTCAGGATCGTCGTGAACGTGCTCCCAATCAATGCTCCGCCGCGTTACAGGAAATGCGTAGTGGCCGTGAACGCCGGCGTGAGGAGACTGAAGAAGAACTGCGTCATCGCCTGCTCAGGTATCAGATTTCACACGAGACACATGAAAACAAAAAGGTATACCGTTATCCGCTGGCAGGGAGTGTGCTGGTGATTCTTGGCCTGGTGATCAGCTATGTGCTGGTGCAGATTGAGCCTGAACCGGTTACGCCTGACTGTGCGGCCAGAGCGCGGCCGGGTGTGAACTGGAACAATTGTAACCAGACAGGCCTGGTTGCCAATCAGGCAGATTTGATCGGTGCGAGCATCAGCAATGCACACATGGATACGGCACAATTAGCCGGCGCGAAACTGACGGGTGCGAATTTCGAGTATACCAGCCTGAACCTTAGCAATCTGCGGCAGGCGGATCTGAGTCACGCCAGGCTGGTGGGGGTGACCCTGCGTGGAGCAGATCTGCGCAACAGCAAGCTGGTTCAGGCGAATCTTTCCTATGCCAACCTGAGTGGTGCCAGTATCGAGGGTGCAAATTTTTCCGGTGCAATTCTGGATAACGCTATCTGGGTGGATCAAAAGCCCTGTGTGCCCGGGTCAGTGGGTGTGTGCAAACGTTACCGGAAAAATTAGCCGTACAAGTCTGCCCGTGCAGGACTGGTTGTGATTGTTCAGTCCCCGAAACATTCCGTCGTATAACGCCACACCTCAATCGTGTCGGACCAGTGCCCGGCCGGCAGGCCGGCCTTGATTTTAAGATGGCGCAGAAAATCCTCGCGCTCGGGTAGTGATTCCCAGACTGTGGGCAGGAAGGTGCCGCGATTCAGGCCGTCTTTGAGTATCAGGCCGTCCCGTCCCGGCCTGATCTGCTCAAGTAGATCTTTCTGTGAGCTGAATTCGAGTATTTCAGGTTTGCTGAGCAGGGAAATATCGAGGTTTATATTACTTATATCGGCCTGACTGACAGGCGCAAAGCGCGGGTCACGAAATGCCGCGGAAAACGCGTTTTCCGCTATATCGTTGATCAGGGGACGGTAGGCTTCAAGTGTGCCGATGCAGCCGCGCAATTCGCCTTGCTGGTGCAGGGTCACGAAGCTGGCACCGTTTTCAGCGAGTGGCTTATCGAAGTCAGCCGGGTCTACTGCCAGCGGTTTGCCATGCGCGATCCCGTGCCTTATCGAGCGCCAGGCAGTGTCGAGCAGGACTGCGCGGTGTTGTTCAGGAAAAGGCATAGGCGCCGTAACCCACCACCCGGTCACGTGCGCCCGCAGTGTCACCGGAGTTGCGCAGGTCCAGCGTTGTGGCGTGCAGGCCGTGATGGCGAGCTGCAAGTAGCAGGCCGCTTACCGGGTTACGGCCGCAGGCCTGCTGGTAGTCAATGGCTTGCGGATTCAGTTGTTCGATGGCGGTTGAAGTCGCGTTGTCAAGGCGTTGCGCGCTAGTGTAATCAAGGTAGTGGCTGAGGTCGGAGCTGATCAGCAGCAGGGTCTCAGGACCGCCCCAGAGTATCTCAAGTACTTCGGCGACTGCACTGGCCGTTGCGTCGCCCACTACCAGCGGGATAAGACCGAAGTCTTTTTTCAAAATCATTTGCAGGAACGGTAGCTGGACCTCCAGGCTGTGTTCTTCCTGATGTGCCGCGTCGTATACGCGTACCTGCGGGAGTAACAGAATCTCGTCCATCGCCGACTGGTCTAGTCGCACCAGGCCAAGGGGTGTGGAGAAATACTGGGCACTACTGGCGGCGAGCCCTTCAAAACCTACCCGGTGCGAAGGGCCGAGTAGTACAACACGTTGAATTTGCGTGCGTATAGGCAGCAGTTGCAGGTAGGCGCTGGCAGCTATCGACCCCGAGTAGATGTATCCTGCATGGGGGACAATCAGGGCTTTGGGGGCGGGCCCAGGTGTGATGTCCCTGTCCAGGAGCTCATCGAGTTGTCGCTGAAGCAGTACCGGGTCATCGGGGTAAAACATTCCGGCAACAGCAGGTTCTCGGGTCTGTGGCACGACAGTCTCCTCCTCGGAACGCACTTCATTGAGTACTAGATACGACCACCCGGCCCGGAATGCAAGTGCCGAGCGCGAAGGTAGCTTCGTTCTGGTTCAATATATGGTTTCTTGATTGCCAATGTCTGTTGCCAGTTATAGCTGACTATCGGATTCTGTCAGGCCTTGAACATAATCAGCCCGGCCAGCGGCGGCGCATCCAGAACGATCGAATGTGGCTGGTTCATCCATGGAATCGATTCACTGTGGTAATCGCTCTGAACGTCCATATTACTACCACTGTAGAATTTTGAATCGGAGTTTAATGCCAGACGATAGTCACCGGGCGCCGGGACCCCCAGTCGGTAGCGCTTGCGTGGTACGGGAGTAAAGTTCAATACCACTATAGACGTTTGTCCACCGCCCAGCCGGTAGTAGCTGAGTATGGAATTCTCTGCATCATTACAATCCAGCCAGCGAAAACCATCCGCTTGAAAATCGTATTCATGCAGAGCAGGTTCGTTGCGGTACAGCTGATTCAGATCATTTACCAGCTGTTTCAGGTTTGCATGGCGCGGGTCTGCCATCAGGTGCCAGTCAAGAGTGCTGTCAAAATCCCATTCTGCATACTGGCCAAATTCATTGCCCATAAACAGCAGTTTCTTGCCCGGGTAACTGAACATATACGTGTAGAGCAGGCGCAGGCTTGCAAAGCGTTGCCAGGTGTCGCCGCTCATTTTGTCCAGCATCGAGCCCTTGCCGTGTACGACTTCGTCGTGTGAGAACGGCAGTACGAAGTTTTCGTTGAAGGCATACAGCAGGCCAAACGTAAGCTGGTTGTGGTGAAACTTGCGGTGTACCGGCTCCTTGCTCATGTACTGCAGGGTGTCGTGCATCCAGCCCATGTTCCATTTCATACTGAACCCCAGCCCGCCGACATCGACAGGCCGGGTAACCTGAGGCCAGGCAGTGGACTCCTCGGCGATAATCATGGTGCCCGGTTGTTCGGCGTGGGTCACTTCGTTTAAATGGCGCAGGAAGTGGATGGCCCCCAGGTTTTCCCGGCCACCGTATTCGTTAGGGATCCATTCACCCGGGTCGCGTGAGTAGTCCAGGTACAGCATCGACGCCACAGCATCGACACGCAGACCGTCGATGTGCATTTCCTCCAACCAGAAGACGGCACTGGACAACAGGAAATTGCGCACTTCATTGCGGCCGTAGTTAAAGATTAATGTTCCCCATTCACGGTGTTCGCCACTGCGTGGATCTTCGTGCTCATACAACGGGGTGCCGTCGAAGCGCGCCAGCGCGAAATCATCTTTGGGAAAGTGGCCGGGGGCCCAGTCGAGTATCACTCCGATATTATTCTGGTGGCAGTGGTCGACAAAATAGCGGAAGTCGTCCGCTGAACCAAAGCGACTGGTTGGTGCAAAGTAACCGGTTGTCTGGTAGCCCCAGGATGCATCAAGGGGGTGTTCGGTAACCGGCAATAACTCGATGTGCGTGAAGCCCGTTTCCCTGACATAGTTGACCAGCCACTCTGCCAGCTTGCGGTAGTTGATGAATTGGCCATGTTCGTCCCGCTGCCAGGATCCCAGGTGAACTTCGTAGATAGACAGTGGACTGTGCAGCCAGTCCCTGCTGGCGCGTGCTTCCATCCACTGTTTGTCATTCCAGGTAAACGTAGCGGGGCGATGGGTTACAGAGGCTGTACCCGGCCGCAATTCGAACGCCTGGCCGTAAGGATCGGTCTTCAGCTGGATACCGCCGTGATCGCGATTGCGGATTTCGTATTTGTAGTAGCTGTGGGTTCCAAGCCCCGGTATGAACAAAGCCCAGACACCTCCATCGCCACAGGCGCGCATGGGGTGTTGCCGGCCGTCCCAGTGATTCCAGTCACCGACTACGCTGACACGCGCCGCTCCGGGCGCCCAGAGCACAAAGCGAGTGCCCGCTATGCCGTCGATTTCACACAGGTGTGCGCCCAGGAACCGGTAGGCGTGCAGGTGACGGCCTTCGCCAAACAGGTGCAGGTCAAGGTCGCCCGGTTGTGGCGCGAAACAATAGGGATCGTAAGCCGTGCACTCAAGTCCGTCCTGATCAATCCACGCCAGTTGATAGTGGTCAGGTACACTGTCTGCATCGCCGCACCACTCGAATAAATCGGTGCCTTCGATACGCGTCAAGGGGGCATCGGTATCCACAATACGGACATTGTCGCTACGTGGAAGAAAGACCCGGACGACTTCCTGCTGCCCCTCCCGATGTTTCCCCAGGACCTCGAAAGGATTGTGATGACGTGCTTCAAGGATGCGGATAAGGGGGTCGGGCAGTGAGCTGTGAGGAGTTTTCGAACCTGGTGCCTGCAACGTCATAGAAGCAATGTCTCTATTTATAAAAAATGTTCACTTTCCTGCAGCGGTACAGATGGTACCATAGGAAGCCTGGTCATCAGGATGTTAGCACTAATCCGCAGTTATGTTGATGGATCGTAGGGAGATTGGATGAATTCTGTGCCCACACCACGCTTTGTCAGCCGTCTGACCCGCGATACGCTGGCGCTTATTCTGGCAGGTGGACGCGGATCCCGGCTCAAGCAACTGACATTATGGCGAGCCAAACCGGCAGTCCCGTTTGGCGGAAAATTCCGTATTATTGATTTTCCGCTTTCCAATTGCATGAACTCCGGTATTCGGCGGGTAGGTGTTCTGACCCAGTACAAGTCGCATTCCCTGCTTCAGCATATCCAGCGCGGCTGGGGTTTTCTGCGTGGTGAGTTCGGAGAGTTTGTTGAACTGTTACCGGCCCAGCAACGTATCCAGTCCTCCTGGTACGCCGGTACTGCCGATGCTGTCTACCAGAACCTGGACATTATACGTAATCACAAACCGGAATATGTCCTGATTCTTGCCGGGGACCATATTTACAAGATGGATTATGGCCCGATGATTGCCGATCATGTTGAAAATGGAGCCGACATGACGGTGGGGTGCCTGGAGGTAAAGCTTGATGTAGCACGTTCTTTCGGCGTCATGACAACCGATCAGGACGGGCGGATTAAGGAGTTCAGCGAAAAGCCGGAGTCACCCGCACCGATGCCGGGAAGTGATGATACGGCACTGGCATCGATGGGCATTTACGTGTTCAACACCCGCTTCCTGTTCGAACAGTTGATCAAGGATGCGGACAGCACGAGTTCCAGCCATGACTTTGGTCACGATATTATTCCGTCTGTTATTAAACAGTACCGGGTATTCGCCCACCGCTTTCGCGATGTGCAGAGTGGCCGCCAGGCCTACTGGCGGGATGTTGGAACCGTTGACGCATTCTGGGCAGCCAACCTGGAGCTCATCGGTGTCACACCGGAGCTGAATCTGTACGATCAGGACTGGCCCATATGGACCTACCAGGAGCAGATGCCGCCGGCCAAGTTCATTTTCGATGATGAAGTGCGGCGTGGCATGGCCGTTGATTCCATGGTTTCCGGCGGATGTGTGATATCCGGCTCAACAGTCCGTCATTCCCTGCTATTTTCCAACGTAAAGGTGAATTCCTATTCGGTGTTACAGCACGCGGTGGTGTTGCCCGACGTCAAAATAGCACGTAATTGTCGCATTCAGAATGCCGTGATTGATAAAGGCTGCCGTATCCCGAAAGGTTCGGTTATCGGTGAGGATCCGGTCAAGGACGCCGAGCGTTTTCACGTAACGCCGGGAGGGGTGGTGCTGGTAACCCCTGAAATGCTGGATCAGGAGTTGCATCATGTCCGCTGAAACCGGCTTGCGCGTAGTGCTCTGCTGGCACATGCACCAGCCGCAGTACTGTGACCTGATAAGCGGCGAATACAAGCTGCCGTGGACCTACCTGCATGCCATAAAGGACTACGCCGATATGGCAGCACACCTGGAGGCGGTACCTGATGCCAGGGCGGTTTTTAATTTTGCGCCGATATTGCTGGAACAGCTGGATGACTATGCTGCCCAGATAAGTGGATTCCTGCGTGACCACAAAGCCATCCGCGATCCGTTGCTGGCGTCGCTGGTGGCACCCGTGCTGCCGTCACATCCCGAGCAGCGACTGGAGTTGATCAATAACTGCATGCGGGTCAACCGCACGCGTATCGTGGAACGCTTTCCGGCTTACCGACGGCTGTTCGAGCTGGCCGAACCTTTTCTGCATAATTGTACCGACCTCCTGTATGTCAGCGACCAGTTTTTGTCTGACCTGGTGTTCTGGTATCACCTTGGCTGGATTGCCGAGACCGTACGGCGTAATGATCTGCGTATACAACGCTGGCAGGAGCAGGGCAATAACTTCTCTTTGCACGACCGCCGTGAATTGCTGGTGTTGATCGGTGAGTTACTGTCTGGTCTTATTGACCGTTATGCAGAGCTTGCCGATCGTGGTCAGGTAGAGCTGGCAGTATCACCCTATGCACACCCGATTCTACCTCTGATGCTGGATTTGCAGAGTGCACGCGAGGCCATGCCGGATGTTCAGTTGCCCGAGCTGGAGTTCTACCAGGGTGGTGACAAGCGCGCACACTGGCATCTGCGCGAAGGCATTAACGTCTTTGAACAGTACTTTCGCCGTAAACCCATGGGTTGCTGGCCTTCAGAAGGTAGTGTCAGCAAAGCGACACTCGAACTACTGGAAGAGTATGGCTTCAACTGGGCGGCGACCGGTGAGACTGTGTTGCGTAACAGTCTGCGCGCAGCGCAGGGTGAAGAGGCAGCGGTTGCTTCAGATGCAGTGCTGCAAGGGTACCGTGTGGGTAGCGGCGAACTGACCTGTTTTTTCCGTGACGATAAGCTCTCTGACGAAATCGGCTTCAGCTACTCGACCTGGCACGCTGATGATGCAGTGGCAAACTTCATCCATAACCTGGAGCGTATCGCGAAAAAACACCGGGGACGCAAGCTGGCGGTGCCCATTATCCTTGATGGTGAAAATGCCTGGGAGCACTTTCCGGAAAACGGCTATCACTTTCTGCGAGCCCTCTATGAAAGACTCGCCGCACACCCGACGCTGAAACTTTCCACTTTCTCCGAGTGCCTTGACGCAGGCGTTGAGATCGGCAGCCTGTCCGAGCTGGTCAGCGGTTCCTGGGTGTATGGTAGCTTCTCGACCTGGATCGGGGATCGCGACAAGAACCGTGGCTGGGACATGCTGGGCGATGCCAAACGCGCTTTCGACAAGGCCAGCAGCGGTGGCGCGCTGGGCAGTGAACAGATACTTGCAGCACAGTTACAGATGGCGGTCTGTGAAGGTTCAGACTGGTTCTGGTGGCTTGGCGACTACAACCCGGCCAATTCAGTAAGCGATTTCGAAAGTCTGTTCAGATTGCACCTCGCCAACCTGTATCATCTGCTGGGGGTCGAACCCCCCGAGTACCTTGCGCACACCTTCGCCCGCGGTTCCGGCGACCCGAGCCTGGGTGGTGTTATGCGCCACGGCCAGGCCAGTGACTGAAGCATAGATCCGGTAGTAGAAGCATGGAGCTGTTTACCCAACGCCGAGCAGGCATCCTGTTGCATCCGACGTCCCTGCCGGGCAGCGCAGGTAACGGCGATCTGGGACCGGAAGCCTATCGCTTTGTGGATTTCATCGCTGACTGTGGCCTGAAGCTCTGGCAGACCCTGCCGCTGGGCCCGCCGCACGAAGACCTGTCTCCCTACCAGTGTGTTTCCGTGCACGCCGGCAATTTCCGCCTGATCAGTCTGCAGGCGCTGGTGGATCAGGGCTGGCTGGATGATGCCGTACTGGACGAGTCCGGCGATCTTGATGAGCAGCGCAAGGTGCGTTTGACGGCTGCATACAACGGTTTTCAGCGCAAGGCCAGCAAGGACGAGCGCAAGTCATTTGTCCTTTTCAAAAAAGACCACTCAAGATGGCTGAATGACTTTGCCCTCTACCAGGCGGTGCGCACCGGACAAGGTGAACGGGCATGGTACGACTGGCCGGACGCGCTGCGCGATCGGGACGCCGATGCCCTGGATGGTGAACGCAAGCGTCTGGCGGCGCAACTTGAACAGGTGCGCTTCGAGCAATTCCTGTTCTACAGTCAATGGAAACGACTGCGGTGCTATGCGAATGACCGTGGTGTGTTGCTGTTTGGTGATATTCCTATTTTTGTAGCACACGATAGCGCCGATGTATGGGCCCACCGCGAGTGGTTTTCCGTAGACGAAAATGGGCGGCTGGAAGTGGTGGCCGGTGTGCCGCCGGACTATTTTTCGGCAACCGGGCAACGCTGGGGTAACCCCCACTACCATTGGGAGGCGTTGAAGAAAGACGGATTCGGCTGGTGGCTGGAGCGTATCCGTTCGCAGATGGAAATGTTCGATCTGGTGCGTATCGACCATTTCCGGGGCTTTGAATCCTACTGGGAAATTGACGCGCAGGCAGAAACTGCCATCAACGGCCGTTGGGTCAAGGGCCCCGGTGAAAGCTTCTTCCAGGTGCTGAAGCAGGTGTTCGGAGACCTGCCGCTGGTGGCTGAAGACCTCGGCGTGATTACCCCGGAAGTAACGGCGTTACGCAAGCAGTTTGAGCTACCGGGCATGAAGATTCTGCAGTTTGCTTTTGACGGCGCTTCCGATAACCCCTACTTGCCGCACAACCACGAGGAATTGAGTGTGGTATATACCGGCACCCACGACAACAACACTACCCTGGGCTGGTACCAGGAGTTGTCAGACGATCAGCGCCGGGCGGTTTACCATTACCTGGGTGATTCCAGTGAACCAATGCCCGCCCTGCTGGTGCGCACAGCGCTGGCCTCGGTGGCGCGCCTGGCCGTGATTCCGATGCAGGATATACTTGGCCTGGACGCCGCGCACCGCATGAATATACCCGGTGTAACAGAAGGCAACTGGAGCTGGCGTTTCGAGTGGGATCAGGTGCAGCCTGAACACAGACAGCGCCTGCAGGACTGGATACGGCTATACGGTCGCAGTTAAATCTGCCGCTCCCCCTGCTTGTATACAGCCGCTGGAACGAACCGGCGTGAAGCAATATAACTGCTTCAGATTTTCATGCCCGTACGTACCTTTTCAATCAGTCCCTCCCTGTCATTCTCAATCATGTCGAGAAACTCTTTAGGGGTGCCGGTATCCGCGTCGTACTTGGCGCTCCAGCGAACCATCTCCAGCAAGGGTTTTTTTCCCATGAAACATCAAGTCACGCACGAACAGGTCCGGAACAGGTTATGAAAACCCGTAAAGCTGCACCCGGTGTATCGCGAGACGCGCGGATTTCCGCTGAAGGTTTGCAGCGGCTCGAACGCCAGCTCAAGGCTGGCACTATCAGCAAGGTGGTGCTGGAGCAGTGGATACGGCGCTATGGGGATGCCGCGAGGGAGCTGATTGAGAGGTACATCCCGGCAGGCAACGAACAAAAGCGTTAGATGCGAATATTTCTCTGGCTTGACAGGCTGGTACGATCGTCCTAGTATTCTGGGACGGTCGTACCAGTCTACTAATCGATGCGAGGGAAATACACCAATGAAACCACTCAACGTTCTCGTTACCGGCGCCAATGGATTTGTCGGCAGCCACATTCTGGAAGCCCTGGCGCAGCAGGACGGGGTGCTACCCATCGCCGCCTGTCGCGACCGGCGCAAACTGATTCCAGTCTTCAATGGCGAAGTGCGCGAGGGTGATCTGCGCGACAAGGACTATCTCGGTTCACTCCTCGACGGTATCGACGTAGTTTGCCATGCCGCCGCATGGACCTCGGCATGGAGCTATGCCGGCGAATCTGAACGCCTGTTTCTGAAGCCAGCGTTGTCACTGGTCGACCAGGCGTTGCAAAGCGGTATTTCACGCTTTATTTTTCTCAGCTCGACCAGCGTTGCCGCACCCTACGCCTCGTCCGACCCTATGAGTCAGGCCCATGAACGCCGGCTGAAACTCTGGCCGCACATGCGTAACGTGGCGCGCATAGAGAACTACATGCGCGACCGCGCCGATCGGGGCTGCACCATGATCTCGCTACGCACCGGTCTGTTTGCGGGCCGGCGCTACGGTATTGGATTGTTATCCCTACTGGTGCCGCGCCTGCAAACGCACCTTGTCCCCTGGGTCAAGGGTGGCGCAACCGGCCTGCCTATTGTTGCTGGCGACGATATTGGCGAATCGTTTGTGCTGGCTGCCACGGCGCCGGACCTGGACGGTTATCAGGGTTTCAACATCGTTGGGCCGGCTGTGCCAACGGCGCGCGAGGCCATCAGTTTTCTGGCCGAGGCATACGCATTGCCCAGGCCGCATTTCAGCGTACCTTTTGCCATCGCCTATCCCTTTGCGCGTAGCATGGAATTACTGGATCGGTTCGTACCCTGGGAACCATTGGTTACGCGCAGCATCATTCACCTGCTCGAGGAAACGGGCGCAAGCAATGCGCGTGCTGCCGAGCTGCTCGGTTATCAGCCCAAAGTGCACTGGAAGGATGCCATACGTGTACAGATGGACGAGATGGCAGCCCGGCAGAAAACGGCCATGAAGATGTACAAGCCAATTACGTCCTGACGCTGTCAACGGCCTGCGACGGAGCAATGCGTTCAAGGTCAGGCCAGTTTAGGGTAATCTGGGTAGCTGGCGAAACCATCAATATGGCAAAGCAGGCATGACCAGCAATCGCGGACAAACCCGGCTCGACATTGTCAAAGCCGCCGGGGCACTTTTCTACCGGCGCGGTTACGCCCAGACATCGTTCAGCGATATCGTCAGTGAAACCGGTATTCAGCGCGGCAATATTTATCACTACTTCAAGACCAAGGGAGACATCCTCGACGCGGTCATCGAGCAGAATGCGGACGAGTACCGGGCTACACTGCTGGCGTGGGACGAGGCACTGCCTGATCCGCGGGATCGCCTGCGAAGCTTTGTTCAGATGGTGGTCTCCAACAGGGAAGAGCTTTGCCGCTACGGTTGTCCGATCGGCACCCTCAATACCGAACTCGGAAAAGAAACGTTCACAAGCAAGGCAAGCGCCAGACAGCTGTTCGACCTGTTTCGCGACTGGTTAACGGTACAGTTCAGCGCGCTGGGTGACCCTCGACAGGCCCGCTCCAGTGCTCTTCATCTGCTCGGGCGTACCGAGGGAATCAGTCTCATGGGCCATGTCTACAACGACCCTGACTTCATCACTGCCGAAATTGAAATTCTCGAACAGTGGATTGATGCGCTGTAACGTTCGGCCCACTGATGCACCTTCTGTCGCACACGCTAAAGCTTTAGCTTGGATGACCGAAAACTCCATGATGGTGTTATGGAAATGCATTTTTAGGTGACAAGATACACCAGATATTACAAAAGCTTACAAAATGCAATGATCATAGTAGCGTTCCTCCCGTGGGACGCCATCACAGCCAAATACCACACCACTACACTTGAATGAAGCAAGTTTTAATTGTCAAGGGGATCGTCATGCCGAAGTGCAATAAAGTATTCAACAGTCTTATCCTGAGCAGTGCCATTGCACTACTAAGTGCCTGTGGGGGAGGCGGTGGTGGGAACGGAGGAGGTTCGACCTCCGTAGTTACCGCCAGCGCTCCGGTTACCGTCACTGCGGCCAATGCTCCCGATGTGGCTGGTGCCACCTTCGACGCAACCGACGATCTGAGTGGTGGCGGCGGCGGTGTAACCGGTGTGTTTGCCGCATCCGCAGGCGGTACGCAATCCGCTGACATCAATGTTCTCGATGCGCTGGTCGCCCAGATCAGGCGGGCGCCTGGCTTGTTGGGCAGCAGTGCTTCCGGGGTAGGACCGGCGGCGGTTGTGCAGATCAACAGTGAACCTTGCGATAGCGGTACTTTCAGTGGCAGTTTCAACGATGCCGACAACGATCAGAATCTGTCCACAGGCGACAGTTTGTCCGTAACTTCCAACAGTTGCAGTTTTGACGGCGTCGTGATGAACGGCAGTCTGACGGTAGACAATGTCGTTGTGACTGGCGGGTTCATCAACGATATAGCACCTTACTCCTTCAGTTTCCGCATCCGCACCAGTAATTTTTCTGTTACTGCCGATGGTGAAACGGTCGCGATGGACGGCGACATAACGTTGCAGGAATCAACTGATGACAATGTCACTTTCACAACCACATTCAGTGGCAACGGTATCCAAATAGTCACAGGCGTCGATACCCTGATACTGACGGATTTCACTATTGATGAAATTGAAAACGAAGCTAGCGGGGCATATACCCTCTCTATGAATGGCACCATCAGCAGTTCGAGTATCGGCGGTTCGGTGATCGTGACAACGAACGTAGCCTTTACGGGTGTGGGGGTATCGGAACCCACCGGTGGTGAAGCGAGCTGCGTGGGCGCTAACGGTACCAGTGTCAGGCTGATTGCCAATGTGGACGGAAACACCGTCCAGCTCCAGGTCGATACGAATGGTGATGGCACAGCTGACAACACCATTGATGAAACATGGGTAAACCTGTAGTTCAATATGTGTGAGATGCACAGGGGCGCCAAAGGCGCCCCTGTGCTTTTGCGCTTCTGATTTCATCGCCACTGAAATCGAGAACCTCGAACAGTGGATCTACGCACTGCAACGTCCAGCCCACTGATTCCCGCTTGCCTTGTGCGGAGGCCTACAGCCAGATCATACAGCCGGTTTCAAAGCGGTGACTCAGCAGCTCGTGACAGGGGTACATACGGATCTGGTAGAGTTGTAGGCCGGGTAACGGCGGATCAAGTTCAAGTACGAAAAGCGTTTCGCCTGAATCCAGCTTTTCGCTCGCTCTGAAACCAACATATTCGCTGGTCTGGAAAACATGGTGTTCGTCTTCAATGCCTATTACGCATTCCAGGCGAACGTCATCCGGCGAAAGTTTACCAAGCAGCGCCGCGACCTGGATAATCACTTTGTCGCCAGCGGTTACGGCTTGCTGAATGTCATCGACGCGCCGCAGGGAAACGGATGGCCAAAGCTGCTTTATTTTTGCTTTCCAGTCGGCCAGTTCCTTTGCGCCGTGGGAGCGATTTTTCGTCAGCGCGCGTCCCTGTTTTGCTGCGGGCCCGTAAAACTCTTTCACGTAGTCCATCACCATGCGCTGCGAATTGAATTGTGGCAGGCTGGACTTCATCGAAGCCTTGGACATGCGCACCCAGCCTTCGGAGAAGCCATGACCGTTGCGGTCGTAGTAGAGCGGTATTACCTGGTGCTCGACGATATCCAGCAGCTCGTTGGCCTCTTCCTGATTGCGGAATGCAGCATCGTAGTGCTGGTCGTGTGGTGTGATGGCCCAGCCATTCTCGCCGTTGTAGCCTTCGCCCCACCAGCCATCCAGAACACTGAGGTTGATCACGCCATTGATGCCGGCTTTCTGTCCGGACGTACCGCTGGCTTCCATCGGGTATTCCGGGGTGTTGAGCCAGACATCGACACCGGAGACCAGCTTGCGTCCCAGCGACAGGTCGTAGCCTTCCAGCAGCAGAATCTTGCCTATGAATTCAGGCCGGCGCGAGAACTCGTGTATCACCTGGATCAATTGTTGTCCCGGCACATCGCTGGGGTGTGCTTTGCCGGCAAAAACCAGCAACACCGGCCGCTGCGGATCACTCAGCATACGCGCCAGGCGTTCCGGGTCGGAGAATAGCAGGGTGGCGCGTTTGTAGGTGGCGAAGCGGCGCGCAAAGCCGATGGTCAGGATATCCGCTTCGTGCGGACTGAGCATACGGGTCACGCGATCAATATGGGCCTCACCGCAGCGGTTGCGCCGGCACTGCAGTACCACGCGCCGGCGTACCTGGTTCAGAAGCTCGGATTTTAGCGACTGGCGCAGGCTCCAGAAGCTGTGGTCCGGGATTTCGTCAATGCGCTCCCAGTAGCTTTCGTTCAACAGTTCATTGCGCCACTGCATACCAAAGCGCATGTCGTACAGGTTGCTCCATTCATTGGCCAGGAAGGTCTGTACATGAACACCGTTGGTCACCGAGCGCATGGGATTCTCGCTTTCGGGGATCTGCGGCCACATGTAGCCCTCCATGCTCGAGGCTACTTCGCCGTGAATTTTGCTGACCCCGTTATGGAAGCGGGAGCCGTTCAGCGCCAGTATCGTCTGGTTGAAACTGCCATGGTTGGACGGGCTGGTGCCCAGCGCCAGGAACTCCTCCATCGACAATCCGAGCTGTTCGGCATATTCACTGAAATAGCTGGCCACCAGGCTGTGGTCAAAAATGTCATGGCCGGCGGGAACAGGGGTATGGGTTGTAAACACCGTCGCACCCGCAACCTGTTCGATTGCGCTGCCGTAGTCCAGCCCCGACGCTACCAGCTCCCGGCAACGTTCCAGCACCTGAAAGGCTGCGTGGCCTTCGTTGATGTGCCAGACGGTGGGTTCCAGACCCAGGCTACGCAGGGCGCGCACGCCGCCGATGCCCAGTACCATTTCCTGCTGAATGCGCGTATTGACGTCGCCGCCATACAGCTGGTAGGTAATGGCCCGATCGGCTTCCTCGTTTTCGGGCAGAGAACTGTCGAGCAGGTAGATACGAATATGTCCCGCGCTGGCTTTCCAGATTTTCAGATGTACCGGGCGGCCGGGGAACTCGACCTGGACGCGTAATTCTTCGCCATCGTCATTGCAGACCGGGGTCAACGGCAGCTGATCAAAATTGGTTGTGTTGTAGTGCGCAACCTGGTTCCCGTGTTCGTCGATGGTCTGGATAAAGTAGCCCTGGCGATAGAGCATGCCAACCGCGACAAACGGAAATCCGAGATCGCTGGCCGCCTTGCAGTGGTCTCCGGCCAGAATACCGAGGCCACCGGAGTAGATGGGCAGGCTTTCGTGCAGGCCGAATTCGGCACAGAAATAGGCGACCAGGTCTTTTTTATGGCTTAGATACGGGTCGATGCTTCTGCGCTGGCGCCCCTGGATATAGGAGTCGTAGCTGGTAAGCACCCGGTTGTAGGCTTCGATATAAATACGGTCTTCGGCCGCTTCGTCCAGGCGCTGCTGGGAAACACGGTGCAGGAACAGCTTGGGATTGTGGCCACAGCTTTCCCATAGTGCAGGATCCAGGCGGAAGAACAGTGATCGAACAGGATGTTCCCAGCTGTACAGCAGATCATTGGACAGCTCTTCGAGACGCGCGAGCTTTTCCGGAATCCGGGGTTGTACTTCCAGCTTGAATCGGGTTCCGGACATGTTGTTTCCCATGAAAATTCCCAGGGGGTGAGCAGATAGGTTGGTGCCGAGGGTGGGAATCGAACCCACACTCTGTTGCCAGAACCGGATTTTGAATCCGGCGCGTCTACCAGTTCCGCCACCCCGGCGCAAGCGCGCCAGTATAAGGATTCCTGCGCCAGTCGCAACAATGAAGCGCCCCGGCGCTGTGCTACCATGCCGCGCCATGCGCGTCAGTGATTTTGACTACATCCTGCCGGAAGGGCTGATTGCAAACCGGCCCGCGCAGCCGCGCAGTAGCAGCCGGCTGCTGGAACTGGCCCATGATGGCATGCTCCACGACCGCCATATGACGGATTTTCCGGATCTGCTGAGGGATAATGATCTGCTGGTATTGAACAATACCCGTGTTATCCCGGCCCGCCTGTTTGGTCACAAGTCCAGTGGTGGCAAGGTTGAGGTGCTGGTGGAACGGGTGCTCGATGAGCATCGGGTGCTGGCGCACGTGAGAGCCAGCAAACCACCGCGGGCGGGCAGCGAGTTGTTGTTGGGCGAAGCGGGGCTGGCGGTAGACGTGCTGGGGCGGGATGGCGACCTTTTTGAGTTGTCATTTGCGGGTGACAGGCCGGTGCTGGAGTTACTTGAAAGTTATGGGCACGTGCCGCTGCCACCTTATATAGATCGACCCGATAACCGCTCCGATCGTGATGATTACCAGACCTTGTATGCACAGCACCCGGGGGCGGTTGCGGCGCCTACCGCGGGTTTGCATTTTGACGAGGCCCTGCTGCAGCGGCTGAATTCACGGAATATTCACACGGCATTTGTGACCCTGCACGTAGGCGCGGGTACTTTTCAGCCACTACGGGCGGATTGCATAGAGGATCATGTCATGCACGCTGAGTTTGTGGAAGTCGGGCAGGCAGTGTGCGATGCGGTTGCCGCCGCAAGGGCGCGCGGTGGCCGGGTGGTTGCGGTAGGGACTACGGTAGTGCGCAGTCTGGAGTCTGCAGCCGGGGCAGGTGAACTGAAGCCTTATTGCGGTGATACCCGGCTTTTTATTACGCCCGGATACCAGTTCAATGTGGTTGATGCCCTGTTAACGAATTTTCACTTGCCGCGCTCGACCCTGTTGATGCTGGTGTGTGCGTTTGCAGGGTATGAAGCGGTAATGGAAGCCTACCGGCATGCGATTGAGCGACACTACCGTTTTTTCAGTTACGGGGACGCGATGTTTTTGCAACGCGACTGTAAGTGATGAAGTATGAACTGCTGAATACGCGTGGCGCGGCACGGCGCGGGCAACTGATCTTTGAACGCGGTGTGGTGGATACGCCGGCTTTTATGCCGGTGGGGACCTACGGCACGGTCAAGGGGATGCGACCCGAGCAGGTTGCTGAATCCGGTGCGCAGATTCTGTTGGGCAATACCTTTCACCTCATGTTACGTCCGGGTACCGACATCATTCGTGCGCACGGCGATCTGCACGATTTCATGAACTGGCAGGGTCCGATTCTGACAGATTCCGGCGGTTTCCAGGTGTTCAGTCTTGGTGAGCTGCGCAAAATTACCGAGCAGGGTGTGCATTTTCGCTCTCCGATTAATGGCGACAAAGTGTTTCTGGGGCCAGAGGAGTCGATGGCCGTACAGCGGGCGCTGGGGGCGGATATTGTGATGATATTCGACGAATGTACGCCTTTCCCGGCACAGCCGGACGAAGCACGTGCCTCGATGGAACTGTCACTGCGCTGGGCACGGCGCAGTCGCGCGGCGCACGGGGGGTCGGGTGCCGCACTGTTTGGGATTGTGCAGGGTGGTATGTACCCCGACTTGCGCCTCGAGTCACTGCGGGGCTTGACTGATATCGGCTTCGACGGTTATGCCATTGGCGGCTTGTCTGTGGGAGAGCCCCATGAGGAGCGTATCCGGGTGCTGGATACACTGGGTCCTGCCATGCCGGCCGGCAAGCCGCGCTACCTGATGGGGGTCGGAACACCGGAGGACATCGTGGAATCGGTGTTGCGTGGGGTGGATATGTTCGATTGTGTGATGCCGACGCGCAATGCACGCAACGCCCATGTTTTTACGGCCAGCGGCACTTTGCGGCTGCGCAATGCCCGTTTTCGGGATGATCTGCGGCCGCTGGACGAGAGCTGTGATTGCTATACCTGTCGCAACTACAGCCGCGCCTACCTGCATCACCTGGACAAATGTAACGAGATTCTTGGGGCCCACCTGAACACAGTACATAATCTGCATTATTACCAGCGGCTCATGTCCGGCCTGCGCCAGGCCATCGAGGATGACGGTGTGGACAAATTTGTGACGGATTTTTATACAAAAAGGCACCAATCGGTGCCGGCTGTGCCATAATAGCGCGCTTCGAAATTCAAGAGGCCTCTTTGCTGCGCACCCGGACCGGCATGCGTCAGGGTTGGAAATCAGGGGTTTAAATAAAGGTAAAATAGGTATGGGTTTCTTCATTAGTGACGCTATGGCAGCCGCACCCGCAGAGGCGCAAGATCCTCTCATGAGTTTTCTGCCGCTTATCCTTATTTTTGTAGTGTTCTATTTTCTGTTGATCCGGCCGCAGACCAAGCGCGCCAAGGAACACAAGAAAATGGTCTCGGAGCTCGCCAAGGGCGACGAAATCGTGACCAACGGCGGCCTGCTGGGTCGTATTACCCAGGTCGGTGAAAACTTCGTGCAGGTAAAGGTATCCGACAACGTGGAAGTCAAAATCCAGAAACAGGCGGTTGCCAACCTTATGCCCAAGGGCACTTCCAAAGAACTGTAATTTAATAACAAACCAGGGCCAGTCTAAATCATGAACCAGTATCCAGCCTGGAAATACCTGCTGATTATTACACTGGTGGTAATCGGATTGTTTTATGCGTTACCCAATCTGTACGGCGAAGATCCTGCGGTGCAGGTTTCCAGCGGACGCAATGCTGCGATGGATGACACCATTCAGGCCTTGCTGCAAAGCAAACTGGGCGATGCCGGTATCAGCAGTAAACTTGTAGAAGAGACCGAAACGGGTTTGCTGATCCGCTTCAACGATACTGAAGACCAGCTGGTCGCAGTCGATCTGTTCAAGGATACGCTGGGGCCGGATTATATCGTTGCCCTTAATCTGGCACCGTCAACGCCGGCCTGGTTGCAGGCAATTAACGCCTTGCCGATGTACCTCGGTCTGGACCTGCGTGGTGGTGTGCACTTCCTGATGGAAGTGGATATGAATGCGGCAATCCAGAAAGCCATGCAGCGTTATTCCTCCGATCTGCGCACGGTTTTGCGTAAAGCCAAGCTGCGCTATACCAGCATCCGGGAAGTTGACGACAAACTGGTGGTCAAGTTTCGTAGTGTTGAAGACCGCGACAAAGGTTCCGAGCTGATTCACGACGAGTACCCCGAACTGGAACTCAAAGAGCTGGAAGATGGCGATAGTTTCGTTCTGGAAGTTGCCCTGAGCGAGAGAGAGGCAAGGGAGATCCGCAAGCTTGCGCTGCAACAGAATATCACCACGTTGCGCAACCGCGTCAATGAGCTGGGTGTGGCTGAACCAATCATTCAACAGCAGGGTGACCGGCGCGTGGTCGTACAGTTGCCTGGTGTCCAGGATACGGCAACCGCCAAGCGCATTCTCGGTGCTACGGCGACACTGGAATACCGTGCGGTAGATACCCAGAACGATGTTGAGGCTGCGCGTAACGGCAAGATTCCGGCGGGTTCGAGCCTGTACAAGCACCGTGATGGCCGCTACTACCTGTTGAAGAATCGTAACATCGCAACCGGCGACCAGATCGTTAACGCACGCTCCGGTTTTGACAGCAACAGCGGCAGTCCACAGGTTTCCGTCACCCTGGACGGCAAGGGTGCACGCAAGATGCTGGAGTTCACCAAGGTAAGCGTCGGCAAACCTATGGCGGTGCTGTTTATCGAAAACAAAACCACCACTCGCATGGTGAATGGTGAACAGGTAGTCAGTAACCGCAAGGTAGAGGAAATCATCAGCGTCGCGACTATTCGCGGCGTATTCGGCCGGCAGTTCCAGACCACCGGCCTGGACAGTCCGCAGGAAGCGCATGAACTGGCCCTGCTGTTACGTTCCGGTGCGCTCGCAGCGCCTATCCGGATTGTTGAAGAGCGTACGGTCGGTCCGAGCCTCGGTGCAGAGAACATCGAGCAGGGGTTCCAGTCGGTTGTTATCGGTTTTGTTCTGGTGCTGATATTCATGGCCTTGTACTACAAGATGTTTGGGCTGATCGCGGATCTGGCGCTGACGCTTAATCTTGTGCTGGTGGTGGCGCTGCTGTCTATGTTGCAGGCCACGCTGACCATGCCGGGTATCGCCGGTATCGTGTTGACCGTGGGTATGGCTGTTGACGCCAATGTGCTTATTTTCGAGCGTATTCGAGAAGAACTTCGCAACGGTAATACACCGCAAGCCAGCATCCACGCCGGTTATGCCAAGGCATTTTCAACCATTGCGGATGCGAATGTGACCACACTGATAGCGGCCATCGTATTGTTCAGCTTCGGCACCGGTCCAATCAAGGGCTTTGCGGTCACCCTGTCGCTGGGCATTGTTACTTCCATGTTCACGGCAATCGTGGGTACGCGCGCAGTGATTAACCTGATCTACGGTGGACGCCGCTTGCAGCGGTTGCCGGTATAAGCGGAGTCCAGCACATGCATATTCTCAGTGAAAACCTCAAGATCGATTTCATGGGCAAGCGCAAGTATGCCGTCGTCCTGTCTGCGATCCTCATCATTGGTTCGTTCACTTTCCTGTTTACCAAAGGCCTGAGCTTCGGCATAGATTTTACCGGCGGCACTCTGATCGAAGTCGCTTACCCGGAATCCGCCGGTCTTGGGGGTATCCGCGATGTTCTGGAAGACGTCGGTTTTGGTGACGCGCAGGTGCAGCATTTTGGTACCTCGCGCGATGTGCTGATACGTATCGCACCACGCGCGGATCGCGCCAGTGCAGAACTGAGTGAAGAGGTACTTGCCGCGCTGAAGAATGCGAATGCGGCAGTGGATATGCGACGTGTGGAGTTCGTCGGTCCACAGGTCGGCGAGGAGCTGACAGAGCAGGGTGGTCTCGCCGTACTGTATGCATTGATTGGCATTCTGATCTACGTTGCGTTGCGCTTCGAATACCGCTTTTCGGTGGGCGCGGTAGCGGCCCTGGTACACGATGTGATTATCACTCTGGGTGTATTCTCAGTGCTGCAGGTTGAATTCGACCTGACGGTACTTGCGGCGATTCTGGCGGTAATAGGTTACTCGCTGAATGATACCATCGTGGTATTTGACCGTATCCGTGAAAACTTCCGCAAAATGCGCAAAGGTACCCCGCAACAGGTAATGAATACCTCGATTAACCAGACCCTGTCGCGCACCATCATGACTTCCTTGACGACCCTGCTGGTGTTGCTCGCGCTGTTTTTTCTGGGCGGCGAAATTATCCATTCGTTTGCACTGGCGCTGATTGTCGGTGTATTCGTGGGCACCTACTCTTCCATATTTGTAGCAGGTGCATCGGCACTGGCGCTGGGTGTCAGCAAGGCCGACCTGATGCCAGTGGAAAAGGAAGGGGAGGAAGAGGGGACCGGGGACCAGGTCTGATAGTTGCCAGTGGCTTTCCATATAGATGGATGAGATCAGCTGGTACGCCCTGACAGCTGTTGCACTGCACTGGAGCGCAGTGGTCGGTTTTTCCATTCGGGTTGTCATGCGGCGCCGGCCTGTCGGTGTATTGCTGGCATGGATGGCAATTATTCTCAGTGTGCCTGTTGTCGGTATCCTGCTGTACCTGTTTATCGGCGAGAACCGTGTCAGCACGAAGTACCTGCGGCGCAGTGAAGCCATTCACGTCCAGTACCTCCAGTGGAAGCAATCCCTTTCCAGGCACTACCCGGTCGATTTGTCGCGTCTGCACCACGAGGCAATACCGCTGCAACGGCAGGCGCAGTCATTGTTCGGCTATCCGGTCCTGCCGGGCAACAGGGTGGAGTTGCTGACCGATTATGAATCCGCGTTCCGGTCCCTGGTCAGGGATATCAGGAGCTGCCGAAGCAGTTGTCACCTGGAATTCTATA
>Ga0316193_10000039_pt1 | contig 57434 bp, 49 predicted proteins | sample MerIslsedime2_MG_FD_207735 | JGI IMG/M metagenome (GOLD analysis project Ga0316193, IMG submission 207735) | Coastal sediment microbial communities from Maine, United States - Merrow Island sediment 2 | ecosystem: Environmental > Aquatic > Marine > Coastal > Sediment | place: USA: Maine... | reverse complement strand
ACCAGCCTCAATATGCCATTCCCCTGCTCGGTATGTTGCTGGGCAATACCATGAACGGTATAGCGCTGGCACTGGATCGTCTAACCCAGTCGGCCTGGGAACAGCGTGCGGTTATTGAAGCCCGCCTGATACTTGGCCACAGCGCGCAGGAAGCCATGTCCGATATTCGCCAGCAGGTGTTTCGCAGTGGACTGATTCCAATTATCAATGCGATGGCCGCAGCCGGAATTGTCAGTCTGCCGGGCATGATGACTGGCCAGATTCTGGCCGGGGCGGAACCGGTGGAGGCGGTCAAGTATCAGATTCTGATTATGTTTTTGATCACCGGTGGAGCGGGTTTCGGGACTATGGCGGCGGTGCATCTGGCGGTTCGCCGGCTTTTCGATGAGCGACAACGCTTAAGGTTGGACCGCCTGAAGCGATAACTGTGCTATGAAAAACCGGTGCTGGAAAAAGCTCTCCGTCATTCTCCTCCTGTATGGCGGTGTAAGCGCTCATGCAGAAACCTACCGCTGGGTTGATGACAGTGGTCAGGTGCATTACGGGGATCAGCAGCAGGGTAAGGAATCGCGCGCTATCAAGTCCTATTCGAAGCCGAGTGACGCACAGGCAGCGCCGCAGGACCGCATGGAGAAAACCCGCAGGCTGCTGAATGCCTACCGGCTGGAACGCGAGCAGAAGCGCGAGCAGCAAGCGGAGCAGAAAGAGCAACAGGAAAAACGCAGAAAAAACTGCAACCGGGCACGCGACAACGTGCGTCGCTACAACTCGTATGGAAACATCTACCGGCTGGACAAGGATGGTAACCGGGTTTATCTGTCGGAACAGGAACGGGATTCTCTGTTGCAGCGCTCGCGGGAAAAAGTCGAACGCTGGTGCAGCTAGCAGCCTGTCAGGACGGCTCCTGGCCGGTCAGGAAGAATTCAGGCTGTGCCAGTGCACCCTGATGGATAGCAGCGTTGTAGTAGCGGGTCGGAAAGGTTTTTTGTTGAGCAGGCTTTTTACGGAAGTCCCGTACGTCTTTTTTCCCCGCGAGGGTGGCGGTCCACCAGCCTGACGGATAACAGGGCTGAGGAAACTGCAGGCTGATACTGTCGCTAAAGCCGGCTGCACGCATGGCCTTGTGCATGGGTATGATGATACTGTCATAATGAAACAGGGGTGATTCACTCTGTTGAATTATCACGCCGTCTGCACCGAGCGCGTTGTAACAATCACGATAAAAGGGTTCCGAGAAAAGTCCCTTGGCAGGACCGATCGGGTCGGTGCTGTCGACAATAACGACATCTACGCTACCCGCAGGCGCATCCTTCATTCGCTGGATACCGTCACCAAAATCGAACGCGGCGCGTGGATCGCGGTTGGACTCACAGAGTTCCGGGAAGTAATGTTCTGACAGCCGTGTCACCCGTTCGTCTATTTCCACCTGCATCACATGTTTTACTCCAGGGTGCTTGAGTACCTCACGCAAGGTACCGCAGTCCCCGCCGCCGATGATTACAATGCGTTGTGGATTTGGGTGTGTGAACAGTGCCGGGTGAGCCATCATTTCGTGGTACAGGAAATTGTCGCGGCCGGTAAGCATAACAAAGCCATCGATAACCATCAGGTTGCCGAAGTGTGTGGTCGAATAGATCTCTATGTGCTGAAAGGCGGTTGTTTCGTCGTGCAGTTTTTCGTTTACCTGTAGCGCGAAAGCGGAACCGTGTTCCTGGCAGCACTCGGTAAACCATTCTGAGTCAGTTTGGGTCATGGGATTAATTGGGGCCGTTGACAGTTTTTCCAATATACTACCTTAAGTTGCTCCACTCTACAGGCAGAGAAGCTGGTACCCCACGACATGAACTGGTCAATTGATTTATCCCGCGAGCGTTATAACCTTCATGGCTGGAGCGATGGCTATTTTGACATCAACCAGCAGGGTCACCTGACAGTTCGGCTGGAAGCGGAGGGCGAAACGGTGGAAGTCGACCTGTTTGAAGTCGCGGGCGAAATCCGGCGCTCCGGACTGAACTGGCCAGTGCTGGTGCGCTGCAACAATATACTCGGACAGCGCCTGGACAGACTGATCAATGCCTTTGATCGGTCCTGCGAAAAGCATGCTTACAACGGTAACTACCGGGCCGCCTACCCCATCAAGGTCAATCAGCAGTTCAGCGTGGTAAACCAGATACTGGAACATGGTGGTACCCGCGTAGGTCTGGAAGCCGGCAGCAAATCCGAACTGATGGCGGTGCTGGGGCTGTCAAAACCTGAAGGGCTGGTGATCTGCAATGGTTACAAGGACCGCGAATATATCCGCCTGGGCCTGATTATGCGCAAACTGGGCCAGCCACTCTACCTGGTGATCGAAAAGCTGTCGGAGCTGGAGCAGATAATCCAGCAGGTGCGGGAACTGGATGTTGAGCCGCTGCTGGGTGTGCGGATACGGTTGGCCTCGATCGGTGCGGGCAACTGGCAGAACTCCGGCGGCACCAAATCCAAGTTCGGGCTGCACGCAGCGCAGGTGCTGCAACTGGTGGAACGCCTGCGCGCGGAAGGCCTGCTTGACCACCTGAAGTTGTTGCACTTTCACCTTGGGTCACAGTTAGCCAACCTGCGCGATATCAGTAATGGCATGCAGGAGGCAGCGCGCTTTTATGCCGAGCTGCACGCGCTGGGCGCACCGATTGGTGTGTTTGATGTCGGTGGTGGGCTGGGCGTGGACTATGAAGGTACCGCTTCGCACAGTTTCTGTTCCATGAACTACAGCCTGGAAGCGTATGCAGACCTGGTGGTCAGCAAGATTCAGAGCATGTGCGCTGAAAAAAAGCTGCCACACCCGGACATAGTGACCGAGTCCGGCCGTGCCATGACCGCACACCACGCCATTTTGATTACAAACGTTATTGACACCGAGCTGGCGCCGGGTGAGGGTGTCCCCGAGTCTATGCCGGATACTGTGCCCGATAGCCTGCGCACGCTGGAAAAGATTTATCAGCAGCTGAATCAGGGCTCTGTAGCGGAAACCCTTGCAGCAGCCTTACAGGCGTTTGAAGATGTTCAGCATGCGTACTGTCAGGGTTACGTCAATCTCAGTCAGCGTGCCCTCGCCGAGCAGTACTACTTCGCTATCCTGAAGTGTTTGTCAGAGGTGCTTGATCCCGGAAACAGGGAGCAGCGTAAGCTGACCGAGGAGCTGAATCAAAAACTGACAGACAAGTTTTTCTGTAACCTGTCTGTATTCCAGTCCCTGCCGGATGTTTGGGCAATCGACCAGATTTTCCCAATTGTACCTTTACACCGTCTGGACGAAGAGCCTGACCGGCGTGGCATTATTGAGGACCTGACTTGTGACTCGGACGGCCGCATTGACTATTACGTTGACGGCAAAGGGATAGAAAGCAGTCTGCCACTCCATACGGTGAGATCCGGTGAGCCCTATTTGCTGGGATTTTTTATGGTGGGAGCCTACCAGGAGATTCTCGGCGACATGCATAACCTGTTTGGCGATACCGATGCGGTGAACCTGGAGGTTAACGCCGATGGCTCCTTCTCCCTGGGCCAGGCTGAGCACGGCGACCGGGTAGATGAATTGTTAAGCTATGTTCACTTTGAACCGGATCGCCTGCGCGCGGCCTATCGCCGGCGCTTGCAGAATGCTGGATTGTCGTCTTCCGAGGCGCGTCAGTTTCTGGCGGAACTTGAATCAGGGCTGACGGGATATACGTACCATGAAGACTAGCCCGAAAGGTTCTGTGCAGGGAACGAGGATCTGCCCGCCACCACACCGTGTTCCGAAATCCCGGAATTTTAAAGAGATGCACCGCACGGTCGATATTTCCTTCGTTACCCTGTTCTGACATTAACAGAAGGGTCCAATGAGATCTTGCAAAGCCTGCGAGACTGGTTAGCAGCCTCCCGGGACCAGCGAAATAAGGGAACTGTATCAAGGAATTATGACTGGAGTTATTGGGCGATGAAGATAAATACACCGGTGACAGATCGTGAAGTCGAGTATTCGGAAAACTGCAACCTTTTATCGACGACCAACCTGAAGGGTGCAATCACCTACTGCAACGATGATTTCATCAAGATAAGTGGCTTTTCCGAGGAGGAGCTGAGTGGTCACAATCACAACATCGTTCGTCACCCTGACATGCCTCCGGCCGCTTTCGCCGACCTCTGGTCCAGTCTAAAGAGTGAAAAGTCATGGATGGGCATCGTCAAGAACCGCTGCAAGGACGGCAGCTATTACTGGGTCGACGCTTTTGTCACGCCGATCGAGGAAAACGGCAATGTCGATGAATACCAGTCAGTTCGTACCAAACCCGACCGGACTATCGTGCGCCGTGCGGAGAAAATTTACCGGCAGTTGATGCAAGGGAAAACACCCCTGGTACTACGCTTACCAAAAATCGGTGTTCGCACCAAACTGTTCACCGGCTTTGCGCTCGCTGTTGTTCCACCGCTGTGGGCGCTTGCCGGCACCGGTGTGATGAGCAGTTTCGCATCCGGCGCAATTGCTGCCCTGAGCCTGGGGGCCGCTATGACAACTACCTGGCTGGTATCACGGCGGATAGTTGCTGGTGCCCGCGCTGCGCGTAAAATAATTGACAACCCGCTGATGCAGCTGATCTACACAGACTCCACGGACGAAGTCGGTGAAATGCTCCTGGCAATGAAAGTGCAGTCATCGGAGTTACGTGCGGTGGTCGGTCGCGTCAGTGACTCGAGCCTGGCACTCAAGGGCTCGGCAGAATCGCTGGCCACCACCATCGAACAGACAAATGTACGCGTCCACGAACAACAGTCTCAGACCGACCTGGTTGCTACTGCCATGCACGAGATGTCTGCTACGGTGCAGGAAGTGGCCCGCAACGCTGCGTATGCCTCCGACGGAACGGCGGAGGCACAGCAGTCCGCCGATGAAGGAAGGGCGGTAGTCGATGAGACCATAAAGTCTATTCGGGACGTCGCCGGAGGCGTTGACCAGGCCGCAGGGGTAGTTGATCAACTGAACAGCGATGCCGCCAATATCGGCACAGTTGTCGATGTTATCCGTGGAATCGCCGAACAGACCAACCTGCTGGCCCTGAATGCTGCAATCGAGGCAGCGCGCGCTGGCGAGCAAGGTCGTGGCTTTGCCGTCGTCGCTGACGAGGTGCGCACACTGGCGCAGCGAACACAGCATTCGACACAGGAAATTCAGGATATGGTCGAACGACTCCAGGCAGGGGTCGATGAGGCCGTCAAGGCAATGGAACAGGGCACCGAAAAAACCGAGATCAGCGTGCAATGTGCGACGGCTGCGGGCAAGGCTCTTGAAGATATAACCACGGCGATCGGCAAGATCAGTGACATGAACTCGCAAATAGCGACCGCCGCCGAAGAGCAAAGCGCCGTTGCCGAAGAAATCAACGGGAATGTTGCTTCTATTAACGAGCTTGGTCAGGGTACCGCCGACGCGGCTTATCAGAACGGTGAAATCAGCCAGAAACTGATCCACGAAGCGCGCCGTCAGCAGCAGCTTGTGACCCAGTTCCAGCGCTGAGGTTCAGTATCGCTGCCAAAACCTGCGCCAGCTGCTTTTACGGGATATAGTCCTGGCGCATCGAACTGCGCCTGATGTCTGCGCCAGCCGGATACGAGCTTATCGTCGCCAGACGACCATGATTGTATAACAGAAAACCGGCATGTTAATCGGTGCCGCCACTGATGTAGTCGCACACGAATGCAGCGATGGACTCAGGACTGTTTATATCCAGCACTGGCAGGTTACTGTGGATCGGCAACTCCCCATCCGTGGCGATGGCAATGACACTGTCATCGTCGGGATAAATGGCTGGCTTGCCGACGGTGGTGCGGAATACCTCTATTTTGGGAAACGGGGTATTCTTGAAGCCTTCGACCAGAATCAGATCGAGGGCGTCCTGGTCAAGACGGGTAATAAGTTGCTCCAGGTCGGGTTCCTCCGCTTCGGCCTTTTCTATTATCAGCGCCTCACGCCGAGCGGAAGCCACCAGCATCTGGCGGGCGCCCGCCTGACGCAGTTCATAGCTGTCCTTGCCGGGCCTGTCGATATCGAAGCTGTGGTGCGCGTGCTTGATTATACCGACGCGAATGCCACGGGCAGTCAGCAGGGGTAACAGTTTTGTCAGCAGGGTGGTTTTGCCCGCGCCGCTGTAGGCGGCAAACCCCACCACCGGCTTTTGCGCCGTTTTCAACATGTGTCCAGTATACCGGATCGGTATGAGGTTCAGGCGGGCGGTAACGCCAGAGGTTTTGTTTAAGTGGGATTTTCGGCAGTCAGCTCGGTAACGCCGAGGAACTGACGCCATCTTTGCAAGACCGGCCCCTGCCGATATACGATCGTCAAACCGTTTCTGTTTCAGCGCAGTGTGGAACAAAGCGTGCAGCCGTCGGGCAGTGCAACAAAGGACCCGCAACCGGACAACGGAACCGCTATGGCAACCAACAACAGAGACGACAATATTACCGCGGTGATACTCGCCGGAGGCATGGCGCGGCGTATGGGCGGACAGGACAAGGGGCTGATCGAGCTCAACGGCCGGCCAATGATCGAACACATAATCGAGGCACTGAAACCCCAGGCCGACAGCATTGTGATCAATGCGAACCGCAACCTGGAACAGTACCGGCGTTACGGCTACCCGGTGGTCGAAGATATAATAGGCGGCTACTTCGGTCCGCTGGCCGGCATGGCCAGCGGCTTGCAGGCCTGCAGCACCGACCGTATTCTGACCGTACCCTGTGACTCACCCTTTGTGCCGCCGGTACTGGCCGACAAACTGAATGCGGCCTTGATTGAGCAGGGTGCGGACCTCAGTGTTGCCAATGACAGTGAACGCATGCAGCCGGTGTTTGCCATGCTGCGCCGCCATTTATTACCCAGCCTGCTGGCCTATCTCGACGAGGGTGGCCGCAAAATCGACACCTGGTATGCCGAACATAAAACGGCGCTGACCGATTTTTCCGACTGGCCGGATGCCTTTATCAATATCAATACGCCGGAAGATAAAACGATCGTCGAAGAAAAAATCTCCGCCAATCTGTTACGAACAAGGTAGAGGCTTACTGTATCCGACCGGCTTAGGGGAACTGATAGCACAGAGCGTCCTAGCCTTTTAGCCGGATGAGAATGGCGTCAACACCATTCTTCTTCAGCAGACTGCGAGCCTGGTTGAGATCGCGAAGGTTATTGAACGGCCCGACGCGGACACGATGCCAGGATTGTTTGCTGTTGACACTGACTGTCTGGATGCTCGTCTCCATTCCCAGCAGGCCGAGTTTTGCGCGCAACTGGTCAGCCTGTTTGCGGTTGCGGAACGAGCCTGCCTGCAGCAGGTAGGTGCCGGGTTTCTCTACCCGTTTGACACCCTCCCTTGTCGGAGTGCCCTTGATTTCCTCTTCGGGGACGACCACTTCCATTTCCGGTAACAGGTTGTAGAAATCAAAGCGTGGTTTGGGCGGCGGAACAGGTTCATTGCGTACCTTGGGAGCCACAGGGATTTCATGCTCTGCAGGGATGTCGAGCATTACTTCCTCATTGAAGGTTTGATCGTGGCTCACCTTTAAAAAAACCAGGAATGCGACAAACAGACCGACGATCAAACCCGCCAGGGACCATACCCAGGGCGGCGGCCCCGTGGGTTTCGACCGGCGTCTGCTGTGGGGCTTGTAATCCGTTGCCATGAACTACATGCTGTCCGGCGCCGTGACACCCAGCAGCTTGAGCCCATTGGCAATCACTTGCCCGGTTGCCTGGATCAGATTAAGTCGCGCATTACGCAAAGCCGGGTCTTCTATCAGAAACTGGTGAGCGTTGTAGTAAGTATGAAAATCGTTGGCCAGATCGCGCAGGTAGTGTGCGACGGCATGTGGCTCGTGGTTGATTGCAGCAGCTTCGACGATCTCCGGGTAGCGCGACAGATTAACCATCAGTGCATCTTCATGCGCTTCGTCAAGCTGGTGCAGATTCTGCGCACCCATTTCGCGATCCCACTGCATACCCTTGTCCGGCATCTGCCTCAGGACGCTGGCGATGCGGGCATGGGCATATTGTATATAGTAAACCGGGTTATCACTGGATTGTGACTTGGCCAGGTCCAGGTCAAAGTCCATGTGCTGCTCGCATTTGCGCATTACATAGAAGAAGCGTGCCGCGTCATTCCCTACTTCGTTACGCAACTCGCGCAGTGTTACAAACTCTCCGGAGCGGGTGGACATCTGTACTTTTTTACCACCACGATACAGCACCGCGAACTGCACCAGCAGCACATCCAGCTTGTCCGCATCGTCTCCAATTGCCGTCAAAGCCGCTTTCACGCGCGGCACATAGCCATGATGGTCCGCGCCCCAGACGTCAATCACCCGGTCGTAGCCACGCTCCAGTTTGTTCATATGGTAGGCAATATCAGAGGCGAAGTAAGTGCTCTGGCCATTATCGCGAACCACCACCCGGTCCTTTTCGTCACCGAAGTCTGTGGAGCGAAACCAGAGCGCACCCTTCTTTTCGTAAATATGACCAGCCTCTGTGAGGCGCTGGACAGCACTTTCGACCAGGCCAGTTTCTGTCAATGACCGCTCGGAAAACCAGTCATCGTAATGCACGCCAAATTCTTCCAGGTCTCTGCGGATGTTTTCCAGGATGGAGTTCAGTCCCAGGTCGAAGCTTTCCCGGTAATGTTCGGCGCCCAACAGATCCTTGCAGCGCTGGATCAGTGCATCGATATGTAATTCCTTGTCGCCTCCGTCCGGTTCATCCGCCGGGATGTCCGCGAAAACCTCTGCAGCTGTGTGGCGCAAGGCATCGCCGTGTTTACGGTGCAGGCTGGCGGCGACATCCCAGACGTAATCGCCCTTGTAACCGTTGGCCGGGAAAACCGCTTCTTCACCGCATAGATCCAGGTAGCGCAGGTAGACGCTGGTGGCGAGGATATCCATCTGCCGTCCGGCGTCGTTGACATAATATTCCCGGTGTACCTGGTAGCCCGTGGCGGCCAGCAGGTCGGCCACTGTTGCGCCATAGGCTGCGCCACGGCCGTGCCCGACGTGCAGCGGGCCGGTCGGGTTGGCGGAAACGAACTCGACCTGTATTGATTTTCCCTGCCCGATATTACTGCGGCCATAGCGGTCACCCTGTTCCAGGACCTGTGTTATGGTCGTATGGTATGCAGCCGGACTAAGGAAGAAATTGATAAAACCGGGGCCGGCAATGTCGACTTTTGTCACCAGGTCCGAGTCGGGTAGCGCCGCGACCAGTTTTTCAGCCAGGTCGCGAGGCTTGCCCCCCAGGGGGCCCTCTCTCGCCTCAAGGCGATTCACCTTGCTGCGCGCAAGCTTGCACAGCACCATGGCAAGGTTGCTGGCGAAGTCGCCGTGCTTGCGATCGCGGGTGCGTTCGAGTCCGATCTCGATGGACAGATCTTCGGGCAGGTCCCCGCGTGCTTTCAGGGTTTGAACGGCCTCGGACAGTAACTGCGACAGGTGATGCTTCATCGACTTCAGGTCAGCTGGAAAGGCGTCTATTATCCGGGCTGACGTCACGTATACAACACTTTAAACGGGGGATGAAAACAGTGATCCGGCGAATAGCTTTAATGTTGGTCAGTTTGGGCGGAGTATCGATTGTCCACGCCGCCGGTGGTTTGTATCTGGGGCCATCGGTCGGGATTATGGATGCAGACGTGAGCGGGTTTGACGAGGCAACCAACGCGGGTTTTCTGTTGGGCTACGATTTTTTCAACAAGGAACTGTTTCATGTATCGGCGGAAACGGAATTCACCACCACCCTTTCTGACGGCGATGTGAAGTTTTCAGGCCAGAAAGGCAAGTGGGACATCGACACCCGGGGTGTTTTCCTGGCTGCCCGGGTCGGGGAAACCTTTTATATTAAAGTGCGCTACGGCGTCGTGTGGTCGGATGCGACTGCAAAGGGCGCCGGGTTTTCCACCAGTGACTCAGACAGCAGCGGTTCCTGGGGTGGCGCACTGGGCTGGAATATCAGTCAGCACTGGGCGGTGCAGGCAGACGGCACGCTGGTGGATCCCGATGTGACCTACTGGAATCTGGGCGTGAATTACCGATTCTAGAACATATCTACCGGATCGACGTCGATAGACCAGCGCACCCGGCGAGAATCCTTGATCGCTTCGAATTGAGGTATCCACTGCTTGAGTAATTGCTGCAGCTCAGAGCGATGACTGGCCTGGATCAGGAGCTGGGCTCGGTAGCGTCCGGCGCGGCGCTCCATGGGTGCGGCAACCGGCCCCCACAGTTGCAACGTCTCGCTCTGGCTGGGTTCGGCCCGCTCTCGTGCTGCTTGCAGAAATGCCTTTGGTTGCTCGGCGCCGGTTGCCTCGGCACGCAACAGGGCCATGCTGGCATAAGGTGGCAGCAGCGCTTCCTCGCGTTCCTCGAGCGCTGCCCGTGCAAATGCCGGGTATCCCGATTCCACCAGTTGAAGCAGCAGGGGATGATCGGGGTGATGGGTCTGAATCATGACTTCTCCCGGCTTCTCCGCCCGACCGGCTCGTCCCGCCACCTGGATGATTAGCTGCGCCATGCGCTCGCTGGCCCGGAAATCTGAACTGAACAGTCCCTGATCGGCGTCCAGAATGGCGGCCAGTGTGACCTCGGGGAAATGATGACCCTTGGCCAGCATCTGGGTACCCAGCAGAATACGTGCGGCACCGGTTTCAGCCGCAGACAGTGCCGCCTCCAGTTCACCTTTGCGGCGCGTGGTGTCGCGATCAATACGCAGTATCGGTATGTCGGGGAAGCGTTCCTGCAATGCCTGTTCGACTCTTTCTGTGCCTTCGCCTATGCCCAGTAGTTCGCTGCTGCCACAGGAGGGGCAGAACGCATCGATGCGGCGCTGGCTGCCGCAGTGGTGGCAGCGCAGCTCGCCGCTACGCTGATGCAGGGTCATGCGCGCGTCACAGCGCCGGCATTCGGCAACCCATCCGCAGGCGTGGCAGAGCAGCACCGGGGCAAAGCCGCGCCGGTTCAGGAACAGCAGAATCTGCCCACCTTTTTTCAGATGCGCATCCATGGCTTCCAGCAGTGTGGCACTGAGCAGGTCACTCATGGTCTGCCTGCGCAAATCCAGCAGGCGCATGGTTGGCGCCAGCGCTTTGCCGGCACGCTCGGGGAGATCCAGCAGCTGGTAGCGCCCCTGCTGCACGTTGTAGAGACTTTCCAGCGAGGGTGTCGCCGAGCCCAGCAACACCGGGATATTCAGCTGTCGGGCGCGCCACACAGCCAGGTCGCGAGCAGAATAGCGGAAACCGTCCTGCTGCTTTAGCGAGGTATCGTGTTCCTCGTCAACAATTATCAGGCCGGGATTCTTCAGTGGTGTAAAAATCGCCGAGCGGGTGCCAAGGATTAAAAGCGCCGTACCGGATGCGGCCCGTTGCCAGGCATGCAGCCGCTGGCTGTCGTTGAGACCGGAATGCAGCACCGCGATATCAACGGCAAAGCGTTGCCTGAAGCGTTCTACGAGTTGCGGTGTCAGGCCGATTTCAGGAACCAGTACCAGCACCTGTTTTCGTTCCTGCAACAAGGGCTCGATCGAGCGCAGGTACACTTCTGTTTTGCCACTGCCGGTGACGCCTTCCAGCAGGAAAGCCTGGAAGCTGTTGAAACCGGACTGCACCGCGTCCGCGGCGACTTGCTGCTGTGCTGTCAGTGCGTGCTGTGTGTCTGATGGATTGACGATGCATTCTGTCTGTACCTGTTCCAGCTCAATACGCTGAATCCAGCCCTTGTGCTGCAATTTGTTCAGTACCTCCAGGGGTACGCTGAGTGCTTCCCGTTCAAGTCCTTGCGGGTGCTCCGCAAGCATGCGAAGTACCGCCGCCTGGCGTGGCGCGCGCGCCAGGTTCTCCGGCGACTGCTGGCGACCGGTATCGGTCAGTTTCCACACCATGAGGTGCATGTCCGGGCGGCTGGCCGGTTTGCGCAGCAGTACCGGCAGCGCGGTGGCCAGCGTTTCACCGATCGGGTGGTGGTAATAGTGTGCGGCCCAGCTGAGCAGCTTCATCAGGTCGGAACCAAGCACCGGTTCTGTGTCGAGAATCTCCAGCACTTGTTTCAGTTTCCCTGCAGGAAGATCCGAACCCTCTTTAATCGCCAGCAGGATGCCTACAACCCTGCGTTGTCCGAACGGCACCAGCAGGCGCGTGCCCGGCACAGGCGGGTGGTGGCCGCTGGTCCCGGGCGCACGGTAGTCGAAACTGCGATACAGCGGCGAGGGTACGGCGACCTCGAAAATGAGTGTGCTTGCAGGCATTAACAACCAGAATAATTATATTAAACAAACAGCATGAATCTTAAGGATGTACTAAATCCCGGAAAACCATGTTAACCGGTTTCCCTGTCAACCGCATCGAGCGTCATGCAAAGGCGCGCCCCGGAATCTAGAATCCGTACAATGAACAACTGACGTACTGGCGAATAAAGGAGTACACCCTGGAACACACGCAAGCCCTCGACCGCTTTCTCGCCAGCGTGGAGCGGCCTGCGTTCCGGATGGCCGAGCTGGCAACAGGCAACCGTGAAGACGCACTCGAGCTAGTGCAGGATGCCATGCTGGCGCCGCGAATGGTTCCGGCAACTGCCGACTGAAAGGCGTGAAGCCCTGCGCAATGAATGAAAGGGGATGTCACCCGAAGAACACAAGGTGTTCAGGCAAAAACATCGCTAGCGTATGGAGCAGATGACGCCGGAGCAGCGCCAGCGTATGAGAGATAACAGGCAATAGAATCAGACGCGATAATGTAACTTTAAGGTACTAGAGCTGTTTCGCCTCGGCAATAAGTTTGCTGGCTACTTCTTGCCCGTCACCGTACAGCATGCGCGTGTTGTCCAGGAAGAACAGCGCGTTCTCGACGCCTGAGAAACCCTTGCCCTTGCCGCGTTTAACACATATCACGTTTTTTGCCTTGTCTACGTCGAGGATGGGCATGCCGTAGATGGGGCTGTCCGGGTTGGTACGCGCTACCGGGTTTACCACGTCATTCGCGCCTATGACCAACGCGACATCCGCTTGCGGGAATTCATTGTTGATTTCTTCCAGGTCGTAGATCTTGTCGTAAGGGACACCGGCTTCGGCCAGCAATACGTTCATGTGTCCCGGCATACGGCCGGCGACCGGGTGGATGGCAAACTTGACCGTAACGCCTCGGCTTTCCAGCAACTGGGCAAATTCCCAGACCTTGTGCTGGGCCTGCGCAACGGCCATACCGTAACCCGGAACGATGATGACCTTGTCTGCGTAGGCCATCATGACGGCAGCATCGGTAGCATCGATTTCTTTCATAATGCCGCCGGCATCACCCTGTTCGGCTTCTGCACCGGCGTTGGAACCAAAACCGGAAAACAGCACATTGGATATGGGGCGGTTCATGGCTTTCGCCATCAACTGGGTAAGCAGGGTACCCGCTGATCCCACCACGGTTCCGGCGATGATCATGGCGGCATTGCCCAGCACAAAGCCTTCGAAGGCAACCGCCAGGCCGGTGAGGGCATTGTACAGTGAGATGACCACCGGCATGTCCGCACCGCCGATGGGCAGTGTCATCATTACGCCGAACAGCAATGCCAGTCCAAAGAACACCAGGATGCTGAAACTGGATGGTTGCTCGGCGCCCATCAGCAGGAGGCCGAAGATCAGCGCACCGGCAAACACCAGCAGGTTGAACAGTTGCTGGCCGTTGAACACCAGCGAGCGTTTCATCAGGCCCTGCAACTTGGCAAAGGCGATCATGGAGCCGGAGAAGGCGACTGATCCGATCAGGGCGCCTATCACGGCCAGTACCTGGAAGGTACGCGAATGGAAGTCACCACCCATCAGCTCCACCGCGGCTATAGCGGCCGCTGCGCCGCCGCCCATGCCATTGTAGATGGCGATCATCTGCGGCATGTCGGTCATGGCAACCTTCTTGCCCGTGTACCAGGCCAGTCCGCCACCGATGGCGATGGCCAGTATCATCCAGCCGAAGTTGTGCATGCCCGGTGTCATGAAGGTGATCAGGGTGGCAACCACCATGCCGGCACCGGCCCAGACAATGCCGCCACGGGCCGTAACCGGCGAGCTCATGCGCTTCAGGCCGAGGATGAAAAGTGCTGCGGCGAGGAAATAACTGATGTTAATGAGGAGGCTCATTTATTTGGCCTCCTTGCTGCTCTTGAACATTTCCAGCATACGTTCGGTGACCACGTAGCCGCCTACAGCGTTACCGGCACCCAGCAGGACACCGATAAAACCGACCAGCACCTCCATATCGGTTTCGGCGTGACCCAGCGCAATCATGGCACCGACCAGTACGATACCGTGCACGAAGTTGGAACCGGACATCAGCGGCGTATGCAGAATGACCGGTACCCGGGAGATGACCTCGTAGCCGGTGAAAGCCGCCAGCATGAAAATGTAAAGTGCGGTAAAACCTTCGATCATGATGCTGATCCCTCGACCTGTTCACGGGTCGCTGCGTGTTTGATCTCTCCGTCCCGGGTCAGCGTGCTGTCGGCTATGACTTCATCGTCCCAGTCCGGTTTGAATTCGCCATTCTCGATCATCGGCGTGAGGAAATTAAACAGGTTCTTTGCATACATTTCCGAGGCGTGCACCGGCAGGGTGCTGGGGACATTCAGCGGACCAAAGACGATGACGTCGTTATGTATAACCTGCTTGCCCGGTTCGGTTACTTCGCAGTTACCACCGCCTTCAGCGGCCAGGTCGATAATGACAGCGCCCGGTTTCATCTGCTCGACTACCGCCTTGCCAATAATTTTCGGTGACGGTCGGCCGGGAATGGCGGCCGTGGTGATGACCACATCCGCTTCGGCTATGTGTGTTTCCAGCACGCTCTGCTGTTTCTGTTTCTCTTCTTCGGTCAGCTCACGGGCGTATCCGCCGGCGCCGTCGGCGGAAACACCGGTATCAACAAACTTGGCGCCCAGCGATTCAACCTGCTCGCGGGTGGCGCCGCGCACGTCGTAACCTTCTACCATGGCGCCCAGACGCTTTGCAGTGGCTATTGCCTGCAGACCGGCGACCCCTGCGCCAATGACCAGCACTTTGGCCGGACGGATAGTACCAGCGGCGGTCGTCAGCATGGGGAAAAAACCGCCGTAACGGTCAGCAGCCATCAATACCGCTTTGTAGCCGGCAATCGACGCCTGTGAGGACAGCACATCCATGCCCTGTGCGCGGGATATGCGTGGCACCAGCTCCATGGCGAAACTGAGAATTTTCCGGTCACGCAGTTTGCGGACGCGTTCAGGGTAGCGGTAGGGCAGCATCATGCTGGCGACGGCGGCACCCTCCCTGATTTGTGCGATTTCAGCTTCTGTGGGTGGCTGGATTTTAAGGATCAGGTCGGCCTGCTGGTACAGCTCGCTGGCGCTGCCTGCAATAGTGACGCCGTTGTAGCTGCTGTCAGGGTGGTAACTGCCAGCACCGGCCCCGGTTTCCAGCAACAACTCCACCCCGAGTTTGTTAAAGCGTTCGGCGACAGAGGGTACCAACGCTACCCGGCGCTCGTCCTGTTCGATCTCTTTGGGCACGCCCAAACGTATCGGCATCTGTAAATACTCCAGCGCAGTCCGGTCGGCGCATGTCCAGCCTGACCGCAAGTTTGTATAGCCCGGCTAAATCGGCCCGGAAAAGGACTGAAATCCGCAAAAGGCGGCATGATAGCGGATTCCCGGCGGCGATGAAATGTCCATAAAAGGTGACAAAATCGTGAATTCGACTGTCAAACTATTTACAACATGCGGATTATTTGGGATAAATGGGAAAACCCATGTTTTGGGAGGTAAAGCGTGTACGACTTGTATCAACAGGTTCTGCGTACTGATGCGTCCGGCATGCCGCTGGAATGGATCAATTACCAGGACGCGGTGCGCCTGTATCACCTGGACCAGGTGGCCTACAGTTGCGGCAGCCTGTTGTACCGTGTGCACGGCGGAATTTGTGCCATAACCGGGCGCCAGAGCCGGATTGATGTCAATTCCATTATCGCGACCTACGGCAGCAACAAGATACTGACCAGAAACCGCGATCATTATGTTCCTCCCCTGAATAATCCAGCGCTGTTCAAGCGCGATGCCCACTTGTGTATGTACTGCGGGGAGCGCTTCCAGTCACGCGACCTGTCGCGGGATCATGTTACGCCGATCAGCCGGAAGGGGCTGGATATCTGGACCAATGTGGTTACTGCGTGCAGGCGTTGCAACAATCACAAGGCCGGGCGTAGTCCGGAGCAGGCGCATATGGAACTACTGGCGGTACCTTTTACACCGACACACGCCGAGTACATTTACCTGCAAGGCAAACGCGTGCTGGCGGATCAAATGGAATTTCTCAGGGCGCATTTCCCGCGCCGCAGTCTGATGCATGCACGCCTGAAACTGCTGGCCTGATTGGGAAAAAAATGCCTGTATGGCATGCTATCGAGATGCAGTTGCAAGATGTGCTGGGCGAACCAGTAAATCTGTCTGCACCCCAGACGGTTGGCGGTGGTTCGATCAATCAATCCTGCCGCGTAAATTCCGGGCAACAATCCTGGTTCGTTAAACTAAACCGGGCCGAAAGTCTGGATATGTTTGTTGCCGAAGCCGAGGGTCTGAAAGCGCTGAGTGAAGCAGGTGCGCTGCGCATTCCACAACCTCTGTGCTGGGGGCATGATAATCAGCAGGCCTGGCTGGTGATGGAATCGCTTGAGCTTGGTGGATCGGGAGATGCGGTCGAGCTGGCGGAAGGTCTTGCCAGCGTTCATCGAATCCAGTCCACACGTTTCGGCTGGCACAGAGACAACACCATTGGCTCGACATCGCAGATCAATACGCAGGAGAGTGACTGGCTGACTTTCTGGCGCGAGCACAGACTGGCGTTTCAACTGCAGCTTGCAGCACAGAACGGAGCGGCCAGCGCAACGCTTAAAACCGGCGAGCAGGTACTGGCGCAATTGCCTGCGCTGCTTGACGGGCATGATCCGGAGGCATCGTTACTACACGGCGATCTGTGGTCCGGCAACTATGCGTATACACGCGACGGTACGCCAACCATTTTTGATCCGGCAGTGTACTTCGGTGACCGCGAGACAGACCTGGCGATGACAGAACTGTTTGGCGGGTTCAGCCGTGACTTTTATGCTGCGTATCAGAATGCCTGGCCACTGGACGCTGGTTATCAGTTGCGCAAGACCCTGTATAACCTGTACCACGTATTAAATCACTTCAACCTGTTCGGCGGCGGCTATATTTCCCAGGCACAGGGAATGATGCGGTCGCTGCTAAGCGAAGTTCGCTGAGGCCGCTAGGTATGGTACTCGCGACTTAGCTCGTGCACGGCTTCAATCATGGCGCCGGCATGATCGGGATTAATGCCCGGATGGATGCCGTGTCCCAGGTTGAATACGTGCCCATTGCCCTTGCCAAAACTGGCGAGCACCCTGGCTACCTGTTCGCGAATATGTTCCGGTGAGGCGTACAGTACCGATGGATCAAGATTGCCCTGTAAGGCGACCTGGTCACCGACTCGACGACGTGCATCAGCCAGGTCGGTTGTCCAGTCCAGTCCCAGCGCGTCAGCACCGGTATCAGTCATTGCTTCCAGCCACTGCCCGCCGTTCTTGGTGAAAAGAATCACTGGAACCTTGCGCCCGTCATTTTCGCGTTTCAGGGAATGAATGATTTGTTCCATGGGTCGTAGCGAGAACCGGCAATAGTCACTCGGTGTCAATGCACCACCCCAGGTATCGAAAATCATTACGGTCTGCGCACCCGCTTCAATCTGCGCGTTCAGGTAGAGCGATACGGATCTGGAGATTGTATCCAGTAGCTGGTCCAGCAGTTCCGGGCGTTCGTACAGCATGGCCTTGATGGTGGGAAAGTCTTTGCTGGAAGACCCTTCCACCATGTACGTGGCCAGTGTCCAGGGGCTGCCGGAAAAACCGATCAGCGGTACCCGGCCGTTAAGCTCACGGCGAATGGTGCGCACTGCGTCCATGACGTAGCGCAGGTCTGTTTCCGGGTCAGGTACACCCAGCGCCTTGATCTGTTTTTCGTCACGTATCGGACGTTCAAAGCGCGGGCCTTCGCCTTCCGCGAAGTACAGGCCCAGCCCCATGGCATCGGGAATGGTCAGAATATCCGAGAACAGAATAGCCGCGTCGAGCGGAAAGCGTTCCAGTGGTTGCAGCGTAACTTCGCAAGCCAGCTCCGGGTTGGTGCAAAGATCCATAAAGCTGCCGGCTTTCTTGCGGGTTGCGCGATATTCGGGCAGGTAACGACCGGCCTGGCGCATCATCCACACGGGGGTGACATCGACGGGCTGGCGTTGCAGGGCTCTCAGGAAGCGGTCATTTTTCAGTTCGGTCATAAGTTGTATTAAACCTGTATCGTCCGCCGAATTCTATAGGCTGTGTTTCGGTTGTCGGGTATACGTTTTCACACCCGTCGATTTGCCCGCTGCGCGGGTTCCCTGCGCTTCTCGCACAAAACGGCGCCCGCCAAAACTCACAGACCGCAAACAGCGCGGTCTGCTCAGACAATGGCGGGCTTCTCCCGTTTTGTGCTGCGATGCTCGGCTGCATCGACGGGTGTGAAAACGTATACCCGACAACCTGTGTCCCCATACTTCAGTAATATCCGGATAGACCGTAATAACGCATTGTTGCCATGTTTGTCAGGGCCTTACCACGTACAGTTTAAGCTCGGATCAAATTTTCGCTTGCGCCAATGGCTGCCAGAGGGTTGTGATGCCTGCTTTTCAAGCCGTAGGTGCCGCCGAGCATCGCAGACATTTTGCGATAGAGCGAGCGTCTGTCCGAGCGAATCGAAGATTCGTGAGTTTAGCGAGCGCGCAAAATGTCGAGAAGCGCAGGGAACCCGCGTAGCGGGCAAACCTTCGGCTTGATAAGCAGGTGTTACAACCCTTGCCCAAACTGAAAAAAGTGTGCAGCCGAGAAAATAGTGTTGCTACCTTGGTAATTCAGACGAACCCATCAGGAATTCATCAACAGCCCGTGCACACTGCCGACCTTCACGGATCGCCCAGACAACCAGTGACTGACCACGACGCATGTCACCGGCGGCAAACACTTTATCGATGGAGGTCTTGTAGGCGTCTGCGCCCTCTGTATCACCTTTGATGTTGCCACGGCCATCGTAGGCTACTCCCAGATCATTCAGCATGCCTTCCTGAACCGGGTGCACGAAACCCATGGCCAGCAGCACCAGGTCGGCTTCGAGTTCGAACCCGCTGTCTTCAAGTTCGTTCATTTGCCAGGCGCCTTGCTCGTCCTTGACCCATTCGACACGAATGCAGCGGATTTTCTTGAGCTTGCCGTTTTCGCCAATAAATTCTTTGGTAGCAACAGACCAGTCACGCTTTGCACCTTCTTCCTGCGAAGAGGAGGTGCGCATTTTGTTGGGCCAGTTGGGCCAGGTCAGTTCCTTGTTTTCCTGTTCCGGTGGCTGCGGAAGAATTTCAAGCTGTGTTACCGACTTGCAGCCCTGGCGAATGGACGTGCCGATACAGTCTGACCCGGTGTCGCCGCCGCCGATGACGATGACATGTTTATCGGTCGCCACGATAGACAGGTCGGCGGGTACAGTGTCGCCGGCATCGCGCTTGTTCTGCTGGGGCAGGAACTGCATGGCGAAATAGACGCCTTCCAGCTCACGCCCGGGTACGGGTAGATCACGTGACTGCTCCGAGCCGCCGGTCAAAGCGATGGCGTCGAAGTCCCTCATCAGCTGTTGTGTGCTGATGTCTGCGCCAACATGAGTATTAGGTCTGAAGGTGACTCCTTCTGCTTTCATCTGTTCAACACGGCGATCGATATTACATTTATCCATTTTGAAATCAGGGATGCCGTAGCGAAGCAAGCCACCAATACGGTCGTTCTTTTCGAACAGCGTAACATCGTGGCCGGCGCGGCCCAGCTGTTGTGCGCAGGCCATACCGGCCGGACCGGATCCAACGACAGCGACTTTCTTGCCCGTCTTGTGCTCGGCAGGTACGGGTTTTACCCAGCCATTTTCCCATGCCTTGTCAATAATGGCGCACTCGATGGTCTTGATGGTGACCGGTTCGCTATCGATATTCAGCGTGCAGGCTTCCTGGCAGGGTGCCGGACAGATGCGGCCGGTAAATTCGGGGAAATTATTGGTGGAATGCAACACCGTAATCGCGCGCTCCCACTCACCCTTCCACACCAGATCATTCCAGTCGGGAATGATGTTGTTCACTGGGCAGCCCTGGTGACAGAAGGGGATGCCACAGTCCATGCAGCGCGCACCCTGTATGCTTACATCCTGATCGCTTAACGGAATAACAAACTCTTCGTAGTGCTTGATGCGTTCTTCTACAGGTTTGTAGCCACGCTCCTGGCGCGTGTATTCCATGAATCCGGTTGGTTTACCCATAACTAGTATTCTTGCCTTTTAAACTTTTGAATTGCCCGGGGTTTATAAAATTGCTGTTCAACCTGCCAGTGCCGTCGGCTCGCCTGACTGCGCCTGTTTCATTTCCTCCAGAGCGCGGCGGTAATCCACCGGCATGACCTTGACGAATTTCGGCAGCATGTCGTTCCAGTTGTCGAGAATGCTGCGGGCGACGCTGCTGTCGGTGTAGTGCAGATGTTTTTCGATCAGGCGTCGCAGCCGCAGCGCGTCAAAGCGGGTCATATCGGAGCGGATGTCGACTTTGCCGTGGGTTTCCAGGTCGCCGCCCTGATGATCCAGTGTTTCCAGCGCCTCGTCTTCCTCCGGGACGGGTTCGAGTTCCACCATGGCCAGGTTACAGCGATCCTTGAAATCACCTCTTTGGTCGAGCACGTATGCGATTCCACCGCTCATACCCGCCGCAAAGTTACGTCCGGTTTCGCCAAGCACTACAACGACACCACCGGTCATGTACTCACAGCCATGGTCACCAACACCCTCAACGACTGCGCTGGCGCCGGAGTTACGGACTGCAAAGCGTTCTCCGGCAACACCGCGGAAGTAGCACTCACCGGATATGGCGCCGTACAGTACTGTGTTGCCGACAATGATATTTTCTTCTGCAACAATCGGACAGTCTCCGGGCGGGTAGACCACCAGACGGCCGCCGGATAGCCCTTTGCCCACGTAGTCATTCCCTTCGCCTTCCAGTTCCAGCGTGACTCCATGCGTTGCCCAGGTGCCGAAGCTTTGTCCTGCAACCCCGTTGAGTTTTACGTGAATGGTATCATCCGGGAGCCCTTCCAGCCCGTAGCGTTCTGCAACACGTCCGGAGAGCATGGCGCCGACGGTACGGTTTACATTTGTAATCGGGGTTTCGATCTTCACTGACTCGCCCCGTTCCAGAGCAGGTCTGGCCTGTTCGATCAACTTGTTGTCAAGCGCCTTGTCGAGTCCGTGGTCCTGTTTTTCGCAGTTGAATATGGCGACGTCAGAACCGACTTCCGGGTTGTGCAGGATGCGCGAGTAGTCCAGGCCCCGTGCTTTCCAGTGGTCAATACCTTTGCGCATGTCGAGCATGTCGGACCGGCCGATCATTTCATTCACCGTGCGGAAGCCCAGTTTCGCCATCAGCTGACGAACTTCTTCCGCCACGAAGAAGAAATAGTTCACCACGTGCTCGGGTTTTCCGGTAAAGCGTTTGCGCAGTTCTTCGTCCTGCGTGGCTACACCGACCGGGCAGGTATTGAGATGACACTTGCGCATCATGATGCAGCCTTCGACGATCAGGGGTGCAGTCGCGAAGCCAAATTCATCGGCACCCAGCAGCGCACCGATAACGACGTCGCGGCCGGTGCGCATACCACCGTCGACCTGCACGGCGATTCGGCCACGCAGTTTGTTCAGCACCAGGGTCTGGTGTGTTTCCGCCAGGCCAAGCTCCCATGGACTGCCGGCATGGCGGATGGAGGTGAGTGGTGAAGCACCAGTGCCACCATCATAGCCGGCTATGGTCACGTGATCGGCATGCGCCTTGGAGACACCCGCGGCAACTGTGCCTACACCTACTTCGGACACCAGCTTGACGCTGATGCGCGCTTTGGGATTTACGTTCTTCAGGTCGTGGATCAGTTGTGCCAGATCCTCTATTGAATAGATGTCGTGATGCGGCGGTGGCGAAATGAGACCGACACCCGGAGTGGAATGGCGGACTTTGGCAATCCACTCGTTAACCTTGTGGCCGGGTAGCTGGCCACCCTCGCCTGGCTTTGCGCCCTGCGCCATCTTGATCTGGATATCGTCCGCGTTCACCAGGTATTCGGTGGTGACGCCGAAGCGGCCCGAGGCTACCTGTTTGATAGCAGAGCGCATGGAGTCACCGTTTTCCAATGGTTTGAAGCGCGAACGTTCCTCACCACCTTCGCCGGTATTGGACTTGCCACCCAGACGGTTCATGGCGATGGCGAGCGTTGTATGTGCTTCCCAGGAGATCGATCCGAAGGACATGGCACCGGTGGCAAAGCGCTTGACGATATTCGCGGCGGGTTCGACTTCGTCAAGCGGTATCGAATTCTTGCCGGGTTTAAGTTCGAACAGTCCGCGCAGGGTGCGCAGGTTCTCATTCTGTTCATTTACCAGCTGTGAGAACTCTGCAAAGGTACCTGCGTCGTTGGCGCGTGTGGCGTGCTGCAGTTTGGAAATGGTATCCGGTGTCCACATGTGGTCTTCACCACGTATCCGGAAGGCATAGTCTCCGCCTACATCCAGCGCGTCGGCATAGATGGGGTTATGACCGTAGGCATCACGGTGCCAGCACACGGACTCCCCGGCGATTTCCTCTATACCCACGCCTTCTATCATGCTTGCAGTACCCGCAAAATACTTCTCCACGAAGTCGGACTTGAGGCCGACTGCGTCGAATATCTGCGCACCACAGTAAGACTGGTAGGTGGAAATTCCCATCTTGGAAAAAACTTTCAGGAGGCCTTTACCCACGGCTTTTATGTACCGCTTGTTGATCTCCGTTTCGTCGAGGTCATCCGGCAGATCATCCTTCATGGCCGCAAGCGTTTCAAAGGCCAGCCAGGGATTAATTGCTTCTGCACCGTAGCTGGCGAGTACCGCGAACTGGTGTACTTCACGCACTGAACCGGTTTCGACCACTAGCCCGGACTCGGTACGCAGACCTGCGCGCACCAGGTGATGGTGTACGGCCGAAGTGGCCAGCAGGGCCGGAATCGGAATCTGCTGCGCGGAAACACTGCGATCCGAAAGGATGAGAATATTGAATCCATCCCGTACGGCTTTTTCGGATTCTTCGCACAGGGCTGTTAGCGCCGGTTCCATACCCGCTGCGCCCTGGTCGGCTGCATAGCATATATCAAGCGTGCAGGTACGGAACGCACCGTCTGTTGCCTTCTCGATGCCGCGCACACGCTCCAGATCCTTATTGGTGAGGATAGGCTGGCTGACTTCCAGGCGCATATGTTCGCCACCGGAATGCAGGCCCAGCAGGTTTGGCCGTGGACCGATCAGTGACACCAGTGACATCACCAGTTCTTCGCGGATTGGGTCGATCGGGGGGTTGGTGACCTGGGCAAAGTTCTGCTGGAAATAGTTGGAGAGTGGCTTGGCCTTGTTTGACAATACCGCAACCGGGTTGTCAGCACCCATGGAGCCGATCGCCTCCTGCCCGGTGACCGCCATCGGCGTCATTAGCAGCTTGAGGTCTTCCTGTGTATAGCCGAACGCCTGCTGGCGGTCCAGCAGTGTGTCCGGATCACCTCCATTGCCATCGACATTGGCCGGCAGATTTTTCAGATGGATCTGTGACTTCTCCAGCCAGTCCCGGTAAGGATAGCCGATAGAGAGCTGTTCCTTGAGTTCGGCGTCGTCGATGATGCGCCCCTGTTCCAGGTCGATCAGGAACATTTTGCCGGGCTGCAGGCGCCATTTTTTGACTATCCTGCTGTCCGGGATAGGCAACACGCCCATTTCCGAAGCCATCACAACCAGGTCATCGTCGGTAATCAGATAGCGCGCCGGACGCAGGCCATTACGGTCCAGGGTGGCGCCGATCTGGCGACCGTCGGTAAAGGCCACTGCTGCGGGACCATCCCAGGGTTCCATCAGCGCGGCGTGGTATTCGTAAAAAGCCTTACGGTTTTCGTCCATCAACGGGTTGCCCGTCCAGGCCTCCGGGATCAGCATCATCATGGCGTGTGCCATTGAATAGCCGCCGGCAACCAGTAGTTCCAGTGCATTGTCGAAGCTCGCGGAGTCGGACTGGCCTTCCGGGATCAGCGGCCAGACTTTTTCCAGGTCAGCACCGAACAGTTCGGATGCCATGGAATGGCGGCGGGCGCGCATCCAGTTGACATTACCGCGCAAGGTATTGATTTCACCGTTGTGCGCGATCATACGAAACGGGTGTGCCAGATCCCATGAAGGGAAGGTGTTGGTTGAAAAACGCTGGTGTACCAGCGCCAGTGCCGACACCACGCGCTCGTCACGCAGATCCCTGTAATAGGTGTCGACCTGGTTTGCCAGCAGCATGCCCTTGTACAGCAGAGTGCGGCTGGAAAGAGACGGTATATAAAAATTTTCGCGTCCCGGCCAGTCTGACGCACGCACCTGGTTTTCGACCAGTTTGCGAATGACGAACAGCTTGCGCTCGAAGTCATCCTGCGCAGGGCAGTTTTCACCGCAACTGATAAACAGTTGGCGAACTACCGGTTCGACATCCTTCACGCTCTGGCCGATGCCGCTATTGTTGGTCGGCACATCGCGCCAGCCCAGCAGCAGCTGGCTTTCCTCATCAATGATGCGTTCGATCAGGGCCTCACACTCGGCGCGTGTCTGCTCCTGTTGGGGCAGAAAAATCATGCCGACCGCGTATCGGCCGGGTGCCGGAAGTTCGATTCCAAGCGCGCTACAGTCTTCGCGCAGAAAGTTGTCGGGAATCTGAATAAGGATACCGGCACCGTCACCCGCCAGCGGATCTGCGCCGACTGCACCGCGGTGGGTCAGGTTTTCCAGAATCTGCAAACCCTGCCGCACGATGGCATGGCTTTGTTGCCCCTTGATATGGGCAACAAAGCCAACACCGCAGGCATCATGCTCGTGGCGGGGGTCATACAGACCCTGTTTTTCCGGAAAAGCCCCGTGACTCATGTCTTTCCTCTGTAATTCTTTTAATAACCAGTAATTAATTAACCTGGCGCGCACAAAGCCGCCCACTCTCTGCGAGGTAGCGGCGGTGACCCTGCGGTAAAAATTGGGCTCGAAAGAATAATAGAGAAGCGCTTTTTTCGCCAGTGTTTTAGGTGTGTAACCCTGTTTTTTATACGGAATGAGCGTGTCGTTCCAGATCCCAGCGTTGTTTGCCGGCCGCTACTGAAGTTCTCGAATAGCGCTATGCACGGTTTTCAGGGTACGCGGCCAGGGTTTGTCACTGAGTACTGCCGCAGGCAGGGTGGAGCGCGCGTCGCTCGCTGCCTGGCGCGATGGATAAATGCCATACAGCAGCACGTACCATTCGGCGCCCCTGTACACGCCTTTGTAAACGGCGGACTGGCGGATATCCAGTTGGTGTTGCTGAATATAACGGGCAATGGATTCAGCATTCCGGGAACCCAGAAGTTGCAGGCTGTAAGAGTTCTCCGGCTGTGCGAGGAGCCAATTTTCGCGATGAGGCAGTTGTTCCGATTCCGCAGCAGGCCCTGCAGCCGCTTCCAGAGTGGGAGTGGCGGCTGGCGATTGGGCGTCGGAGCGTTGCACGGTAACTTTATCGCTCGTAGTTGCTGACGGTTCCGGTGCTGCCCGTACAGCGGCTGTGGTGGCTTGCTCGGTGACTGGTGTGAGCGGCTTTTCGTCGGTGACGCCTGCCATAAGCGGGGTTTCGATTGCTGATTCCGGGGTCGCAGGTTCTGTCCCGGAGGCATCCGGACGGGTTTCCACTGTGGTCAGGGGGTCAGGTTCAGCCTCCAGTCCGGGTTCTTTGGGCGGTGGCTCGGTTGCCGGCGCTTCTGAGGTAACGGTGATTTCTTCAGCAGGTGGGCTCGTCACCGTGGGTACCGTAAGTGGCACGGGTTCCGGAATGGCCAGCGGCCGCTCTTCCATTGGTGCCCGTGCGACAGGGACCCCGTCCGGAGGTGGTGGATAAAATTTCTGCCAGCCCAGCCAGATTGTCAGAGCCAGAATGCTGGTGGTGGCAAGCCCCCATGTCAGGCTACCGACCTTGCGCCTGACCGTGCGCACGGGCACGCGTTTGCTTTTTACTCGTGCCTGATGTTCCAGCAAAGCCTGGCGGGCGAGCCGGTTGATGCCTGCCGGACGACCATCCGATGCCTTGCAAATGGCGCGTATTTCGGTCGCGGTAAACGGGTTTTCACCACTGTAACCGGCGACCGCAAGCCGGTACATGAGGTAAGAAGCCGTTTCTTCTTCTGACATGCGCGGCATTTCCAGCAGTTGGGTCGAGCAGTCCAGCTGCTTCCGCTCAAATGTCTGTTTGTGATTCTGCTGTGCCCCGGGCTCACCGAACAGGATCAGGCGAATCCGGTTTGCCGTGCTTTGCTGCAGAAAGGCACACAGGCGTTCGAGTGCATCATCATCCAGCTGTTCTGCATTATCGATAACTATAACCAGCAGTTGCGAGTTATCTGTCCGGGCTGCCCACTGGGAAAACAATTCCTGTTCACTGGCCGCTGTTTCGCTTTTGAGGGAATCTGCCAAACGCTCTGGAAAGTGATCGAATTCATCAGCATTCATCAGGCACATATGCCATTGGCTGTTGGCCTGTCTGGCGAAGCGGGTCAGCAGGGTGGTCTTGCCACTGCCGGTCGGACCGGAGACGAGGACCACGGAGTCGCCGAACTGTGTCAGGTGGGAAAGCAGGTCAAGACGCTGCATGAGCGTGGTGCCACCATAGAAAAAGCGGTTGTCGATGGTGTCTGCAAAGGGCTCGCAGTTCAGCGAGAAGCCTTCAATATAGCTTCCTGCATCCGGTTTTGTGTCAAAGCGTTTCACGACCGGGCCTGCATAAACACAACCTGGTAGCCTTTTTTCAATTGTGCATCCCGTATTGCAAACATCGCTTTTTCAGCGCTCTCCCTGTCTACATAACGATCCTGGACCATGCGGCCTCCGGCGCCCTGAAATCCCCATTCGCGAACCAGCGTCCAGCCGTCGAGAAGGTCCTCCTGCAAGTGCAGGTGGTAGAACTTCGGGTGCCCGGCATCGCTGGGTGGAATTTGCATATAAATGCGCATATGTCTTTTCTGCTTCCGGTCCCTTGATCAAGTCAGTTCCCCGGGGTGGTAAACCCGCGCGTGTTCCTTGATCGCGTAGCGATCAGTCATGCCGGCGATATAGTCGGCGACGGCTCGCGCTTGCCCGCTGTCGCCGGCACTGGCTTTCAGTTCCGCTACCTTGAGCTGCGCTTCATCCGGCATCAGGCGCGGGTCATTAAAGAAAGCCTCAAATAAAGCGCAAATGACGCGTTCCGCCTTGGCGCTCATGCGGTGCACCCGGTAATGACGATAAAGATGATTGCGCAAAAAGCGCTTCAGTTCCAGGTTGAGTTCGCGCATCTGGTCGCTGAATGCGATCAGGGCTTCCGGGTGTTGACGAACAGCATCCAGATCGGCCGGAGCATGCAGTTCCAGCCTGGCTGAGCTGGTCTGCACCAGATCCGTCACCTGGCAGTTGATCAGTCGGCGGACAATTTCGTGAATGATGCGGCGTTGTGACAGGTCGGGGTAGAGTCCTTTTACTTCCTGGTACTGCTGGTAGAACAACGGAATCTCGATCAGTTGGTCAATATTGATCAGTTCAGCACGCAGGCCATCGTCCACATCATGGCTGTTATATGCAATTTCATCAGCGAGGTTGGTGAGCTGCGCTTCCAGTCCGGGTTGCAGCTTCTTCATAAATCGCTCGCCGACATCACCGAGTTCAGCGGCATTTTTGGCGGAACAATGTTTGAGAATGCCTTCGCGGGTTTCATAGGTCAGATTCAGCCCCGGAAAGTCCGCGTATTTTTCTTCCAGCTTGTCGACTACGCGCAATGACTGGATATTGTGTTCAAAGCCACCGTAGTTTTTCATGCATTCATTGAGGGCGTCCTGTCCGGCATGCCCGAACGGTGTATGACCTACGTCGTGAGCCAGGGCGATGGCTTCAGTCAGGTCTTCGTTAAGAGACAGTGCGCGGGCAATGGAGCGGGCGATCTGCGCGACTTCAATAGAGTGCGTGAGGCGGGTGCGGAACAGGTCGCCTTCATGATTGACGAAAACCTGGGTTTTGTACTCCAGCCGGCGGAAGGCGGCGGCGTGGATGATGCGGTCACGGTCACGCTGAAACTCGCTACGGTAGCTGGGTGCGGGTTCGGAATAGCGCCGTCCGCGGGAAACAGCATCCACCGTTGCATAAGGTGCATGGTGCCTGCAGCTGTTCAGGTCGCGTGGCCGGGTGTTCATGAGCCGGTGAGTGGTACCCGGTGTTCAAGTGTTTGATGCAGCAGCCCGGGGTCGAAATCGGCACAGACCTTTGCCTTGCCGATGGCATCCAGCAGAATCAGTCTCAGCCCGCCGTCCAGTGCTTTTTTGTCGACAGCCATCAGATTCAGGAACTGCTCACGGCTTATGTCAGCAGGTGCATCGACCGGAAGCTGTGCCTGGGCAAGCAGCCTGCGGATACGTTCGACATCGGAATGGCTGATCCAGCCGTGGCGGGCAGACAAATCCGCCGCCATGGCCATTCCTGCGGCGACACCTTCGCCGTGCAGCCAGTTACCGTAACCCATTCCGGTTTCGATGGCGTGGCCGAAGGTATGGCCCAGGTTAAGCAGCGCGCGTTTGCCGCTCTCTCGTTCATCTGCAGCGACAATCTCTGCCTTACACTGGCAGGAGCGTTCAATGGCATGAATCAATGCCTGTGTATCGCGTGCCAGTAGCCGGGCCATATTATCCTCCAGCCAGCTGAAGAACCCGGCATCCTCGATCAGTCCGTATTTGATCACCTCTGCGATGCCGGCTGACAGCTGGCGCTCATCGAGTGTATCCAGTGTGTCGGTGTCCGCCAGTACACAGCGTGGCTGGTGGAAGGCGCCAATCATGTTTTTGCCGAGCGCGTGGTTAACGCCGGTTTTACCACCGACGGAAGAGTCCACCTGTGCCAACAGGGTGGTGGGCAACTGTATAAAGTCTACTCCGCGCTGGTAACTGGCGGCGGCAAAGCCGGTCATGTCGCCAATTACACCACCACCCAGCGCTACCAGGCAGCAATTTCGATTAAAGCGTTTTTCCAGTAATGCGTCAAAAATCCGGTTGAGGATTTCAAGTGTCTTGTATTCCTCCCCATCCGGCAGGATGACCTGTTCCAGCTGGTAGCCGGACAGCGTTTCGCGTACGTTTTGCAGATACAGTGGTGCGACGGTCTCATTGCTGACGAGCATGACCTGACGGCCACGGATATGTGGCCGGTACAGGTCTGGCTGCGAAATCAGTCCCGGTCCGATGTGGATGGGATAACTTCTTTCACCAAGTGAAAGTTGCAGGGTCTTGATCATAGGGTTCAGGAAGGGATTGTACTTACATTTCCTCAATATGCCGGACTATTTTTTGCACCACGTCGTGTACCCGGCAACCGTCGGTATCTATGGTCCAGTCAGCGACTTCGCGGTACAGGGGGTCACGGATCTTCATTAGTTCCTGAAGTGTCTCCTCAGGATTATCTGTCTGCAACAGCGGCCGGTTACGGTCACGGGCGGTGCGTCGCAGCTGCTGTTCAACCGATGTGCGCAGATAGATAACCTGTCCGCGCGATGCCAGGTGCTGGCGGTTTATGCTGCTCAGCACAGCCCCACCGCCGGTGGCGAGTACAATGCCCGACCTGCGCGTAAGGTTATCGATCATCTCCTGCTCGCGCTTGCGGAAGCCTTCTTCCCCTTCCAGTTCGAAAATCAGGGGTATATCGACGCCGGTTTGGGTTTCGATATTCCGGTCACTGTCGATGAACTCCAGATTCAGGGCGCGTGCCAGCTGGCGGCCTATGGTGGATTTGCCGGCACCCATGGGGCCAACCAAAAAAAAACTGCCCGACATTTTCATGTCGGGCAGTTTTGCCAGAAAGTGGACCTGGGTACAAGCAGGATTTAATTCAGGCCCATGCCCTGCTTGATGATTTTCGGCGTTACAAAAATCAGCAGCTCCTGTTTCTGGTCAGTTTTGGCCTCTGTTTTAAACAGCCAGCCGACGCCGGGCAGCGAGCCAAAGAAGGGCACACGTTCAGACTGTTTGCCTTTCTCCTGCTCGTATATTCCACCGAGCACCAGGGTTTCACCGTTATCGACCAGCACCCGTGTGTTCACGTTGCGGGTATCGATGCTGGGTACGCCGCCAAATATTTCACCCACGCTGTCCTTGTTGACCTGGAGATCCATGATGATGCGGTCGTCCGGCGTTATCTGCGGCGTTACTTCGAGCTGCAGCACGGCTTCCTTGAAGCTGACCGAGGTCGCGCCGCTGGAGCTGGCCTCCTGGTAGGGGATTTCCACACCCTGTTGAATGGTCGCTTTTTGCTGGTTGGAGGTGATGACGCGTGGGCTGGAAACTATCTCACCACGGTCTTCCAGCTGCATGGCGCTGAGTTCCAGCTGCAGCAGGCTGCTGCCTATTTTGCCTAACGCAATACCCAGGGCACCTGAGGGATTGGCGACCGGCAGGTCGACCAGCAGACCGGACGTCTCGCTGTCGGCAGGTACTTCAAAACCAAGGTTGGCATCGCCGTAGTTGACGTCACCCGGGCGCTTACCGCCACCAACGATGAAATCCCGACCCTTGCTGGATTGGCCAGCCAGCCCGAACTTGACGCCCAGGTCGCGGGAGAAATCGTTATTGGCAATAACAATCCGCGACTCGACCAGCACCTGGCGTACCGGGACATCCAGCAATGCTACCAGCTTACGGACGTCTTCCAGTTTTTCTGCAGTATCCTGCACCAGCAGGGTATTGGTACGGTTGTCGATCGTGGCCTTGCCGCGCTCTGACAGCAGTGAACTGTCACCGCTTTTCAGTAACTCGGCGAGTTCAGCGGCCTTGGCATAGTTGATCTGGATAAAATCCGAATACAATGGCGCCAGTTCCTCGATTTGTTTAATTGATTCGAGTTCAAGTTTCTCGCGGGCAGCGATTTCCTCGCTGGGCGCAACCAGCATCACGTTGCCATTGTCACGTTTAGCCAGACCCTTGGTTTTAAGGACAATATCCAGGGCCTGGTCCCAGGGTACATTCTGCATACGCAGGGTAAGGTTTCCGGATACGGTGTCACTCACCACGATATTGATACCGGTAAAGTCGGCCAGCAACTGCAGTACCGAGCGAACTTCGATATCCTGGAAATTCAGCGACAGGCGTTCACCGGTATAGCCGAATTCCTCTTTCTTTCGCTGCTCCTGTTCTTCCTTGGTGGTTTCGCGAATTTCAACGGTGAACTGGTTATCGGACTGGTAAGCCAGATGCTCGTATTCACCTATGGAACTGATTTCAACGCGCACACCATCGGCATCGGATTCAGCATCGATGATTTTCACCGGTGTGGCAAAGTCGGTAACGTCGAGGCGACGCTGCAGTTGCTCCGGCAGGCTGGCGCCCTTCAGCTCGAGAACGACCTTACCTGCCTGCTGGCTCATGTCTACCGGCATGGCAGGATTGGACAGGGTCAGAACAATACGACCTTCGCCCTGGTCCCCGCGCCGGAAATCGACATCGGTGACTGAAGCAGCTGCAGAAGAAGCTGGTGTTGCAACTGAAGCAGGTGCCGAGGGAGCAGATGAGGTGGAGGCAGTATTAACTGCGCCTGCGCCACCCAGAATCACAATAATCTGGTCACCTTCAGCACGGGTTTCGTAGGGCACCATCTCAAAAAGATTTAGCACTACCCGGGTACGTCCCTTTACTTCGACAGCGGTAATGCTCTTGGCCGGTCCTATGCCGATGGCCTGTGAACGTTTGGCCAGATCGCTTTTGGTTGCAGGAAGATCAAACGCGATTCGCGCCGGGTTGTCTATAGTAAAGCTTGCCGGGTTCGATGCGGGCTGAGTGAGCTTGAAGGTGATCTGCACCTGATTACCGGGCAGGCCCGCAAAGTTAATTTCCTGCAGTGCATTAAGTGGCTGTGGTTCAGCAGCGTGAGCGCTGTTCCAGCCGCTCAGCAGCAGAAAAGTTACAAGCAGCAGGATTCCGTTTCCAGCCAGGCGTTGCAGGAAATGCATCGCGTGTGGAGCAGAGTTCCGGTTCGTCAGTATCGTGTTCATCGTTTTTATCTCCAAATTACTCACTGAGTGCCAGTGCAGCCTGGCGTTCCATCCATCCCCCGAGGCCATCTGGCACGATCTCGGTCAGTTCAACTTCCGATTCGGTAATCTGAATGATCTTGCCATAATTCTGGCCCATATAATTGCCGGGTTTGACGCGGTGAATGGTGCTGTCACTCATGCGCACCAGAGCCCATGCATTCCCGTCGCGTTCGAGCGTGCCTACCATGCGCAGGCTATCCAGCGGCTCGGATTCCAGTGGTTCACGACTGCGGTTGAAATCAGGTGTGATGCCATCGCCGTTGCCCTTGGCAACCTGTGATTTAGGCGCAGAGTAGACAGGAGCTGTAAACGGGTCACGTTCACCGCCTGCTGAATAGAGATGCGTCTCGTACGGTGCAAACTCCGGCAGCGGCTCAATTTTGGCATGCTGACGGGACTTTACGTCTTCTACGTAACTGCGCAGGTCTTCCTTGTTATTGCCGCTGCAAGCTGTCAGACCACCAGCTACAAGACAGAATGATACGGCCAGCACAACTTTCTGCAGGCGAATCATTGGACACCTCCTTCTTCTTCTTCATCCATGTACCGGTAGGTTTTGGCAAGAATATCCATTGTGAGCAAACCATCGTCGCCAGGTGTCATGTTGACATTGTGAACAGTGACAATACGCGGCAATGCTGCAACGCCGCTGATAAAATTCCCGAATTCGTGGTAATCGCCCTTAACGCTGATACTAATGGGTAATTCAGCATAGAATTCTTTGGGCACCTCGTTCTGCGGCTTAAACAGTTTGAATTCAAGGCCGGCAGCCAGACCTGTCTGGGAAATATCAACCAGCAGCTCGGCAACCTCGGTCTTGTTGGGCAACTGGCGAAGCATGGCACCGAAGGATGCTTTCATTTCTTCGAGCTGCTGCTCATAGGCCGCCAGGTTGGCCGCTTTTCTGGCCTTGTTCTCGAAGGTCTGGCGCAGTTCCGTTTCCTTTTGCTCGGCTTTTTCCAGGCGGATGCCCTGGTCCTTGATATCAAACCAGTAACCCAGTCCCAGCACAGTCACAAATACAACGCCAATAAGCGCTACGCGGGCCGGCAGTGGCCAGTTGGCGATATTGCTGAGATCGAGATCGTTCAGTTCAGAGAGATTCATCAGCTGTTCTCCTCCTCTGTTTTCAGGGATGGAGTCGCCTGTCCGGCACGCAATACGAATTCGGCCGAGCGCTTGTTTTCCTTGTCCTGGGTTTGTATCACCTCGAGTTTTGGCTGGGCCATCCATTCCGAGCCATCAATGTTGCGCATGTAAGCAGATACACGTGCATTCGATTGTGCAATACCGCTCAGGGTGAGAGCACTGCCCTGCTGGGAGATCTTGTTGAGATACAGGCCATCAGGCAGGGTATAGACCAGCTGGTCCATTAGATGGACGCTTTGCGGTCGGCTGTGCTGCAACTGCTGGATAATATCCATGCGCGCCAGCAGCGCGGTTTTGGTTTTTTCCAGCTCCTTGATCTTGGCGATTTTCTTGTCCAGTGCCGCAATCTCGGTATCCAGGAATTTATTGCGCTGGTTCTGGCCTTCGATCTGCCCTTCCATTTGCATGTGGGCCAGCAGCACCAGCAGGGCGCCGAGGATTGCAACGCCGCCGCTTACAACAGCGAACTGCTGCTGTTGCTGTTTGCGCCGTTCGTCGCGCCAGGGTAACAGGTTAATGTGTGCCATTAGTCGAAACTCCTCAGTGCCAGTCCGCAGGCTATCAGCAGTGCCGGCGCATCATTGCTCAGGGACTGAGGTTTGACCTGTGAAGCCAGAGACATGGAAGCGAACGGATTGGCGATGAGCGTTTCAATGCTCAGGCGTTCCTGGATCAACTCGGAAATGCCCGGGACTGACGCACTGCCACCGGCCAGAATGACCTGATCGACGCTGTTATACTGACTGGAGCCGAAGAAAAACTGCAGCGAGCGGCTGACCTGCTGGCACATTGCTTCCTTGAAGGGTTCCAGAACTTCCGGCTCGTAGTTCTCCGGCAGCCCGCCCTGACGCTTGGCCATCCCGGCTTCTTCATAGGACAGACCGTAGCGGCGCATTATTTCTTCGGTGAGCTGTTTGCCGCCGAACACCTGGTCACGGGTATAAATGAGCTTGGTGTCGTGCAGGACGTTGAGGGTTGTCATGGTTGCGCCAACATCGATCACGGCGACAGTTTTTTCCATGCCCTGGTCCGGCACCTGATCCAGTAGCAGCTGAAAGGCATTTTCGGTTGCGTAGGCTTCGACATCGACAACCTTGGTATCCAGGCCACCGCTTTCGACCGCTGCGGTGCGCATGTCGACAGTTTCTGTACGGCAGGCGGCCAGCAGGACGTTGACGGTATCGGGATTATTGTCTGTCGGGCCCAGGACTTCGAAATCCAGGCTGACTTCTTCGAGCGGGTAAGGTACATACTGATCGGCTTCAAGCTCGATCTGGCTATGCATTTCGTCATCGGACAGGCTGCTCGGCATGGGAACAACCTTGGTAATGACGGAAGAGCCCGCTACCGCGACTGCTGCCCCCTTGATGCGGGCACCAGATCGCTTGACCGCCCGGCGCACGGCTTCGCCAACTGCCTCAACGTCAGTGATGTTCTTTTCGACCACAGAGTTGGGTGGTAACGGCTCTACCGCGTAACTCTCTACGCGATAGCGGTTCCCATGGCGGCTGAGTTCGAGTAGCTTGACGGCTGAGGAGCTGATATCCAGCCCTACAACCGGCGGTGTATTCCGTGTAAACAGTTGCGCGATTTGCACCGTAATTTCCCTTTAATTCATTGCAATTGCAATGTTTTGATACTGTTATGGATTAGAGAGCAACGACAAATTGTTGTCAACAAACAGCTCTTTATCCTCTTGGGTTCGATTCGATGTATCGGACGCTTTATACTGAAGTTTAGGAATCCTGCTATTTTTAATTTGAATCCGGTCACATCCTGCCAAATTTATGACTCTTTCTCTTAAGATACTGCGATTTATCCTCGCTTCCGGTTTCGCGGCATTGACCGCTGGTCTGGTCATTGCTGTGGCTGCCTATATGTATATAACGCCCCAATTGCCACCCATAGAGCGGCTGAAAGAAGTACAACTTCAGGTTCCATTGCGGGTGTATAGCGCAGAGGGTGAACTGATCGCCGAATTTGGTGAGCAGCGCAGGGAGCCGGTTCGCTACGCCGAGCTGCCCCAGGCCGTTATCGACGCCATTCTGGCGACCGAGGATGACCGTTTCTTCGAGCACCCCGGGGTCGATTATCACGGGCTGGTGCGCGCTGCAGTGAAGCTGGTCAGTACCGGCCAGAAACGCCAGGGTGGTAGTACCATTACCATGCAGGTGGCCCGCAATTTTTTCCTCAGCAGCGAAAAAACCTACCTGCGTAAAGTAAAAGAGATACTTCTTGCTCTGAAGATTGAACGCTACCTCAGTAAGCAGGAAATCCTCGAGCTGTATTTGAACAAAATCTATTTCGGGCACCGGGCTTACGGTATAGCGGCTGCGGCGCAAGTCTATTACGGTGTTTCTATCGATCAGCTCAGCGTGGCGCAGGTAGCCATGATCGCTGGTTTGCCCAAGGCCCCTTCGGCCAATAATCCCATCAGCAACCCGCAACGCGCACTGCAGCGCCGCGACTACGTGCTGGGCCGGATGTATTCACTGGGTACGATTGACCCGGATCAGTACCGTGCTGCACTTAACGAGGTGGACAGTGCCAGTCTGCATAGCGCCACTATCGGCGTGAAGGCCCCGTATGTGGCGGAGATGGTGCGCAGCCACATGCTCAAGGAGTTTGGCAGCGAGGCATACACTGCCGGCTACCAGGTGATGACTACCCTGAGCAGTGAACGCCAGCGTGCGGCCAATTCGGCGCTGATGTCCGCTTTGCTGGATTATGACCGCAGGCACGGCTATCGAGGTATCCTGCGGCACGTTGATCTGGACCCTGACAGTACGGAGGATGAAATTACAGCGCTGCTGGAAAGTGTCAATCCGGTAGGAGAACTGCTCACGGCACTGGTTATCGAGGTCGGGGAAAAGTCAGCGAGGGTTTATATAGCGGGACAGGGGTATGCTGACCTGGACTGGGACGGCTTGTCATGGGCGCGCCGCTACGAGTCAGTTAATCGCCTCGGCCCCGAACTTGAATCAGCGGGTCAGCTGCTGGCCGCCGGTGATTTGATCCATGTCCAGTCCCTGCCAGAAGGTCGCTGGCGCCTGGCCCAGGTACCCCAGGTGTCGGGTGCTCTGGTGTCCCTGCAACCCCGGGATGGTGCCGTGCAGGCGTTGGTGGGCGGGTTCGATTTTTACAAGAGTAAGTTCAATCGGGCTATTCAGGCGCAGCGCCAGCCAGGATCCAGTTTTAAACCGTTTGTGTATTCGGCAGCCCTTAACAAAGGCTACACAGTAGCCAGCCTGTTTAACGATGCGCCTGTGGTTTTCGACGACCCCTCGCTGGAAACCACCTGGCGGCCTGAAAACTACAGCGGAAAATTCTACGGGCCGACACGTATGCGTGAAGCGTTGACGCGTTCCCGCAATCTGGTGTCGATCCGGCTGGTGCGGGCGATCGGGCCGCGCTACGCAGCCCGCTATGCGCGGCGCTTTGGTTTCAGGGATGAGCAGATGCCCAAAGATCTGTCGCTGGCTCTGGGGAGCGGTACGGCAACCCCTATGGAAATGGCGCGTGCTTTTAGTGTCTGGGCGAATGGTGGCTTTTATACCGAGCCCTACTTCATCCGGGAAATACGTGATGCCCGGGATCAGCTGATTTACAAGGCCAATCCTGCTGTCGCCTGTCCGGATTGTGACGATGAAAAGCCGGCAGTGGTGCAGGAAGCCGAAGCCGAAGCCGAAGCCGAAGCAGAGCAAACCATCAGCGCAGTCCCGGGCGTAATTAACGATCAGGTGACGCAGGCCGAAACAGCACCGGTTTACGCAGAGCGGGTTGTGGATGCCTCCAATGTGTATCTGATAACGTCGATGCTGCAGGACGTGGTCAAGCGTGGCACCGGGCGCCGCGCCATGGCCCTGGGACGTAATGACCTTTCAGGCAAAACCGGTACCACCAATGATCAGCGTGATGCCTGGTTCTGTGGTTTTAACACGGAACTTGTTACCACCGTGTGGGTTGGTTTCGACCAGGTGCAACCGTTGGGTAACGGTGAGACCGGCAGCCGCGCTGCACTGCCAATGTGGGTCGATTATATGGGCAAGGCGCTGCAGGGTGTTCCCGAACAGGTCCTGCCACAGCCGCCAGGCCTGGTTACAGTGCGTATTGATGCGAAGACCGGTTTGCGGTTGCCCTCCGGACAGACTGGCGGAATATTTGAACTGTTCCGCCCGGAGTTTGTGCCGGAGCGCTACAGTGACCGCAACGAGGGTCCGGGAAGCGAGACCAATACGGGCAGTGCTGCAGAACCATTGTTCTAGCCTGCGTTTCAGACGCCCGTTCCGCCAATATCGCGATTAAGGAGTGTGCTGGGTCATGGGGAAGAGCTCGGGGCGTGATCAGCAAATGCGGACACGCATTGCCCAGGAGGCTGCGCGCCTGATGACCGAAGAAGGCGTGCAGGATTATTATGCTGCGAAACGTAAAGCGGCGCAGCATCTCGGTGCGCCGGATACCCGCAACATGCCGAGGAACAATGAGGTCGAGGCTGCGCTGGAAGAGTATCAACGTCTATTCCGGGGTGAGCAGCAGTCCAGCCATCTGAAAACATTGCGTGAAGGCGCTGTGCAGGCCATACATTTTCTCGCCGATTTCAATCCACGACTGGTCGGTTCTGTGCTGACTGGCACAGCAGGACAGTATGCGGATATCAATCTGCACCTGTTTGCAGATACGCCCGAGGAGGTCAGCCTTTTCCTGATGGAGGCACACATCCCGTTCCAGGCTTCCCATAAGCGTATGCGCATAAGCCGCGAAGAGTGGCAGGATTTTCCTTCCTACGGGTTTCTGGCCGGGGATCATCCGGTTGATCTGGTGGTATTTCCGCGCGAAGGACGTCGGGAGGCTCCGCGCAGTCCGGTAGACGGCAAACCCATGCATCGGGCCAGTCTGGAAGAAGTCGAAAAGTTGCTTAACGAATCTTCGACCTGATACGCCCTGCTTACAGGTGCGGTGCAGGTTTGTAGTGTTTGGGAAAGTCGCAGCGCGCTACGCCGGAATCTACAGCGGCCTGCGCAACGGCCGGCGGTACGAAATCCATCAATCTCGGGTCGAACGGTTTGGGGATGATGTAGTCGGGCCCGAATTCCAGGTTCTGCTTGCGATAGGTTGCGAGAATTTCCGGTAATACGGGTTCATGCGTCAGGGCACGCAGGCCGTTTACAGCAGCGATTTGCATCTCGCTGTTAATGGTGCGCGCGCGTACGTCCAGTGCGCCACGGAATATAAACGGGAAGCCCAGTACATTATTTACCTGGTTAGGGTAGTCACTGCGGCCGGTGGCCATGATGATATCGTCACGTACCTTGTGTGCCAGTACCGGGTTGATTTCCGGATCGGGATTGGACAGCGCGAATATGATCGGGCGTTCAGCCATGCTGGCGAGCATGGCTTCGCTAACCAGGTCCGGTCCGGAGACGCCGATGAAGACATCCGCGTCCTGCATGGCATCCGCCAGCGTGATGCGATCAGTTGCGACTGCGAATTCCTGTTTGTAACGATTCAGGTCGGTGCGCTCGCTGCGAATTACGCCCTTGCGGTCAACCATGAAAATATTGCTCCGGGTCGCTCCCAGTTTAAGCAACAGCTGCATGGAGGCAATGCCCGCAGCGCCCGCACCGAGGCAGACAATACGGGCTTCGGAGAGAGGCTGGTTCCTGATTTCGAGCGCATTCAGCAGGCCTGCGCAAATGATGATCGCTGTGCCGTGCTGGTCATCGTGAAATACAGGGATGTCCAGCCGTTCGATGAGTGCCTTCTCAATTTCGAAACAGCGTGGCGCTGCAATATCTTCCAGGTTGATGCCACCGAATCCGCTCGCAATCCGTGCAACGGTGTCGATAAAATCATCCGTACGTTCCGCGTCGACTTCAATATCAAACACGTCGATGTCAGCAAAACGTTTGAACAGAACTCCTTTGCCTTCCATCACCGGCTTACCGGCCAGCGCGCCGACATTTCCCAGGCCAAGTACGGCAGTGCCATCCGTAATCACGGCGACCAGGTTACCCTTGCCGGTAAAGCGATAAGCCGCGTCGGCATCATTTGCGATTTCACGTACCGGTGCGGCAACGCCCGGGGTATAGGCGAGTGACAGTTCTTGCTGCGTAGTACAGGGTTTGGTGACATGGGTAGCGATTTTCCCGGGTGTAGGGAATTCGTGGTAGTTGAGGGCTTCTTTTTTCAGATTTTTGAACATGTGATTTCCATTGCAGGCCGCAGCCAGGCATTTGTTTGTTATTGGACGACCTTAAGGGGCTGTCCAGGCTTGGGTTCACCCGTGGGATAGAGGTCATTCAACAGGCGTAGTTCAGATTCCGCATAGCGGGGTATGGGCGATATTTTTGCCAGCAGACTGAAGTTGATTTCCGACCGCGTCCTGGTGATGCTTAGCCGCAGACCGGTGGCGAGTTTTTTTTCTTTTGCGGAGAGGTGGTGATAGCTGCGTGCCACGTCCCGGAATTGGCCATCAAACAGTTTCTGATTGCTGACACTGCGACTGACGCCGGTAAACAGATAGGCCCGATTGTCATCAAACAGGACGATTATGCGTGCACCGCGCTTGCCAAAGCTGGTGGTTACCGGGGCAGTGACAGTATAGGCCTTGAATCCCTGTACCTTCATAGGTTCAAGTTTGCGCAGGTCACGCAGGCCCTTTTGCTTCAGGTATTCACTCGCCGTGATTTTTCCGGGCAGCGGGTCGACCTCGACCTGCATGAAAGCGGTTTCATCCGGTGCTACGGCGAGCAACCGGTCAGGGCGATTCTCTACTGTCCAGCCCGGGGCAAAACTCAGACCAAAGTTCAGTGGCTTATGGTAAAAGTGGTTTGCTTTGACAATGCCATCGTTTTCGCTGGGTCCAAACGCGATACCGTCGATGTGTTCGAGAAACTCCTTGCGACCAACACGTGGGCTGGTGGTATTTTTCAGCTGATTGGCCTCTGCAACCACCTCTTGCAAACGCTTGTCGTTGTCGGGATGAGTGGCGAAAACGCCGTGGTAGGCACGCGCTTTGCGTCCCTCCTCGCGGGCACGCTGTTGTTCAAACAGCTCCTGGTTTTTAAGCACCCCGATGACTTCCAGCATGGCCTGCGGGTCATACCCGCTGCGGGCGAGGTACTGGGCGCCGAGGCGGTCCGATTCCAGTTCCTGTTTGCGCCCATAGCCGCTCAGCATCGCTTCGCCGAACACATTGAAGAGATCCTGGCTTCCAGGCACGCCGGTAGCTGCTCCAAAAATGCTTCCAGCGATACCGGTGGCGGTAGAGGCGCTCTGCTGACGCACCGAATGGCGTGCAGTCACATGGCCTACCTCGTGCCCGAGTACGGCTGCGAGTTCTGCTTCCGAGCCAAGGTAGGCAAGGATACCGCGTGTTATATAGACGTAGCCGCCCGGTAAAGCGAAGGCGTTCACCATTGGAGAGTCGATAACGGTAAAACGGTAGTTAAGTTCCGGGCGGTGGCTGACCTGCGCTACCCGTTGCCCAACCCGGTTGACGTACGCCGCAAGCTCCGGGTCAGGGTATACCGACATTTCCTGCAGCATTTGATCGTGGTATTTCGCGCCGAGACTTATTTCCTCGCTTTCCGACATGAGGACAAAATCCTGTTCCCCGGTGACAGGATTGGTTGCACAGCCCTGCATCAGGGCAAGGGCAAGTATGCTGTTCAGCAGTATAGTGAGTCGCACAGCGCGCATATCGAATTCCGAACGTAGCCTCTTGTACCAATTTTACAGAATGTGGCTCAATCGAGAAATTGCAACATCGTCGGGTGATGAACAGTCGTGCGTAATTCGCCTTTGGTATTGAACACCCAGCCGCGCACCTCGATAGTCCTTCCTACCCAGTTGCGATCAGGCGGTTTACTGAACCAGCGTATGTCCGCGTCGGGAATGCGTAATGCAAAGCGTCCTTCCAGGTTCACCCAGAGTGCACCACCGCCATGATTGACGCGTACCACACGCCCCTGTACAAGTTGAAAGCCGCTGGTGCGCAGACTCAGCTGGGCGGAATGCCTGACGGTGTAGTCAGGTTGATGCCATACGCCGGAATCCGCCGCGCGCGCCGTCTTTTCGGCTTGCTGATAACAGTCGATAAAACGCGTGTTGGGTGGTATGGCGACCATCCAGCCCAGGCCTTCGCGCAGCAGCTCGGCAGCCAGGTTCCGGTCATCAGGTAGCCACAGGGTGGCCAGCTTGCGTCCGTACCTGTCTGTTTTTTGTTCACCGTAGAGCAGGCGGGCCTGGTTTCCCTGCTGGAACAGTAGCTGGCGCAACCGGTCCCGCGCCCTGATCGCCAGTGGCTGGGCAGGTTTTTCCTTGCGGGCGACTTCCGGTGTATTTATACCTATCAGGCGAATTTTTCTGTTGTCGTTCAGTACCAGCGTATCACCATCACTGACGTAACGGACTTTGACCTGTTCGGTTTGTTGGGGAGGGTCACAGTTGTCCGCCCAGGCCGGTGTCAGCCAGACGGAGAGCACAAAAAAGGCGCCAACCCAGGGCGCCTTCTTCAGCCAGCTGTACATGGCGGGCTTCAGGAGCTTTTCATGCCGTACTTGCGCCGGAATCGGTCCACGCGGCCACCGCTATCGAGCATCTTTTGTTTGCCGGTGTAAAAGGGGTGGCACTGGGCGCAAACTTCAATAGTCAGGTCTTTGCCTGCCGTTGAACGCGTTTGGAAGCTGTTGCCACAGCTGCAGCTTACAGTGACGTCGTCGTATGCAGGATGGATATCCGCTTTCATGGTTCTGCCTCAAAAAACACCGGGCGGCGCGATGACCAAATCATGCGACTGCCGAAAGGCCGCGAATAATACGGGAATCCGGGAGACTGGACAAGCCCTGTGTATCCTGTCAGCTCCGGGTGTTCGGCTTGAATGCCAGCACACGGGCCTTGGCTGGCGGTTCGAAGTTGCCATCGCGAACGTTTTCCAGAACTTCGCGCAGACCACCGGGCCCGACCAGGGAATCCCACATCATTTCGCTGATTTTAATGCAGGCGGCCATCGGATTGCTGGCCTGCATGCGGACCTGGTCAATTTTCCACTGCAGGCAACGCATGCGGTGTTGTTTATGGGCCGGCATACGCTCAATCATCTGCTCGATGACTTCGGCACGTTTTGCCTCGAACGCATCGGGGTCGGACTTTGCAAGTTCCGAGAACTGGTCGAAATCGACCAGCGATTTCTGAGTTTTGGCCTGTTCTGTTTGTAATTGTGGCATGGTGACCTCCGTCAGCTTGTGCAGTGAACCTGCAGTTTTTTGTTATCTGGATTACGAGAATATCATAAGCGCCGGCAGGAGCCCTAGCTCATCCCGGGAAAGTTTTAACTATTTGTTAAAACAGACAAAAATATACAATGCAGCCTTGAATAAACGGTAGGAACTGTATGGGTATGGATGTTTTCTTACAAATAAAATCCCGGATGGCTTGGCGGCGTCAAATTCTGGTACCCGGATTTTCAATGACCTGGCGACACTAACTGCAGGGCCGACGAAAATATGGCGCGGTGCGTGGAGCGGGGTCCAGCTCTAGTTGGCTGAGACGGTACGGTTTCTGGCCCAGTCGCGCAGCTCGGTGAGTCGTTCAGCCATGACTACTGACAGCGGCCTGGTCTGCGCGAGTTCGGTCAGCAGGTGCTCGTTGTCCAGCGCGGCGTTCTGCTCTTTCGCAAGGTACAAGGCTGCAACCACCGCCTGCTCGATCTCTGCGCCTGAGAATCCTTCGCTCTGTCTGGCCAGCTGAACCAGGTTGAACGCGTGCGCCTGCTGGCCACGCTTGCGCAGGTGAATGTCGAATATCTGTACCCGGGTTGCCTCGTCCGGCAGGTCGACGAAGAAAATTTCGTCCATGCGGCCCTTGCGGATCAGTTCAGGTGGCAGACTATCGATGCGATTGGCGGTGGCGACCAGAAATACCGGCTTGTCACGTTCCGCCAGCCAGGTCAGCAGACTACCCAGCACCCGCCTGGAAGTGCCACTGTCGTAATCGCCGCTGGCGATGGCTTTCTCGATTTCATCGACCCACAGTACGCAGGGCGCCATGGCCTCTGCAGTGCGTAGTGAGCTGCGCAGGTTGCGCTCGGTTTCGCCAAAGAATTTGTTATACAGCGTGCCGAAATCCAGACGCAGCAACGGCAGCTGCCAGAGCCCGGCCACTGCCTTGGCAGCCAGACTTTTACCACCACCCTGAACACCGACCAGCAGGATACCTTTGGGGGCGTCCAGTGCGGGGTCGGGTTCGAGGAATGCTCGTTTGCGTTGTTCCAGCCAGCGCTTCAGCATATTGAGACCGCCTACCTCGCCGAACTGTGCGGTATCCAGCTCAAACGACAGCGCACCCCCCTGGTTCAGCAATTCATATTTGGCCCGCAGAACATCGGGAAGATCCGACTCTGTAATAGCGCCGTCGTCATGGATGGCGTTACGAATCAGGCGCCGGGCATCAGGCTCAGGAAGACCGCCGAGTTGTTTCAGCAGATGATCCAGTGTGAGGTTGTCGGTTTTGACCTTCTTGCCGGGATGGCCGGCCGCCCAGTTTTTTGCTTCTTCCCGGATCCACTGCTCGAGCGCTGTGCGATCCGGCAGGGCCAGTTCAAAGCGTGCACTCAGTGACTTGAGCTCTTCCGGGAGGTCGCAGGCATGACTTATAAACACCAGGGTATGCGCTGCACCACCGTAGCCCATGGCGATTTCCCTGATCATGCGAACGTGGGCGGGATCATCCAGGTAAGGATGGAAATCCAGCAATAGGTAAAGCCCGGCAGTACCGGTGGCCTTGATCTGGGCGAGGGCCTGGTCCGGTTCTTTGGCATGTGCCTGCGGTTGCAGGTCCAGGTCGATACGTTGCAGGCCGGTGGTAACCGACCAGCGCATGACCGGTTGTCCGATGCGCATCGCCAGACGTTTGAAGACCTCCAGTGCGCGACGTTCGTCACTGGTTTCGACCAGAATAAGCGCTACGCGGGAGCGCAGCAGGACCTCAAGATCATTCACGCTGGTTTCCATGCGGGGCATGGTAACAAAACTATACGTGTATTCGGGAATTCTGGACGGTGCTGTTTTTCACTATGTAGTCAGTCATTGTTACTGTGTGCGCTGATTCCGAGGAGTTTGCCGTCCAGGTCTACCTCGGTCCTGATTTCCATCGGTTGGCAGCATACCGAGCAGTCCTCGATATACTGTTGACCGCCCATGGAACAGTCAACGCTGATTTCAAACTGTTCGCCGCAATAAGGGCAATCAATCCGTGGTGCTTCCAGCATGCTGTGCCTCCTCCGGTAAGAAACGCTCCAGCAGATCATTCAAAAACCGCCAGCCCTTGTCGGTATGCCCAACACGGCTTCCATCCAGCACCAGCAGGCCATCGTTGGCAGCCGTTTGCAGTGCTGGCAGTACCCGGCTGCGTTGCAGACCACACCTGGCTTCGAACTCACCCAGCTCGAAGCCCTGATTAAGACGCAGTTGATTCAGGGCAAACTCAAACACTGCTTCAGCTTCTGTCAGATCGCGCTGACCGTCGATACATTGCTCGTTCCCGGCACTTGCCAGGTAGGCCTGTGGATGACGTTGTTTCCAGCGTCGCGTGATCACGCCATGACCGCCATCGGTAATCTTGCCGTGGGCGCCAGCGCCGATACCTATATAGTCACCGAAACGCCAGTAATTCAGGTTGTGGCGGCAGCGCCGACCGGCCTGTGCAAAGGCGGACACTTCGTACTGAGTATAGCCGTGCATAGCGAGCTGTGAATGCCCCTGGTTCTGCATGTCCCATAGCCTGTCGCTGTCGGGCAGTACCGGCGGCTGCGCATAGAACCGGGTATTGGGTTCCAGGGTGAGCTGGTACCAGGACAGATGGGTGGGTTGCAGATCGATGGCCGCCAGTAAATCGTCGCAGGCGCTGGCCACGGTTTGCCCGGGCAGGCCAAACATCAGGTCCAGGTTAAAATCATCGAAGCCTGCGCGGCGCGCCGCCGCGGCTGCGTGGATGGCTTGTTCCGCACTGTGTATGCGTTCCAGCGCCTTCAGGTGTGAGTCGTTCAGGCTTTGAATACCTATCGACAGGCGGTTGATCCCGGCCTCGCGGTAACCGGCAAACTTTTCCTGTTCCACAGTGCCGGGATTTGCTTCCAGGGTAATTTCAGCATCGGGGCTGAGGGGCAGCCGCGCCCGGACACCGCTCAACAGCTGGTCTATGGCCCGTGGCGAAAACACGCTGGGCGTGCCACCACCCATAAACACCGTTTGTACGGTGCGTCCCCAGACTCCCGGAAGTTCCTGTTCGAGGTCCTTGAGCAGGGCTTCTACGTAGAGGCTTTCCGGCACCTCTCCCCGGATAGCGTGCGAGTTGAAGTCGCAGTAGGGGCATTTGTGTACACACCAGGGAAAATGTATGTAAAGAGAAAGGGGCGGTGGAGCCGTAAACTGAAACACGGGTTTGCTCAGGCCAGTCGCTGGGTTTACCGGTTTTCCCGCAGCATGGAGACCAACTGGCGCAGCGCCTGACCGCGGTGACTCAGGCTGTTTTTAAGCTCGGGCGTCAACTCGGCGGAGGAACACTTTTGTTCCGCGACATAGAATACGGGGTCATACCCGAAACCGTTGTTCCCCTGTGGTGCGCGCAGGATGCTGCCCTCCCAGGTGCCCTGGAAAATCCTGGGTGTAGGGTCACCGGGGTGACGCATGTAGACCATCAGGCACTGAAAACGTGCGGTGCGATTTTCATCGCCGACATCTTTCAGCGCCTCCAGCAGTTTTTCCAGGTTCTGTTGGTCGCTTGCCCCTGCACCTGCATAACGTGCCGAGTAAATGCCCGGCGCACCGTCCAGCGCATCTACCTCCAGCCCCGAGTCATCTGCGATTGCCGGCAGTCCGGTATGCTGGGCGGCATTGCGTGCCTTGAGCAGCGCGTTTTCGACAAAGCTCAGCCCGGTCTCTTCGATTTCTTCGACCTGGAATTCAGATTGTGGGATGACTTCCAGCTCACTACCCGCCAACAGCTGATTAAATTCCCGGACCTTTCCTGCATTGTTGCTGGCCAGTACGATGCGCTGGGTCATTGGATAATTAGCCTGCCAGAGTGCTGGTCTGTAGTTCACAGAGTTCGCCAATGCCTTTTTTGGCCAGCGCCAGCATCTGGTTCATTTCGTCCTGGCTGAACGGGTGGCCCTCCGCTGTTCCCTGGACTTCGATGAACTGACCGCTGTCTGTCATGACCACGTTCATGTCGGTTTCCGCATTGGAGTCTTCCGGGTAGTCGAGATCGAGAATCGGTGTGCCCTTGTAGATGCCCACGGAAACAGATGCGACCGCACCGGTCAGTGGGTTTTTTTTCAGGGTGCCGTCCTCTACCAGTTTTTGCACAGCGCCTGCAAGCGCAACAAAACCGCCGGTAATACTGGCGGTACGTGTGCCGCCATCAGCCTGAATAACATCGCAGTCTATGGTGATGGTACGTTCCCCCAGCGCTTTCATATTGACCACAGAGCGCAGTGAACGGCCGATCAGGCGTTGTATTTCCATGGTGCGTCCGCCCTGTTTGCCGCGCGCTGCTTCGCGCCCCATGCGCTCGGTGGTGGAGCGCGGCAGCATGCCGTACTCGGCCGTGACCCAGCCCTGGCCTTTGCCACGCAGAAAGCCCGGCACACGTTCGTCGACGCTGGCGTTGCACAGAACCCGGGTATGCCCGAACTCGACCAGTACCGAGCCTTCGGCATGCATAGTGTAGTTTAGAGTCAGGGTGACCTGACGCATCTGGTCCGGGGCACGGTTACTGGGACGCATGGAATTTCCTCAGTGAGCTGCAAAGTGGCGGGCATTATAGCGGAGCGTTTCACTGGCGCCAGCGGGGCTGGTTTTGTTTTGCCGGTCTGATGCGTGGGTTGACGGGTATGGGGATACAGTTGCAGATTCAGGGTGACAGCGTTTTTGGGGCGTCGGTGCTCACTTTTTCATCTCAGAGGCGTAATCGAGCATGGCGCGATGAATGTCGTCAATGGCCTGCTGGAGATCATCCTGGTGTTCGGCCGCGCGCGGTGTCTCGGTAGAGGGTGCCGGTGCGGAAACGGTTTCGACTGCCTGTGGTGTCCCTGCAGTAAGCCAGCGCAGGCACACCACACTGATGTTGTCGCTGTGCGGGTAGCTGGCCAGGTCGGCTTCATCGGTCAGCAGGTTGATATCACGTTCCAGGTCACCGTAAGTAGACAATTCGATCAGCCGCCGCTCGGGCAGCGCGGACCACAAGCCGTCCGAGCACAGCAACAGGACGTCGTCGGTTTCGAGCCGGGCCTGGTCAAGGCTGATTTTGGGCAGCTTCAGTCGGCCCCCCAGACAGCGGCTGACACTGTTTCTGAGTGGATGGGTGCGAAGATCATCTTCGACAATGGCGCCGCTTTGCAGCAGTTCCTCGACGGGCGTATGGTCGCGCGTGCGTGCCACCAGCGTACCGCTGCGCAGCAGGTAGAGACGGCTGTCGCCGACGTGTGCCCACCAGGCCTGTTCACCCTCTATCAGGCACACCACACAGGTGGTGCGCGGATTGACCGGCGGATTTTCGGCGTTACCGGCTTCGACGACATCCATATGCGCCGAGTGCAGCGCATTTTTCAGAAAATCCTGTGGGTCATTTATGGCGCCACGCTGGGCCAGGAAACTGCGGCTGAGGCTGTCGATCGCTGTCTGTGCCGCCAGATCGCCGCGAGCATGACCACCCATGCCATCTGCAACCACCAGCAGTACACGCCCGAACCGTTCCAGTATCAGGCAGCGGTCCTGGTTGTTGCTGCGGTTTCCCAGCCGGTTAGTGAGCGCGGTAATTACATTCATGGCAAGGCCTTGCCCCATAACGCATTCGCCAGCCTGTCAAAGGCAGAACACTGCTGTTCCGGCTCGGGAACCGTTTCGGCAGTCAGGGCATCGCGGAACTCGGCAACACTTTGTGGTCGCAACAGCGGATCGACTTCCATCGCCCAGTCGATGGCGCGTAGCAGGTTATCAGCATAGCGCCCGCGAAAAGCGAATTGTGCCGGTTTGAGGATCTCGCGCTCATGGCGCTTGAGGGCATCGACCGGGGGTGCGCCCTCAATACAGGCGCGCATGGTGGCGCCAATTGCATAGAGATCGGTCCACGGGCCCACATAACCACGGTTGTCGTATTGTTCAATAGGGGAAAATCCAGGGCTGATAACCTGCCCGGGTTGTTCCTGGCGGCTTTGCGGAAAACCGTGTACAGCGCCGAAATCCAGCAGCAACGGTTGGCCACCGCGCTGGATATGGATGTTGCCGGGTTTGATATCCAGGTGTAGCAGGTCATTGGTGTGAATCAGCTCCAGGCCGTCCAGCAGTGGCGGGAAGACGGTGCGCAGGAAGGTCTCGCTGAGACCACCGCGCCGGGCTTTCAGATAGCTCTGGAGGTTTTCGCCTTCCTGGTACTCCATGACCATGTACACGGTGCCGTTGGCCTGGAAGAAATTAATCACATCGACGATGTTGGTGTGTTTTAACGTAGCCAGGGTGCTGGCTTCCTGGAAAAACAGCTTGCGGCCCCGCTTGAAACGGGTCTCTGTTCTTTCGTTGCGGGCGCGCACCTGACCTTCGCGATCACGCTTGGACAGCTTGTTGGGGATGTATTCCTTGATCACGACCCGGCGGTCATTATTTATCTGACGAGCACGGTAAACCACGCTGAAACCACCTCCGCCCAGCGTTTTTTCCAGCTTGTATCCGTCCAGGCAGATGCCAGGTTTCAGACTATCTAGCTTTTTAGCCATGATCCTCTAGACTGTCGACCTGCGGTAATCGAGGTCAAATAGTGAATTCCTTCACAAAAACAGGTTGTTGCAATATTCCTTAGCGGCAGCAAAACAGGGTGACTTGAGATGATGCGCAGCATGACGGCCTTTGCGAGGGCCAGTGGCGAAAAAGCCGGTGCAGAACTGACGTGGGAGTTGAGGTCAGTGAATCACCGCTACCTGGAGATTTTCATTCGCATGCCCGACGAATTGCGGGCGCTGGAGCCGCTGGTCAGGGAACGCGTCAACGCGCGTCTTGGCCGCGGCAAGCTCGAATGTGTCCTGCGCTGGCGTTTTGCGCCGCAACTGGAAACGGCGCTGGAACTGGATCCTGATCGTCTCAAGGCGGTCATGGATGCCTGCCGGGAGATCGAAACCCGCTCTTCCGAAGCGACATCGCCCGGCGTAATGGAGCTGCTGCGCTGGCCCGGAGTGGTGCGTGATCCGGAGCCGGAGACCGCACCCTTGCAGGAATTAGCGATTGAGCTACTGGGTCAGGCGCTGGATGAGCTGATAGCGACCCGCGAGCGCGAAGGGGAGAAAATCTGCGGGCTGCTCACTACACGCCTGGACGGTATTGATCAGCAGGTGAAAAAGGTACGGGGACGTTTGCCGAAGGTGCAGCTCCGGATTCGGGAAAAGCTGCAGACACGGCTGGCCGAACTGGAGGCCCGTGTCGACAATGACCGGCTGGAGCAGGAGCTGGTGTTCCTGTTGCAGAAGATGGATGTCGATGAGGAACTGGATCGGCTTGAGGGACACGTGGTCGAGACGCGGCGGGTACTCGAGAGTGATGAGCCCGTTGGGCGACGACTGGACTTTTTGATGCAGGAGTTTAACCGGGAGGCCAATACGCTGGGTTCAAAGTCGGCTGATAGCGAGACTACAGCAGCTTCGGTTGAGCTTAAGGTGTTGATTGAGCAGATGCGTGAGCAGGTTCAGAACGTGGAATGAGTCGCCGTGTTCTGGGGCGGGGGAGCGCATGGCGGTAATCATAAAGTACAGATAGAGAACAATTTATGTCTACAGGTACTCTGTATATCATTTCCGCACCGTCCGGGGCGGGAAAAACCAGTCTGGTCAAGGCATTGCTGGAAAAGCTGGCAGGTGTCTCGGTGTCGGTATCGCACACAACAAGGCCGGCGCGGCCCGGGGAGCAGGACGGGGTTGATTACCACTTCGTAGCAAAGGCTGAATTTGAGCGTCTGGCGGCAGGTGATGAGTTTCTGGAGCATGCGCAGGTGTTCGATAATTATTATGGAACCCGCCGTGCCACGGTGCTTGAGAAGCTGGAATCAGGTGGTGACGTGATTCTGGAAATTGACTGGCAGGGTGCGCGTCAGGTCTATAAGGCGTTTCCCCAGGCGGTCAGGGTATTTATTCTGCCGCCGAGCCGGGAAGCGTTGCGGGAGCGCCTGGCCGGGCGTGGCCAGGACAGCGAGGACGTGATCAACCGCCGCATGGCGGATGCTGTAAGCGAAATGTCGCATTATGATGAATTCGATTACCTCGTATTCAATGATGATTTTGATACGGCGCTGGGAGAATTGATGGCCCTGTTCCGTGCCAGACGTCTGCGCAGCGAGGCACAGCGGCAGCGTTATGCCAGTGAATTAAAGGGGTTGCTGGAACCCGCGGGCTGATTCGAGTACACTTGCGCGCCCGATAGACCTGTAATTTAACGATGGAATCGATATGGCGCGTGTCACAGTAGAAGATTGTCTCGACAAGGTAGATAACCGCTTTCAGCTGGTGCTGGTGGCGACCAAACGTGCGCGTCAGCTGGCCAAAGGCGCCGAACCCTTCGTCGATTGGGAAAATGACAAGCCCACCGTAGTGGCATTGCGGGAAATTGCGGAAGATTACGTTACTGCCAGGATTCTCGACGAAGTGCCTGAAGAAGAGCTCGGCGTAGAGGATGTGCTGCCGGTACCTGAAAGTGCAGAGGCCGAGCCGCAGGCCCCGGCAGCTCCCCCGGAAGTCTGACTTCCGGAGTCTTCAGCACATACCAGATAGCGAGCCGCTTCAGCGTCTGACTGAAGCGGCTTTTTTATTTGCTGTTAGCGGGAATTCACCTATTATCTGGATGCATGGCCAGTTCCTTACCCGTTTCCGAGAGTGACGAAACACGGTTTCTAATCAGCGACCTGTGTGACTTGCTCGAATCCTACCTGGAGAAAGACCAGGTCAGGCAGATATACCGGGCCTATCTGTTTGGCGCAGAAGCGCACGAAGGTCAGCGCCGCATATCGGGGGAGCCGTATATATACCACCCCATTGCCGTGGCACGCATACTTGCCGAAATGCACATGGACGCCGAGAGCATCATCGCCGGTATCCTGCACGATGTTATAGAAGATACCGGTACTCCCAAGGAAGTAGTGACCAGTGAGTTCAGCGAAGAAGTAGCCGAGCTGGTCGACGGCGTCAGCAAGCTCACCCAGATCAAGTTTGAAAGTCAGGCCGAGGCGCAGGCGGAAAACTTCCGCAAAATGATGCTGGCCATGGTGCGAGATATCCGCGTCATCCTGGTCAAGCTTGCGGATCGGCTGCACAACATGCGAACGCTGGGCGTGATGCGCAGCGAAAAGCGACGCCGCATTGCGCGCGAGACACTGGATATTTATGCGCCCATCGCCAATCGACTGGGCATGAACCAGATGCGCCTGGAGCTTGAAGATCTGGGTTTTGCCTCTTTATACCCGATGCGTTACCGGGTACTGGAAAACGCAGTAAAGAAGGCGCGTGGCAATCGCAAGGAGATCCTCAACAAGATTGAATCGGCTATTCTGCAACGCATAGAACATGAAGGGTTGCAGTGTCGTCTGCTCAGCCGGCAAAAACATCTATACAGCCTGTATAAAAAAATCCGTGACCGGGTGGGTTCGTTTACGGAAGTGTTCGACGTCTACGCATTTCGCATTATCGTTGACAATGTGGATACCTGTTACCGTGTGCTGGGCATGATGCATAACCTGTATAAGCCGGTGCCCGGCAAGTTCAAGGATTACATTGCCATTCCCAAGGCCAATGGATACCAGTCCCTGCATACGGTGTTGTTCGGACCTTACGGCGTACCCATAGAAGTACAGATCCGTACTGAAGATATGGAGCGTGTAGCTGAATCCGGTATTGCCGCCCACTGGTTATACAAGAGCAGCGACAAGGTGAGCGGCAATAACGCACAGGCCCGTGCGCGCGAATGGTTGCGCGAACTACTGGAAATGCAGCGCAATGCAGGAAACTCTCTGGAGTTTCTTGAGAACGTAAAAATTGATCTGTTCCCGGACGAGGTGTATGTGTTTACACCGGCGGGTGAGATTCTGGAGCTGGCGCGTGGCGCAACAGCGGTGGATTTTGCTTATGCAGTGCATACCGATGTCGGCAATACCTGCATCGCCGCGAAAATCGACCGCCGTCTTGCACCGCTGCGTACACCACTGTTGAATGGCCAGACCGTGGAAGTGATTACGGCTACCGGCGCTCACCCCAATCCTGCCTGGCTTAATTTTGTCACCACTGCCAAGGCCCGTTCCAATATCCGTCATTATCTGAAGAATCTGCAGGACGATGAAGCGACCGAACTCGGCCAGCGTATGCTCGACAAAGCCCTGCACAATATGGCCAGTTCGCTGGCAGAGATCAGCGACGCGCAGTTTGAACAGTTGATGGGCGAATGTGGATTCAAGACCCGGGAAAGTTTGTTTGCTGATATCGGTATCGGAAACCGTATGGCGATGCTGGTCGCACGAAGACTGGCGCCGCAGGAAGCGGGAGGTGAAGACAAGTCACAGGAAACCGGGCACAGTAAACCCCTGGCAATCCGCGGTACCGAAGGCATGGTTGTGCATTTTGCACGCTGCTGCCGCCCGATTCCGGGAGACGCCATTGTCGGTTTTATCAGTGCCGGGCGTGGTCTGGTGATACATACCGGGACCTGCAACAACCTGAGTGAATTTCGCAGCCGGCCGGATAAATGGATTGATGTCGAATGGCAGTCGGGTATTCAAGGTGAGTTTCCGGCCGAGATACGCGTGGATGTTACCAACCAGAAAGGCGTACTGGCGACCATTGCAGCGGAGATTTCCGAAGCCGGTTCCAACATCGAGAACGTCTCCATAGAGGAGCGCGATGGGCTGGAGACGGCGATGAATTTTACGGTAACCGTGCATGATCGCAGGCATCTGGCCAGGGTAATACGCTGTATCCGCAAGTTGCCATCGGTCATTCGCATCAGCCGCAGTAAAAACTAACAGCATGGAAAAAGGAGAGCGTATGCAACGCAGCGTCATTCACACGGACAAGGCACCGCACGCGATAGGTACCTATTCGCAGGCTGTGCAGACCGGCAACACGGTATATCTGTCCGGACAGATACCGCTGATACCTGAAACCATGGAGATGGTTGAAGGCAATATGGAAGTACAGATCCATCGCGTGTTCGATAACCTTTCTGCGGTTGCCGAAGCGGCGGGTGGAAGTCTTGCGGATGTTGCCAAGCTTAATATTTTTCTGACCGATCTTGGTCACTTCCCGCTGGTAAACCAGGTGATGGCCGAGTATTTTCAGGAGCCCTATCCGGCACGGGCTGCTGTCGGTGTCGCTGCGCTGCCAAAGGATGCCAGCGTAGAGATGGACGCTATCCTGGTGCTGAAAAACTGAGTGCCTTGCCGGCCAGTGAAAACTCACTGGATACCCTGCCGGTTTCCGAGTTGCGTGGTGTAGGGCCAAAGTCGGCGCAGAAGCTTGCAGCGTTTGGTATTGAGACGGTTCAGGATGTCCTGTTTCACCTGCCGCGCCGTTATGAAGACCGTACCCGTATTGTCCCTGTCGGCAGCCTGCGCCCGGGCGGTCATGCTGTAATCGAAGCCAAGGTGGATCTTGCTGAAATAAAGTATGGCAGGCGCCGTAGTCTGCTGGTGAGGGTAAGCGACGGCAGCGGTTCACTGATGCTGCGCTTTTTTTATTTCAATAAACTGCAGCAGCAGGGTTTTGAGCGCGGTGCGCGTTTACGCATTTATGGTGAAGTGAGGCGCGGCCCGGCCATGCTGGAGATGGTGCATCCCGAATACCAGCGCTTTATCGAAGGAGAATCCCCGCCTGTTGAAGACCGCCTGACAGCTATCTATCCAACGACCGAAGGTGTTCACCAGTTAACACTGCGCAAGCTCAGTGACCAGGCATTACAATTGTTGGGCACGGACAGCTTGCCCGAGTGGTTACCGGGCGAGTTATTGGAGGAACTCCAGCTTGGAGATCTTCAGTCAGCATTGCGTTACGTGCACCGGCCACCCCGGGATGCGGATCTGGAGGCACTGGAGGCAGGGACGCATAGCACACAACGGCGTCTCGCCTTTGAGGAAATGCTGGCTCACCATCTCAGTCTCAGACGGGTGCGTCTGCGCGCACGCAGACTGCAGGCCGTGGCGCTGGGTGCTCGCAATGACCTGCTGCCAGCGTTTATTAAGTCCCTGCCATTCAGGTTAACCGCAGCCCAGCAACGGGTTATTAAAGAACTGTTGTGTGACCTGTCCGCGCCACATCCGATGATGCGCCTGGTGCAGGGCGATGTGGGATCAGGGAAAACCGTAGTGGCTGCCGCCGTTGCCGTGCAGGCGGTAGCCTGTTCCTGTCAGGTTGCCATCATGGCGCCGACTGAGCTGTTGGCTGAACAGCACTTCAGTAATTTTTCAGGCTGGTTCGATGCGCTCGGCATCCAGGTGGGCTGGTTGACTGGCAAGGTCAAGGGCAAGGCGCGCAGCAGGGTGCTGGAAGGTATGGCAGACGGTAGCCTGCAGGTTGTTATAGGTACACACGCCCTGTTTCAGGATGATGTCGCTTTCAAGCAGCTCGGACTGGTGGTCATTGATGAGCAGCATCGTTTCGGTGTCCACCAGCGCCTGGCATTGCGTGATAAAGGCCGCACGCAACAGAAGGTTCCGCACCAGTTGATTATGACGGCGACACCGATTCCGAGGACGCTGTCCATGACGCTTTATGCAGATCTGGATACCTCAGTGATCGATGAATTGCCGCCGGGACGCACGCCGGTGCAGACCGTTGCCCTGTCTGAACAACGGCGTGATGAAATCACACAGCGTGTGCGCCAGGCTTGTCGTGAAGGCAAGCAGGTCTACTGGGTCTGTACCCTGATCGAGGAATCCGAATCATTGCAATGCCAGGCTGCAGAAGACACTGCTGCACTGCTTGCCGAGGCGCTTTCGGAAGTCAATGTCGGTCTTGTGCACGGGCGGATGAAGGAACAGGAAAAGATGCAGCGCATGCAAGCCTTCAAGCAGGGTGACATCGATCTGCTGGTTGCCACCACCGTTATAGAAGTCGGTGTAGACGTCCCCAATGCCTCCCTGATGATTATAGAAAATGCCGAGCGCCTCGGGCTGGCGCAATTGCACCAATTGCGCGGCCGGGTTGGACGTGGCGCGGTGCAGAGTAGTTGCGTACTCATGTATCGCGGGCCCCTGTCAGAAATGGCACGTAAACGGCTGGCCGTGTTACGAGAAACCAACGACGGTTTTGAAATCGCGCGCAAGGACCTGGAACTGCGCGGTCCCGGTGAAGTGCTGGGAACCCGGCAAACCGGCATGCTGCAGTTTCGGATTGCCGACCTGATGCGTGACCAGCCGCTATTTGAAAAAGTGGAAGCCGCCGCCGGGCACCTGCTGGACAAACACCCCGAGTCAATCAAGCCCATCATACGGCGATGGCTCGGGCATGCACCCCGTTACGGCGAAGTCTAATCCCTGATTTACAGGACACTCCAACTTATCTAGGTGAGCGCCTGCAAGGGACTGCGCACCGCATTGCCGCCGCGTTTCAGGACATGGGTATAGATCTGCGTGGTTTTTACATCCTTGTGGCCCATCAGATCCTGAACCGTGCGGATGTCGTAGCCATCCTCGAGCAGGTGGGTCGCGAAAGAGTGTCGAAAAGTATGGCACGAAGCGTGTTTGTGAATGCCTGATTCGTGCATCGCAGCTTTAACCGCGCGCTGCAATGTGGTTTCGTAAATATGATGACGCCTTTCCCTGTTCGAAACAGGATCTGTCGAGCGTTTGTCAGCGGCGAACAGGAATTGCCAGTGAATACTACGCGCCTGGTTAGGGTACTTGCGGGCCAGCGCATAGGGCATTTGCACTTCTCCATAGCCTTCTTCGATATCCAGTTCGTGAAGTTTTGTTACCCGCTGCATGGCTCTTTTTATATCCGGAACCAGGCTTTCCGGAAGGATCGTAACCCGATCTTTATTTCCCTTACCCTGGCGGACCAGGATGACCTGCCTGTCAAAATCAATATCCTTCAGGCGAAGTCGCAATACCTCCATCAACCGCAAACCGCTGCCATACATCAGCGCAACCATCAGACTATAGGGCTGGCGGGTGCAGTCGATAATAGACCGCACTTCGTGGCGGGTGAAAACAACCGGTATGCGTCTGCTGTTCTTGGCGCGGACAACGTTATCAATGTGTTGAAGCTGAATATCCAGTACTTTTCGATACAGGAAAACGATGGCATTGAATGCCTGATTCTGTGTAGAGGCAGATACATTGCGATGTACAGCCAACCAGGTCAAATACTGTGAAATTTCCTCGGCGCCCATATCAGAAGGGTGACGGTAGCGGTGGAAACGTATGAAAGAGCGGACCCAGTAACAGTAAGATTGCTCTGTTTTACGGCTATAGTGCAGGGCACGAATGGTGTGGCGCACCCTATCCATTAAACGCGTCTGTGACATAAGACCCTCCGTGGCCATGTGTACTGTATATATTAACAGTTATATTAAATCGTGAAATTTTTGACACGTCAAGTGGTCTGCCGTGCCAAGTGGTTGAAAAACGCGGCAACTTCCTGCTTTGGTAATGGATACAGCGAGTTGTGGCGCCGCCTTTGTCAAAAAAGTGGAGGTGTTATACGGCGTCCGCTATTTATCGTCTGAATCAGGCTGTTATCCCTGCATGCGCTGTTCAAAAACGAGCGGTTGATAATGAATAAAAAAAACGTACTATTTGTAATAACGTGGAATAACAAAAGGTGATAAGAGAAATCATGATACACCGCAACCGCTCGATACAAACGCCATTTCAAAGTATTAATGCACGCACGCAGCTAATTTCATGTTCTACGGCGCGAGCCGTCTAATAGTAGTTATGTGAA